>WUUC01023496.1_pt1 | contig 17265 bp, 17 predicted proteins | sample 6278441 | NCBI WGS metagenome assembly WUUC01 (sample SAMN13675441, study PRJNA597444) | soil metagenome | isolation source: soil | place: USA: Washington | collected 2017-10 | reverse complement strand
ATGGAACGCCCGGCAATGCCGGTCCGTCCAATCCATCATCGGCGCCACGCTGAATCTATGTCTTTGAAATCGCATTGATTTTCGAGTAGGATCAGGAGGTTGAAACGTGAACGTGCACACTTTCGTGCACAAATTTACCCGGTATTGCGCAGCTTTTCTCAGCCTCTGTGTGCACGTTTTGTGCACGTTCTAGGTCCTTGCGAGATCGTGTCATGGCGTCGTTCAACAAGCTGCCTTCCGGCCAATGGCGCGCGCAAGTCCGCCGACGTGGGCAGCAGGTGTCGCGATGCTTTCGCCTCAAATCGCAAGCCGAAGCCTGGGCGCGAGAGGCCGAGACCGCCATGCTCACCGGCAAGAGCGAAAAGTCCGTCCGCGTCACCGAGAAAACCACGTTCGGCACCTTGGTCGACTTGCATATCGAGGATATGAGGGAAGTTGGCAAGTCGCCTAGGCGAAGCAAACAAAAATCCCTGGAGAAGCTGAAGCGGGATCTGGGGCGAGTTGTCCTGCGTGATCTCTCTCGCGAGCGGCTTATCGCCTTTGGAAAATCCCGATCAAAGGAAGGGGCCGGACCGGTTACAATCGGCATGGATCTGGGCTACGTCCGAACTGTGCTGATACATGCGACCGCCATCCATGGCATCGAGACCCCAACCGAGCTGGTGCTGCTCGCGCGCACCGCGCTCCGCCGCCTTGGGCTGATCGCCAAGGGCAGAGAGCGCGATCGGCGGCCGACACAACATGAACTTGACCGCATCATCGCCTGCGCCGATGGCAACCCGCGCCAGTTGATTCCGTTGGGCCGCATCGTCAAATTCGCGGTGGCCACCGCGATGCGCCTCGACGAAATCTGCCAGCTGCGCATTGAAGACGTTGATTTAACAGGACGCTTGGCGACAGTGCGAGATCGCAAAGACCCGCGTAACAAGGTCGGAAATCATCAGCAAGTGCCGCTGCTCGATGCCAACGGCTACGATCCTATCTCGTTGATCGAAGAGAATCTTCGACACGGACAGGGAGGTGGACGGATATTCGCGTATAACTCGCGATCGGTCGGAACAGCTTTTCGGCGTATCTGCAAGGAGCTGGGCATTCGTGACCTGCATTTTCACGACCTTCGCCATGAAGGAACAAGCCGTCTGTTCGAGGCCGGCTACGACCTTGCAGAAGTGGCTCTTGTTACCGGCCACAAAGACTGGAAGATGCTGAGACGATATTTGAATTTGAAGCCTCACCAATTGATCAGCAACGAGAGGCGGTTTCAGCGGTATAAAGCCGGATCGGCTGGGGCGGAACCAACCAGCACCTCTGGTCGCCGATGAGCTCAATACTACTGGGTGGCGAGCCTTCGGGCTCAAGTCGGAGTTTCTTGGCGATCTTCAGCTGATTCTGCGACGACAGTTCCCGCATTACCGCTAACTAAGAGCATGGCGTGGTGAAGCGAGATTACGGTTACAATACCAGCTCTGGAATGTTGGCTATGCCAGCTCACGGCAAAATCGTGGATGGTGTCCGGGGAGAGCATTTCGGCGGAGCGGGATCTCCCAGCCAGATAGCTATTGATACCATTCACGACTCCTTGGCCTGAACCGCGGAGAACATAGCCAATCATGAATCCTCGTGAGTGGTTGTTAGAATATTTCCCCGACCGAAACCGATCGATACCCTCCACCACATATTCCCTGGCTAAGGCAGCATCGCCCTCCGCAACCCGCTTGCATTCGATTATGCCATGAGGGTCATGTTCGCCTGAGCGCGCGAAGACAGGTGTTAAGAATATTGGAATATCGGTTCGACCGTCTGGCGCGGTCATTCCTGGTCTGGAGCGAGATTCGGTGCCGGGAGCAATGATCATAGTCTTCCGCCAAGGGAAACCATTGCTAACCAATGCTACCCTCATAGCATCGCGCAGGCATTCAGTAATCGTTACTTCATCTGCAGCCATGTTGATTTCGCGTCTATCAAGCGCCACTTGCCATCCGGCCTCGATGGTTCTGACGATTGCGACAGTCAGCTCTGGGCTAAGATCGATGAATTGTTGGCCTATCGCAGCGGACCTATTAAGCGGAAGGTTCACGCCGCAGCTCCGGTAAAGCTCTCCGATACAACGGTGTCGGCGTCCTCAAGTCCCACAGCCTGCATCCAGAACCTGCGAGCGGCCGGCTTGATGATCACCACTTCCTTATCGCCGTGAACTCGCAATTCACGTTCGCCGATCAGTGACGCTCCAAGCTGTACATGAAGCCGTTGCCCTATTCTGCTCAAAACTTCGCTAAGGTCGCCAACTGGGTTAACAACCTGAACTTCGGGATCGCGGCGGCCCTCTCCCAGTGCGAAGCGAACTACGCGAAGAGGAGAGCTCTGAGGGAGATCGATCACTTCGGCTCGAATGTGACGTTTCCTGGTAGCCTGCAACCAAGCATCAAAGCCGTCCATAAACGCCCTGGCGTAGGGATCTAGATCTTCGAGCGTAGCAGGCTGTGAAAAGAGGTTTCTAGCTCCCGACCACTGCCACCCAGCGCGTAATAGCCCATCGCGAATAACCATCCTGTCAGAGTCGTCGAGGTCGTAAAGGTTGAAAACCGCGTTGTCTATTTTCTCCCAATCGTCAGCCGTTGCTTTCCCGAGGCGGAACATAGTTTCGAGAGCGAGCAACTCTCTGCCAGCCGGCGTGTCTACTGCGTTCTGAGGCATTGGCAGCGGCAAAGCGCCAACATCACTCTTAAAAAGACGTCTCTTCCAGACGCCGAATTCGGAAGCGGTCATTAGGAAAAACCAAGAACCTAAGGCGGAGCTAAGAATTGCAGACACCAATCGTCCAGATTGCACTAGATCACGGGGCAACGCGGCACCAAAGTATGCGTCTGTGTATACGAGATCGCGTTCGGAGATAGCAGACACGGGACGGGGACCAGATTTGAAAAATTCTTTAATAAGCAATATTGGCGCCTTGTAAACCTCACGATTGCGCGGCCACTGTGCGTTCAACTCATCAAATCGAGGGAGATCCTCCGGTACGCAAAAATGCTCCAGATCACTTGTGGTTAGGAGTTCAAGCCCGGTGAGATGTCGCGCGTCGCGCGTGCGATTCTCAGGCCTACCGAGAATTAGGCCGTCCCGCCAAGACGCCCCAATCGTTTGCAGCCACTTGTCGAGTGTTCCATACCGTCGACGCAGATCATCTAATACGGAAAGATCACGACCGCGCCCAAATGTTGTCGCCTTAAGGCGTCCCGGATCAGAGGCCCAGGCTGAGATTGGAAGGACGCTTATGTCACCCGGAGATATTTCAAACGAGTATGATTTTTCAGCTGACGGTGACCATGGAACGTTAACCACCGTTAAGTGATCGGCGCTCTGCGCCCGGTGGCGGGCTAGGAGAACGACTGCCGGCATGCTTGCGGTAGGGAATAACCACTTTGTAAGTGGAGCTAAGTTTATCAATGTTGCTGGAGATAAGTGCTCAATAATATATCTTGCAGCGTTAGCTCCCGTTTTGCTCCCGGCAAAGAAAGGCATTGCACTCAGAACAATGCCATACCGCGTCCGCTCGTGCGCGAAATCAGTAGCTCGAAGAACAAAGTCAAAACCCTCGCCACGGGGTTGTAGAGGGACGCTGGCTCCTAACTCATTGAGATGAGGCCTCCGCTCTCGCGTCCCCGCCTTTCCACGGAAAGTCCATGGCGGGTTGCCGACAATTACGTCGAACTTGCGACGTTCGCCGTCGGGATTCAGCAGGGATGCGCCTTCCGAGCTCGTCTCGATCCCGCGGGCGTCGCCGATCAACAAGGTTCTGCCGATGAGCCTTTCGAATTTCAGGGCTTCAGGTGGCTGGGGATTTGGATCTAGTTCGAGAGCAGCCAAGTACAGGCTGAAAGCAGCAACTCGGATTGCGGCGTCACTGATGTCAACGCCATAGATCTGATGATAAAGGGTCGAGCGAATAAGATCTCGCGAAGGTCTTTCGCCACCCTTCCTTGCGACAAGTCGTCTGAGCGCCTCTACAAGAAACACGCCAGAACCGCAGGTCAGATCTAAAACAGTCTCGTTTCCGGTCGCGCCGGCCATTACCTCATCAAGTATAAGCGATACTACAGGCAGGCGAGTGTAATGAACACCGCGCCTTCGTGCTTCCATGGACATCGTATCCGGCAACACGCGCGCATTTTCTCGCGGAGTGCTTCCTGAGTTCGAATGAGCAAACTGTTCGTAAATTGAGCTGATGAGTTCGACAGGTATTACGTCGAACTGATAGGGAAAGAATGTGGTTTGCCCAGTATTTGGGTTTACCGCCTCCAGGAAATCAGCCACACGAGCAAGATGCTTCTGGTTTGGGCTAAGCAGGTTCGCGTTCGGAGGAAACATGTCACCATTGAAGACGTCCGCCAACCAACCGAATAGTTTGTTTGCCTGCTGAGGACGTCGCAGAGCATTGGGTAATTTTGTAGTTCCACATTCCTTGGCGAGCCTCGCTTCTGTAACGATATCCCTGTCGATCAAGTATTGAGCAAAAATCGAGCGGCCTATCAAACCTTGAGCAGATGGCCGATCTAACTCAGCCGCTATCAAATCGCTTTCGAGAGAAGCAAGATCCGAAAGTAGCTGCTCGTCCACGCTGCCCTTCCTGTTTACCGACGTGGTGTGAAGCCAGAACTGGCCAGTCTCCATGGCTAGCCGGCCCGCCAAATGATCGAGCTCCTTCAATTGTTGCTCGATAGTCTCGAACGTCCTTAGGCGGTGGCGCGAAGCGTCGTTCGGCGTTTCTGGGCGTCCAAAGCCATTGTAAAGTTCGATCCGCTTTGGAGACACCAACCAGAGTAGCGGTGCGAACCCCTCATTCCAAATTTCGCGATGCCATGCACTGATCGTTTGGTCATCAAGATCCACCGGGCTGTACTTGAAGTAGACAGTTAGAGCTGAGGGGCCACGCCATAGCGCGTCGGGCTCAAATTGTCGGCCGCGCCGATGACGGCGAGCATCTTCGCCAAGATGCACTCCGTGGGCGGGAGCACCATCCACAATGTAACCCGTTGCTTCCAGCACGTTATGCAGCGCGCCGTTTGTCATCGGCTTGCCTTAAGAGCTTGTGGGGGAAACGGGAGAACTGCTTGTTCCGAGGCAGGCGCGAAGGGAAGCATCTGTGCTCTCATCCGCAGGATCAAGGGATCGCACGGCACAACAAGGCTAGACCGCAAGAACAGCTTATGATGAACATCATTTAACTGCAGAAGAGTGGCTTCTTCCGGACGGATTATAGCGATGAGCCCCTCAAGGTGTGGAGGACGCGCATCAGCGAGCTTCTGAAAAAGAGAGTCTACTCCGCTCCCAATTTCTTTTATATGCGCACGATATACATTGACGATTTCTGCCACCGCGCACAACCCAACGAGATCGGCGAACGTAAACCTAGCTGATTTACCAGGTTTAGCCGCTAAATACGGCACAGCCTTTCTCCACTGCCGCATGTCACCCGGACTTATGCCGGTGAGCGTCCGTGTTTGCTCTTGCGTGAATTGTATGCCTACGAGTCCCATTTTCCTGTCCTCTGCAACAAGAATATAGGGTGAACGTAACCTGCTTCGACGCTATCGGCAACAGGCGTTGGCCGCCGTAGGAAAATAGTCAACCGCAGATTCAGCGCTAGGTGGACGCCCCGACCCAGTCGGCAATGAATGAAAGTTGATAATAAATATTGAGTATAGCATAAAAGAGGTTATGATATACTGCATTGACGTTAAGTGCTTCGATTGATTATGAATAAAGACATTGCGCTATTTACAGAAAATACTCTTAGGGTCGGAGATCGTGAATTTCTGATTCCGCGCCTGATCGCCGATGCCGGCGATGATGCAATTTCCCGATTCCTGGAATTCTTTGCAGCGACGATCCGTAACAAGAACACGCGTGAAGCTTATGCGTGCGCTGCGCGCGATTTCCTATGCTGGTGCGATGTTGTCGGAGTTGCCGATCTCAATGCGATCACACCGATTATCGTCGCCGGATATATCGAACAGCTTACGGGTGCAAAATCCGCGCCGACCGTCAAACAGCATTTGGCGGCTCTGCGCCAACTGTTTGACTGGTTCGTCCGATCACAGATCGTCAAGAGTAATCCTGCAAGTAATGTGCGTGGGCCACGGCATTCCTCGCTCCAGGGAAAGACGCCGGTGCTGATGGCGAACGATGCACGAGATCTGATTCGCGCAATTCCCACGGGCACGATCATCGGCCTGCGCGACCGGGCCCTCATCGGTCTGATGACCTACAGCTTCGCGCGCATAAGCGCTGCACTGCAGATGAACGTGAAAGACGTTTTCTCGAAGCACCACCGGCTTTGGCTGCGGCTGCATGAGAAAGGTGGCAAGTACCATGAAATGCCCTGTCACCATAATCTGGAAGTCTATTTGCGCGAGTACGTCGATGCGGCCGGTTTGCTGGTGAGCCCGGACAGCCCCCTATTCAGAACGATCGACCGATCCACGAAATTATTGTCGACGACACGTCTGCAACGGGCCGAAGCTTTGGCGATGGTGAAACGCCGTGCGCGCAATGCCGGCGTCGAAACACCTGGCATTTGCAATCACACCTTCCGTGGATCGGGGATCACGTCGTATCTCGATCATCCTGATGCGCGTCTGGAAGTGGCGCAGTTCATGGCTGGACATGCGGATCCGAAGACCACGCGGATCTATGACCGTCGTCAGGAAATCGTCACCCTCGACGAGGTCGAAAGGATCGGCATTTAGGGGCATGCAGAAGGACGGTGCGAAAGAAACACCGAGAATTGGCTGGCTGGCGAAGCAATGGGGCCACCGGGAACTGCCACTTAGAGTGATGAAGAGCGCAGCCGGATTTTACCTCGGCACCGCCGATGAAGATGGTCCCTTCTCGCGCGAAAGCGAAGAATATTGGCGGACAGAAAAAGATGCTTCCGCTGCCCTCGATCATCCCAACCAAATCCCCTGGACTCAGAGGTTAGAACCGTAGTTCCTGCTCACGACAAGTCCCCGCGTACAGGCCTCGAACCGGTGGCGGCCTTCCCGATCTCAACAGAATTCGATCCAGTCATGCGCAAGTTGGGACGCCATTGGCGAAATCTCAGCCTTACGAGAACGCTCGACCTCAAAAATGGTGTTGGATTCCATGCAAGCATTCGTCTTAAGCTGGATATTACTTCTCGGCATCAAATACGAAAGGACTCGCCACTGCTGAGGGGCAGACTGATATCAGCCATCATCCACTTCGAGGCGCTCCTGAACTTCGCTAACAAAGGGGGACGGCCGGGACGCCGAATGAACGATGTGAAGTTCGCGTTCTGCGCGTGTAAAGCCCACGTAGAACAAACGCCGCGCCTCGCGAATATCACTCTCACTCGCGTTCGGGCGCGGGATGCGTCCGTCGTCCATTCCAAACAAGATGACAACGTGAAACTCGCGTCCCTTTGCGCTGTGAAGCGTCGAGAGATTTATACGATCGTTTCCTTCACCCAATCCAGAGAATAGGCCCAAGGTCATGGTTGCGACCTCTTGATCTTCGCGCGTTCGCTCGATGAATGCGTCGAGTATCGCTTCCTCGTCCCCAAGCATTCGGCATTCGCGCAAGAGCGGACCCAGCAAGCCGCCGCGTAAGCGGGTTAGCCACGCTTCCAGGCGGAGAGTGCTTTCCCTACAATCCCAGAGCTCCTCCAATAGGTGACGCTTGAATTCCAGTATGGCCTCGTCCGAAGCGAGCGCCTCGCTGAAGAGCCGCGTTCCATCAGCAAGGATCTTTGAAAAGCGCGGATTTCCACTCTGCCAACCGCCGCAACACCACATGGCACAAAGCTCCAGCCATCGCATCAAGCGGCTGGAACGCGGATAGAGGGCGTTTGTGTCGGTTCGGATCGTCCCGAAGCCATAGCTTTGCGCTGCCGTGGCGACAGCATCGCCGATCCACGCAGCTGGGTAGAGCACCGCTATATTGCCGAGTGAGAGGCCTGGAATCCGTGCGATAACGTCAGGAATTATCGTGCCAAATAGGGCATCAGCTTGCGTGTCATACGACCCGTTCTCGGGATGGAAATAAATCGTTCCTTCGGAGGCGTCATCCGGCACCCGGTATCCCCGCTCCTCTCCCAGAGCGTACTCGGATGCCGAAACAATACGTGCGCCGCAGCGATAATTAAGCCGCAGGTGAACCGTTTGGACGTCATCGCGTTCGGCTAGCTGCTGAAGCAGTTCCGGATGAGCTCCGTTGAAGCCGTATATCGACTGATCGGCGTCCCCTACTGCAAAAAGCCGAATTCCTGTGCTGAAACACAAGCCCATGACCATTCGGTGTAAAGCACGCCCGAGATCCTGATATTCATCGACTGCAAGTATTGGGTACTTTGCCAGCAGAGCCTTCTGAATCCACTCGTGTTCGCGGAGCGCTCGCACGGCCAGCAATGGCATGTCTTCGAAGTCAATAAGACCGTGCCCACGCAGCTCGGCTTCATATGCCTCAACGAGCCTGGCAAGCTCCCTATCGGTGTTGTGCCAAGCAGCACTATTCCGGTTGAGGATCGTCCGCCTGTAGCGATCCATGGCGAACCGCCGATTTTGCGGGTTCTCAGGTCCCCTGATGACGCTCCGATAGGCGTTTTCCAGTGCGGTGCGCTGTTGCCGATTAGTAGCGACGCTGAACGTGTCTGGCAGGCCCATGCCCGCGGGCTTGGCGTAGGGCATGATGATCTGAGTTAAAGAGAAGGAATGAACGGTTCCAATAAAAACACGATTGCTGGGCTCGATACCCAGCGCATCCAGCCGTTGTTCGAGTTCGCGCGCGCATTCGTTGTTATATGTGATGCAGGCAAGGCCGCGGGGAGCCTCAATTTCCTCCGAAAGCAAGCGTGCTAGCTTGATCGTGAGCGTCTTGGTCTTCCCGCTTCCCGGACCGGCAAGTACAACGCAATGGCCACGTGCTTGATAGGCTTCCCATTGGCCGGCATTTCGGCGCAAGTCCTCCGCCGCCCGAAGATACAGCGCGCGATTAGACACGGTCTGCCACGTAGGTGATTGCCCTCTTGATGTAATCCGGTGGGTCTAACTCCCGGATTTTGGTGGCCAGTCGCTGAGCAAATCGTCCCTTTCCCATGTCCTCAATCAGTGAGAGAAATTTCGGCGTGTCGAGCAGGTCGGGATCGGCCTGCCAGGCTTGGACCCACTCCTGGCGCTCTGCGCTGAGTCCCCCTTCGCTGAGGGTCTGCAGCATGGCTGGGCCGAACTGGCCCTTGAAAAGATCAATCTCCAACGTGTGAAGGTTTGAAAATATTCCGAAATCTTCGCATCGGTCGCAGAACTTATCGTAATCCTCGATCGCTTTGAGCTCTTTAGCTAATTCGCTCGGCGACGTGCCGGTTCGAATTTCTTCAATGATCTTTGCGAGTTTCAAGGTTCGGTTATAGCCTAATGGGCTTTTTCCTTCTCGCGGGTCCCAATCAGTGACAATCGCGAAAGGTATTTCCAAAGACGCTAAAAGTTTTGCGTACGGTTGGAAATTTGTTCCTGCTACGGAGCAGACCGAGATCCCGAGCCGGTCTAACGGCTTCTCGATCTTCTCCGCAAAATCCGGCATCAAAAACCGTTCGGCGTCGCCTTCCACTAGCAAAACGCCTCTGGCGAAAAGCATCTCCGCACGAGTCACGTCCAAATAACGTGACAGATCGTCAAACTCGTCATCCGACAAAGGGATGCCCGCGGTGGAGCGGCCGACCGTTCCACGACCGTCCGCGTCTCTCAGCAGAACAATGGATCGCAAGGGGGCGACACTAGCGATCTGGGGAGAATGCGTCGTCAAAATCACCGATAGCTCGCCATCCTCGTCGCCGCCGCCAACGCTGGCAAAAAGCTGCCGATAAACAGATCGCTGCAGATGAGGATGGAGGTGCGCTTCGGGTTCTTCAATGGCGAGAAATGTGTGGTCGCGCCTGTTCTCCTCAATCATCCGCTTCAGGCCGAGCGCCTTCAAGGTGAGGAAGACCAAATTGGCCGAACCGAGGCTCGCGTCAGCGATGCCACGCGCGCCATCGTCGATCAGCAGCCGTGTGCTCCGATATAGCCTTCTCGCATCCGTCGGAGAGAAGCCTAACCGTGGCTCTATATCCTGGGAAGGCCCGCTTAGCTCCGCAAACAAATCGCCTATACGCTTCTCAAGCTCTTGAACCGCATTCAGGGCTGTAATTTGCTCAGTGGCGGCCTGGATCGCCGAGCTAATGTTCTGCAAATCGTCGTAATCGACCTGGCTGAATGCGTCCTCGATAAGAGGGCGCAGGGGAGAGCGTCTCCAAGATGCTAAATCCCCTTCGGCATCTCGTAGGGCCGGAAGAAGATCCATGACAATGCGTCGGCGCTGCTCGTGCCCAAAGCGCTTCGACTCATTCTCACCGCCAAAACATACGAATTCGTAGTCATCATCATTGGAAGGCCCCGCTTCCAAACCTGCGCGAGGCCGGAATTCATAGGTTATTCGTGCTGTTTGGGGGGCATTAGCTACTCGAAAATCTGTCAAAACGGCTAGGACGTCCAAATCGTCCTCGAAGTCCTCTATCTCAACGCATATCGTAATCTTCTCGTTGGTTGACGGCCCAGCGAGACCGTCCCAAAAGTCAGCAAATGTCAGTTGCCGGGCGCTGTCGGGAAGCGTTGGGTCGAGTAGAAGACGTAACGCATAGAGCAGGTTGCTCTTTCCTACCCCGTTCTCTCCGACAACTACCACGTTGCCCGCAAACTTCACGTCGAAGTTAGAAAAATTCCGAAAATCCTTAATATTTAATCGAGAAAGATGCATGGGCAACCCTAAGAAATGCCGTGAATCATTGGAAGTATGCGAGAGCACTCAAATCGAGGTGGTGATAAGGGAGGGCGTTGCTTATTTTTTTGCAGCGAGGTTAGTATGACTCTCGAAGACGCGCAATTCAGAACGACACGACAGCGGCAGTACACCCGAGTTGATTTAAATCATCCTCAAAAATATATTAATCGACGAAAGACTGTGAAAAGCTCCCACGTTTGGACCTTGAATCGGCACCTTCTCCCAATCCCACTGGAATACGATCCAATCGTTCGCTGGATTTCCAGGCCGCAGCCGTGATGCGCGTTCATTCCCGGAGCCGTCCATCGGATCTGGCGAGAGGCGATCGTCCCGCCCCTCACCCCGGCTGGGGGCGGGCGATCGCCGTCCAGGGCGGGATCGGTGGAATCGTCGCGCATCCACGTCGCCGTTCATTCCTGGTGAGTCTTGAGGGATCTTACCTAGCTTGCCCGTGGCAAGCTTCGGACGTTAGATACGTTAATCACTGAACAGCGATTGGCTAAGACATTTGGATATGCTGGACATCGGACGAAAGACAGCTGTGCTGGCGTGCATCAGTTCGGGCTTACTAAGCCTTGCCGCGCTTCCGGCCACCGCCGGAGATTTGCGCCCCTTTAGCGGCAAATACGTCTTCGACAAGGTGAAGGGCAAAGCTCTGTTTGAGGTCCCGGAGGTCAAGAAAGGTATCGTCGAGCTTGTCGGCGAGAAAAGGTACAAGAGCCTTATCAAGCACCGCGTCAGTGACGGGGTCAAGCCGTATAGCGATCCGGAATTGGGCGAGCTGTTGGTCAGCTGGCAATGCCAGCCGCACAACTGCCCTTTCGCCTCGGTCGTCGTTCTGACCATGAATGGCAGCGTCCTCGGCATCTGCTTTGAAGATGAGGTCTCCGTAAAGGGTGACAGCAAGACCGTGGAATGGGCCGGCAAGGGCTGGCAGAAAAAGAAAACCGGCGCGCTATCCTGCTTCGGCGAAGGCGCGCATAAGTTCGAAGCGGAAAAAGCGGTGAAAGCATTCAAGGCGGCAGGCAAATGACCCATTGCCCGAAAGCCATCTTCGAGGCTTGGCTTAGTTTTCGGCCAATCTTGCCCGCTCGCTTCCGCTATGCTCCCCGTATCATGCGCGGATCGCAGAGGATCAGCCTTATCGCGCGGCTTCAGCGGCAGCTTGAGCCGATCGTGGATGAGGTCAATTTCTCCCCTTGGTGTCCCAGTTCTCTCCAGCTGGCCTGGCAGCGCCGCGACTAGCTCCCTCGCCCTGGCTCGTCACGGGAATGACGGCTACGAAGGATACTCGGCGATAGAGCGAGTCAATCCCTGGCCAGGCCCGACGGCCCAAGCGTCCTCGCGCATTCGGACAGGCACTTCGATCACCCTGACCGTTATTTAGTAGTTTTTGATAAATATTGCGCATATATTGACAAATATCGAATTAAAAACATTGCGCATCGCTATGTGCATAGTAGACTATATACAGCATGAAGCAGTTGCATCCAAAGACATTCGCGTTACATAAAGCATTATTATTCGCGGTTTGTCTTGCCTTCCCGCAGAGCTCCTTTGCATCCTGCTCCAATCCCTACGGCCAAGCGGGCGACATCGTCTATAACGCCAACCATAACATGATGCAGTTTTGCAACGACACAAACTGGCTCGCGATGGCCGGTGGCGGGGGTGGCAGTGTGACGGACACGCTTGCCGATCTGTCCTGCGGCAACGACGAGATCGCGAAATGGGATGGCGACAGCTGGGAATGCGCGGCGGATGAGGCGGGCAGCGCCACGCCGAGCGGTGCTGCGGGCGCTGTGCAGTTCAGCGACGGGACCGCGTTTGCATCCGATATTGCGAATTTCTTCTGGGATGATGCGGCGAACGAATTGGGCATCGGCACGAATAATCCCGGTGAAAAGCTGGATGTCTGGAACAATGCCAACAGCGCCGCTTATGCGGTGGTAGGCGGGCTTCGCGTGACCAACAATGCCGGCGGCACGAATTATTCCCGCCTTTATATGGGGCAGGCGACGACCAACAAGATGTTTTTGGAAACGGCGGATCAGGCCAATGCGAAAGGGGAGCTTTTGCTACAGCCGTGGGGCGGCAATGTCGGCATTGGCAACGCAGATCCTACGACCGCGCTTGATGTCACGGGCACTGTGACGGCAACGACATTTGCTGGATCGGGAGCCTCGTTGACGGCACTAAATGCGAGCAACCTCGGAAGCGGAACGGTGCCGACGGCGCGACTGGGTTCCGGCACTGCAAATAATACGACTTTCCTGCGGGGCGACAATACATGGGCCGCGCCAAGTGCAGCCGTCAATTTTGGATCTTATACAGCAAGAAATGTGAATACGAACTATACCGCAGCAACGGCGGGCATGGTTGTGGCTTCTATGGACTCTGAGAGTAAATGTACAATTAGCGGTCTTATCAATGGCTCTACAATTATCAGGGATACAACGGCAGTGGATAGCGGCGACAACACATATTACGCTTCTATTACTTTTCCCGTTCCCAATGGGGCAACCTACAGGGTCAATGAATCATCAGTACTTTGTGGTACGCTTACTATGAACTTTGTCCCATTTCAATAATGCTGTTGCAGAGGCGGCGTATCTGGGCGGCAGTGCATGCCCTCTTGTTCGAGCTTCGCGATCCGAATGCAAACCAGCCCAGCCATTGGTGAGCGCTCAACACCTCTTCTCCGCTTTCCGATCTCACCTAGCCGGAATTCGTCAGTGTCGGCGGAGGAACATCGACCGCCGGAGCCTTGAGCCCCGCCCGCTGCCGTATCGCATGGGCAGGTACGGTGCCGATGAGCGGCCCATGGATGGTCTGAATTTGGGTGCCATGGTTTCCGGCAAGCGTATAGGCTTCGCGCAGCCGCGATAGCGCCTCCTCGCTTAGACGGTCGACGCCGGTGATGTTGCTGGCAAAGACATGGCGGTCATCGCCGATATTGACGAGATTGACCCGCGCCTGGCGCATGTCCTTGATGGTGATCGGGTAGTGCTTGACGACGGGATCGCCATCGGCGTCAGGCAGCGCATATTCAAAACGGGTTTGTTTTCCGGCGATCGCAGCGGCTTGGTCCGGATAGGCCGCAGCCATCTGCATCCGTTGTTGGTCATCCACCGGCTTGACGAGGCGTATAGCGGCGAGCGGCACAAGCCGGCCGGGCTGCACCTCGATCATAGCAGGCGCCCGGAGCACGATGTCATCGAGCGGCGTTCGGGTCAGCGTCGGCTCACGATTGACGAAGACGATCCGGGTTTTGAAATCAGAGGGCTGCGCGCCTCCCTGCCCCGCGGCCTGCCAATGCTCCGCCAGCCGCGTATAGTCCTGATCCGACAGACTCTCGAAGAAAATCACAGAACGAAGATCGATTTCGGTTTTAGCGCCAAGTTTCAATTTAAATATCGGCATAATATTCCCCCACTATGAATATTTCTATTGTTAAATATTACGCCAATAATAGAACTGGTCAATAATGAAGCCATCATTTCCATAAGTACAGACACAGTATTCTGCAGCGGACGGTCGACGCAGGCCGAGACGCTTCCTGGCGCCTTGGGCCGGCGAAAGCCGTCTCGCGGCCGGAGGGCGCCAGGATGCGCCCCGCTTTTCTCATTGCCGAAAAGCAATGCTGCGGAAGGATTAAGTCGCGGCAGCAAGCAAAGGATGCGCTATTGATGTGTCTGTCAGGGCTGAGGCAATGAATGCTGATTGCGAAGAGAAAAGGCGCCTGCTCGGCAGCCTTGTAGAACTGCGGCGGTTAAAAAGCCTGGAAGCGCTATTCGCAGGCACCGCGCATCGCTATCGGCGTTTGGGCGCGTTCCATAGCGGTGCGTATGAGTGCGATCACGTCTCGCCGTGGAGCAAGTCCGGCGGTTGCCCGAATGCGCCGATTATGATCGTCGGACAGGACTGGTCGTCAGCGGAGCATCTGGAGAAGTCGCCGCCCAACGAGCATATGATCAACTTCGGCTTCCATCCCAAATTTCCGACCAACGTCAAGCTCGACGAACTCCTCGATCAGCATCTCGGCATCACGCGCGGCGTCTGTTACCTCACCAACCTCTTCCCCTTCATCAAGGCCGGTTCCGCAAGCGCGTCGATCCCAATGCGGGATCTAAAACGTTGCGCGGCTGAGTTCCTGCTGCCGCAGATCAAGATCGTGCGGCCGCGAGTGGTCATCTGTCTTGGGATCGCGACGTTTCGGGCACTGATGCGCGGATGCGGCCAGCCCGCGCCGAGGCAGCTTGGCAAGGCAATCGAGGGATCGCCCTATTCTATTGAAGAGGCCATGATCTTCGCCGTAGCGCATACCGGTTCAAGGGGCTTGCAGGGCAGAGGCGCCGAGCAGGTTGCGCGGGACTGGGCGCGAATCGGCGCATATGGCCGCTTCGAAGCGGCAGGCGGCAACGCGAAACTGGGGGTGTGTCACTGTCAGGAAGAGAGTGCGGGACGGGACACTCAATCGCGCTGCGCGCATGCTAACGTTTGGCCGAAGGGCAATGTGCTCGGCTGACCGATGGTCAGAGGGCTAACCCGTTCACGCGGCTGCCGCGCAAACGCCGGCCGTCCGGAATCAGGTCTTCATCCCTCACCTCGAAGCCTTGCGCCTTGAGGGTGCTCAGCAGGAGATATTTGAGCGACGAGCGCTGCCGCCGCGCGGCGGCATGAAGCTCATCAATGAGGTAAAGCGGCGCTTCGAACTTGAGAGTGGCATATTCGCTTTCTTGAAGCAGCGGCGCAGCGACGGGCATCGGCCGGGTGTTCTCCCCCTCCCCCGATCTTTCGGTCCTCGCCGCGGTCTGGCTCGAACCAGTTTCGGCATGCATCGGTTCGGGATCGACGAGCGTCGGAATGCCTTTACGGCGGGCGAGTTCGTCGACCTTTTCATCAAGATCGACTGTGATCGGATTGAAAGCTTTTCTCGGTGCACGCTCGCTCATGCAGCCTCCACCGTAGCTGCTTTTCGTTTCGCGGGAGATACGGCATGCAACGCGCGGATCTCGTCTAGCAACGCGGCGATTTCCGGCCCCGCTCCCTTGGCGGGCTCGGCACGGCTTGGCGGCTCGCCGGATAAAAACATTTCGCGATAGGCTGTGCGCTCGATCAGAACGCTGCGGAAGGAAGCTAATTTTAGGCGAGCCAATTCCTTGATGACAAAGTCGGTGACGCGCGTCCGCAGCGGATAAACCTTGGTGAGCAACAAACGGTACGGGATCGGCTCGCCGATCATCTCGGAGAGATCGCGCACATCCTGGGAGATCACGAGCGCTTCACGCAAATCCGGCTCGGATGTTTGTGCCGGGATAATCACCAGATCAGCGAAACCGAGCGCTTTCAGCATCGTCGCCTCGCGCGTTCCCATCAGATCGATGAGGACGTGGTCGAAAGCACCGCTCGCCTTGTGCTTGTTCAGGACATTGGTGAATTCCGCGGGCTTCACCGGCTGCACCGTAAGCCCCTCGAGCGTGACCTTGCGACTCCACCGCGCGATCGTGCCATTCGGATCGAGGTCGATGATCAGGACACGCTCGCCGGCAAGCGCCAGTGCACTGCCGACTGCTGCGCAGCTGGTCGATTTTCCGACGCCTCCTTTGGAACTAGCAAAAACCAAGATCATGAAATTTAATACCGGCAGTCATTCAAGAAGTGAATCGAATCATTTGAATAATACTAGCATCTCAGAGTAATTGTGCAATAGCACACTTGAGCAATCGGCCAAATATCCAAATGAACACTTGGCCAATTGGCCCGTGGAGCAGTTACACTAAAGGACGCTTGGACTTTCGACCTGTTGCCTATTTGGCCTGTTGCGCTCTTGGACAGTTGAGCAATTGGCCAAGTGCGCTCTCGGGCTCTTGCCCAATTGCACTGACGGGCTCGCCACGCTCGTAGGACCCGCGGGACGGATTCGGCAAAGCGAAAAGTGAGACGGGTTTGCCTGGTATCGAAAACGCGTGTTCCGGCAGCTTTTCGTTTTTAGGTTCGCCAAGGGCGATGATTTTTTTGGGAAGCGCAGGTAGCGCCGACATGCGTTTGCCTGCTTGAGCGTCTGCCGCTGCCCAAACGAGGGGAGTTTCGGCGCGTACCAAAGCCGGTCAGGTTTGCGCGAAAGAATCCGCTTGCTTGCCTCGCCAAGCAAATCGCCGGCAGGGGTCGCGGTCGTCTCACTTTCCAGTTTGCCTGCGAAACCTGATCGAGATCTTTTCAATCCTTTCTGCAATCGGCTGAGCCGATTGTCCGCTTGTAGGTGCGGCGGAGCGAGCGCGTGAGCGCGAGCGAAGGGCGAGGGGAAATAGGCATCGCAAACCGCGTAAGCGGTTTAGCGTCCGCTTTGCCGAGCGTTAGCGAGGCATGGAGTGACCGGTTACTCACATATCGACAGGGGGACGTCGATCGGGATTTTCCTTCAAGAGTTCTATT
>WUUC01049153.1_pt1 | contig 17271 bp, 11 predicted proteins | sample 6278441 | NCBI WGS metagenome assembly WUUC01 (sample SAMN13675441, study PRJNA597444) | soil metagenome | isolation source: soil | place: USA: Washington | collected 2017-10 | reverse complement strand
TGGCCGATCTCGCCGGCGAACCCGAGCGAGCCGCGGATCAGCCGCCCGCCGGAGATCAGCCCGCCGCCGACGCCGAAGTCGCCGGTCAGGTACACCAGATCGGACACCGGCAGCGCGGCGTGCTCGGCCATCGCGCCGAGGTTGGCGTCGTTGTCCAGCGAGATGTCGCTCAGCATCAGCCCGGTGCGCGCGGCAAGGCCGTCGGCCAGCGGCACCTCGCGCCAGCGCAGCCTCGGGGCGAACCGCACCACCCCCGCGTCGATGTCGACCAACCCCGGCACCGAGACCGTGACGCCGGCCGGATACCCGCCGGACCCGATCACGACGGCCAGCGCCTCGGCGGCCACCGCGGCGAGCTGGTCGAGCGCGACCTCGGTGTCGAGTGACGGCGCGTCCACCGCCACCCGCCGGCGAAAGAGGATGCTGCCGGCGAGGTCGGTCACCGCCGCGCCGACGTGTCCGACGTGGATCTCCAGCCCAACTCCGCAGACGCTGCGCGGGCGGAGGTCCACGAGCTGGCCCGGCCGCCCCTGACCGCCGGCGAGCAGGCCGGCCGAATGCACCAGACCGCGCTGCTCGAGGTCGGTGACCAGGCTCGACACGGTCGCCTTCGACAGCCCCGAGCGGACCGCGAGCTGCGCGCGGGACAGCGCACCGTGCTCGCGCAGCGTCTGCACGAGCAGGGCGAGATTCCCGCGACGGAGCCCCGCCTGATCCGCCGGACGGCTGTGTGCCACGCCACCCCACTTCGTTGAGGGCCTGACCTATCTAGTACGTGGTGCGAGCCTGTCTCAGGCCTAATGTCTTGTGCAATAGCCCAGTTGGCCCAACGTGGGGCGAGCACTTTCGTCTCATCGCTTCGAAAGTACGCTTGACTTCGTCAGTTGAAGGCGTGATCAGTTGCCGACCAGGCCGCTCCGGTGACCCCGGCGAGATCGCCGAGCTCGGACAGGACAATTGGGAGATTTCCGGTCGCCAGCGGTAAAGAGCGCCGGTACACGGAACTGCGAACCTCGGCGAGCAGCGGGTGGCCGAGCCGGGACACGCCGCCGCCGATCACCACCATGCCCGGGTTGAGGAAACTCACCAGCGAGGCGATCACGTGCCCGAGCCGCCGGCCGCCCTCGCGCACCAGGTTGGCCGCGGCGAAGTCGCCGGCACTCGCCGCCTCGCCGACGTCGGCCGCGGTGAGCTGGCCGCGGCCTTCGAGGGCGGCGGCGAGCATCCCGGACCGGCCGCTGCGGGCGAGCGTCATGGCGTCCCTGGCCAGGGCCGCGCCGCCGAAGTAGGCCTCGAGGCAGCCGACCTCACCGCAGGCGCAGGCCGGGCCGTAGTCGTCGAGCTTGATGTGCCCGATGTCACCCGCGGTGCCGGCGACCCCACGGTAGACCCGCCCGCCGACGACGATCCCGCAGCCGATGCCGGTGCCGATCTTGACGAAGATCAGGTCGTCGAGCGAGCGGGCCACCCCGGCGTGCCGCTCCCCCAGCGCCATCACGTTCACGTCGTTGTCGACGGTGACCGGGCGCCCCCACTTGCCGGACAGCTCCTCGCGTACCGGATAGCGGTCCCATCCCGGCATGATCGGCGGCGCGACCGGCATGCCGTCGCGGAAGCTGACCGGGCCGGGCAGGCCGATGCCCGCGCCCATCAGCCGGCCGGGCGCCTTCTCCAGCACCCGGTTGGCCAGATCGACGACCCGGCCGAGCACCTGGGTCGGTCCGACCCGGACGTCGCAGTCCTCGCGCTGGTTGGCAAGGACCTCGCAGCGCCCATCGGTGATCGCGACCGCGACCGAGGTGGCGCCGACGTCCACCGCGATGAAACGGAGATCGTCGGCCAGGTGCACCAGCGTCGAGCGGCGCCCGCCCCGGCTGGCCGCCGGACCGCCCACTTCGACCAGTCCGGTGTCGATCAGCCGGGAGAGCTCGCCGGCGAGCTTCGCCCTCGGCAGGTCCAACCGTTCACCGAGGGCCACACGGGACAGCGGGCCCTCGTCTCGCAACAACTCCAGCAACCGCGACTGGTGCCGAGACCTGACCCGCTCATTTCCCGCGCCGGGTGCGCCCATTTGGACGATTCTAGTGCCAGTGCCTCCGGTGGCGACGGCGCGCGCTCATCCCGGACCAGACGATGGAGAGCAGCCACACCACCGGCAACGCGACCAACCCGACCACGAGCAGTCCGATCGCCGTCAGTACCAGACAGACGAGTGCGCCGAGCACCGATGTGTAAACCAACCCGATCGGCCCGGCCACCAGGCTGAGCGCGAGCGCCGAACCGACCGAGCGGTCAGCGTTGTCGTTGAGCGGGTAACGACCCGGTCCGGGCAACTCCGTCGACGACTGCTGCCGGTACCAACCCCCGGACAGTAGCGGCGCGTGTGGCGGGAAGACCGCCGGCTCGACGACGTTGCTCCGCTCAGACTGGTGCGACAGCACGGCCCTTCTCGCCTGGTTTCCGCGGTGGCGGCCCTCCGATCGCCTCACCATGGCCGGAATCAGCCCGACGGCCTGGATATTCGCATGACTGTTTGTCATTGTTGTTCCCTAGCGGTCGTACGTTCACAGGTCGCAGGTGGCCACCCGACCAATGCTGGTGCCCGTTGGGGAATGGCGACGTGTCATCTGGCACACCGGACCAAAGTTTCGCGCCGCCCGGACCGAAGGATGCCCGTTGGACGCCGACCGACCCGAGGGCCGAGCCTGGCACCGGCTCACGCCAACCGACCAAGCCGCGCTCTCCGCCGCCGGCTACTCCCGCACCTGGCCCTCCGGCGCCATCATCGCCCCCCAAGGCGGCCCACCCAGCAGCATGCTGGTGATCCTTCGCGGCTGGGTGAAAATCTCCCTCGCCAACGACCGGGGCGACACCGCCCCCATCGCCGCCAGAGGCCCGGGCGACATCATCGGCGAGCTCGGCCCCATGGCCAACCTGCCCCGCACCGCCACCATGCAAGCAATCGACGAGGTCCGCACCCTGATCATCCCCCAGGACCGCCTCCGCGCCGTCCTCCGCCGCTCCCCCCACATCGCGGAAGAACTCATGCGCGCCGCCGCCATCCGCCTGTCCCAGTCGGATCGCCTACGCCTCGAGTCCGGCGGCCCCAACTTCACCCAGCGCCTCGCCGCCCTCCTGGTGGAGCTTGCGCTGCAATGCGCCCCAGATGCGACAGATGACAGTCGGATCGACCTTCCCTTCATGCAGGAAGAGCTCGCGAGCTTTGCAAGAGTCTCCCGCAGCACGCTCATCCGGGGTTTGGACGAGCTTCGCCGCCTCGGTATTGTGCTAACCGCTCGGCGCAGGATAACGATCACTCGGCTACAAGCTCTACGGGACCAAGTGGGTTCGACCGATGATTCCTAGTCACCCACTCAGACTATGGCATTGACGCTCCGTAAGCGACAGTTGCAACTTACGGGTGCTTTCGACAAGACTTGCCCGAAGTAGACACCTGTCTTCGCCATGGCCTGCCGTGACAAGGGGAACTCCGCGTTTTCGCATTGCCGGCCATGTGCGGAGGACACACGCATCACGCCGTGCCTAAGGAGATCCAGTGGTCTCGTCCTCGCCCGACGCCGCTTCAGACGGCGTCGAGTCTCAACTGCTTGATCTCGACGCGGTTTCCTTTGCCTCGCTGCGAAGCCTCGAAACGGCTGGGCTCCGTCGAGCGATACAGCACGTCGAGGACCAATCCGGAACTCCCAGCAAGACCGAGACTTCCTGTTCCAGCGCGGTAGGGCTCGACTGATCCACCTGCCACTTCGGTCACTCCCATCTCGCGGGCTAGTGAAGGGATTTGGCGTGTCCGTTGACGCCCAAGCCAGAGACTTTGTCCAGCTCCGCTTGTCCTGGACAGACTTTGACCAGTTGGCTCGCGGCCAGGGTGGCGCGGAGGTTGTCCTGCGACTCCGCAAAGCGGAGCGTAGCCGGCGGCTCACTCTGTTGCGGGCCTTGGTAGACAAGGTACCCGCTATCGACAGTCCACTTGGGACGTTCGAGGCTGCCTGGGAACTGCTTGGCCGGGTCGAGGTTGTGGCGCCCGGGGTGTTCGAACTGATGCTCATGCACCCGTACACCGGGTCGTGGTTGGCGTATACCAACAAGCTGGTGAGCCAACAGATCAACGGCGTCTGTCCATTGTGGATACATCTCGGCTACTTCAACTGCCTCGCCGCGGCAGGGGCCGCACGTGCTCGAATTCCCTTTGAGAGCCGGATTCCGGTGTGGAACGGCGAGGCGATCCTGCCAACCCTCGGTATGGCGCGGTTTTCGACAGCTTCCACTGTGGCTACGGTCCGCGGCGACGGTTCCGCGGTTGAGCTCACCGCCGGCGATGAGCGGGTACAGGTCGCCGACGACGCGCCGAGCTGGTGGGCCCTTCGGCAAGTGACGACACGGGGCGGCCTCTCCGTCCGGTTGGACGATCTCGATCTCTATCGCGGCTTGAACGAGCCAATACCGGCGAAGCGCATCGAACCGGAAGAGGCGAAGCTTTGGGAGGAACTCCTTGACGATGCTTGGCGATTGATCGAGATTTGCCTGCCGGAATTCGCTATGGGTTTGGCCGAAGGAATGAGCTCGCTAGTCCCCCGGCCGCCCATCGCGTTCAGAAACATGAGCGGCTCAACGGGCAACGCGTTCGGAAGCGCGATTATCTCGAGGCCGCGCGACGCGGCGTCACTGGCTTCCATTCTCGTGCACGAGTTCAACCACATTCGGCTCTACGGGTTGCTCCGCCTCGTTCCATTACACGACGCAGATTCCCGCGAACGTTTCCGTACGCTGTGGCGCGACGATCCCCGACCGATCGGCGGCGTGCTGCACGGGGTGTACTCATTTTTTGGGGTGACCGCTTTCTGGCGAGCTTTCACCGAGAAGCATCCCGATAATCGGCACGCGTTGTTCGAGTTCGCGTACTGGCGTTCCGGGGTCTGGGACACCCTGCAGGCTCTGCGGGATGACCCGAGCCTCACCTCGACCGGACGCCGATTCGTCGATCTCATCGCCGACGAGCTCGGTCCGTGGCAGGACGAACCGGTGGCACCGGACATCGCCAGGCAGGCCGAGGTCGCGGCCATCGATCACTACGCCGGCTGGCGGCTCCGTCACGTCCGTCCTAGTGAGAGGGTCGTGCACGAGCTGGCGAAGTCGTGGCTTGCCGACAAGAACTTCGCCGGAACCCTCGTACTTCCCGCCGAGGCGGTACCGGTGTCGGCGGCCGATGGAACCTGGCCCGGAGCCCGCCTGGACCTCATCCGCCTCGGCCTCGCCGAGCCGGATCGAAGCCAACTGCCGCGACTGTGGCCCACCGTCCCGGGTGCGGTCGCCGCCGACGTCGCCTATGTCTGTGGCGATCTGCCGGACGCGATCAGAGGGTACAAGGCTGAGTTGGAGCAAGATCCCAGCAACGCGTCGGCCTGGATCGGGCTGGGTCTTGCCCTGTCCGCGCAAGATGCCAGCGCTGGGCACGTGCTGCTGCGACACCCAGAACTGGTTCGCGCGACTCACCGAATGATCTCGCGAACGGCGACCGCCCCGGCTCCGGACGACCTCGCCGGGTGGATCGCGAGGTTTGTCTCATAGAACCCAGGTCATAGCGGTAGCGGGTCGATGTCGCAGTTGGCGCGGGCGTTGGTGATGGCCTGCACGGTTGTGGGGTGGTCGGGGCCGAGGACACGGCGGAAGCGGGAGATGACGTCGGCGTAGCGGGTTTCGGCTTCGGGTTGGTCGAGGGTGCGTTGGTCGAATGCGATATTGAGGTTGGCGGCCAGGGTGGTGGGGTGGTCGGGGCCAAGGATTCGGTTGGCGCGATCGTGGGCTTCGGTTTCCAGGTTGAGGGCTGCTTCGGGGTCGCCGAGGGCAGCGAGGTCGCTGGCCAGGTCGATGGCGCAAACGATTGAGTATGGGTGGTCCGGGCCTAGTTCTGAGCGGAGGCGTTCCAAGGATCGCTCGTTGAGTTGGCGGGCGGCGGCGGGATCACCGCACATTCGCACGGTGACGGCGAGGTCCACCGCGGCGGTCAAGGTATGTGGATGGTTCTCCCCTAGTGTTACCCGATACTTCTCGAAGGTTCGCTCGCCAAGCTTGCGTGCCGCGTCGAACTCGTTCGCGTGGCGCAGATCGTTTGAGTGGTCGACGGCACACGCCATGGCCCACGGGTGGTCGTCACCGTAGCGGCGGCGGTAGAGGTCAAGGGCACGGGTGGAGAGTTCGAGCGCGCCGGAGTGGTCGCCATTCTTGCGTCGGGCCACCGCGAGGTAGGCGAAGCGGCGCAGTGTTTCCGCTTTGTCTTCGCCGAGCAGGTCGCGAATTCGCACGGCGATCTTCTCGTGTTCCTTGAGCGCCAAAGGGTAATCGCCCAGTTCCCGCCGATCCATATACATTCCGCTCAACGTGTTGAGCGTGTCCATGCTGTCGTAGCCGAGTACCTCGGCCCGGCGTTGGCTGGTGCGCTGGTTGAGCTCGAACGCCCGCCGGTAGTCACCGCACAGGCGGACGCTGACCGCCAGGTCGTGCGCGGTCTGCAGGGTGATCGGGTCGTCGTCGCCGTAGACTTCCTTGGCCTTGTCGTAAATCTGCTCGTTCAGCTCACGCGCTCCGGTGAAGTCACCCCTTGATCGAATATCAACGGCGACCCGCAGCTCCGCGACGATGGTCTCCTCGCTGTCGTCGCCGGATACTTGCCGGCGCAGTTCGAGGGTGCGCTGGTTGAGCGTCGCCGCCTCCGCGTACATGCCGCGCACCCACAGGTACAGGGCGAGATAGCTGGCCGCCTCCAAGACCTGAGCGTCCGACTCGCCGAGTCGGGTTGACCACTGATCGTGCGCCCGCTTCGCCAGGGATGCGGCTTCCTCGTAGTCCCCCCAGAAGAAGAGGAACTGCATGAGGTTGATAACGAGCTGGCGAACCCAGGGATCATCGCACTCGGTCAGTTCGGCCGCGTAGACGTGCGGGAGCACCTCCATATATCGCCGCCACTGGCTGGCTACCTTCGGGTCGTTGGGATCGTGGGTGGCGAGCAGCATGTGGGCACCGTGGCGCATCTCCTTTCGAGTCTTGTCACTCATTCGGTTACGCAGAACCAGTTGCACGAGCCGGTGCAACTGCAGGGTGTTGTTGCGGTAGTCGATCTTGGCCAAGCCATAACGGTTGATGTCCCGGATTGCCCGGCCGAGTTGCATGGGGTCGCGGAGGGCGACGTCGAGTTCCGGGGAGATGGACACGCCGCGAACTCCGGTGAAAAGGCGGCGAGAGATGGGCTCCGGGGCGAAGAACGCACACACGAGCAAGAGTTGATGGGCGGCCGGGCTGCGGGTCCTCAGCTCGTCGAACGACACATTCCACGCAGCGGCAACCGACACCTCGTAGCCAGCCGGAGCGGAGGTGTCGAGGATCTCGGCGACCTTCTCATCGAAGAGCCGAAGATATTCCCGGACCGGCATCCCGGTCTCGGCGCGCCAGGCGGCCGCCTGTTCGATGGCGAGCGGTAGGTCGCCGAGCTTCTCGGCAAGCTGGTCGGCGTCCTCGTCTTCGACCTCGGGGCCGCGACGCTTGAGCAACTCAATGCTCTCGTTCCGTTGGAAAACCGCGACTTCCAGCGGCCGTGCGACGCTCGCCCACTCCGGACTGCGTGACGTGATAAGGATTTCGCCGGGACCGTTGGTCGGGAAGAAGTGGCGGATCGAATCAGGGCTCTCCGCCGCGTCGAAGACCAGCAGCCATCGGCGGTGTGGTCGGCCGAGCCGAAGTGCTTCCAGCACAGCGGGTACCGCGGCCTGGGACTCTGAACTCCCCGGCAGCTGTAGTTGTTGCGCCAGCTCGGTTAGGGCGGCACGCACCTGGGAGGGTTGCGCGGCCTGAATCCACCAGACCAGCTCGTAGTCGGCGAGATGGCGGTAGATGTATTCGACGGCGATCTGGGTTTTGCCGATGCCGCCCATGCCGTGGAGGGCGGCGGGCAGGATCGCGGTGGTGCCGCCGGCCGCCAGGCGATGGGTCAGCTGATCGAGGAGTTCTGATCTGCCGGTGAAATTTGGGTTTCGGGGTGGCACATTCCCCCAGATGAGCGGAACCCGATCGTCATCGCTGTCGCGCGACGCCAAGGGGGCAAAGCTGGCGCCGGGTTCCTCAAGCATGGCGCTGGCGCCCAGGGTTTCGCCCGGTGGAGCCATTCGGGGGGCCGGGGTGTCCGGCGCGAGGGATGGGGATGGGAGCGGCCGGCTTGGGGTTTCGTTGGCCACGTCGGGCATGTTGTCCCTCACCGAGTTCGTGACGACACCTGTGGATGTACCTGAGCTTAAGGCAGCCGGGGCTGGCACGGAGGTGAGCGAATGGGTGAGCCTGTCTGCCCGTGACAGGTAGGGACCGCTGAGCGCACGCATGACTGTGCGCTCGATCGCGACGTAGTAGGCGTTGTCGGCGGAGATCATGGGGTCTGGGGTGGAGTCCGGTGCCGTCAACGCACCTCGGAACCAGTCGAGCACGCTGATCCGGCTGCCGAAGCGTTCAATGACCCGCCGCACCACGTGGGCGGTCTCCGAGCGGCGGGCTCCGCTGAGCAGCACTTCCCTTACGGCGTCACGGAAATCGAAGGTGATCGTGTCCCAGGTCGTCTCCCCGGCGGCGTCGGGCGGGTGGAGTAGACCGCTGGTGAACACCTCGGCCAGGTGGTCTGGACCAGAGTCCGGCACGAACTCGGCCTGCACGAAACGGGCTACCGGCACGCTCACCGGAACGGCGGCGAGCAGGGTGGCTAGCCGGAACGCCGGCGGTGAGGCGTGGCTGAGGAACCCGCGAACCTGTTCCGTTGCCGAGCCTTCGTCGCGTTCATCCGCACGTGCAACGGGCGGCGCCGTGTTGCCAGCCAACAAAACCATGGCGTCCGCTTGGCCGTCGTGGTTGCCGGTTACCAGCCGCGCCCACCAACCGAGCCAGCGCGCGTCGAGTTCGAGGAGTGGGACCGGGACGACCTGACCTCGCGCTGTGGCAACGGGATCGGGCTCGAGCCACGCGTCCGGCAGCTCAAGGCCCCAGCACCGGTTTGGCCGAAGCGGCACGGGAACCGTCAGCCGCGCCCGGTGCAAGGCCATCCCGGCACGCGCCCACAATCGTTGGGGCAGCATATGAACAACGGCTACCGGCATGGCAGCACCCCACCTGGCGAGCATGGGAGACACCAGATCCCGTTGCCAGGAGTCGCTGACACAGTCGGTCAACACAAGCATCACGCGCCGACCGGTGGGATCCAACAGCTCGGCGGGACTGCGGGTAGGCGTTTGCGGCATGCCGCCACGCAGGATCGGTGGGCCGGCCCCGGTCCGATTCGTCGTGTCCAGCAGCCGCAGCTGGATGGTTCGGAACGCGCCAAGTTGTTGCAGCAGCGAGATAAACCCGGTGACCGATGACTGCCACAGTGCCATCGACGGACCGGCGTCCACCACCAGTGTCAGGTCGAGCCAGCGCGCGATGTCCGGTTTCGTCTCCGGCAGCCAAAGCCCGTCCTGGACCGCGCGCTCGGCCGTCGCCTCCTCGTCGAGGGTCACCTCGTCCTCGCGCCAGGACGGCACTTTTCGCTTGAGCGGGCGCAATGCCCTGACGATGTTGGACGAGTGGGACAGCAACGCGGCCACGGCCTTCTCACCGGGGGCGAGGTCGCCCGGCACCAGGCGCAGCACCTGCTCGTCACGCTCGCTGCCCTCGCCGCGGGTGGCCAGCCGGCCGTCGCGCCAATTCCGCGGCGGTGGCTCGGGTTTGGCAACCGCGTCCGCCGGTGGGCTGACCGGCTCGACGGGGCGCTCGGCCGGCGGCGGCTCGGCGCGCCGCCACGCCCGCTGGGTGGCCGCGGCAAGCCACACCGCGTCGGCGACCTCGCGCGAGGTGAGCTCCTCGGTAGTCACCCTGGGAACGTTCGCTCCGTCATGCCCCGAATCCTGCCGCGGGGAACCGGCAGCCCGAGTCACGGCACCAGCGACGTCAGCTGGCGCCACAACGCGTCGAGCAACCGTTGCCAGGATGGGTCATCCTCGCGGTAAGCGCCGGAAGTCGCCAAATAGACCGCATCGAGGAGCTTGTCGGTCGGAAGTCCATTGGTCACCTTGCTTCGCTCGACGAACTCCCGGACCAACCTGGCCCGGTGCTCGCCGTCGGGATCCATCACGTGGTTGGCCACCATCTTGGCCAGCTGATCGGCGGTGGGTGGACGCGTCTCCAACCTCAGGCAACGCCGAAGGAACGCGGGCGGGAAGTCGCGCTCACCGTTGCTGGTAATCACGATCATCGGAAACGCGCGGCACAGCACTCGCCCGCCGATGATCGTCGCGGACGCCCCGGGGTCGTCGGTGAATACCGGCACCTCCAGCGTGCGGTTGCGCACCCGTTCCAGCTCGGGAATGACGAACTCGCCGTCCTCGAATATGGTCAGCAGATCGTTGGGTAGGTCCGCCTCGCTCTTGTCGAGCTCGTCGATGAGCAACACCCGCGGCAGCTTGCGGGGCAGGAACGCCGTGCCGAGCGGGCCGAGTTTGACGAACTCGCCAATCGGCGGTTCACGCAGTGCTTCCCCGGGATCGCCGACCGTTCCCAGCCGGACGGCCGCCTGCCGGGAGCCTGCGGCTTGCGCCCTGCCAATCGCGTCATAACTATACAGGCCGGATTTGGCCGTCAAATGGCTCGTAATTGGCCACTTCAGCACGCGACCGAGGCCCAACTCCTTCGCGATACGAAAAGCAAGGCTCGATTTTCCGGTACCGGGGCGACCGGTGACGAGCAGCGGGCGGCGCAGATACAGCGACGCATTCACCATGTCCACCTCGTGCGGGTCGACGTCCCGCTCGTTGAGATGGGCCTCGGCACCCAGTCGACGCTCCGCCTCGCCTTCATCGTCCGGCGGCACCTCGGTGTCCGGCACCGGGCCACCGCGAAAACGGCGCCACGGTGGCGGTTCCGGGAGTTCTTCAGCGAGCCGCGAGGTAGGCAGGGGCCGCCCGGTGCCGCGATAGATCCACCATTCAGACGTGAGGAATCTCGGTGTACCGCTATCCGTCGGCACCTCGCCGCTGTGTTCACTCGTGTTCATCCGCGGTATTTCCTCACACCCGCGGGGCCGGTGGCTGATCGAGAACTACCATACGTCGTGGGTCGTCCCATAATACCACCAAGTCACGCGCTATGTTGACGTCGAAGGGCACGGGTGAAGCCTGCAAAGCGGCCAACCGAGTTGCTTGCGTACGTGCCGGAAGATCACTCATACCGTCACCTTCGACCAACCAGGAAACGATCTCCTGCAGCACGTTCGACGACGCCTCGAAATGCCATATTAGCGCCGGCAACCCGGCCCGCAAGGCGGCGGTCAACTCATCGGCGCCCTGCCCGGCCGCGGGTCGCGCCGGCGGCGGCGCGGTCAGCACCATGAGAGTCCACTGCGGATCACTGAGGATCGCGTCCAGCCGGTGCTGTTCGATAAGGTCAGCGGGCTGGCAATAGTGCACTCTAAATGCCGACGGATCCGACATCAGCACGCGCCAGCGCTCGTGCCAGACTCGATGCCAGTGTGTCGAACGCATCCGCTCGAGTGAGCGCACGACGATCGGGTAGTCCACGCAGAGTGGCCGGGGCATTCCCGAGTCGTGCTCCTTGTGCCAGCGGTGCACGGGGAGGTGGAGCAGCGCCCTCGGCAGCAGGAATTCCAGCGCCACCGTGCCGCCGTGACCGGACCAGGACCGCTCCGCGTCGACCACCAACTCGTCCACCCGGTACTCCAGCTCGTCCAGCGTGACTTCGAGAATGTCTCCCCTGGCCGGTGGCCACTCGTCTGGATCATCCTGGCGCCAGTGGGAAAGCAGGTACCGCTCGGCGTCGATCCCGTCGTGCTGCACCGCGATCACCAAGTGCAGCCGGGAGTCCACGGAGATTTGCGACGTCCGCTCCCGCTGGGCCTCCAGCGCCCGGTCCAGCCGCAGGCGGCGGGCCTGATGATTGATCCACTCGGTGAGGTTGGCGCGCAACGGAACGCCGACCTGGTTGGCGAGCAGTTCGAGAAATGCCAACGCTGGCGGGAAACCGTCGCCGGCGGCGTTGAAGTCCGCCAGGTAGGTGAAGACCTCCCAGGCGTCGCCCTGCGGAACCGGCGGCGCACCGGGTCCGGTCGCCCGGCGCACCAGGGTTGGCAGCTGCGTGATCGTGACACCGGAAAGCCAGGTTTGCAGCCGGTCCAACTCCCTGCGCGGCAACAGCTCCAACGCCGGCAGGAGCTCCGGTGGCTGGACCGGGACGGAGATCTCGGTTTGCTGGTTCGCGATCGACCTGCCATCCGGCAGGCGCAGCCAGGCCTCGGTCGAGGTTTCCTTGACCTTCACGGGAATCTGACGGTACGAGCTGGGGTCCGCCGCCGGATCGTTGACGATCACGTCGCGGTAGAAGTAGTCGGAGGCGATCACCGCCAGCACCCCGGTGGACAACCGCAGCGCCTGCTTCGCCTCTGAGGCGTCCAGGATGCGAAACGCGAAGTTGACCGCCGGGCTCACCACACCGTGCAGGTTCTGCCGAACCTCGCCGGCGTGCAGGCCGACCCGCAGCTGCACGGCCGCCTCCGGGGAATGGGTCGCGTTGAACCGGCGCAGACCGGCGACCAGCCGCCAGGGGAACTGGTCGGCCAGCAGGGCCTTGGGTACCTCCGGCGGCACCAGGATCATCGCTCCGTCGCCGCGGTCCTCCACGGTGCAGATGCTCAGGTCGATGCCGGCCTCGGTGAACGCCTGGGTCAGCACGTCGTACAAACCCTCGTGCACCACCTGTTGATGAGCCATTGTTCTAGCCGGGTTGGTGAACCCGGCGATGTCGACCACGACGATCGTCCGGTGCAGTGGCAATGGCTGCACAGGACATCCCTCCCAACCCGTACCGGGCGCATCTGATTTCATCATGATGACTGGCGCCGGGAACAGCGGCCCAGGTGAGTGGAAAACGGGTACCGATCTATGACGTGATGCTGGCCCGTGAAGAGAGAAAGGACGAAATCTGATGGGAATGGCCAATAACCAACCGAGATGACAATTTCGAATGGCGTGAGCGATGCGGCGAGGCCCGGCGCCCGCCGGGGCCGGCGGGGTGCCGGGCCGCACCCGTCGGACCCATGGGTCGCTAAACGATCATGACTGGCCGCCGGTGTCCGGCTGGACGTCCGCTATGGACGTAGGCGGTGGATGGCAAAATGTCGTAACGTTTCCTGTACCGGTCGGATAGATGAACGTGAGGTCAGTGCGGGAGGTAGTCCGGTGACGGAGGCTCTGCGGCGGAGCCCGGAAGGGCCAAGCGACGCGGCGCTGATCGCGGCGGTGCGGCGCGGCGACGTCAACGCCTACGGCGTGCTCTACGAGCGGCACCTTGGCGCGGCCAAGCGGGCGGCGTCCTACCTGGCAGCCACCGCCGCGGAGCGGGAGGACCTGGTCGCCGAGGCGTTCACCCGGGTGCTGCAGGTGCTGCGCGCCGGGCGTGGCCCGTCCCAGGAGCTACGTCCGTACCTGCTGGTCACCATGCGGCACGCGGCCATCAACGCGGCCCGCCGGAGCCCGAGCACGGCGCTGTTCGCCGACGTGCCGGACACCTACCTGCCGATGATGACCGAGGACCCGGTTGCCGCGCGGCTGCGCGGAGCACAGGCGGCGAGCGCCTTCGCCGAGCTGCCGGAGCGCTGGCGGCAGGTGCTGTGGCACACCGAGGTGGAGGGCGCGTCGCCGGCGGCCATCGCACCCTTGTTCGGCATGACGCCCAACGGGGTCGCTGCCCTGGCCTACCGCGCCCGCGAGGGCCTTCGCCAGGCGTACCTGAAGACGCAGCTGCCACCGACCGTGGAAAGGGGGGAGTGCCGGGCGGCCACCGCCAAGCTCGCCGGCTGGGTGCGCCAGAGCATTTCCACACCGCAAAGCCGAAAGCTCGCCGCCCATCTTGACCGGTGCGAGCACTGCCGCGAGCTCGCCGCCGACCTGCGGCAGGTCAATGGCGATCTTGGGGCGAACATCTCGCCGATATTCTCGTGGCTCTCCGCGCTGAAGGGCGCCCTCACCGTCAAGCTCGGCACGGCGGCCGTCGTCGCCGCGGTCACCGCCGTGACGGTCGTCGCCTCCGAGCCACCGATCGCGCACGAGCGCCAGACACCGGCCATCGCCGGCTCCACGCCAGAGCTCCCATCGACCAACCGGACCAATACCGAGATCCGCGTTCGGACGGCCCCCCAACAGCCGGTGCAGTCGGAGGGCGGCCGGACACCGGCCGAGTCGCCACCCACCGACCCGCCCACACCGTCCGAGCAGTCCGAGCAGTCGGAGCAATCAGCGCAGCCGGCTGCCGGGGCACAGAACAACTCGCCGGGCGCCGAGAAGTCGCCGGGGAACAAGCCGGGACGGCCGGAACCGGCGGACAACGCCAAGAACGCGAGCAAGCCGAAGCCCCCACCGGTTCGCTGAATTCGTGACTTGACCGATCAGGAACCGCACGGCGACGGTGCACGGATTCCTCCTAGGACTCTTGCTGCGGGGGAAAGTCCCTGCTAGACCTCATCTACCGGCCGGAATCCCTCCTATACCCCATAGGAAAAAGGGTGGTTACGCTCATGCGTTTCATCGGCCAACCAACCCGCTTAGGCATTCTCGGCGTCTCCATCACGACAGCGATCCTGCTGGCAGCGCCCGTTGCCTCGGCCAACGTCCCACTCACCCAGGTCAGCAATGATCCCTACACCGACGCCCAAGCGCAGCATCAGACCCAGGTCGGACCGGACACCTTCCAGTTCGGCAACACAATTGTGTCCGCGTTCCAGACGGGCCGGGTATTCGCCGGCGGCGCCTCCAACATCGGTTGGGCCACCTCGACCAACGGCGGTGGCAGTTGGACTAGAGGATTCCTACCAGGACTGACCGCCAACAGCACACCGGCCGGCCCCTACGGACAGGTCAGCAACCCGGCGGTCACCTTCGACCTTAAGCACAACGTCTGGCTGATCTCCTCGCTCGGCGTGCGCTCATCCGGCCAAGATGTGCTCACCAGCCGATCCACCAATGGTGGACTGACCTGGAGCAACCCGGTCGTCACGGCGACTGGAAATCTCGACAAGAACTGGATTGTCTGCGACAACATCGCGGCCAGCCAATTCTTCGGTAATTGCTACACGCAATACGACGCGCTGCCATTCAATGATGTCCGCATGCGACGGTCCACCGATGGCGGACTGACCTGGGGGCCCGCGCTCGGCACGAGCGACGGGGTCTCCGGGGTCGGCGGCCAGCCCGTTGTCCGTCCAAACGGGACAGTTATAGTTCCCTATTTCGACACGGCATTCGGTGACATCGGCGCGTTCCGGTCGATCGACGGCGGCGCGAGCTGGCGGGCGTCCGTCGGGGTGTCCGGCTCGATCAGCCATCACACCGTCGCGGGTGGACTGCGCGAGTTCCCGTTGCCATCGGCCGAGATCGACGGCCCCGGCACGGTGTACGTGGTGTGGTCGGACTGCCGGTTCCGCGCCGGTTGCTCCAGCAACGACATCCTGATGGCGAAGTCCACAAGCGAAACCACGTGGGCCGCACCGGTTCGGGTGCCGATCGACGCGACCAGCAGCGGCGTCGACCACTTCACCCCGGGCATCGCGGTTGACCGGGCGAGTGCGGGCGGTGCCGCTCGGATCGGGATCACCTATTACTACTACCCGAACGCGAACTGCTCGGCATCGACCTGCCAGCTCAACGTCGGCTTCATCTCGTCGACCGACGGCGGCTCGACCTGGAGCGCGCCGACCAAGGTCGCCGGGCCGATGTCGTTGTCCTGGCTGCCGAACACCAACCAGGGCCGGATGTTCGGCGACTACATCTCCACCTCGATCTCGGCCGACGGGGTGGCTTACCCGGTGCTGCCGGTCGCCACCGCACCGGTCAGCGGCTCACTTCGGCTGTCCACCTTCGTTCCCACCGGTGGACTTGAGATCACGGGTGGCGCGCTCGCCGCGCAGTCCAGCGCCGCGGCCGCGCGGTCCGCTGGGCTGAGTGCGAACGCCCAGAAGTCGGTCGTGCTCCGCTAACCGAATAGGGTGGCCCGGACCGGGCAACCCGGGCCACCCTAGTTCGGTGCGCACGATGACTGAGGGAGACCTGTGCACGTCATCGACACGTCGATCGCCGTCGCGGCCGAGCCGGAGACCGTGTGGCGGATCATCGTCGAGCTCGATCATTACCACGAGTGGAACCCGTTCATTCCCAACGCTTCCGGCACGGTCACGGTCGGCTCGGTGCTCACCGTCGAGGTCAAGCCGCCGGGCGACCGGGCGATGACCCACCGGCCGACCGTGATCACGGTTGACCCGGGCAGGCGGCTGCGGTGGCTCGGCAAGCTCCCGGTGCCCGGGATGTTCTCCGCACAGCACGAGTTCGATGTCTCACCGGACGGCGACGGCACGCTGCTCCGCCATCGTGAGGAGTTCCGCGGCCTACTCGTGCCGTTTCTGCGGGCGACCCTGCGGCGGACCGAGGCGGGCTTCCACGCGATGAACCAGGCGGTGAAGGAGCGTGCCGAGCGGTCAGCTGGTGAGCACCGGTAGGGCGTCGACCCCGTAGACGATGGATGCCTGGCGGTACATCAGGTCTTCCGGTGCTCCGGCGAGGCGCATGTTGGGGAAGCGCTGGATGAGCGCCGGGTAGGCCGCGCGCAGCTCCATTCTGGCCAGCTCGGCACCGATGCAGCGGTGGATGCCGTGGCCGAACGCCACGTGCGACGTCGGTTCGCGGGTGGGGTCGAAGTGCTCCATGGCGGGGCCGAGCGACTCGTCGCGGTTGGCGCCGCTGAGCGAGACAACCACGATGTCACCGCTGGCGATGTGCACGCCGGCGATGTCCATGTCCTGGGTGGCGAAGCGCGGGAAGGCGACCTGCACCACGGTGAGGTAGCGGAGCAGCTCCTCGACGAACCGGTTGATCGCGTCGTCGGTGCTGAGCAGCTTGACGCGGTCGGGATTCTGCAGCAGGACCAGGGCGCCGAGGGCCAGCATGCTGGCCGTGGTCTCCAGGCCGCCGGTGAGCAGGCCATCGGCGAGCCCGGCCAGCTCCTGGTCGTCGATCTGGTGACCATGCTCCTTGATCAGCATGCCGAGCAGCCCGTCACCCGGCGACTCGCGCTGCTTCTTGACCACGTCGTGCAGGTAGGTAAGCGACTCGGAGATCGCGCCGAGCGAGGCGTTGGCGCCGCCGAAGAGGTCGAAGCGCGCGGTGGACAGCCGCTGGAAGTCCTCGC
>WUUC01161206.1_pt1 | contig 17278 bp, 24 predicted proteins | sample 6278441 | NCBI WGS metagenome assembly WUUC01 (sample SAMN13675441, study PRJNA597444) | soil metagenome | isolation source: soil | place: USA: Washington | collected 2017-10 | reverse complement strand
CGTGGTGATCGCGCCGCCGATGTCGCCGATGCCGCCGGACAGCAGCGACGATTGCGCGGACAGGTGGTCGAACTTCTCACCGCTGGAGTTCGTGGCGTCGGTGATCCGGACCGCCATCACATCGGCCGACCCGCCCACCCGGTCCATCGACTGCACCAGCGGTTGCTCTTTGCCTGCGAACGTGAGCGTGACTTGGTTCGCCATTACGTGACCTCCAGGCCGGCCGTGGCCGCCAGTTCGACCATGCCTTTTTCCATGATCGCGGTTACTTCCTCGTGCGTCGCCGCCAGCCCGGGATAGAGGTAGCGACCCTCCCGGCGGAAGGGCCGCACCACGGAATCCTTCGGACCGACCCGGCCGCCGAAATCGAGCCACGGCATCCACGGAGCCCGGGTGCCGCCCATCGCCACGCGAGCCTCGCGCTGCCCGGACCGCGCCTTGACCGACGCCGCGGCCCGGCCGGTCTTCCGCGGGATCCGCGGCACGGCCCAATCAATGACCACGGTGACCGCGGAGTTCAGCATCACCCGGAGTTGCTTGGGCAGGTTGGCGTCCATCTGCCGGAGCGATTTTTGGAACTCCGCGAGCCCGTCGATCTTGATCATCGGGTTGCCGCTCATCCGGACGCCAGCCTCTCGATCTCTTCCTGCTGCCGCTTGCGCATGTAGAACCGGGTCCAGCGGACGAACTCCGCGTTGCTCATGCGCTCGATCATCTCGGCGTGGATCATGCCCAGTTTCTCAGCCAGGAAGTACTCGAACTCCAGCCCGGACTCGTCATCGTCCAGCGCTTTTGTAGGCGTCCTTCCCGGCGGTGTCGTGCATCCCGCTGATGGTGCCGATGGCAACGCTGATGGCCTGCAGCTCACCGGCCGGCGCGCACTCTGCCCAGGTGGCGACCTGCTCCGGCGACATCACCGGATCGACCAGGCCCAGCGAGATCAGCAGATTCTCGGATCCGCTGATGTCGCCGGTGGCGCCGATCTTCTGCACCTGGAGCGCCTGCGCGCGGGTCACGGCCCGGATGGTGAACCGGCCCACGCCGTCGATGTCCACCGTGCCTTCACCGATCCGCGGCTTGAGCAGTTCGTCAAGATTCACTTTCTTGGGCGTTGTGCCCACTGGATCCCCCTATGTCGTCAATGTTCCGGGGTCCGGATCCGGACCGCGGTTTACGGTAGCGCCGTGGTGACCACGGCGCCGTCGATCTCGAACTCCGCGACCCAGGACACGTAGTCGTCCACCGGGATGCCTTCCTCGTACTTGACCACCACGGCGCTGAACGCGTCGTTCGGCTTACCGGTGCCTAGCCCTTCCACGTTCAGCACGATCGCCACCGTGGTGCCCAGCAACGGCTTGAGCGCCAGCCGCGGCCCGACGCTCACCGTGTTGTCGTACTTGCCGGAGCAGACGTACTTGCCGTCCAGCAGACCGCCGCCCTTTGCGTGCGCCGTCGCACCGTAGCCGGTGAGATCGTGCACGTCCGCAGCCAGCGTCAGCGTGCCGGCGCTGGTGAACGGGCTGATGTCCTTGGTCGCCACGACCACCTTGCACTGCCGGCCATGTGATTTCGCCATCGCTAGATCGCTCCCTTTCCGATGATCTGGGTGTGGAACATGGCCGACAGGTACGGGGTGTCCTGGTAGCTGACCACTTCAAAATCGACCTGCGTCACGGTCACGTCGTCCATCGTGGTCCAGGCGTAGCTCTCTAGCTTGGCCTTGATCGAACTTGCGCCGGTCTCCCGGACGTACGGGGCGAGCGCATCGAGCGCGGTCCGCGACTCCGGTTTGGCCGCCAGCACCAGCACCATCAGACCCTCGATCACGGTGAACCCGACGCCGTACCCACCGTGCGCCTTGACCGATTCGGGCAGGGTGACCAGCGCGCCCGGGATCCGCACGGTGTCACCCCACCGGCCGACCCGCAGACCGGTGATCGTCTTGAGCGCGGTTTCGATCTCCGTCCGCGCAGCCATCGTGTCCACGGTCAGCCCACCCGGCGGCGACGTGACAGGCCGGCCAGCGTGACCGCCACGTCCGGGTCCAGCCGCGCCAGCAGCCGGATCTCTGAGCCGTCAGACGGGGAGCCGGCCGTGCCGTACGGCGAGTCCCGCCGGGAGTTCCACCGGTTGATCTGCAGCTTGGCCGCGGCGACCACCTGCGTCGGGATGGCCGTCCAGCCCCAGCGGTTCACCACGGTCAGCGCCACCGGCGACCCGGGGTAGGACAGATCGGGCATGTCCGGGAACCCCAGCGCCGTCCACGGCAGGTTGTCGGCCGGCGCGTTGTCCGGCAGCAGCACGGCGCCGGACGACGCGTACGCCACCCCGTCGATCGTCATTCCGGTCACGGTCTGCGTGTCGTCTATCTGACGTATCCACAGACCGGTGATCTGATCGAAGTAGGCAGGCTGCCGGTACACCCGGGCCGCGGGCGCGGCTAGCTGACCGAACTGCCGATTGCACCGGGCATCGATCGCCCGGGACGCCGCCGTGATCCAGTTCCCGATCTCCGTGTCGTCCAGCGCATCGGAGACACGCAAGAACGCCTTGCCATCGGCAAGGCTCAGATAGTCGGGCGACCAGGGCACGGCGGCACTTCCCTACTTGGAGTCGGCGGCCGGGCCGCTGATACCGGGTCGGCCGGCCACGGCCGGGTCGATCTCCCCCGGCGCCACGGACGGGTACACGAAGTCCACGCCGTAGCGCGGGGTGCCGCGGTCCACCACCGGCAGCACGGCGGCCGGAGCGGACGCGTCCTTGATTTCGAGCCCGGCCTGGTCACCCTCCAGCATCCCGCGCACTTCCTCCGTGGTGACCTGCCGGCCGCCCACGGTGGTCACGCCGAACGACTCCAGCTCGGAGAGCTGCGCCTGCGAGAGCTGAAACGTGTGCGCGGGCGCGGCCACCCGGTTCGACCCGGCCGCGGCCAGCTCACCGCGCAGCCGATCCACTTCGGCCCGGAGCGCGTCGCGCTCCTGAGCGATCTCTTCCTTGGTCTCTGACATCGGATCTCCTTACGTGGCAACGGTTTCGGGCTGGTGCACGCTGGCCGGGTGGCGGCCCGGCCAGCGCGCGGGATCGGCTAGATCGGGTCGTACACGATCTCCCGGGTGCCGGCGAAGTCGGTGATCCCGAACGCCTTGTAGCCCCAGATGCCGATGTCCACCCAGGCCACGCGCCACTCGATGTCGATCCGCTTCGGCGCGGACGCCCAGCCGCACACCTTGTCCGGGTCGAACATCCACGACGACGCCGCCGCCGTGCCGGTGGCCGCGGTTGCCCACGCCGGCAGCCAGAGCAGGCCGTGCGCGTCGATCGCGGAGTACGCCTGCTCCGTGGTGCCGTTCGCGTTCTGCGCCCCGATCATCGGGTACAGCCGCCGGCCCGCGGAGTCCTTGGCCGCCGCCATCTTCTGATAGAGATCGATCTGGGTGAAGACCCGGCGGAACCGGTTGCCACCCCGGATGTACTGCAGCGGCACGATCGCCGCCGACAGCAGCCCGTCCAGCACGGCGTCAGCCGCCGCCGTGGTGATGGTGATGTCCGGGATGGACGCCGCCGCCGCCACAAGCTGAGCCTGCACGAACGCTTCCAGCGCCTCGTAGTAGGCGCGGACCATCTGCCGCCAGAGCAGGCCCGACATCAGCGGGTTGCCCATCTGGTCCAGCGCCTCGCGCAGCACCTCCAGCTTTCCGGAGACCGGCGTCGGAGTGATGGTCTGCGTGGTGACCGCGAACGCGCCCGGCGTCGGTTCGGTACCGGACACGTGGTCCGCCACCAGGCCGCTGGAGCTGGAGTACTTCGGCATGGTGAACGGGGTGATGTCCGTCAGCGGCCCCTTGTCCACTGCGGACCAGAGCGGGTAGTTGAACTCCATCTGGTCCACGTACAGATCGGGCCGCTGCCGGTTCGGGTTCAGGCCGGCGACGTTCGCCGGAGTGACCGCGAACTGCTGGCCGGGCAACTGCGCGGTGTCCTGCGCGGCGAGCCGCACCTGCCGCGCCCGCTCGATCGGGTCCGCGAACACCTCGCAGATGAACTGCGAGATGCGATCTTTCGCCACGTTGTCGCCGTGCTTGGCCGCCAGCACCAGGTCACCGGCGAACGAGTGCGTGCCGTCGCGCAGCCAACCGCGCGCGTCGAACTGATACGGGCGAGCCTCGTTCACCTGGACGGATCCGTGGAACGGGCTGACCGCGACCGGGCCGGCCGGCGCGGCGGCCGGCTGCTGCCCGGCCCAGAACGCGGCGAACGCGGCGAGCGCGGCCGGGTCCGGCGCCGGTGGCGGCGAGTCCGGGCCGGGAACGCCCGGCGTCGGGTTCGGGGGTGGGGTGGGCGCGGGCGCCGGCTGGAGCGCGGCGAACGTGGCGCACGCGATGTTGGGCGCGTGCGCGCCGCCGCAATGCTGGCAGTGCACTGGATTGCCTCCTGTCATGCTCGCGGCCACTTTGGTCACGCGCGCGTCATCGAATGCGGGCAGGTACGTGGTGGATGTCTCGCGCCACGTGGCGCGCAGCACGCGGATCACACCGTCGTCGGTGACTTCCACGTCCCCGTCTTCCGGGTCCAGGCTGAAGTCAACGCCGACCGACAGACCGGAGTACAGCCCGTGCTCGGCATCGTAGAGAAGTTGATCACGCTGGTGCTTGGCCGGGCTGCCGTCCGGCGCGTCCAGCACGGCCAGCTCCACGATCGGGCCGTCCGCCGAATCGGTGATCTTCCGATGGAAGCCGACCGGTGTCATGTGGTCCATCAGGTGCGGCATCCGGGCCGCCTCGCTGTACTCCAGGCTGCCCGGCGCAAAGCTGTACTTCAGCCCGTACTTATTCGCCACCGTGTTGTACGGCACGGCCAGACCGGTGATCGTCCGGCCCGCGGTGTCCACGGTCGGAGCAGGCGCCGCGGCGGCGAAGTCGGATCCGTGGAAGGTGAACGCCGGGCCGTCGCCGTCGAGCTGCACCCGGTGCGGGGTGACATCCCCCAGCCGGATGGACGGACGCCGGGCCGACTCCACCGCGGCCGGCGCCGGAGCAGGCGACGCGCTGCCCATCGCGCGGCGCGTGACCTCCGGCGCCACCCCGGCCTGCGCGCCGATCCAGATCTCGTCAACCACACCCATGCCCTTCAGTTGAGCCCAGTACGCCGCCTGCTCCGCGGGCGCGCTTCTGAGGTATTCCGTCAGATCGAAGTCGGCCCGGTAGCCGCGCTTCGTCACGTCGCCCATCGACAGCCGGTGAGAGATCGCCGTCATGTACGGCGAGTAGGTGCGCTGGATCTTGTCCGTTTTCTTGTCCACGGAGTTGAAGTACGTCCGCGAGGTGACCGCCACGCCCAGGTCTTCCGGGTCCACGCCCATGCCGTTCGCAATGGCGAGGTGCGCCTGCTGCCGGAGTTCGACCAGCGTCAAGTCACGCGGCGACGGGGACGACACATCGGAGCGCTTGACGTTCGACGGAATCCAGCCGTACGGCCTGGTCTGCCGCATCGAGCCGTACTCAGCCAGGAAGCCGTCGATCTCGTCGTCTGTCAGCCCGTCCGCATCCAAATCGTCAGCGTCGGTGAAGTACTCGCGGAGCGCTGGGTTGTTCGCGTACATCTCCGTCAGCGCGTCCAGGCGTCCGGCGATCCGGAGCGCGGTCGCCTGCGCGCGGAGCAGGCCCGGGTTCGGCGAGTCGAACCGGATCATCAGCGCGGCCGGCCAGTGCCGCCAGCCGGCGCCGTCGTCCAGATCGATCCAGACCCACCGGCCCGGCCGGTCACCGTCCGGCGCCCGGTGCCCGGACGGCGGATCCAGCCGGACCCGGTTCGGTGGGATCCGCTTGACCGACATCGGGTAGCGCTCGAAGTCCTGCGAGGTGACCTGCCACCACGCCACCTGATCGAAGATCAGATCTTCGATCGTCATCGCCATGTGGACCACGTTCGGCACGTCCGGGTCGAACTGCCGGAACAGCGGCGAGTCCACCGGGTTCAGCCCCAGGTACAGCCGCATCGGCAGCGTGGCGATCGAGCAGAGTTCGTTCCGGCCGCGGAGCACGGCGGCGATCTGCAGCGCCCGGTCCCGGGTGACCGACCCGGATCCGTTCTGCATTTCCATGATCACCCGGTCCACCGGGCGCGGCGCCGTGTCGAACGTGTAGGCCGGCTGGAGATCGAGCACCAGCGGAGCAGGCACGCGCAGAGCATCCATCGTCACGTCGTACGCGCGCTGCATCCATCCCCACATGATCGGGAGTGTACGTCCCCGTGGCCTGCGCAGACATCACCCGGCCGGGCCGGGGTGCACGCGTGTCGATCGGCGCCGCGGCGGCGGCATGGTCCGGGCGAGGTGCACGGCGCCGGCCGCGGCGTACGCGGCGTCCACGTGCGCGCCGTCCGACCGGGCGAAAACCCAGCCGCCGCCAGATGGAAGTTTCTCCGCGCCGGTTACATGATCGTCCAGCAGCGCGTCGTCCGACCGGGCGAGTGTGCCCGCGGTCACCTCCTTGGCGAACCCCATCACCACGGCCGGGGTGTCGCCGCGGATCTCTTCCACCGTGACGCCGCGGGCCGGCGCTTTCATCCGGGCCGCCACCGCGGCGGCCGGGCCGTTCGGGAACCACCCCAGCGTCCGCGGCTTGACCAGCCGCAGGAACTCCGGCAGCGCGCGTTCCATGTCCGACGCCGCGCGCGGCCCGGACCACGACGCCAGCAGTTCGACGCGCACCCGGTCCAGCGGGCCGGCCATCACCTGCGCGGCGGCGAGCGTGGCATGGGCGCCGTCCGGACTCACGTCTACGCAGAGCGCGATCCGCTTGCGCTCCGGATCCAGCGGCCCCGGATCGAGCGTGCCGCGCCATGCCTCCAGCGCGACCGCGGGCCGGAGCACCTTGACGCGCACGCACATGCGCTCCGTCTTGAAGCCGTTCAGCGCCTCGCCGCCCAGCCGTTTCGCGCGCCGGGCCGCGGCCAGCAGCACGTCGAGATCTTGGCCGTGGCCTACCCGCGGGTTTGACTGCAGCAGCGCGTCCACGTCTTCCGGATCAGCGTCCGGGTCGGCCGACCACTCCAGCAGGCCCAGCCGTGGATCACCCTCGCCGCTGGTGATGAAGTCCTGCGCGGAGTCCTGGAGATCGTTCAGCACCACGGACCGCGAGTCGCCCGCGTTGGACAGCGCCCAGATCTGCGCGTCCTCCGGCGAGCAGGCCGGCTCGAACGCGTCCCACGCCTCGTACGTCCGGTGCTGCCGGAGTTCGTCCGCGATGCCGCGGTTGATCGTCAGCGACCGGCCGCCCTCTGCGTTGCTGGCCGCGATCAGGTAGCGGCACTCATCGTGCGTCCAGGATTCCGTCTCGCCGTTCGTGGTGCGGTACCACTTGCGCCCGGGTTCGTGCTGCGCGTCCAGCGACCGCGTGGCGCGGACCAGGTTGACCGCCTTGCGCCACGACTCCCGGGCGTACGCCAGTTTCGTACTGGTGCCCAGGATGAGCGGCACGCGCTTGCGGAACTGCCAGTAGATCGACAGCACCACGGGCAGTTCCGTCTTGCCGTTCTGCCGGCCGACCAGCAGCAGCACGATCCGGAACCGCGGCCGGCCGTCTTCCAGCAGTTCGCCGCCGTGCACCACCGCGAACTCCTGCCACGGCAGCAGCGGCCGGCCGATCTCCCGGGCGAAGTCGATCACCTCGAAGCCGTACGACGTGTCCGGGGTGAGGGTCCGCAGCGGGGGTGTCCAGATACGCGGGGTGGCGCGGCCCAGCAGCGGGCCGGATCCGGGAAGGCCCGGCCGTTCCAGATCTGTAATCGTCACAATCTGTCACAATCCGTGGCGGCGGGGAGAGAGACGCAGGACAGGGCGGGGTGTCCGCACCCCCCGGCCGCGGGAAAAAACGCGGTCGCGGTCGCGCGCGAATCTCAAAACATTCTGAGATCGCGCATCGAGGGAGATCGATCTCATTCGCCCACCATCTTGATCCGCTCGCACCCGTCGTACGCGAACGGTGCGACCGGGCACGGGCACAGCTCACCTCGCCGGAGCAGACACCCGGTCTGCTGCCGATCGGCCAGCGCACGCTCATCGGTGGGCATCCCCACGGCCGGCTCCAGTGGGTAGCCGCTCCAGGCAGGGTCAGCAATGCCCGATGTTTCACGTGAAACCAGCAGCTTCACAGCGTCCCTCGCCAGCAGTGCGGCGTCCGGGTGATCCATGTAGCCGGACGCCGCGCGCACCACGGTTGCCCGGATCACGTCCAGTTGGTCATCGGTGAACACGGTGGATCTCCTTTGCTCGGTTCCCCCACATGAAGATTGCATGGTGCGCAGGCGGCTACCAGGTGCGCAGGATCGTCAGCCCTGCAGCCGCCGCACTGTGTCTTGCCGTGCACGTGGTGGACGTGCCCACCCCACAACGGCGCATCGAGGCGACAGACGCCCGGGACCTGGAGCTGACACCGGTAGCGGTCGCGCTTCAGCACAGCGGCCCGGATCCGGCGCCATCGCCGGCTCGATCCACCCCGCCACCCCTCACTCATGATCTTGATCCCTTTCGGTCGGTGCAGATCTTCCGGCGTAACCGGAAGATCAGATAGAGAGAACCGCGGGCGCGTGCGTAGATCTGGAGCAGATGTGCACCCTAGAAATGCACCTCTTGACATGGACCCCCATGGGGTGCAACGCGCGGGGGAACGGTTTTCCGGAGCGCTTCCATGGTGCACATCTGCTATATCCCCAGCTCAAGCGCCAATTGGTCGTCATCGGGTTGTGTGTCGGGTGCACTTTCAGGCGCGTCGCCCCGGGTGACGTTCAGGTGCGGCTTGTCTCGATCCTTGATGAACACCGTGCCCGTGATGCGCAGGCCGTAGTAGCCGCGCTGCCCCCGCTTGATCGCGTACCGCATCCCGGCTTGCCGGAGCAGTTCGTTGATCGTCTGGACGCCCGTATGCCGGTTCGGGTCGCCTGAATCGTGCGCTTCCCACTCCCGGAACGCCTGGACGAGAATTGTGCCCTTATTCCAGCACTCCGGGTCACGGTAGGCCACAGAATCAGGATCGTTGATCATGCGAATCACCCGATTGGCCTTTTCCGCCAATTCCGCGTGCGCCGTATCCGCCGATTCTCCACGCGCGAATTGGCCCTCTCGCATCAGCTCACAGAGCGCGCTCACGGCCTTGACCGCGATGCCGGCCAGTTCCTCCGGCGTGGTGCACCTCGCGGACAGGTTTGGGTCCGGTTTCGTTGGCTCGTAAGGGAAATTGACCACTTCCCACCGACGCAGCCACCCCTTAGACGAGTCGCTGGACCCGATCATGGCGTTCGCCGAGAAGATCGCCTTGCCCCAGAACCGGAACTTGAAAGGGTCACGGCCCTTTCGCTCAGCGTCGATATCGTCATCTCCGGCCAGTTCCTTGATCCGCCCCGTATCCTCGATGAACTTTGCATCGATGTCGCCGCATACGTTGCCCAATTTGCCGTGCAATTCGGCCGTGGCGAACTGCGTTTCAGCGAAGCGGCGTAGCGGGATGGCCGAGAAGTTGTCCGCGCCCAGCAGCGCCCGGACCACGTTTAGGAAGACACCTTTACCGTTGCCGCCGCCGCCGGTGAGCAGAAAGAGCCGCTGCAGCGGGTTGCCGCTCATCATCAGGTAGCCGAGCAACTGCCACGCGCGGTTCCGATCGTCTTCCGGCAGCACGGAGTCCAGGAAGGCGTCGAACTCCGGACAGGCGGCGCCCGGATCCCACTCAATCGGCAACTGCACGCTGGACAGGCACGCGTCATGGTGCTCGATCAGCACCGGGTCCGGGTGACCCTTCCACCGCAGCAGCCCGTTCCGCAGGTTGATCAGTTCGGGCACGGGCGCCACCTCGAACTCCGCGCAGGTGCCGGCCAGCATCTCCAGCACGGCGCGCAGGTGCGCAGGCCGGTACCGCTCGCCGAGCAGCAGCACCACGCGGCGCCGGATTTCCTTGTCGTCCGGGCGCCATACCCCACCCCGGTACACCCAGAACGTGCCGGCCGCATCGACCAGGACAGGCCCGGCCGCCGTCACGGCGTCTGCGAGTTTTCCGGCCTTCAGGCCGTAGTCCGGGTGAAAGAACGACGCGCCGGTGCTCCAGCTCACTCGCACCCGTCTTGAATCGCGGCGAGCAGGAAGGCGCCCACATACCGCGCGTAGGCCGGTGGGATCGACTCCCGGATGCCGTCGCGGTTCATCCACGGCACGCCCATATCAGCGCGCACGTACGGCACGTTGGAGAAGTTGCCTACGGCCTGGTAGAAATCGCCGACCCGCAGCGGGCGCCCCATCTTGATCTGCCGGACCGCGTGCGGGCGGTGCATCGGCGCCACCAGCCCGGCGTTGCTCTCGAACAGCCGATGCCGGTAGGTGCGCAGCCCGAACATATCGCCGCACAGCTCGATCGGCGCCTTGAGCGGCGCCCCCGGCACGTTCTCGATCACGTACGGCTTGCCGAGCACTTCCAGTTTCTCCCGCACGGCATCGATCAGCATGGGATGCTCGCGGCCCATGATCCGTTGCGCGTTGCTGTATCCCTGACACGGTGGCGACGCGTGCACGGCGTCCACGTGTTCGCCGAGCAGATCGAGCGCGGCCAGCGCATCCATCTGGAGAAATTCGTACGGGTACCGCGGTTGCGGATCGATGTCCACGCCGATCACCCGAAAGCCGGCGTCCACGTAGCCTTTCGACGCGCCGCCCTGACAGCAGAACGCATCGAGCAGTAGCGGCTTACTCATGAATCCCCCTCGCGTTGACACCACGGGCACATGATCGGCCGGTGGTTGTGCAGCCCTGCAGTGTGCGCCTCGCGCATGATCGCCTCGCGCTCCGCTCTACGCTCCGCGGCAGTCGGCCGGTCCCAGAACTGCCCGGCCACGAACACCTTCACCGCGGATTCCTCCTGCCACGCCGCCGCTTCCTCCCGGCACCGTGCGCCGTACCCGGCCATCAGCCCGGCCACGTACGCCGCCGGCCACGACGGATCCCCCGCGACCATCAGATGTCGTGTCCGCCCTCTGCGTGCGCGGCCGGGTCGCTGCAGCCGTTCGCGCACGGGTCGGCCGGCGCCGGTTCCGGTGGGCTGACCTTCCAGCCGCGGTCCACCAGGCGCCGCGCCATGCGCCGATCGACCACCCTCATGCGTGCCTCTGTCGCGTTTCTTGTCCTCATGGGTCGAGACGCTAGCACGGTTGACGATTACGTGGAACGTGTGCGAGGGTCATCGGCATGGCGAAAGAGACTGCAGCACAGCGCAAGACCCGGATCGGCCTGCTGCTGGCCGACTACGACGAGACCAGCCGCGCACTGCGCAAGCACCAGAAGCGCGCCGATGAGCTGAAGAAGCAGATCAAGGAGGAAGTCCCGGCCGGCACGTACGGCGAGTGGATCCGCAGCGAAGGGACGCCGCGCGAGATCCTGGACCAGGCAGAAGCGAAGAAGCGCCTGGAAGCGGCCGGGATCCCGATCCCGGTCACCGTGACCAGCCCGCCCGTGATCGTGACGCACGTGGCGAGCACCAAATGACCGTGACACAGGCCGTGGTGGCACCCCAGCTCCACCCGATCGGGACCGCGCCCGGCGCCGCCGGGTCCGGCCGGGCCGCGGGCATCGCCCAGATTCACGCGCTCGCGCTCTGGCTGGCCGAGCACCCGGAAGCCCCGATGCCGACCTACCTCACCGCGACGTACAGCGTCGGGCCGCGGGAAGAGGTAGACGAGCAGACCCGGGTGGCCGGGATCGAGTCCGCGGCGCGTGCCGTGGGCATCGAGCTGATGGAAGGTGAGGCGACGGTCCAGGGAGATCTCGTCCTGGCGTCCACGTTCGACGGCAACCCGCTCACGATGATCTACCGGGTGGCCGCGCACAAGGATCACGGCTCACAGGCCCGGTACGTCTGATGACGACGCCCGGCCGGGCTGCCGTGCAGCGCGCTGCCGCCGCCGATCGTCTGGCCGCGGCGTGGACCCTCATCCGAGAGTCCCAGATCATGCGGTTGCTCGGCGACCGCGCAACCGACCAGGACCGCCGCGCGGTCAACGAGGCACGCGCGGCGTACGTTGCCAAGACCCGATGGTGGAAGGCAGTCACCCGATGACCGAGGAACCGCACTACGTCCGGCAGTTCAACCGATGGGTGCCGGAGCAGGTGCCGGCCCGCACCCCGTGGCGCGATCGTGTGGCCGCGGCCAACCCGGTCGCCCGGTGGTCGCTGCTGGTGGGCATCGTCCTGTTCCTCACCGCGGTGATCGTGATCGTGTCGCTGCAGATCGGCGACGCCGCCGCGGACGGGTTCGGCCCGCTGCTCCCCGTCACCCCGACAACCACCCCGACACTCACCCCGTACCCAGAAGGATGGACCCCATGAGCCGTCACCCCGGTGGCCGCACGTGCAACGGCATCATCACCGCGCCGATCGTCTGGCTGGTCTGCGCTGCCGCGTTCCTGGCGAATCTAGGACGCAAGCGCTGATGGACCGGGAGACGCGCGACCGCGTGGCATTCAACCTCGCAGTGTTCGCCGTGCCCGTGATCCCCGGGCCGGACGGCGCCCGACGCCGGCCGCAGATCGGCGAGCCCGGCCACATGGAACGGCTGCTGTCCGCGGCACCCCGCGGTTCGTGGCCGCTCGCGGACCGATGGCGAGCCCTCAGCGGTTAGTCTGAGGTCGCGCGGATCCCCCGCACGCGCAACGGCCCGGTCACCGTGAGGTGGCCGGGCCGCTGTGCGCCGGAAGGACAGGACTACCGGCATCGTCCGCTATTTGGCCGGCGGCACCACGGGCGGGGTGGCGAGCAGCTTTTCGATCCGCTCCACGCCGCGCGCTGCGTTCAGCACGCCGGTGGCGATCGTCATGTCGGAGCGGTACATCTCCTGCGAGTGGACGCCCACGCCCGCGGCGAGGCGTAGCGCAGCCTGCCCGCGGGTCGATTCGAGCGCGTCGCAGATTGCGTCCTGGAGCTGTGCTGGTGTCATGGCGTCTAGTCCGATCTCGAACAGCAGTGCGCGGGTACGGGTGAACTTCCACGGCCGGCCGTCGTCCTCTTTCGACTGGTGGACCTGCCGGTGTGTGTGCTCCGTGTGAGGTGACGGCCCGGTGTACGGGCGCGACTTCCAGTTGCCGATCTGATCATTGCGGATCGTCCGGTCGCTGATGATCAAGTGCGCCCGCGGGTCCGCCATGAAGTCGGCATCGAGCGCGGCGTGGATCCGATCCTCGGTCGCGTTGCCGTCCGGGTCGCTGGACGCGAGGTAGTTCCGATCCTCATCGAACGCATCCACGGTGCCGTCGCTGTCCGGCTGGTGCTCGCTGCTACTCGCGTGCGCGCCGTCCGCTTTGGCGCCGTCCGACTTGGTGGAGCGCTTGGGCAGCAGTTCGTTCAGCCCGCGGCGCCACGCGGCCAGCGCGTTGTTCAGGCCGCCCCAATTGCTCACCGGACCACACCGCCGTCGTCGGTGCGCTGCTGATTCAGGGCCGCTGTGACGCCATCCTGGATCCGGGCGTCCAGGTCACCGTTCGTCTGTTTCTGCGCCTTGCCGGCGTAGACCGCAGCGCTGCCGGACACGACCAGGGTGACCAGGTTGACCACCGTGTTCAGGAACGAGCGGAACTCCGTACCGTCCGCGCCGATGGCGGACAGGTAGGCGAACACGCCCAGGATCCCCAGGAACGCGATCGTGAGACACACGTACACCGGAGTCGGGATCTTTCCCACGCTTTCCCCCTCTGATCTTGCTTGAAGCCCCAGCGTACGCGGGGGGTCTGACACTCAGTACCGGATGAACTCGCACTCGAACACGCTGGAGAACCGCGCCGATTGGTTGGTCGTGTTGGCGACGCCGGCCGCGTTGTCCTGGAAAGCCATCAGCTCCACGTAATCCGTGGTGCCGTTGCAGTAGATGATCGCCGTGGCACTGCAGCTCATCGCCTGCGAGACCTGCGTGGCCGCCGTCGAGAACGTGCGCCGATCGGCCGGCGCCATCGAGGTCGCACCGTTCTTGCGGAACGACGCGTCCACGGTCACGAAGTCCGTCCGCGGGCCGTTGAAGTACGTGCCGGCGAACCGGTAGTAGCCGGCCACGGTCGGAGTGATCCGGGAGTTGTTCGTCACCGGATCGTGGAACCCGTGCGTGTCGAAGTCCTCCGCGCCGAACGCAAGCGGCGTCAGCGTGGCGTCCGGGATGTTCTGCGTGGACGTGGCGAGGCAGCGGCAGATGGGCCGCTCCGACGACGCCGCCAGCATCCGGGCGATATCGGAGATGAATACGGGTTCACCTGCAGCAGGCATGATCGCTCACTCTCATAGCGCGTACCGAGTCGGGTTGAAAGCGTGGACCTCAGCACCGGCCGGGAGCGCCTTGACGACGCCGTTCTGCGAGCGCTGCACGGTGGCCGTCTGCGTCCACGGCCCGGAGCCGGTGACAGCACCCATCGCCGTGACCCGGACCCGCTCACCGGAGATGATCAGGTCATAGGTGAAGAAGCCGGCCGTGGACCACGCGTCGTCCCGGTCGGTGAAGGTGATCACCAGCGCCGTCGCCGTCGTGGTCACCCCGGCGTTCAGCGTGCTGGTTTTCGAGTCGTACCGGGTGGCCGCATCGTCGTACTTGCCGCACAGGTAGAGATCGGCCGGCCGGGTGGTGAAGGTGAACGTCCGGGTCACGTGGCCGATGCGCTCCACGATGCCGATCACCAGCAGCGGGATCGGGTCCGGTTCGTAGCCGGTGACCGTGATCAGGTCACCCTCGCGGACCACCCGGCACGCCGCGGTCAGCCCGGGATTTTTCACCACGTCCACGGTGACCGACTCATACCGCGGCCGGTTCAGGGTGCCTTTCGACAGGTGCCACCCCGCGATCAGGTCCAGGTCACTCTCTTTCGACACGGACACGTCGATGGTGCGCTTGTACTCACCGATGCCCAGCGGCGGCGGCAGGATCGACATCGGCCCGGTGGTCAGCGTCGCGGTCGCTTCCGACCCGGCGTTGTTCTTGACCGTGATCCGGTTGCCGGACAGCTTGTCGTCCGTCTCTTCCTCGAACGGTGGCGCCACGTGGTCCGGGTAGGTCAGCGCGAGCACGGGCGTTTGGTTCAGCATCGAGCGCCGGGTGCGCTGTGTCAGCGCGGCCAGCGTGTAGCGCTCATCATCGAATCGGCCATCATCGGTCTGAAACAGGCACTCGCGGAGCAGGCTCATCAGGGTGTCGGCCCGCTGAACGCCCATCGTCATCGTGTCGTTCGCCGCCGAGAACATGCTGATGGTGAAGCGGGTCAGCCCTTCCTCGCCGGTGAGCCGGATCCACCGGGTGCCGGCCCGCTCGCCCAGGTAGCCGTTGAACGACTGCTTTGACGCCGTGCTCAGCAAGTCATCGGCCACCCCGGTCACGCCGAACACGTGCCCGATCAGCGCGTCCAGCGTCCAGAGATCTTGTGTCAGCCCCCACCGGTTCAGCCGGCCCATGGTGCCGCCGAACGTGCCGGTGAAGCCCCACTCTGTCGGGTCGCCTTCCTCGTACCAGGCCGGCTCCACGGTCACCGTGCCGCCGGAGATCGAGCACTTGAGCCGGCACGTCACCCACTTGTCCGGGGTCGCCGCGCCGTGCAGCACCAGCCCGCTGGTGTAGACCGCCGTGCCCAGCGAGTCACGGACCCTGATCTGAAACGAATTGTCGTTACATTCCCACCAGAACGTGTAGCCGTTCGATGTGGTCCACCAGATGATCGGCGCCATCGGGCTAGCCGCCGGGGGCAGCGCGGCCAGCCGGAACGAGAACATGAACTGCCATCCGACTGACGTGGACGCGCTGATGAAGTTGCTCCCCAGCTTGGCGCCCGCATTCAGCTTGACCACCTGCTCCGACCCACCCGGGCCGTCGCCGCCCTGGAAGTCCACGGCCTGCGCGGCGCCCGCGATGCCGCCGGTGACCGCGTTCGCAATCTGTGACGCGTCCTTGCCGTCCTCGTGCGACCAGTAGCCGACCAGAGTCGAGTAGCGCACGATGCGCCGGTACAGCGGCGACCGGAGCGGTTCCGTCCACTGCCCCAGCCGCCGGGTGAGCCCTTCCGCGGTCAGCTTCACCCAGGCCCGGCCGCGGCCGGTACCCGAGTCGAAGTCGATGGTGCGGCCCGGCCGCCACGACGATGCCTCGCACGTCGTGCAGAGCAGGCCGTTGACCGCCACCCGGGCGCCCGTGTTCCGGCCGGCCAGACCGTACAGCGGCGACAGCGGGTTGCTCGTGCGATACCGGCCGGTCCGATCGTTGAACGTCAGTTCGATCTTGTGCGGGCGCGATTCCGTCTCGTCGTCGCTGCCCTTGTAGATCGTGATGGCGTCCGCGCTGAGCACGTCCGCGCCGGCCACGGCGCCCTTTGCCGCCACCTGCTCCTGCCACGCGCCGGATACGAACAGCTCCACCTCCACATCCTGTGACGCCATCAGCGCGCCACCCGGATACCGAGCTGTGCCATGCCGCCGCCGCGCCGGTTCACCGCGCGAGCGATGATCGGCAACAGGATGTCGCCCACCTCGCCGATGTTGACCGGCGTCCAGTCGCCGCCGCCCGACGTGCCGCCGGCGCCCGTGCTGACTTCCTCACCGGCCCGGAGCAGCGCCACGGTGGGAGTGCCCTTGACGCCCGGGACCGTGCCGCCGGAGTGGAAGGTCGGCAGGTTCGGCACGCTGATCGTGTTGCCACCGATCCCCGGGATCCAGCCCGGGAAGGTGAACGACAGCCGGCCCACGGTGGCATTCCACGCGCGAGCGATCATGTTGAACGCCGTCCGGTACGGCCGGCTGATGAAGTCCGCTACCTTGCTGAACGCGCTGCCGATCCAGCCCGGGATGCGCTTCAGGTACTCCCAGGTGGACGACGCCGCCGACTTGATCCACTTCCAGGACGCGCCCCACGCCTTGCTGAACCAGTCGGTTTTCTTGGCGATCAGCACGATCACCGCGATCAGCGCCACGATCCCGATCACGATCCAGGTGATCGGCGAGGCGAGCAGCGCGGTATTCATGAGCCACTGTGCAGCCGCCGCCGCTTTCGTGGCCGCCGACGAGATGCCGGTCTGCACGGTGGACGCGATCGTGGCGAACTTGAAGTTGTTCGTGGCGAACACACCCAGGTCCATCAGACCGGTGAAGCCGGTGACCACCGCGGACGCCTCTTCCATCTTGGCGCCGAACTGCCCGATGGCCGTGTCCTCACCGAACGCCGTGGTGATCGCGCCGCCGATGTCGCCGATGCCGCCGGACAGCAGCGACGATTGCGCGGACAGGTGGTCG
>WUUC01030464.1_pt1 | contig 17279 bp, 14 predicted proteins | sample 6278441 | NCBI WGS metagenome assembly WUUC01 (sample SAMN13675441, study PRJNA597444) | soil metagenome | isolation source: soil | place: USA: Washington | collected 2017-10 | reverse complement strand
CGCGTCTCTGAAAAACACCTCGTTGGTGTCGTAGTTGATCATGGTCTGGCTCGGCCGCACTTCGATGCCTGGCGTCGAGAGATCCACCAGGAAGGTACTCAACCCCTCCGTCTTGTTCGAGAGATCCTCGTAGGGAGTCGTCCGTGCCAGGAGGAGCAGCAGGTCCGAGTGACGGGCGCGGGAGGTCCAGCTCTTGTGCCCGTTGATGACGTAGTGGTCCCCGTCCCGGACGGCGGTAGTCTCAATGCGGGTGGTGTCGGTGCCGGCCTTGTGCTCGGTAACACCGAACGCCTGGAGCCTCAGCTCTCCGGTTGAGATCTTCGGCAGATAAGCCCTCTTTTGCTCCTCGGAGCCGTGGCGAAGCAGGGTCCCCATGGTGTACATCTGTGCGTGGCAGGCTCCCCCGTTAGCTCCGGAGCGGTTGATCTCTTCGAGGATGATCGCGGCCTCCGTGACCCCCAGGCCCTTCCCGCCGTACTCCGGAGGGATGAGCGCGCCGAGCCAGCCCGACTCCGTCAGCGTCCGGACGAATTCATCCGGGTAGCGCCGCTCGGCGTCCAGCTCCCGCCAGTACTCGTCTGGGTACTGCTCGCAGAGCTCTCGGACGCTCCGCCGGACTTCCTCCTGCTCCTCTGTGAAACGAAACTCCAACTGCTCCTCCTAAGAGTCGTCTTGTCGAGAGGTAATCCGGCTGTCGGCAACCGCCCCCTCCACCAACAGGTCGTCGATTTCCTCCGGTGACTTGCCGATCTCTCGCAGAATCTGCCGCGTGTCCGCTCCTAACTCCGGCGGCACACGCCGCGTCTCTGGCCGCGTCCCGTCCCAGCTAACCGGAATACCGACTTCAGCGTAGCCCTCTATCCTAGGATGCGACGCCCGCCGAAGGATGTCGACAGCCTCTGTCTGCGGGTCCGTCACGACCTGATCCATGGTTCGGATCGGCGAGCATGGCACTCCGGCATCCCACAACCTCTCCGTCCACGCCTCCGTGGTATCCTGCCTCATCCGCTCGACGAGTATCTCGAACAACGCTTCCCGGTTGCGTACGCGGTCCGGGTTATCCCTAAAACGCGGGTCTCCCGGCAACCCCTCCAGGCCCAGCACGCGGCACAGCTTGTCCCAAAGCGAGTTGTTCCCCGCCGCGATTAGGATGTGGCCATTGCGCGTCGGGTAGGCCTCGTAGGGGGCGAGCATTGCCGTTCCAGATCCATGCCGTTTCGGCACCTCTCCCGTGCCGAGGTAGCTCATGATCTGATATGGGACCCAGCTAAGCGCGGTCTCGTACAGAGACATCTCCACGAGCTGTCCCTCCCCCGTGTGCTCGCGGTTGTGCAGGGCACCTAAGGTACCGATGACCCCCCACATCCCCATGCCCATGTCCATGATGGAGGTCCCTACCCGCACCGGAGCACCGTCGGGCTCCCCGGTGACGCTCATCAGCCCTCCGAAGGCCTGCATTAGTGGGTCGTAGCCCGGGAAGCCCCTCATGGGGCCGGCGTTCCCGTAAGCGGTCATCGAGCAGTAGATTATCCGAGGATTTTCGACCCTGACCGCCTCGTAGCCAAACCCCAGACGTTCGAAGGTCCCGGTCCGCAGGTTCTGCACGAGCACATCTGCCCGCCTCACGAGGTCCCACATGATCCTCTCGCCCTCCTCATGCTTCATGTCGAGGGCAATGCTTCTCTTGTTGCGGTTCAGTGAGAGGAAGGTGGTGCTCTCTTCGTTCCAGTAAGGCGGTCCCCACGATCTCGTGTCGTCCCCGATCTCCGGGCGCTCGACCTTTATGACGTCCGCTCCGAGGTCCCCAAGCAACATAGTGCAGTAAGGCCCCGCAACGCTCTGGGTTACGTCCAGCACGGTTACGCCGTCAAGCGGCTTTTTCATCAAGCATGCCCCCTAACCCTCAAAGATCGCACCAGTGGAAGTTGGATCTCCCACCAGGCGCCCCAAACCGCCAGACCCCGCGAGACGTCACCGCAGCAGCGAGCAGCCGTTTCGGATTCTTCAAGTGTTCTGTCATTCACGTTGTTCTGTCCACCATGCGCAATGCCATCCCACTATGGACTATACACTACATCGTTGGTAGATTGGTTGGCGGCGGCTTTTTGTCGCCTGGGAGTTCAAGGGGATGAGCGTCGAGCTCCAAGAGATAGGAGGAATCGGATCTTGGGAAGCCACATCATCGACTCCGAGTTGTTCGGAGATCAATACTCGTCCGCAGAGATGCGCGAAGTCTTCTCTTTGGAGAGCAACCTTCGAGGTTGGATCGCGGTCGAAGTCGCACTGGCGAAGGCCGAGGCCGAAGTTGGGATCATCCCCGAGGATGCCGCACAGGAGATCGAGCGCCGAGGCAGGGTCGAACACTTCGACGTGGCCGCATTGAAGAGGGGCATAGACGCTACCTGGCACCCCATCGTGCCGTTCATCCGCGCATACGAGGCTCTGTGTGAAGATAGACACGGCGAGTACCTCCACTGGGGAGCGACGACCCAGGACATCATGGACACCGGAATGGTCCTCCAGGTTAAGCGAGCGCTGGAGATCGTGGAGCGTGATCTTCTGGACATAGTCTCCATCCTGAGCAGACTCGCCCGGAAGCATGCCGAGACCCTGATGCCGGGCCGCACGCACGGACAGCATGCGCTGCCCATAACCTTCGGATACAAGGTAGCGGTGTGGGCGGCAGAGGTCATGCGGTACCTGGAGCGGCTAGATCAGTTGAGGCCGCGCGTCCTGACCGGTAACCTGAACGGCGCGGTCGGGACGATGGCCTACCTCGGCGAGGCTGGTCCGAGGGTGCAAGAGAGGGCGATGGAGATGCTGGGGTTGAACGCGCCCGAAATCTCCTGGCAGGTCTCCCGCGATCGCATCGCGGAGGTCGCACACTTCTTGGGGATGGTCGGGGCCACGTTCGGTAAGATCTCCAAGGAGATCATCCTGCTCCAGAAGACGGAGGTCGCCGAGCTCGAGGAGCCGTTCGCAACCGGCAAGGTCGGCAGTAGCACCATGCCCCAGAAGCGGAACCCCATGACCTGCGAAGCAGTGTTCGCTGCGAGCACCATATTGAAGGCCCAGGCCGGACTCGGCCTCGACGCGATGCTGCAAGAGCACGAGCGAGACATGGGACTCTGGCAGGTGGAGTGGGAGTTCCTGCCGGAGATGTTCATGCTGGCCGGTGGAATCTTGCGTCACATGAAAGGAGTCCTTGGCGGACTCCAGGTCCGCGAAGAGAACATGGCCCGGAACCTAGAGAGATCCGAGGGTCTGATCATGGCGGAAGCCGTGATGGGAAAGATCGCCGGAAAACTCGGACGCCAGCAGGCACACGAGATCGTGTACGAGGTCGCGATGCGAAGCTTTGAGTCCGGCGAACGCTTCGGAGAAGCGCTGAAGAATAACGAAGCTCTAAGGGGAGTGATCGAGCCCTCCGAGATCGACGAGCTGCTGAATCCTTCCGCCTACGTGGGGCTCTGCGGGCACTTCGTGGACGCCGTCTCAAGCTCGGCGGAGCATCTGCAAGCAGAGCGGCGTCCGCAATAGAGGGAGCCCGCCATTCTTGGATGCACCCGCTTAGCAGCGCCTGCCAGCATTTGCTAATATGGAATGTGTGCCCGTGGGGTGGGAAGGATAAAGTGGACGAAAGAAGCATAACGATCTACAGCATTACGGCATGGACCGTAAGAGCAGGTCTTAAGCTAGAACTTGGGCGCTACACGGTAACTTCCGCTCTCCGCCGTCTTCCGGGAACCTCCTGGTCAGGTTTCCGTGCTCCCTCTCTACGCCAGACATCATGCACAGTACTCGATCGGACGCACGCTCTTGTTCAAGGGGGTGAGCGGGAGAACTCTCAACGACTTTAGATCTATCCAAACGTGTTTCAGGTTGACGAACAAGCTGAAGCGATGGAGGACGAGTGAAGAAGAATCTGGATGCGACGCTCGGAAGGTCACTAACCCGCCAGGAGTTCCTGAAGCTCGGCGGCGCCGGACTGGCTGGGGCAGCGCTGCTCGGCACGGCAGGATGTGGAGCCCGCGGCGGTGGCGGTGGCGGCGAAGGGGGAGGTGGAGGGCAAGAGTTCAACCTCAGGTTCTCCCATGTGACTACCCCTGAGACCCCGAAGGGAATGGCGGCCGAGAAGTTCAAGGAGCTTATTGAGGAGAAGAGCGAAGGACGCATAACCGTCGAGATCTACCCCAACTCCGAGCTCTACGGCGACGAAGACGAGCTTCAGGCGGTCCAGGGCGGGGGCGTGGAGATGATCGCTCCTGCGAGCGCGAAGCTCACGGACATCGCACCTCAGCTCTTCGTCCTCGACCTACCCTTCATCGTCGACTCCGTCGACGAGGTACCGGAGATCATCTCCCGGGACTCCACGATCGGCAAGGCAATCTACGGAAACAAACAGCTAGCCGACAGCAACATGAAAGTAATGGGGCTCTGGGACAACGGGCTGTACCAGATCACCTGCAACAAGGCGATACGGACCCCGGACGACCTGCAAGGGGTACGGATACGCATCACGCCCTCCGACATAATCAAGACCTACTGGGAGACGTGGGGGGCGGAGACGACGCCCATGGCGTTCGCGGAGGTCTTCACCGCGCTGCAACAGGGCGTCGTGGACGGTCAGTACAACCCCTATTCCAACATCGAGTCCCAGCGGTTCTACGAGGTTCAGGACTTCATGACCATTTCTGACCACGGCTACCTGACCTACCCGCTAGTTATGAACGCCGACTTCTTCAACGGGCTGCCGGAGGATCTCCAGCAAGCCACCACGGACGCCGCCAACGAAGCTTCCGACTACAACAGGGAGATCGCGTTCGAGGTCAACCAGGAAGCCCGGGAGGTGATAGTGGATGCCGGCACGACCGAGATCATCGAGCTGTCGCCCGAGGAGCGTCAGGTCTTCAAGGATGCGGTCGTTCCCAGCGTCTGGAACGAATACGCCGACGTCATAGGCCAGGGCATCATCGACGAGTTGCTAGCCCGCAATAGCTAGCTCTTGGGGCAATAAAGGGGGCCGAAGAACCTTCCTCTAACCTACCGGAGGTGGTATGTCCCGCTTTGATCAGATCTTGACCTGGATCGAGAACGGTATCGCCGGGCTCGCCCTCAGCGGCGCCGCCATCATAGCCATCGTCCAGGTCATCCTGCGCACTTTCTTCAATCACATAATCTTCTGGTCCGAGGAGGCGGTGATCTACCTGATCATCCTCGCCACCTTCGTCGGGGCCGTCATCACCCTCCGGCACAACGAGCACGTGGGAGTAGACGTGTTGCCGGTGTTCCTCAAGGAGCGCGGTAAGAAAGCGTTTGGCGTGTTGAGCGCCCTGCTCGTGGCCCTCTACTGCGCCGTGTTCGGGACCCTCGGCTGGGTGATGATAACCGAGCCCGCCGCGCTGAACGTCGTGACCCCGGCGCTGAAGCTGCCGCTCTGGGTCGTGCAGATCTCGCTGCCAATCGGCCTCACGCTGATGTTCCTGCGCGCGCTGGAGATCGTGTACCGCACCCTCCGCTACGGGCGGGGTTTCCCCGAGGCCGATGATGAGCGGAACAGGGAGGAGGCAATCGGCTGATGGATGTCACCTCGATCTTGCTCTTCGTTATCCTGTTCCTCCTGCTACTGACTTCGACGCCCATATCTATCGCTCTGGGCCTCACGACGCTCTTCTACATCTTCTACTTCACGACGCTGCCGATGACGCAGATCAGCGAGACCCTGTACAACGGGGTCAACTCGTTCCCGCTGATGGCCATACCTTTCTTCATCTTGGCCGCGAACCTGATGACCCACGGCGGGATCTCGGAGCGGCTGGTCGCGGCGGCGAACGCGGTAGTCGGGAATTTCCGGGGTGGGCTCGGCATGACCGCGGTGCTGGCCTGCATGTTCTTCGCCGCCATCTCGGGCTCCAGCGCGGCGACGGTGGTCGCCGTAGGCACGCTGCTCATCCCCGGTATGATAAAGGCGGGATACGACCGAAAGTTCTCGACGGGGCTGATAGCGACCTCCGGAGGGCTCGGCATTCTGATACCACCCTCGGTGCCGCTGATTGTGTACGGCATCGTCACCGAGACGAGCATCGGTGACCTCTTCCTGGCCGGTATAGTGCCCGGCATCCTGACCGGTGTTCTCCTCATCATCCTGGTGTTCATCCTATCGAGGAGGCGCAATCTGGGCGCGGAGACCCTCCCCATGAGCGCAGCGGAGCGCATCAAGGCCATTCGCGACGCCTTCCTCGGGCTTCTCCTCCCGGGCTTGGTCCTGGGCGGGATCTACGGCGGGTACTTCACGCCGACCGAGGCAGCGGCGGTGGCGGTCTTGTACGCTTTCCTCGTCTCCATGTTCGTGTACCGGCAGATAGGGTTCGGTGACCTCATCACGATCGTATTGCGCTCGGCCCGGATGTCGGCGATGGTCATGTTCATTATCGCGAACGCCATCCTCTTCACCTTCGTCCTGTCCCTGGAGCGCATCCCGGCCGAGGTGGCGGAACTCTTCGTCGCGATGGATCTCCGCCCGTGGGCCTTCCTCCTCCTGATCAACGTGCTCTTCCTCATAGTAGGCATGTTCATGGATTCCATAGGCGCTATCCTGATCCTCGCGCCTATCCTCTATCCGATAGCCGTGAACCTGGGGGTGAACCCGGTCCACTTCGGGATCATCTTTATCATGAACTTCGAGATCGGAGCAATAACCCCGCCGCTCGGGATCAACCTCTTCGTTGCCAGCGGCATCTCGCGCCTCTCCGCCCTTCAGGTCGCACGGGCCGCGATCCCCTGGGCGTGCGTGCTGCTAGTCGCGCTCCTGCTCGTTACCTACATCCCGGGCATCGCGCTGTTCCCGATAGAGTGAGACGTCGAACCGGGGGGCTTCACGCGGCTCCCGGAGCCGCGTGAAGCCCGGCAGCTAGAGCCCATGAACCCAGGGCGGAGCCGACTCTCTCGATGAGTGATGAAGAGAGGAAGCGTTCGGGTCCGCTCGCCGTCGGGCGGGGCCTGGCACCGTTTGCCATCGGGTTCGTGACGCTGTACCTGCTGCCGGCAGGGCTGGCCCCTCAGGCCCAGTGGGCGCTGGCAATCACCGCGGGCACCCTGGTCGCCTGGATCTTGCAGCCCGTACCGCTCACCGCAATTTCTGTTCCGATCATCTTCGTCCTGGGAGCGAGCGGCACGGTCTCCCCCGAGGGAGCCGTAGCGGGCTTCGGCTCCTCGGCCACCCTTCTCATGGCGACAGGCTTCATGATGGCGGCGGCCATCGAGAAGACGCCGCTCGCCCGCCGAACAACCTACTGGTTCCTGATGCGTGTGCCGTTGAACAGCAGCGGAATACTCGCCGGGCTCTTATCGGCGCTCATAGCGCTGGCCTTTTTCGTGCCGTCCACCGTGGTCCGAGCAGTCGCCCTCCTGCCGATAGTGGTCGCCATCGCCGAGACCTTTCTGCGCTCTGGGTCGCCGAACGGGGCGAAACGGCTCATGCTGGGTCTCGCTTTCGGGGCGACGCTCGGCGGCATCGCCGTCCTTCCGGCCGCTGTGGTGAACGTGCTCGCCGTCGACCTCGTAGCCGGAACGGGAAGTGAGCGTATTACCTATTTTGGCTGGCTCGCCCTCACCTGGCCGGTAGAAGTCCTGGCGATCCTGGCCCTCTGGGCCGGTCTGGTGATGCTCTTCCCCACCCCGGACGAACAAACCCTAAACCGAGCGACGATTGCCGAACGCCTCGCCGGCCTGGGGCCCGTAACCGGGCAGGAGAAGAAACTGGCAAGCATACTGATCCTCACTGCTCTGCTCTGGTGCCTTGAGCCCCTGACGGGGTGGCACCCTTCGATCCCGGTCTTCCTGGCCGTCGCCCTGATGACCGCGTCTCCCCTGCGGGTGGTTACCTGGGGCGAGGTGCTGGACATCTCCTGGGGTTCGGTCTTCATGTTCGGAGCGAGCCTCTCGCTCGCCTTCGCGCTGCGGGACACCGGGGCGGCCGATTGGATCGGGGAGCAGTTCTTGAGTACGGGAGCCACCGGCCTGGCCCGCACGGGAGCCGTTGTCGGCGTGTTGATGGTCGGGGGCGTAATGCTCGTCTATCAGCTCGCCTTCGCCGGCTCCACCCCCGCAGCGGCGACGCTGCTCCCGATCCTGCTTGCCGCCTCGGGAGCGCTCGGGCTACCAGCGGGAGCCGTGGGCGTAACTGTCGCTCTGGCGGGGCTGGCAACCTTTGTGCTCCCGTCCCAGGCGATGGCTAACCTCGTCACCTACGAGACCGGACTCTACGGTTCGCGGGACCTGCTCCGGGTGGGTCTCCTGCTCACGGTGGTCTTCCTGGCCATCCTGGGAGCTGTGGCGGCACTATGGTGGGAGCCGCTCGGGTTTCTCGACTGACGTTGCACAAACATCGGGGCACTACTGCGGCGGGAAAGATGTCATAGAATGTCAGTATCAATCGACGGCCTGTATAGGCCGGGAGGAGGAAACATGACCCTGGAGACGACTTCGGCGACCCGAGAACTCGCGGCTTATGTAAGCCCTCTAGGCTACGAAGACCTTCCCGAAGAGGTGGTGGAGCGCACCGAAGAGCTCTTCCTCGACTGGGTGGCCTCGGCCCTGGCCGGCCGTGGCGCGCGTCCTCTACGGGCAATGGAGAGCTTCGCCGAGGCTATGGGTCCCTCCGATGGTCCGAGCGAGATCCTGGTCTCCCGGCGACACACCTCACCGCTCTTCGCGGCCCTGGTCAACGGGGCCTCTTCCCACGTGGTGGAGCAAGACGATGTGCACAGCGGGGCGCTCTTTCACCCCGGGACGGTGGTCTTCCCCGCGGCGCTGGCCGCTGCGCAGGAGACCCGCGCTTCGGGCCGAGACCTTATCGTCGCCGCGGCTGCAGGCTACGAGGTCGGTGTGAGGGTTGGGCGATTCCTGGGGCGCTCTCACTACAGATTCTTCCACACGACCGGCACGGCGGGCACGCTGGCAGCGGCGGCGGCGGTCGCCAGGCTCTTCGGTTCGGACGAGGAGACCATGGCGAACGCGCTCGGCTCCGCGGGCACGCAGGCTGCCGGGCTGTGGGAGTTCCTGCGCGACGCGGCGGACTCCAAGCAGCTACACACCGCCAAGGCCGCCTCCGACGGCCTGCTCTCGGCCTACCTCGCCCGGGACGGATTCACGGGAGCCAGGCACATCCTGGAGGGAGAGCGGGGCATGGGCGCCGGGATGTCCGGCGAGTCCGATGCGAGCGTGCTCGTCGAGGGCCTCGGAGAGCGGTGGGCGGTGCTGGAGACCTCCTTCAAGTACCATGCCTCCTGTCGCCACACGCATCCGGCGGCTGACGCGCTGCTCGAAGCGATAAGGGAGCACGGGCTGAAGGCGGAGGAGATCTCGCACGTGCGGGCAAGGGTGCATCGTCAGGCTATAGAGGTGCTGGGTTCCGTCGCGAAGCCGCGCACCATCCACCAGTCCAAGTTCTCCATGGGCTTCGTGCTCGCACTGATCGCGGTCAAGGACAGCGCCATGATAGAGGACTTTACCGATGAGGCCCTCGCAGATCCCCGGTTGCTCGAATTTGCTGAAAAGGTGGAGATGGTGCACGATCCGGAGGCGGAGGCGAACAGCGCCGGGCTGTGGCCAGGGATAGTGGAGATAGGGACCACGGGCGGCGAGACTATAACCTCGCGCGTGGAGGTCGCTAAGGGAGACCCCGGCAACATGCTCAGCCGTGAGGAGCTTACGGACAAGGCACGCCGGCTCGTGGCCTTCGGGGGAGGAGTCTCCGAAGAGCAGGTAGAGGAGCTCATAGGGCGCGCCTTGAGTCTGTGCCAGCAGCCTGTCGTCGGAGACCTGCTGCCAGGGACCGGCGCATGACCGACAGGTCCCTCCTTTTCGTCCCCGGCGACCGTCCCGACCGTTTCGAGAAAGCCTGGAACGCGGGGGCCGACGCGGTCATCCTCGACCTGGAGGATGCCGTCACCGCCGGCAAAAAAGCCGAAGCCCGCGAGGCGATAGCCGCCTGGCTCTCTCCCGAGCGTCCCGTATACGTGAGGATAAACGACCCCGCCACGGAGTGGTACGAAGGCGACCTCGAAGCCGCCGTCAGGCCCGGGCTGGCAGGGATCATAGTCCCGAAGGCCGAAGACCCGGAGCAACTGGCGCAGCTCGCGTCCCGAGTCGGTGAGATGCGCCTGATCGCGACGATCGAGACGGCCCTGGGCGTCTGGAACGCCCGCGTCGTGGCCGAAGCCCCGGGAGTAGAGCGGCTGGCGTTTGGGTCTATCGACCTCCAGCTCGACGCCGGGATCACGGGCGAAGGCGAGGAACTCCTGTACGCCCGCTCGCGCACGGTCCTGGCCTCTCGCGTGGCCGGCATCCTCCCCCCGCTCGACGGGGTCACCGTCGCGCTCGACGATCCCGAGCAGCTCGAAACCGACGTGGACCGCGCGCGACGCCTGGGTTTCGGGGGAAAGATCTGCATACACCCGAAGCAGGTCGAGGCGGTCAACCGTGGGTTCAGGCCCTCACAGGACGAGGTCGCCTGGGCAGAACGCGTGCTTCGGGCCGCAGAGACGACCTCGTCAGGGGCGATCAAGGTCGACGGCGAGTTGATCGACCGCCCGGTAATCGAGCGCGCAAAGGCCGTTCTTGAACGAAGGTAGAGCCGTGCCGTTCCTGGTCATTGGTTACAGATTCGGCAGTTAGTTGCCAGGAGTCCTTCGTGCAACGCCGAGACTCTCCCGTACCAGTTCCAGCCGGTAGCCTTACACTACAGGCACGCGGCTTCGAGAGAGCATAGGATGTATCCGAAGGGAGCAGATGTGCAGGAAAGGTGGGACGTGGTTATTGTCGGCGGGGGCAACGCCGCCCTCTCCGCAGCGCACGCAGCGCGCGAACGCGCAGAGCGCGTCCTCGTGCTGGAGAAGGCCCCGCGGGAATGGGCGGGCGGAAATAGCTACTTCACGGCCGGCGCCTTCCGCACGACCTTCGACGGGCTAGAGGACCTCGAGCTGCTGCTCGAAGGCGCCACCGAGGAGCAGTTGGGGAAGACGGAGCTCCCCCCCTACACCGCAGAGGACTTCATGGCCGACATGGAGCGGATCACGGGTGGCCGCTGCGACAGAGAGCTCACTAAGGTCCTGGTGGACGGCGCAGCCGACACGATCCGCTGGCTGCACGAAAAGGGCATCCGTTTCAGGCTCATGTATGACCGGCAGTCCTTCGAGGTCAACGGCAAGAGGCGCTTCTGGGGCGGCCTCGTGTTGGGAACCGTAGACGGCGGCAAGGGCCTTATCGAGCAGCACACGAGAGTCGCCAAAAAGAGCGGCATCGAGATCCGGTACGAGAGACCGGTAGTAGACCTTATCCGGGGCGAAAGCGGGGCCGTGGGAGGTGTGGTCTGCGAAACCCCCGAAGGACGCGAGGAGATCCGGGCCGGTGCCGTAATCCTCGCCGCCGGGGGCTTCGAGTCCGACGCGGAGATGCGGGCCGAGCACCTCGGAGAGCAGTGGCGGGCGGCCAAGGTCCGTGGAACCCCGCACAACACCGGGGATGGGCTGCGCATGGCGCTTCGGGCCGGTGCGCAGCCCTACGGCCAGTGGAGCGGGTGCCACGCCGTCGCCTGGGACGCCGGAGCGCCGCCGTTTGGAGATCTGGAGTTGACGAACCTGCTGACCAAGCAGTCTTATCCTCTCGGCATAGTCGTCAACCGGGAAGGCAGGAGGTTCATCGACGAGGGCGCGGACTTTCGCAACTACACCTACGCCAAGTATGGGGCCGAGATCCTGCGCCAGCCCGGCGCCCTCGCCTACCAGCTCTTCGACGCCAGGACTCGCCCGCTGCTCCGGCAAGACGAGTACACCGCCCCGGGGGTCTCCCGCCACGAGGCGGATACCATCGAGGAGCTTGCCAAGAAGATAGCCGTGGATACCGAGGCCCTTAAGGGGACCGTCGAGGAGTACAACGCTGCGGTGCAGCCCGGCGAGTTCAATCCGGCCGTAAAGGACGGCAAGCGGACCGAGGGCATAAATCCACCCAAGTCCAACTGGGCGCTGCCGCTGGATACCCCACCCTACCTGGCCTTCGCCGTAACCTGCGGGATCACCTTCACTTTCGGGGGCATACGCGTGGACCAGGACGGGCGCATGCTAGACCAGAGCAGCGAACCCATACCCGGCCTCCTCGCCGCCGGCGAGTTGGTCGGCGGGCTCTTCTACGACAACTACCCAGGCGGCAGCGGGTTGATGGCGGGCTCCGTCTTCGGGCGCCGAGCCGGGAGATCGGCCGCGGAGCGCGCCGTCCGCCAGGAGGCGGGCAAATATCGATAGCGTGCCGGCCTACGAGGTCTACGCGGTTAGGTACGCGACGCGCGAGGCGCGGAGCGGCGAGCACTTCCACGGCGGTGATCCCCACAACGTCCCCATGCCGATGGACTACTTCGTGTGGGTTGCCGTCTCATCCGAGCACACGGTAGTCATCGACGTGGGCTTCAGCGCCGAGGTGGCGCGCCGACGGGGACGCGAGCACCTGCGCTGCCCCACGGAGGGCCTACGGGAGATCGGGGTAGATCCTGACAACGTGTCCAACGTTGTTCTCACCCACCTCCACTACGATCATATCGGCAACCTGGAGAAGTTCCCCGCCGCGACGTTCGTGGTGCAGGATATCGAGATGGCGTTCTGGACCGGCCGTCACGCGGGCCGGGAATACTTTCGCCACCTGATAGAGGTGGGAGACGTTGTCCACCTCGTGCGGAAGAACTTCGAGGGCCGCCTGCGCTTCGTGGACGGCAGCCGGAAGATCCTGCCGGGCATCGAGGTCCACCGCGCCGGGGGTCACTCCGCCGGGTTGCAGGCGGTGCGCGTGCAGACCGCCCGAGGTCCCGTGGTCCTGGCCTCCGACGTCGCACATTTCTACGCGAACATCGAAGAGGATCGTCCCTTCAGCATCGTCTCCGACCTACCGGGGATGTACGACGCCTTCGACCTCGTGCGCTCGCTGGTCGGCTCCCCCGACCGCGTGGTGCCGGGTCACGATCCCCTGGTCATGGAGCGCTACCCTGCAGCACGAAAGGACCTCGATGGTGTTGTAGCGCGCATAGCATGAGGTGGAGCGACCGAAAGGTACGCACGAAGGCAGTACGCAACGAAGAGAGCCGGCCTCTAACGTGTCCCAGAGCCCCCCTGGTGAGCCTCTACCGTGGGCTCGATGCCCTCGGCGCCCGTCACCTCGCGCCAGGCCTCGAAGCCTTCCTGGAAGGCGACTATCCCCGCCTCGGGCAGTGAGATCTCTATAGCCTCGAGTATCTCCTCTTTCGAGACGCCGAGGTCGAGGGCGACGCGGATGTGGCTCTGGATGTGCCCCTTGCTCGCCCGCATCACCGTGAGGCTGACGATGAAGAGGAGTTCCTTGGTCTTGCGGTCCAGCCTGCGCTCCTTGAGGTAGGCAGCATCAACGAGCCCGTTGGTCGCCTGCAAGACGTCGTAGTCCTGGGCGGCCATCACCTTGTGGTAGTCGAGAACGTAACCTCTCTTGCTGACCATTTCGTCTATGTACGCCTGTTTCTCTTCCTGGGTCGCCACAACTGTCCTTTCTGCTCGTTCGTGTGTACCCTTTGCTGCTACAGCGCCGTACTGTTCTCCAGTTCTTCAAGTATCGGGTGCAGGTGTGCCCCGAAAAGCTAGCAGTTTTGCCATCAGGATGTGATCCCGTCGGAGGCTTCCGGGTTTTGTAAGGCTATTATGTCGCAGGTCCACGAGGCGGCCATTATCGAACTCGAACCGTCTATGTCGGGCATGAGAGACAGTCCAAGAAGCGACCCTGGATCTTGTGGCTTACGAAGCTTCCTCCCCCAGCAAGTTCTCCACAAACGCGTAGATCGCCGTGTGATTCTCCGCCGAGTGCCCGTTGGCTACGGCGGACTGCCAGATCTGGGAAACCGTCGAGCCCACGACCATGGGAAGCTCCATCTCAGCGGCGGTCTCCAGGGCGATCTTGACGTCCTTGCTCATCAGGCCCAGAGCGAAACCGTCGTCGAAGGAGCGAGGGAGTATATAACGCGGGAACTTCACCTCGGTCGAGTAGCTCCGCCCGTTGCTCGCGTTGACGACCTCGATGAACGTCTCTGGAGCGATGCCGGCCTTCTCGGCCAGGATCATGGCCTCCGCAGCGCTCGTCAGCGTAGTCGCCGAGAGCAGGTTGTTCAGCGCCTTTAGTAGGTGCGCGGTACCGTGGTCGCCGACGTAAAAGACGTGCTCACCGAAAGCCCGAAGGATCTCCGAGTACCGTTCGAAGACCTCCCGCCGCCCGCCCACCATCACCGCGAGCTTCCCCTCCCGAGCGCGCAGCACGCCTCCGCTCACTGGAGCGTCAAGCATCTCCACGCCGGATGCCGCTAGCCTCTCCGCGATAGTCCGGGTCGAGTGCGGCTTCGAGCTGGAGGTGTCTATCAGCACCTTACCCTCTGAGAGCACCCCCGCTAGCCCATCGTCACCAAGGACGACCTTCTCTACTACGGCGGAGTTCGGCAAGGAAAGCAGGACCACGTCCGCAACGGCTCCGAGCTGTTCCGGGCTCCCGACGGGCTCCGCGCCTGTATCGCCAAGACGCGCCATGGCCTCCGGGTTAGCATCATGTACCGCGATCTCGTAGCCCTCTTCAAGCAAGTTTCGGCAAATAGGCTCACTTATGTTCCCGAGCCCGACGAACCCCAGTTTTGGCTTCACTTGCAGGTACCTCCTCTACTCTGACCCGGTCACTATCCCTCCCTGACGTGCAGACCCGCCTCGTCGCCGAAGAGGGTCGTGCTTCCAGTTCGGCTGGGTCTCGCGATGTCCTTATCCGCGCTGTCGCCTGCCGTCACCACGTGTCCGCGATTGTGCAACCCTTTCAGCATCATATCGAACATTGCCAGATACGTGCTGTTTTTCCCCAATTGCGCGGCGCCGAACAAAACCCTGCAATCCACTAGAGCAACCAACGTCTTCTGCAATTCCCCCCTCGAAAACCAATCCTCTACTGAACTACCTCTGCCGCGCAGACTGCCACACGCGGCACACCTCTTCTTGCTATACTGCTCATAGGTCGTGGTTGCGCCTAGGGTTCCGCTACCCACCCGCGAAGAGCCGGACAACCAGGGTCTTGGGGGGACTGGATCGAGCGACGCCACCATCCTCCCTTCAAGGGAACAGTGGCACACCTTATGGGATAAAAGCCTGGAGGGCTCCAAGTGAGTTGCGCCTCGCGGTAGCGCGAGACTCGCCCAGAAGGGAGCCTGGATCATATGAGCGAAGGAAGGCCATTTCCCAGCCGAGCTTACCTGCTCACCTCCGTTCTGGCGCTTGCGCTGCTGCCCTCGAACGTCGTGGCTGCTGTGGTGCCCCTGCTGCAGGAGGAGTGGGGCGCGAGCGCGACGGAGATAGGCTGGGTCTTTGCCTCCTATCAGGTGGGGTACGTGGTAAGCGTGCTCGTCGTTTTGCCATTGACGGACCGCATACGGCCGGGCGCGGTCCTGATCTGGTGTACGGTGCTGGCCTCGCTGTCGTTCGTTATGTTCCCGCTGTTAGCGAAGGATGTATGGAGCGCGTCGGGACTGCGATTCCTTGCGGGGCTCGGATTGGCAGGTATCTACATGCCCGGAGTGCGGCTGGTCTCGGCCGCCTCCTCACCCGAGCGCCGGGGCTTGGTGGTTGGCGTGTATGTCTCGGCTTTCTACCTGGGGTCCGCCGCCTCGCTCTCCGCCACGGGGCTGCTCTTGCCCGAGTTGGGCTGGCGTAGAGCGGCGCTCGCGCTGGGCGCAGTATCCGCGGCGGCCGTGCCGCTCGTTGTGTGGGGCGCGGGAGGGGATGCCCCATCCTCGAACGGGCGCGCTTACCTGGATCCCGCCGTCCTGCGCGACGGTCCCATCGCGCGCAACATCCTCGCCTACACCGGACACGCATGGGAGCTTTACGTTTCGAGGGGGTGGCTGGCGGCGTTTCTTGCGAGCGTGCTTGCGGCTCGGGGTCTAGACGATACCGCAGCCTCTGCCGCTGGAAGCCAGTGGGCCGCGCTGATGTCGGGGATTGGAGCTCTGGGCGTCTTTCTCGGCGGGGGTCTCTCCGATGCTCTGGGGCGTGCCAGGGCGGCTCTACTCGCAGCGTTGGTAAGCGGGATGCTCTCGCTGGTGTTTGGGTTTATGGGCGCGGGGCCGTGGGCTCTTCTCGTGGTCGTCGGGTGTTTCTATGGGCTCGTGGTCTCCGCCGACTCCGCTATCTATTCGACGGCGATCACAGAGCTTGCCGCGCCCGAGAGGCTAGGCTCGGCGCAGGCCTTTCAGGCTTTCATCGGGTTCGGTGCGACCGTCCTCGCGCCGGTGGCCGCCGGGTTGGTGCTGGATCTGGACCTCGGCTGGGGGGTCGTGTTCGTGATGGCCGGCGTGGTGGGCATAGCGTTGGCGTTGCCGCTGTTGCCGATGACACGCCAGCAATGAGGGAGCCCGATAGCCTGGACCTCTACCGCGAGTCCGACGGCGTCCTTAACCTCGCACCCTTCAGCTTCTTCACCGTTGCGTCGCGCAAGCCGTCGTTTCCGAAGTACAAAACCCCGTTCAGCGCCCCGGCGACCTCGAAGCCTTCGGCGGCGGGCGTGACGGCGAGCCCGAGCATCCGGTAGACCTTGTTGCGCTGGTCCCGGTGAGCCCGTCGAGGTCCTCCGGGACCTTCGCGGCCATCGACTCCAGCAGGGCGTCGCGGTCGAGTTCGAGTCTCTCGACCCGCTCTTGAGCGGCCTTCAGCCCCCCGATCTCGGCATGGGCCAGTTCGCGGGTGCGGTCTAGCTTGGAGAGAGCCTCTCCCCGAGCTACTGCAGGGTCATCAAACCCCGCGGCCTGCTGGTGCTGGTAGGCCCTCCCCGGCCGGGAGCACTCCTCGAGCTTGCGCGACCAGGAGCCGGTGATCGCGCCGAAGAAGCGAACGTGACGGCGCAAACGGGAACGGAGAAGGGGGCGCGAAGGAGCGTGACCGAGTAGCCAGGGGTAAGGCGGAGCCGGGGTATCCTTGCGGGGAGTCCTGGGCCCTTGCTTTGAGGAGCATGGGGACGGAGACGGGATCGAGGAGGGTATCATAATGCCGTCCGCTACCGAGGACCGAGGAGGTGCCCATGTCCGACGCTCTGATAGAGAACTTCCGGACGCTGGCGAGGTACAACGCGCTGGCCAACGCAAGGCTTTACGGGGCCTGCGCGAAGCTGCCGGACACCGTACGCAAGGAGCGCAGGGCCGCGTTCTTCGGCAGCATCCACGCCACCCTAAACCACCTGATGGTCGCCGA
>WUUC01231097.1_pt1 | contig 17285 bp, 16 predicted proteins | sample 6278441 | NCBI WGS metagenome assembly WUUC01 (sample SAMN13675441, study PRJNA597444) | soil metagenome | isolation source: soil | place: USA: Washington | collected 2017-10 | reverse complement strand
ACAGGCCCAGGTCGCCGTGGCACAGCGTGTGGTTCCAGCCGGTGCCGTGCGTCCACGCGGACACCGCCGCGCGCCGCGCCACCGCGCGCCAGGAGTCGTCCAGCGGCACGAGGTCCAGCGCCGCGATCCCGATGCCGCCCGCGCCGTGGCACCAGGCGGCGCCGACCTGGTCCCGCTCGCGCAGGTCCAGCCAGCCGCCGAGCGCGGCCGAGTACAGCGTCTCCTCGTAGGCGAAGGCCGCCCGCGCCGTGTCGGCGTGCGCCTCGTCGCCGGTCACCGCGGCGAGCCGGGCGAGTGCCCACCCGATGCCGGTGGCGCCGTGCGCGAACCCGCCGATCCCCTCCGGGAACTGCTCGTTGGGCCAGCACACGGTCTCGTCGTGGTCGCCGCGCGGGTCGCCCTCGGCGATCAGCTGGTCGCCGATCATGGTTGCGAGCAGCACCCAGTGGTCGTCCCCGGTGTGCTCGGCGAGGCGCAGCAGCGGCACGATCGCCCCCGCGCGCCCGATGAGCAGGTCGTACGCGGTGTCGTCGACGACCGCGCGCGGCACCTGCCCGGCGAGCACGCGCGCCCACCCGACCGCCTCGTCGCCCACCGCGCCGAGCCTGCGCAGCAGCAGCCACCCGGTGATGCGGGACCCGAGCCCGACGTACCCGCCCGGCGGTTCGGGCCGCAGCGGCACGCCCGCGGCGGTGTCGGCGTCGTAGCGCTCCTCGGCCAGGCGCATCGTCCGCACCGCCGCGGCCAGCAGGTCGCGCACCCCGGGCACCTCGTCGGCGCGGCCTGCCGCCTGCTCCCGCAGGTAGCCCGCGAGCAGCACGGCCACCCCGGCGATGCCGCTGTACAGGTCGGGCGACAGCGCCTGCACCGACCAGCCCGTCGGGTTGAGCACGGGCGCGACCCAGCTGACGGTGCCGTCGGCGCCGCGGATGGCGGTGGCCGCGATCTGCTCGACGATGCCGCGGGCGAGCGCGCGCCGCCGCCGGTCCAGTCCTCGTCCGTCCACACTGGACGGCAGGCGCCGGATCGGGTCCGGCAGCCACCCCTCGTTCAGGTACGCGCTCACGAGCGCCGCCTGGATCACCCGCCGGTCGACGTCGGGATCGGTGGTCCGCCAGCGGTCCAGCTCCTCGGCGACGAGGTCGCCGGCGCGGCCCCAGCGCGTGCCGCGCGGCCCGGTGAGCACCCCGGTCGCCGGGGTCGTGGTGAAGAACGGGATGTCGCCGGTGAGCAGCTCGGCGACCTCCGCGGCGATGACCCGCGGGTCGGCGGGCGCGTCGGGGGCGTTGCGGGCGTGCCGGGCCAGCAGGTCCTCGGCCTTCGCGACCGCGGTCGCCTCGTCGTGCAGCGACGCCGGGTGCCACAGCATGCGGCTCAGCTCGGCGTAGGTCTCCGTGGCGCGCACGACCGCGCGCACGGGCAGGTCGGCGAATGGCGCGAGCAGGTCCGCGAGCCTGCCCGCGCGGTCGAGGTCGCGCAGCCGCCCGGTCTGCTCGCTGAAGGCGGTGACCACGTGCTCCCAGTACTTCCCGAGCACGGGTTCGGGGCACGGGTGGTTGGCGGTCGGCTCCCGGGGCGCCCTGGCGAAGCCGATGCGGGCGCTGTCGGTGCCCGCGGCCACGATCACCGGCACCTGTGGCGCGGGCTGCTGGCCGGGCAGCGCGCCGATGGCGGAGGTGTCGATGCCGCGCCACCCGAGGACGAGCCCGCGGCCGGGGAGGAGCCCCGTGCCGAGCACCGAGCCCGCGACCATCGCGTGCGCCGCGTCGGCGGCCTCGCCGTAGCCCGACGGCGGCGCGGGCTGGCGCGGGGTGAAGAGGGTCTCGCAGTCGATGACGACCGGCACCGGGCCGGCCGCGATGAGGTTCTCCTGGTGCAGGTCGGTGCCGCCGACCAGCCGCATGACGGCGAGCCAGCGCCCGAGGTTGCGGTAGAAGCGGGTGAGCTCGTCGTCGTCCGCGCAGTACCGGTGCGCGACGTGCTCAGCCCAGCCGTAACCGGGCCGGACGACCACCGCGGGGACCCGGATCGGGTCGGCCTCGTCGGGCACGACGGCCGCGAGCAGGTCCGCGAGGGCCCGGTCCACGGCGACCGACCGCGGTTTGTAGACGACGGACCCGCCGGTCCCGTGGAGCAGCACGACCGACCGGCCGCCGCGGTGGCTGTCGCCCGCGCCGAACACCGCCGTGGTCAGCTCGCCGGTGCCCAGCTCGCCGCGGTCGGCGGCGAACCGGTCCGCCAGCTCCACCGCGGCGGCCACCCGGTTCGCGACGACCGTGCGCAGGCGCGGGAGCAGGGTGGGGTAGTGCGTGCCGAGCGAGTCCCAGTAGCCGGGCTCGCACGTGCGGGCCACGAACTCGGCCCAGCGGCCCGCGCTGTCGTCCGCGGCGAGCGACCCGGTGAGGCGGGCGGCGTTGAGCTCGAGCACCAGGACCCTGCTGACCTTGCGCAGCACCGTCTCGTGGAGGGCGGTCATGGCACCGGCGCGGACGGCAGCCTGTTCGGCGGGCGCGAGGCCGGTCCGGGCCAGCGCGGCGGTGAGCTCGGCGTCGGCGGGGGTCAGGAAGGCGGTGGCGGACCGTTCGAACTGCTCGGCATCCTCGGTGACGGGGGCGCTCACGCTGGGTCCTCCCGGCGGGGCCGCCCGGCAGGACGGCCCCTGTCGTCGGTGGTCAGCAGCACATGTAGGAGGAGGAGCCGGAACAGGCGGTCCCGCAGCGGCCGGACTGCCCGGGGCCGGTCATCGTGATGTCGGCCTCGGTGTGCTCACCGCCGGTGAACACGGGCCCCGCGGGGTTGTCGTCGCCGTCGCCGGCCCGCCACGCCGCGATGATCTCCTCGGCCCTGACCAGTTCGAGTGTGCTCATGGGGGTTCCTTCCTGGATCGCAGGGGAAACTCCAGACTGACAGTCGAACCAGACGGTCGCAACCGACCATTAGTCGCACTTCGGGCGTCTGAGCGGCTGCCCACCGGGCTGCGCCTATGCTCCCGGGGTGGCTGACTTCTCCGGTGCCGACGGCACGCGACTCGCACACCACCGCACCGGCGACGGCGATCCGGTGATCTGCGTACCGGGCGGCCCCATGCAGGCCTCGGTCTACCTCGACGACCTGGGCGGGTTGTCCGCGCACCGCGCGCTGGTGCGGCTGGACCTGCGCGGCACCGGCGACTCGGCGGTGCCCGCGGACCCGGCGACCTACCGGTGCGACCGGCAGGTCGACGACGTCGAGGCACTGCGCACACACCTCGGCCTGGACCGGGTGGACCTGGTGGCGCACTCGGCGGGCGCCGCCGTCGCCGTGCTGTACGCCGCCCGCCACCCCGAGCGCGTCCGGCGCCTCGTGCTCGTCGCGCCCAGCCCCCGCGTCGTGGGCCTGGAGATCACCGACGCGGACCGCAGGGAGGTCGCGGAACCGCGCCGGGACGAGGCCTGGTTCGCGGACGCCTTCGCGGCGTTCGAACGGATCTGGGCAGGCGAGTTCACCGACGACGACTGGGCGCGGATCGCACCGTTCAGCCACGGCCGCTGGGACGCGGGCAGCCAGGCGCTCCTCGCGCGGGAGGAGGCCCTGCGGAACGCGGACGCGGCGGCGGTGTACTACGCGCCGGGCGCCCCGGAGCCGGCCGCGGTCCGCGCCGCCCTCACCCGCCTGGACGCACCGGTCCTGCTCGTCGCGGGCGAGTACGATGTCGGGCTCCCCCCGAAGCGCGCCGCCGAGTACGCGGGCCTGTTCCCCCATGCCGAGTTCGCCGTCCAGCCGCGCGCGGGCCACCACCCCTGGCGCGACGACCCGGAGTGGTTCACGCAGACCCTGACCGCGTTCCTGCGCTGACCACACCGCCGGCGGTCTCCCCTGGCCGGTCGCGGCCACGTGGTTGACGGCGGCGCGCGCACGCGCTTAGGTGCGGTGTGCGACTCTCCCGAGTGTTCTCGGTCCTGGTGTTGTTCGCTCTCGCGGTGGCCGTGCCGTCGCCGGCCGGTGCGACGGACTCCGCGCACCACCGCCTCGACCTCGACGCCGCCACCATTCCCGGTCTGCAGGCGCTGATGGACCGCGGCAAGCTCACCGCGGTCGGGCTGACCCAGGCCTACCTCGGCAGGATCCGGTCGCTCGACGGCAAGCTGCACGCCGTGCTCGCCGTGGACCGCACCGCGCTCGCGCAGGCCGCGGCCAGCGACCGCCGTCGCCGCGCAGGTCACACGCGCGGTCCGCTCGACGGGATTCCCGTGCTGCTCAAGGACAACGTGGACACCCGAGGGCTCGCCACGACCGTGGGGTCGCGCGCGCTGCTTGCCGAGCCGCCCGCGCGGGACGCCACCCTGGTCCGCAGGCTCCGGGCGGCGGGCGCGGTGATCCTCGGCAAGACCAACCTGTCCGAGTGGGCGAACTTCCGCTCCACCAACGCCACCTCCGGCTGGTCGGGGGTGGGCCTGCAGACCAACAACCCCTACGTGCTGGACCGCAACCCGTGCGGCTCGTCGTCGGGGTCGGGTGTCGCCGTCGCGGCCACGCTCGCCCAGGTCGCGATCGGCACCGAGACCGACGGGTCGATCGTCTGCCCGGCGGGCAACAACGGCGTGGTCGGCCACAAGCCGTCGCTCGGGCTGGTGAGCCGCACCGGCATCGCGCCGATCTCCGCCGAGCAGGACACCGCGGGCCCCATGACCAGGAACGTCGTGGACGCCGCGATCACGCTGTCCGTGCTCCAGGGCCGCGACCCCGCCGACCCGGCCACCGCGCGCTACCCGGCGGGCCAGCCCACCGACTACGCGGCACTGCTGCGGCCGGGTGCGCTGCGCGGCGCCCGCATCGGGGTGTGGCGGCAGGCCGGGCTCGACCCGGACGTGGACCGCGTCGTCGCCCGCTCGGTGGCGACGCTGCGCGCCCGCGGCGCGACGGTCGTCGACGTCGAGCTGCCCTACCGGGAGGAGTTCGGCGCGGTCGAGCTGCCCGCGCTGATCTCGGAGTTCACCCGCGACCTCCCCGCGTACCTGGCGCACCGGCGCGGTGTGCCGCAGACCATCGCCGGGCTGGTGGAGTTCAACCGGCGCGATCCCGTGGAGCTGAGCCGGTTCGGCCAGGAGCTGTTCGAGCGGGCGCTGACCGCCCCGGGCACCGACGACCCGGTCTACCGCGAGCAGCGGGCCACCGCCACCTCGCTGGCCCGGCGCTCGATCGACGAGACGCTGGCCGCCCACGACCTGGACGCGATCGTCTCGCCGACGAACGGGCCCGCCTGGCGCACGACCTACGGCAACGGGGACGAGGGCTTCCTGCTGGAGTCCTCCGGTCCCGCCGCGGTGTCCGGCTACCCGAACATCGCCGTGCCCGCCGGTTACGCCGGGGAGCTGCCCCTCGGCATCTCCTTCTTCGCGGGCCGCTGGGACGACGCCACCGTGCTCGCGCTCGCCGCCGCGTACGAGGCCGCCAACCCGGTGCGGCACCCGCCGCGCTTCCTCCCCACCACCGCGGCGCCGTGACCGTTCTCACCGGGGGCGGGGGCGGTGCCGCTCGTAGGCTGGCGTCGTGGACACCGACCTGCCGTTCGTCGACGAGCACCGGGTCCTCGTGGCGGCTCCGGCCGCCGCGGTGTGGCGGAGCATCGGCGCACAGCTGACCGCCTCCCGGCTCGGCGGCGCCGAGCTCTACGGCCGCCTCGTCGCCGCCGACCCGGCGCGCGCGACCGGCACCCCGCTGACCGAAGGCGCCACCCTGCCCGGTTCACGGTGGCCGAGGCCGTCCCGGGACGGCGCGCGCGGCTCGCCGGCCGCCACCGGTTCTCCCGCTACACCCTGGACCTCACCCTCGCCCCGGCGCCCGGGGGCACGACGCTCGCCGCCCGCACGCACGCCGAGTTCCCCGGCTTCCTCGGCGGCGTCTACCGCGCGCTGGTCATCACGTCCGGCGCGCACCACGTCCTCGTCGGCCGTCTCCTCCGGACGGTCGCCCGCCGAGCGGAGCGAGAGAGACGGCGAGCGGAGCGAGAAAGCCGGTGAGCGGAGCGAGAGAGACGGCGCGGAGAGACGGCGACTGCGCGGCCGGACCCGCGGCTCAGACGTGAGAAGGCACGGCGAACTCCACCTCCGCCGTGGTGACCGTGCCCGCCGTGCGGCCCGGCGCGGTGTGGAACTGCCAGTACAGGTTCGTGTGGGCGATGACCAGTTCGGGCTGCGGCGCGCCGTACGGCGAGAGGTCCTCGGTCGTGTGCGCGTCGGCGACCAGCGTGGCGTCGTAACCACGGGTGATGGCGCCGTGGAGGGTCGAGCGGATGCACGCGTCGGACTGGGCGCCCGCGACGACGAGGCTGCCGATCCCCCGCCCGGCGAGCACCGACTCCAGGTCGGTGTCCTCGAAGGCGTCGCCGTACGCCTTCTGCACCAGCGGTTCGGCGTCGCGCCGCGCCAGCTCCGGCACTAGCTGCCACTGCTCGCTGTCGCGGGGCAGCTCGTCGCTGTTGTGCTGCACCCACACGACCTCGACGCCGCCGGCACGCGCCTTCTCCAGCAGCGCGCCGATATTGGCGATGACGTTCTCCCGGTCGTGGACCTGGCTCAGCACACCGTTCTGCACGTCGATGACGAGCAGTGCGGTGTTCGGGCGGTCGGTGAGCGTGGTCATAGGGCCTCCTGAGACCGTCGGTTCGTGCGCTGCGGGCACCCTATGACAGGCCACCGACAATTCCGCGCCGACGGGAGTCCGCTGGTCTACGGTGGCGCGATGACCGACACCGATCAGCCGTGGGAACCACCCCTCGCCGGCACCGAGACCGAGCACCTGACCGGTGCGCTGGACCGCCTGCGCGCCACCTTCCGATGGAAGGCCGACGGCCTCGACGCGGCCGGGCTCCGCGCCCGCGTCGGCGCCTCCTCCCTGACCCTGGGCGGTCTGCTCAAGCACCTCGCCGTCGTGGAGGACTACACGTTCACGTCCAAGATGCGGGGCGAGCCGATCGGCGCGCCGTGGAACACCGCGGAGTGGGACGACGAGTACGAGTGGCCGTTCACGTCCGCGGCCGAGGACACGCCCGAGGCGCTCTACGCCGCCTGGGACGGTGCCGTCGCCCGCTCCCGCGACCGCCTGGCGGCGGCCCTGGCCGACGGCGGGCTCGACCAGCCGGTCCACATCTCCACGGACGACGGCAGGCACCCCAGCCTGCGCAGGCTCGTCTGCGACCTGATCGAGGAGTACGGCCGCCACACCGGGCACGCCGACCTCCTCCGCGAGGCCGTCGACGGCCGGGTCGGCGAGGACCCGCCCGCGGGCTGGCGGCCCGGCCCGGGCTGAGCCCCGAGCGCGCGCACCGGTGGTCCGGCGAGCGTTCTTCCCGTTGCTACGGAAGGTCACTGTTCCAAAAGTGGGGCAACGGCCCCCCGGGCACCCGCCGTCCTTACGTGCGGGTCGTGTGATCACCACGCGACCGTCTGGGGAAGGGATTCTTGTGGACCACAACACTGGTGCGCGGCGGACGCGTGCCCGGCCTGGTGGCCGTCACCGCGTCGATGGTCGTGCTGGGCGCGGCGCCCGCGAGCGCGGCGCCGCCCTCGCACGACACCATCGCCGGCGCGACGCCGATCACGGCGGTGCCGTTCGGCGACACCGTCGACACCACCGAGGCGACCACGGACGACGAGGACGCGGCCGTCAACGCGGGCTGCGGTGCGCCCGCGACCAACGGCAGCGTCTGGTACTCGCTCGAGGCGTCCGCGTCGGCCTACGTCGTCGACGTCTCGGCGTCCGGCTTCGCCGCGGGCGTGATCGTGGCGACCGGGACGCCGGGCGACCTGACCCTGGTCGACTGCGGTCCGCAGTCGATCGGGTTCGAGGCCACCGCGGGCGAGGCGTACTACCTGATGGCGTTCAGCGACGACCCGGCGGTGCCGGGCGGGCAGCTCGTCATCCAGGTGGCCGAGACCGACCCGGTGCCGAAGGTGTCGATGACAGTCGACGAGGTGGGCCGGGTGAACCGGACCACCGGCGCCGCCACGATCTCGGGCACCTACACCTGCATCGGGACCGCGGACCTCACCCTGGTGCAGGGGCGGTTGCAGCAGGAGCAGGGCGACGTGGACGTGGTCGGCGACTTCGAGCAGTCGGACCTGGTGTGCGGTGGCACGTTCGACTGGAGCGCCGAGATCACCCCGCCGACCGGCAGGTTCAAGCGCGGTCTCGCGCCGACGATCGCGTTGACGGCCGGCTGCAACCTGCTGGGCTGCAACACCTACGAGACGCTGGAGGTGGTGCGCCTGCGCGCGGGCCGCTGACGTGACACCGGGGTGGGCGCCCGTCGTGACGGGCGCCCACCCCGGCCGTGCTCACGCCGTCAGCCGCTGACGGACGCCGAGAAGTTGTCGACCGCCAGGCCCACACCGCCGTTCCACGGCTCGAAACCGGCCTGGATGCTCGTCAGGTACCACGAGGTGGTGATGGCCCCGCGCGCCCGCACGTCGTTGATGAAGTCGAGCACGCTGAACGACCACGACGAGATCGCCGACGGTGCCACGTAGGAGATGACGTTGTTGGCGCCGTTGCTGCCGCGCCAGACCTGCCAGGTGCGGCCGCCGACCGTGGCGTTGCCGACCACGCTGCCGATGGGCTGGATCGAGCCCTGGCGGTTGAACCAGATCATGATCTCCATCTGGTTGACCCCGTTGGTCTTGGGCGTGGGGTCGAGCCAGATGTCGTACGAGGCGTTGTAGGTGCCGCCGGTGTACCGGTAGTTGATCGAGGACGAGGCGCCGCGGATCCGGCTCACCTGCATCGGCAGCGTCGAGCCGGGAGAGCAGTTGCCGTAGTGGCAACCGAGGAACACCGACGGGTAGGACAGCGGCGCGCCGTTGGTCGGCGCCGACCCCTGCTGCGTGGTGATCTGGAAACCGGTCGACGTCACGTTGATGCACTGCGCCGCCGAGGAACCCCACCGGTTGTTCTGGACGACGTACCGCCCCTGGATGGTGGTGGAACCGTACTGCTGGCAGATCGAGACGTCGGCCTGGGCCGTCCCGCCACCCGTGACGAGCACGCCGGCCACCAGCAGGAAAACCGAGGCGAGGGCGCGAACTGTGCTGCGCATGCGACTCCTTTCCGAAATGTCCGCGTGCGGACCACTTCCGGCGACCGCTCCCCACGTTTGGGAGCGCTCCCAGCCTTCGACAGTGACGTCCCGCGCTCGTGATGTCAAGTAACCTGGCGGTAACACCTGGTCACCGGCCGCCCCGTGCGGCCGCTCGGCGCGGCCTCTACCGGGCCGGGGCGGCGCACCGGGCACGGCCGGGGCAGCTGCGGAGAAGGCGCACCTGCGGCGGCGCGGTGATCACCGTCGGCGCCGACCGGGCGCCCGCCGGCCACCGCACGGAGATCGCGATCGACGACGAGTTGTTCGCGTAGCTCTTCTCCAGCAGCGTGCGGTCCTCGTTCAGCGTGTTCACCACGTCGTAGACACCGGACGGGACGGTGGTCAGGTCGAGCCACTGGAAGTCCACGCCGTAGCGGTAGTCGTCGCCCTTGTCCACCGAGATGCCCATGACGACGTCCACAGCGGACGGCTGGTGGTGCCCGCACATGTTGTCGCGCAGATAGGTCGTCAGCGTGGCGGCGTCGCCGCGGCGCGGCCGTCCGGACAGGTCGTGGATGTCGTAGCGGTCGCCGAGGCAGAAGCCGTTCTTGCGGTCGGCGACCAGCGCGGTGCCCGTCGGCGTGCGCAGCTGGAAGCGCTCGAACCCCATCAGGTGCCAGTGCCGGTGCGTCGGCGCGGGCTCGTAGTAGGTGTAGGTCGCCGTCGCGCGCTGGGCGACGGCGAACGACCGCGGGATCGAGTCGTCCGCGCCGCTCTGGAACGCCTGGCGCACGGCCATCCTGCCGGTACCCGCGCCGTCGCGGTGGGCGTAGAGCAGCAGCGGCCCGTCGCCGATGTTGTCCTGCGAGGACGTGAACCGCAGGCGGACGGCCGTGATCCGCCCGCTCGTCACGCACTTCCCGCCGGCGGCCGAGGCGTCCTCGACCATGCACACGTCCCAGTCCCGGCAGCGCGCCGGATCGCCGTCGTACCCGCCGGGGCACCCCACCGGCGCCTGCCGCAGATCGGGCAGCAGCCACGGCTGACCCGCGGGCTCCCCCGGTCCGGAGGCGAGCGCCACCGCGGCGATCACCGCACTCGCGGCCGCGCCGAACCTGGTGAACATCATGCCCCCGTCGCCTCGTGAACGCCGACAATGTAGCGATCAGCCGCCGCGGACCGGAGATCCCGAACGAGTTCGTACCCGAGTGGGTGACCGGCCGAAAGTACGACCGTTCCGGTACCGACGACCGGTGCCCGGCTCCGTCCGCACGCGGAGGATCGGGTCATGCGATCCCTGACAACGCCGAGGAGACCGGCTCTTCGCCGCGGCCTCGCGGGCCTGCTCGCCCTCGCGGCCACGACGTCCACTGTGGCCGGCGCCGCGACGCTCCCCGCTGCCGCCGCGCCGCCGCCCGCGCTCCACCTGCCCGCGCCCACCGGCGCCCACCCGGTCGGCACGACGTCCCTGCACCTGACCGACCACTCGCGCCAGGACCCGTGGGTCCCCGGTGCCGGCGCGAGGGAGCTGATGGTCTCCGTCTGGTACCCGGCGCGCTCGCGCGACGGGCAGCGCGCCCGGTACATGACGCCGGAGGAGTCGAGGCTCCTGCTGACGGGCGCCGGGGTGACCGGCGTGCCGCCCGACTCGCTGAGCACCACGCGGACCAACTCCCACCGCGACGCGGCACCGGCGGGTGCCCGGCACACGCTGCCCCTCGTGGTGCTCTCCCCCGGTTTCACCTGGCCCCGCAGCTCGCTCACGGCGGTGGCCGAGGAACTGGCGAGCAGGGGCTACGCCGTGGCCGGGATCGACCACACCCACGAGAGCTTCGGCACCGCCTTCCCCGACGGCCGGGTCACCACCTGCGCCGCCTGCGAGGTCCCCGGCGAGGGGGAGGACGCGTTCGGCAAGCTCGTCGTGGCGAGCCGCGCCGCAGACGTCTCCTTCGTCCTCGACGAGCTGACCGGCCCGGACCCGGCGTGGCGGGGCGGCGCCCTCATCGACCCGTCCCGGATCGCGATGGCGGGCAGCTCCCTCGGCGGCGCGAGCGCGATCGCGGCGATGCTCGCCGACTCCCGGGTGCGCGCCGGGATCAACATGGACGGCATGACGTTCGCCGAGATCCCGCCCGGCGGGCTGCCGGGGCCGTTCCTGCTGCTGGGCACGCGGACCGGGGCGCGGCCGGGCGTCAACCCCACCTGGGACCGCGACTGGCCGCTGCTCACCGGGTGGAAGCGCTGGCTCGTGGTGACCGGCGCGGTGCACGCCTCCTTCACCGACTACGACCTGCTGACCGACCGGCTCGGCGTCGACCTCGGCGGCGAGCTGGACGGGCCCCGTTCGGTGGTGATCACCCGCCGGTACGTCCGCGCCTTCGTCGACCTGCACCTGCGCGGACGGCCGCAGCCGTTGCTGGACGGGCCGTCGGCGCGCTACCCCGAGGTCGGGTTCTGCCTGCCGCAGCCGGCCGCCTGCTAACGCGCCAGCCGGTTCTCCCAGGCCCAGGCGGCGATCTCCACGCGGTTGCGCAGGCCGAGCTTGGCCTGGATGCCGGACACGTGGCTCTTGACTGTGCTGAGCGAGATGAACAGCTCGGCGGCGATCTCCTGGTTGGTGCGGCCCCTGGCGACGGCCCGGACGACCTCGGTCTCCCGGCTCGACAGGGGCCGCACCGGCTCACGGCGGGCGGGCACGGTCAGGTCGCGCAGCAGCCGCAGCGTGAGCGACGGCGAGACCAGGGCGTCCCCCACGTCGGCGGCACGCACCGCCTCGACCAGCACGCCGGGCCCGGCGTCCTTGAGCACGAAACCGACCGCCCCGACGCGCAGCGCGCCGTGGACGTACTCGTCGAGGTCGAACGTGGTCACCACGACCACCCGCAGCGGGTCGCGGACGCCCGGTCCCGCGAGCGCGCGGGTGACCTCGATGCCGTCCAGGCGGGGCATCCGGATGTCCACCAGGCACACGTCCGGGCGCAGCCGCCGGGCCAGGTCGACCGCCTCGGCACCGTCCACGGCCTCGGCGACCACGCTGATGTCGGGCTGGTCCTCGAGGATGAACCGCAGGCCGCGGCGGACCATGGCCTGGTCGTCGGCGAGCAGCACGCTGATGGTCATCGCTCCTCCACCGGCAGGGTGGCCAGGACCGACCAGCCGCCCCCGGGCCGCGGTCCGGCGGTCAGCGTGCCGTCGAGCGCCTCGACCCGTTCGCGGAGCCCGACCAGGCCGTACCCGCCGCGGCGGGCCTGGTGCCCCGGCGCCGCGTCGTCGGTCACCGACACGACCACCGACCGCGCGTCCTCGGCGACGTCCACCGTGACGGAGTGGGCGTGCGGGGCGTGCCGGGCGACGTTCGTCAGCGACTCCTGGACGACCCGGTGGACGGTGCTGGTGACCTCCGGGCGCCAGTCCCGGGCACCGTCCGGCAGCCGCAGCCGCACCGGCGGGCCGTGCCCGGCGAACCGCTCGACCAGCCTGCCGAGCTCCTCGGGACCGGCGGCGGGTGCCGCGTCGTCGGCGTCCCGCAGCAGCCCGACGACCCGGCGCATGGCCGCGAGCGCCTCGGAGCCCGCGGCCTCGACCCCGGCCAGGGACTCGTCCAGCGTCTCCGGCCGGGTGCGCCGCGCGATCCGGGCGGCCTGGGTCTGGAGCACGATCCCGCTGATGTGGTGGGCCACCACGTCGTGCAGCTCCCTGGCCAGCTCCAGGCGCTCCGCGCGGCGCACCCGCTCGACGACGGCCAGCCGGGCCGCGTCCCGCAGGCGCAGGCCCAGCCCGGTGCCGCACCCCGCGAGCCAGGCCACCCCGTTGAGGAGGACCACACCGGGGAGCCGGCCGGTGAGCACCGCACCGGCCACCACCGCCAGCCCGGCGACCGCCACGGCGCACGCGGGCACCGGCGGCGACGCCCTGACCGCCGAGCCCACCAGCACCGACAGGCCGAGCGCCATGGCGGGCCCCGGCTCCCCCGGCACCTCCGCGAACCAGGCGACCAGCACCGCGACCCCAGCGACGGCCAGCCCCGCGCCCGCCGCCCGCACCCGGTCCCGCCCGCGGACCAGCGCGAGGAGGCACACCACCGCCCCGGCCGCGAACCCGAACAGCCAGTACCGCCCGCCCCAGCTCGTCGCCACCCGCACCGCCCAGAACACCAGCAACGCGGCGAACGACACCCCGAGCACCACGTCCCCGACGACCCGCACCCACCGATTCCACACCTGCACGCGGCACAGGCTACGAACCCCGGCACCCGTGCCGTATCGGTCGAAAGTGCGGTTTTGCGCACCTCTACCATTCAGCCGGTGACCACCTACGACGACCTTGACGTGTTCGAGCACCTCGATGCCTCGGCCCTGCCGCCGCGCCAGCAACGGATCCTGGTCACCATCCGGGACTGGGTGGTCCGGCACGGGTACTCGCCGAGCACGCGGGAGATCGGGGACGCCGTCGGGCTGCGGTCCTCGTCGTCGGTGTCGAAGCACCTCGCGAGCCTCGAGGACAAGGGGTTCCTGCGGCGCGGCGCCGCGGTGTCCCGGCCGATGGACGTCCGCGCGTTCCTCCAGCCCGCGACCCGGCGGCCCGCCGACGACTCGGTGAGCGTGCCCGTGGTCGGGGACATCGCCGCCGGTGTCCCGATCGCCGCCGAGGAGCACCTCGACGACATCCTGACCCTGCCCCGCGAGCTGACCGGGCGCGGCAACGTGTTCGGTCTGCGGGTCCGCGGCGACTCGATGGTCGACGCCGCCATCTGCGACGGCGACATCGTGGTGGTGCGCCAGGAGCGCGAGGCCCACTCGGGCCAGATCGTCGCCGCGATGATCGACGACGAGGCCACCGTCAAGGTCTACCGGCGGCGCGGCGGCCACGTCTTCCTCGAGCCGCGCAACCCGGCCTACGAGGTCATCGACGGCGACCGGGCCGTCGTGCTGGGTGTCGTCGTCTCGGTGCTGCGCAGCGTCTGACCGCCCGGCGGGAGAGCGAGAATCCAGGGTTTGTCATGCCCCCGGCGTCGATACTGTGGCGACCGGTCCCCACACTCCACAAAGGGCATGACGTCATGGACGATTTACCGAACCGCCCTGCGGACTTCCTGGGCACCGCGTTCGCCCGGCTCGGCCAGATGGGTCCCAACCCCGGCGACGTGCACTTCGGCCTGGTGTTCCGGATCGCGGGGCCGTGCCCGCCGCTCGAGGAGCTGCGGAACCGGGTGGCGGCCCGGGTCGAGCGGCTGCCGCAGCTGACCCGGCGCCTGGTCGCCCGTGCCACCGTGGAGTGGGAGCACGACCCGGACTTCGACATCGCGAACCACGTCCACACCCTGCCCCGCCACACCGGGGTGCTGTCCGCGCAGTCGATCCTCGCCGACGCGATCGACCCGGGGCGGCCGCCGTGGGGCCTGTGGGTGTCCGAGGACGACGACAGCTGGAAGCTGTACTACCTGGTGCACCACGCCCGGCAGGACGCCGCCGCCGCGCTGCGCACCGTGACGGCCCTGCTGGGTGACGGCACGGTCGCGAGCGTGAGCACCGGCCGGCCGCAGGGCGGCGGGTGGCCCGCCCTCCTGCCGATCTACCCCGACCTGCTGCGGACCCGGCTCCCGGCGCCTCCCGTGCCGCGCGGCGCGTACGGGCCGGCGCGGGCGATGGGTCACCGCGTGGTGGACATGGCCCTCCTCAAGGAGGTCGCGGAGCGCACCGGCGCGACGGTCAACCAGGTCCACCTGGCGGCGATGTCCGACGCGCTGGACCGGTGGGAGCCGCGGCCGGGCGCGTCGCGCAGGCAGGTCAACACCCCCATCGACGTCCGGCTCGCCGGTGACGCGGACGACGACTTCGCGAACCGGATCGGGTTCATGCGCGTCGCCCTGCCCTGCGGCGGCGCCCCCGCGGGCCTGCTGCGGAACGTGGTGGCCGCGGCCGGGCGCCGTCGCCTCGCCAGGTACCGCCGGGTCTGGCGCGACCTGGTCCGCAACGGCAGGAACGACGCCGCGGCCTGGGCGATGCAGCGCATCACCGACCACACCCAGGTCTCGATGACGTTGTCGAGCATCCGCGTGGCGTCCCCGCTGACCCTGGTGGACGCCCCCGTCCGGGAGGTGGCCGCGCTCCCGTGGCTGCCGCCCGCCCACACCTGCTTCGCGTTCCTCGCCACCTACGGCGAGGAGGCCCGGTTGTCCGTCCTGGCACCGGAAGGCGCCCCGGACCCCGAGGCGCTGGCCGCCCTGTGGAGCGACGCCGTCCACGAGCTGCACCGCGTGCACGCGCCCGAGCCGACCGCCGCGCCCGCCGCCCGGTGAGCGGCGCGTGACGCTCAGCCGAGGCGCCTGACGACCCGGCCGAGGACGAGGCAGCGGCACGTCCCGCGCACCGAAGCAGGGGCTGGGGTCACCGCGCCGCGGGAGCAGTCCTATCGCGACGGTGAAGGCGGCGAGGAGCAGGGCCGCACAGACGAATCCCGCCACCGGCACCGCGCGGACCGGTCCGGACAGCACGAGCACCACGCCCACGACGGTCGCGGTGACGACGACCACCTCGGCCGTCGTCACCGCGACCGTGGTGCGCCAACGCCGGGGGCAGGAGCTCCAGGGGCCTGCCGTGGCGACGAAGACCCGGAACCGGATCGCCGGTCTTTCCCCGGACCGACCACCAATGAATCCATTGTGGACGCAATACGTGGAGCGGCGGCGCGCGCACCGGCGGAACACGCAGGTCCGCCCGCTCGGGATCGCGGAAGGCCTCCTCGACTTTCCCCTGTTGGAACACTTTCGCGATGTGTACCATCTCGGGACATGCGCCGACTCCTCCGAGCGGCTGGCGTAGGCACCGTCGCCGCTCTCACCGCCACCCTGCTCGCGGCCCCGCCGGCGCTCGCCGGCCACCCCGGGACCCGGCTGCCGATCGTCTTCGTCCACGGCAACTCCGGGTCGGCGCAGCAGTTCGAGACGCAGTTCCAGCGCTTCGCGGCCAACGGCTACCCCGACCGGCTCCTCTTCGCCTACGAGTACGACACCAGCGTCGCCGACAACACCGCGGCGGTCGCGGACCTGGCGCCCTTCATCGACGGGGTGCTGGCCCGCACCGGCGCCCGGCAGGTGCTCCTCGCCGCCCACTCGCGCGGCACCGCCGTCAGCCACACCTACCTCGCCGACCCCGCGCACGCCGCGGAGGTGGCGAAGTACGTCAACCTCGACGGCCGCAGCGCCGACGCCCCGCCCGGCGGCGTGCCCACGCTCGCCGAGTGGGGCGAGTGGCAGTCCCCGCCCGACCCGGTCCGCGGTGTGGTCGGGGCGATCGGCGGCGCCCGGAACGTCTACAACAGACAGCTCGGCCATACCGAGACCGCCACCGCGGCCACGACGTTCGCCGACATCTACCGCTTCTGGTTCGGCCGTGCGCCCCGCACCACCGCCGTCGTCCCCGAGCACGACATCCGGGTGAGCGGGCGGGTCGTGCTGTTCCCGGCCAACACCGGCTACGCGGGTGCCGCGCTCGACGTCTGGGAGCTCGACGCGACCGGCCACCGCCGCCGCCACGTCGCCGCGCACACCGTCGGCGCCACGGGTGACTTCGGGCCGCTGCGGGTGCGCGGGCACACGTCTTACGAGTTCGCCGTGACCCGCGAGGACGGCTCGGTCCACCACTTCTACCAGCCGCCCTTCGTCCGCGACGACCACTTCCTGCGCCTCAACACCGGTCGCCCCGGCCAGGGGCTCGAGGTCCACACCAAGCAGGACCCGCGGCACGTCAACCTGACCGTCGTCCGCAACCGCGAGATGTGGGGCGACCAGCCCGACAGCGACGTGCTGCTCGTGGGCGGCTGCAACGTCCTCACCCCGGCCGTCGCACCCCGCACGAGCCCCGGCGGCCCGGGCGGCAACACCGGCGAGGTCAACGCCCTGTTCCTCACCGACGTCGGCGCCCGCAACGCCACCGGCTACGCCGACCCCGACCAGCGCACCGATCTCGGCAAGGGTCAGCTCTTCCCGTTCGACAACCTGACCTTCCTCGCCGCCGCGGACGTCTTCGCGCCCGCCGGGGCACGCGCGAGGGGCAGGGTCGTGCTGGTCATGGCCCCGCGCGGCGGCGGGCGACCGGCCGTCGTCGTCACCCCGAACTGGCCGTCGACGGGTCACCGCGTGACGGTCGCCTTCCCCGACCACTAGTACTACAGGGCTAGATCTCGCGTGTCGGTCGGTGATACTGGTGACCAGTTGTGCGACTGTTTGTCG
>WUUC01224414.1_pt1 | contig 17285 bp, 28 predicted proteins | sample 6278441 | NCBI WGS metagenome assembly WUUC01 (sample SAMN13675441, study PRJNA597444) | soil metagenome | isolation source: soil | place: USA: Washington | collected 2017-10 | reverse complement strand
TTGACAATCACGTCCTGCACCCAGCCGACTTCTTTAATCACGCCCTGGAGGACATCCTGTTGCATCTGTGGATGGATTCTAAAATTCCGTGGATTTGCCAACAGTTGGTCCGGGGCTGCCGTATCATAGCCCACGATACGGTTCCGCCACGGCGTTGTTTGTGCACTATTCTTTCGGTCTGCCTTCGCCATCATGCCTCCTGCTACGGCGCTACCCACCGCGCCAGCATCCGCCCGTGCCGCCCGTCCACCCTGCCCCCCTGTGCACTCATGGCATGTCTTTGCCCGGCAGATGTCCCTGAATCACCTGCCGGGCCCCCTGCCCCCGGGGCGTCTCGCTCCCCGGAGGACATCCCTTATGCCCCATGTGCCTGCCGCAGCGCCGCCAGTTCCTGTTGCTCCTGCTCATACCTGGTCAACTCGCGTTGGGAGGCAGGGGGCGCATGCTGTGCAAGGTGGGCATGCGCCTCATGGAGCAGGGCGTGCGCCTGGGCCAGCTGCTCCTGTAGGGCCATCTTCTCGGCCTGGAGCGTGTAGAGCTGGTGGTAGAGCGTCAGCAGGTCAGTGTCGGTCAGCGCCATATGTGCCCTTATCGGTCCATCACAATCATCGTAATGTCTTCTTCCAAAATATCGCCGCTATTGAGCGTCACACGAAACGTCAGCTTGTATTTATGCCCATGGGTGCCGGCGCGGACCCGCCCGAGGGCTTGCGTCCCGCTGGTGCTTCCCGTGGTGCTTTCCCACACCGTTGCCGTTTGGTCGCTACTATCTGCCAAGTCGATGGCGCTCAACGCCACACTGCTGATGCTCGTGCCACTGGGGAGAATGTCCACCAGATTGACGCCAAGCGGAAAGATTTCTGCCGATTGCTTGAAGAACGCAGGCATAATAACATAACTCTTTATAAATCAATAACTAATCGAGAGTGATGTCGAGGTCCCCTGCGGAGAACGCCGCCGTGTCTCCTGACGTGATAGTTTTTGACACGCTCAGCGCTCCCGTTCCGAGACAGTTCCCCCCAGAAGAGGCGTCGAATATCCCAAAGTGCGTGACCGTGCCCCATGAGCCCGTCGCCGTGGGAAACGTGATGGCCGTGCCATTCGCTTTCGCCCCACCCGCCGCATTCGGCCAATTCGTCGTGTTGTTGGTGACAGCAACTCTGGCATAGGCATTGCCTGATGGTTCAGTAAAGTTCGTCCCATCATCTGCTGGCGTCGTTGTCGACAGGGCAACATAGAGTGTTGCAGGTGCCGTATATGCCGAGTTCCCCCACACGTGATCTAAAAGCTCTAGCTCAAGGTAGTTACTGAAGCTCATCGCATCTGTCTCCCAACAAGTGCCTTATCGCCGTGCCAGAAAGATGTATGTCCGTCGTGTCGCATCAAACACCACCACGGGGGTGGTAATGAGGGCACTGACGCCCAGGCTTCCCCCGATGTCCCCCGTGCCACTCAGACTCGCCAGCACCGGCAGCAGGCGGTGCAGGACGCCCTGCAACTCGCTGTGCCCCTGACAGAGTCCCAGCAGGGCATGCATCATCTGGGCCGTCGCATCCATCGTGCTCTGACCCGTCAGCGTGCTCACGAATTCCCTGGACACCGGAAGGGTCCCAAGCACGGCACCTGTACCCGTCACAAGCCCATGCAGGGGCTGCGTCAGCGGCACGACCCCGACGAGGGTTCCCGTGCCCGCCACGACGCCAACCAGGGCTATTTGGCCTGCCGTCGTCAGATGGCCGTCGAGGTTCCCCGTCCCACCCAGCAGTGCCTGCACGGCCCATGCCAGCGTGAGCGGCCCTGTCACGCTGCCGACGCCAGCCACCGCCCCTAGCAGTGGTCGGCTGACTGCGGGCACTCCCGCCACAGTACTGGTGCCACTGAGGAGTGCCGCGAGCGCCTGCGTCAGGACGCCGTGCCCCGTCAAGGCACTCGTACCAGCCGTGCTCCCGTGCAATGCCCAGGCGACTGTCTCCGTACCAGTCAGGGCCGATGTGCCTGCAACACTCCCTGTAACGGCACGGTCGACAGGCGCATTTGCTGCGAAGGTACTCGTGCCGGCGATGACTGCGCCAAGGCTCCTGGCAACCGGCACTGCGCCTACCAGGGTACTCACCCCATCGAGCGCTGCTGTCACCGCCCTGGCAATCGGTACATCACCACTCCACGTGCTTGCGCCAGCCAACACCCCATCGACCGCAACGGCTTGCCCTGCAGGTGGCGTCAACAGCAATGGGCGGCGGACATTGGCCCCCAACCCCCGGACGGCCATTTATGCAGGCTCCTCAAACAGAATGAACGGGATGCTATTGACATCTGCCCCGAAGAACGCTCTCACCCGTAAAAACCGACTGGCTTTGACCCGGGGCCGCTCCGGGAGCCACACGGTATACCCGCCCCCGCCCGGATTAATGTTCTGCCCATCGAGGATGCGAGACGCCCCAATCGTGCCTTCCGCCGTGGCGTTGTACCCCGTAGCAGCCGTGCCACTGACGCATAGGGAGGCTTGCAGGTCATCCGATTGCCATTTCTCCGGCGCCACGGCGGTGACCGTGGCTGCCACATCCACGTCAATCAGGGTCAGCACGCCTGCTGCCGCACTGGCAGCGGCATCAAAACTTACGCCCCACGCCACCACCCGGATGTCCGTGGTTGAGGGCGTGGCAACTTGCAGCAGCGTTTTGATGCTCGTGCCGGTGGCGACCTCCACCACCGCATGGCTGGCCTTTGGCACGGCGAGATACAGACTGCCCATACTGTGCTCCTATGGATAGGTTGAGCGCCTGACGCGCCGTCCACCGCCCATGACCTGGCGTAGACCGAGGGGGCCGCCCCCCGCTCCGTCATCCAGTTGATCCACGATGGGACCAATAGCCACGCGCTGCGTACTGATCTGTGACCACACATCCCCACTGCTTTTATTCGTTTCCACCATGGCGGTCTGAAAGGGCAACGACTGCATCACGTCCGCATGGAAGACCGTCAGGCGATGCACCAGCACGGTCGACGCCGACGTGGGTTTGAGGACCAACCGATAACTCCCGCCCACCGTCCACACATGGGGACTCGCAAAGCGCCGCCAGAAGATCCCCACCCCCGTGGACCCCCGATTCGCGGGCGTCAAGGGGTCCGTGCGGAGGACGGTCGTCCCGTCCGTGTCATACCAGAGGACCTCCGCCGCATTGTCAATATCGCCCACCATCCAGTACCCACAGAGGCGCCCCGCAAAACTCGGCGTCCAGAGATTCCCCAGCTCTTTGGGGTTTGACCCACTCCCAAAGGCCGCGGTCGCCACCACCGTCCCCGGCATGCCACCGACATACGCATACGTCCCATCACTATAGCGCACCGCTGCCACGAGTATGGCCGTCGTATTGTGCGCCCAGGCAGTCGTAAACGCTACGGTATAGGGATACCCCTGCAAGGCCGCCACGCCGACTGCCCCGGAAAAACTCACATTCCCCACCACACTGTCAAATTCAATCACGAGCGCGACTTCATCGTTCGCCACCACATTCGTCGCTGCCGTGCCCAACGTCACTTCATACAGGGTATTCGCGGCTGGCGCGGTCTGGGTGCCCGCCACCATCCCTTTGTACGCCGTGGTGGTGGGATCGCCTGCCGCATCCAGCGTATAGAGCCCGGCCCGGAGCGTCTGGGCATTGGACACCGCGCCGGTGCGGAAGAGGACCCGGTCAATCGTCCCCGCTTTGGCAATCTGAAACACCACCCCGCCCTTTTCGCCACTGGCATCAATCGTCACCTGATTCGTGGGCGTGGCCCATTGATTGGGGAGAAAGCCCAGCATGGTTGGGGCCATCGTCACAAGGGCCATCAGGGTTCCGCCCTCTGCACAAGATTCGTCAACACGCCGGGGGGCACCCCCGCCTCCAGCAACAGGTGCACGGCCTCGTGTCCGTCAAAATTGCCGCCTTTCAGTGCCGCCCACACCGCCGTCACCAGCATCTCCAGCACTTCCCGGCGGTCCGCCCGCTCCCCCGCCGTGCCGCCCGCCTGCACATATGCGACCAGCCCTGGGACGAGCTCCAGGAAGCGACGGGGCCGCTCCTGGATGGCAAATTTTAGCGCCGCCAGGATATGCCCCCGATATTGGGCTTGCGTGGTAATCGCCATGTGTGGTCCCTAGGGGCACTCATACCCCGAAAAATAACACCCGACCGTGCAGCCCGAGGTGTCCATGCCAGTCTGGGCATCCCCGAGAATCGCCCCGCCCCCCAGATTGTTGCCCGTCATCTTGCCGCTCACCTGCTCCGGCAGCAACGCATTGTGGAACTTGATGCCATATTGCGTGTTGGAGACGACATTGTCGAGCAGGCAAATGTTCTGAAACTGTGCCCCCACAAAGATGCCGCCATAGGGCAATTCATTTTGCGTCGTGGCGCTGATGGTATTCCGCTTGAGCGTGATATCCCGCGCCGGTTGGTCCGTGTTATTGGCGCGAATCATCTGGATACCCGAGTTGAAGCTGCCCGTCGTGCCGGTCTTGGTAATGGTGTTGTTGTAAATCGACACCCGGTCGGTGTGATTGGGCCACGTCCCCGTAATCCCCGCCGTTTTCATATCGCCGCTGATAGTATTGTTGCGGACAATGATGTCTTGTACCGCCTGGGTCAGCGTCCCGGTGGCTTCGCCATCGGACCCGACGAAGATCCCAGAGCCAATCGGGTTGACCACCGTATTGTCTTCGATGAGATAATGTTCGGACGTGTAGTCGCCAATATTGACAAGGGTGATGGCATTATCGTTGATGTTGGTCAGGGCATTATTCCGCACCAGAATCCGTTTTCCTGGACGACCCGCTTTGATGCGCCCGCCTTCTGAGAGGGTATTGTTTTCGATGAGCACATCTTCGGCGTTGAGCACCGCAATGTACTGGCGTTGCCGATTCGAGTCGGTGTACATGCTCCCCGGCATCGTGCTATCGAACACTCGCAGGTTTCGCACGGTCACATGGGTTGCTGGGGTGCCAGCACTCGCGGTGACGATAAACACACTCGCAAAATTCGCGGTGGTCCCGTTCATGTCAAACCCGCAGTTCTCAATCAAGATATCGTCCCAGGGTTGCCCCGTCACGCCGAAGTTCGCGGAGAGGATAAAGAAGGTGCCGATATTGCGATTCGCCACCTGTTTAAAGGTGACCGCCGTATTACTTTCACACTGGATGTGCACCCCGTCAAACAACGCCCGACTGACACTGTAGTAATAGGTGCCTGCACTGGCATACAGGTGTTTCCCTTGCGATTCCCCGGCGGCAATCCAGGTGCCAATACAGGTGCTATCATCCCCCGTATCGCTGCCGTTACAGTAGCTGGCCAGGTCCAGGGAGTTTCCGGCATTAAACGGCGTCACCGCCCCAACATTCGCATAGGGGTCCGCCCCCGCCAGCGTGTGCAGCAGCAGCATGCTCATGGTCAACCAGAGTCTGTGCATCGCCCCTCCTTTCCCTGTATAGCCTTCCTCTTGTTGTTAGAAATCTCCGTCACTCTGCGCCGGTGTAGACCACGATATGATCCAGATAGAGCGTCAGCGGGGCCGTCTGGGCACTGCAATCCGCATAGCCAAAGCGGATGCGCGTCACGGGTTCGCCCGTCCACGTATCCCCGGTGCCGCTCGCGACGAGCACGCCATTTTTGTAGACCTTCGTCCAGCCCGCACTGTTATGGATTTTCTGCTCGACACGCCAGCGCACCCACTGCCCCTCCGTCAGATAATTGAAGGCGGGGGTAATCTCGGTTGTGACGCCCTCGTCATTCAGGACCATGAAGGCATTCTGGGGGGCGGTGAGATAGACCATGAGGCGCATCTGATTGTTGAGGGTCGGAAACGTGTCGGTCCCGAAGGGCTGAAACGTACAGGTCCGGGCACTGTGAAAGCCGGTGGGCAGATACATCGAGTACTCCGCGGCCCAGAGTTGGTCTTGGCCCCAGGACGGCAAATCCCACTGCACCCGCGCAAAGTTCGTGCCCCCATTCCCGGCCAAGTCGGCCTTGCAATGGTACAGCCCTTGCGCGGGCGGGGGCGTACAGGTGTTGGTCACGACGATAGTCCCATCACTGGTCGAGGTCGCCGTGAACTGGGTAAAATTGTTGCTCTCGAAATTCCCGGCCAGGAACTGCGTCCACGTCTGGGCCTCCCCCACGCTGAGACTGCACCACAGGCCCAGCACCACCGCGAGTCCGATACGCTGCCCTCTCATACGGTGCTCCTTACGGGCCAGTAGTATGCTCATCCCGTGTTGTGACCTGGCCAACCGTCGTGGCGCTACTCTTGAACAACACGGTCGTCCCATCATCGGCGTAATGTTTGATGGTGGTGGGGGAGCCACTGGCATCCGTCACGACCTTGTTGCGGAACGCCACATACACGTACTGCACCATACGCCGGATGCTCGTCGCCGCAGGCGGTGCCCCCTGGGCCAGTTCCGCATAGGTGTCCACGTTCACCGCATCCACCACTTCGGCATTGACGCTCGCCTTCGCCGTCGCCGTCAGGTCGCCTATCGTGCCCACCACGTTGCCGTTCACATTCCCGAGGAGGTTGCCGTTGACGTTGCCTGTCACGTTGCCCGTCAGGTTGCCGGTGATGCCGCCAATGATCCCCGCCACATACGCGGCGGGCACGATGGCGTAGGTCGTACCACTGGCCGGGTTCGTGGCCCAGGCCGGTGTCGTCGTCGCGACCTTGGACGAGCCGTTGTAGGCGGTGATGAGACGGGGCGGTTGCCCGGCCCCCGTGCCCCCGGTCGGCATGACCCACCCATCTTTGTAGTAATCGGTCACGGCGGACGCCCCGGCAGCGAGGGTGATGGAGGTGGCAGCCCCGGCTTGTGCCGTGCCAGTGTGCGAGGCTTTCAGGAAGGGCACATCGGCGGCGAAGGTCGCCGCAGTGAGCGCCCCGGCGGCATACTTGGCCGCCGTGAAGGCCCCCGTGGCAATGGATGGTTCCGTGATGACCCCAGCGGACATTTCCTGCACATCCACCTGGAGCCGGTCCGCGCCGAACATGCTGTCCCACACGTTGGCCGTGACGACCATATAACTCTGGCGCACAACCAGGGCGCCAGATTCATTGACGACGATATCGAGGGCTCCGAGCGTTCCTGTATCTGTCGTGCTGAGGGGGCACGCATAATGCCCATTCTCCAGATGTGTACACGCCGTCGCACTATTCTTCTGCGCAAACGCCCCCGCATTCTTACTCAGGCGAACATCCGCTTGCGATATGGTGAGGCCGGTCTCTAAACTGACGCCGTCCACATTATCGACGAACGGGCCCAGCACGACCGAAATTGCCACGGACTGTTTCAGCCACATGACCATGCTAGGCCACCCCCATCATCGCGCGGTAGTACTGCACCTTGGGCAACAAGTCCTGTTCTGCCTGCACCGCTAGCCACCACCCAGCCCGCCCGGACACCCCCGTGGTGCTATAGTTGAGCGTGTAGCCCGTCGCATCCATCGACGTGAGGCTTGCCACGAGCAGCGCCGTCCCCGTCTCATCCGGCAGGTGCACCGCCGTATCGTCGCTCAGGGTCTGCGAGTTCGTCGTGGACACGTTGTCCTGGTCGTTGATGCTCGTGCAGTAGGCAGCCGCTGGAGTGACCGCCGCTGCGGCGAACCCCCCGGCGTTCTGGTTGGCGGTGAACGTGTTTTGCGACCCGAGGATTTGCTGCCCCCCGATGAGCGCTTGCGGCTTGAAGCCCGGCCAGGTCTGCGCCGAGGCGCCGGTGGCGGTGGGCGAGAAGACCGTCGAGAGCGCATGCTGGCGGGTTCCCCAGGTCACCGCCAGGTAGCCCCAGCTCGTGCTGGCTGCGACGTCTCTCGTGGTCGCCGTGAAGCCGTTGGCGTCAAAGCTCGTGATGTCGATGCCCACCCCCGCCGCTGCGTCACTCAAGACTTTGCAGGCATGGGCGTTGCTGAAGTATGCCGCCACGGAGGTGGTCGCCGCGCCGTTCAGTTCGGCAATCCCGGCCGAGCGCTGCGTCGTGACCCCACCCACCCGGTCGGCGCAGCCCCAGGCCAGGCAGGCATCGGCCACATGCGTTGAGGTGGTGTTGGCGGACACGAAGAAAATCGTGTGCGGCGTGAATCCGGGGTCCGTGATGGCTGCGGTCCCCCCAATGCTGGCGTTGTTGGTCAGCGTGCCGACGTAGCACTGCGGCTCCGTGCCGCCAATGAGGACGACCGTGGCGAGGCAGTTGGTGACGCCGGTCGTCTGATTGATGCGGATCCCATCGGGAATCCAGGCATCGAACACCCCTTCCTGGTGGAGCGTGCCGCCCCCGCTGCGGAGATGGTAGACGGAATTGTTGAAGCCCCGGCTGCACACGCTCGTCCCGCCGTTGTCGTTACTGGTGAGATCCGCACAGCGGTTGCGCACCCCATCCGTGAAGCCAATGGACATCTTGGCGTTGGTGGACGCCGTATTGTCTGCCGTCGCCCAGCTCAAGATGAAGATCGCGGCCTTGGGGGTCCCGATACCAGGAATGGTAATATCGAGGAGGCCAGTCCCCCCGCTCAGATTGACCCGGGTGGTCGCAATCTTCACGCTCATGCGAAGCCCCAGGCAGAGAACGGTGAGGAGTCGTGGGTGCACAAGCCTAGAATCCTAACAGTGAGAGGTACTGCGCCTTCGTGATTTTCCCCGACTGGAGGAGTATGGCTCCCGCTTCGATCTTGCGGAGAAACTCTTGCTTGTCCGCCTTCGTTGCCAAGGCCGTATAGGCAGCCGCCAAGGCATCGAGCTGCGCTTCATCGCTGGGGAACAGCCCCATGACCGTAATCACATTCGCCCGCGTAATCGTGCCGATGGCCCAGAAAAACAGCGCGGCGCATATCTCATGGGCCGGGATCTCAATCCCGCCCTCGGCGTTCGGGGCAATGCGGTCAATCAGCGCCATCCTCTCCCCTCCCAATTCCCCGCAGCATGTGGCCTCCTCGGGGTTCTGCCCACTGCCCTGCCGCCGCCGTTCCAGTGCCAAGTCCGTGCGCTGCGCGGCGTGGTCACTGGCCGGGTTTCCATGGACAGCGCGTGCCGGTGGAGCCGCCGAGTCACCGCCCCACCGACTATGCGATTGTGCCGAAACAAAAAAAGCGCGGGCCATCACCGAGGGTGACGACTCGCGCTTACGGGTAAAGATACGTGTTTCAAGGGGATGCGTCAAGCAGTATTATCGGCAGAAGGAATGGCAGCAATCGGTGAGGACGATATCCCCCTATTCTGGGGCCAGCCGGGCAGGGTCCACCCCTACCGGCAAACACTGTGCGCGGGACTTCCCCCCGCTGATGAGCAGGTCTGGCAGCGCGAGCAGTGCCTCCTCGCAGGACTTGCGGGGCGCCAGCACGCTGCTGGGATCATAGATGGCTGTGTACCGCCACTCCTCTTGCTTCTCCGTACACAGCGGTTGTGTGGTATAGCGCGGGATCATATACGGGGAGGAACACATCACTTTGACATCGACCATCACGAAGACCCAGAGTATCCAGACCGTCCCCATTTCTCACTCCTCGTGTGTTCCAGATTCCGGACACTGCCATACCGGGCGCTTCCCCCGTCCGTCCCAGCGCACGGCATACCCCCGCTGCACCAAGCCGTCTGCCAGGGAATACCCATTAATGAACACGTCGGCATCGAGGCGAAAATAGGCATCCCGCTCTAGGCTCCGCAACTCAATCGGGATGCCGTACTGGTGCGCGGACACCACCATCTCTGCCACAAACGTGGTGCCTGCCGCTGCCGTCAGTGTGATGCACGGGCGGGGGTCGGTGCCCTCCGGCGTGTCGATCCCCTTCAGGCGGACCCGAATGCCTTTGCCGATGATGGGGGGCCAGTGGTCAATGTCCACCACAATGGTATCCCCGTCCGCCACCCGGACGACAGTGGAGACAACGGTATTGCCATAATGCGCGTGGCTCATCTGCCCCCACACTGGCACACTGAGGCAGGCCATCCAGATCCATCTGCGTGTCATCGCCGCCCCTTCTGCTGTCGCCGCAGGATAATCTGTGTCCCTTCCGCCTCCAGCTTTGTCTGGTACAGTGCCAGAAACACCGCCCACGTTTTGCGAGCGTCCCTGGTCCAATGTCCTTTGCATTCAATAACTTCCCGCACCTTCCCCGCCGCATCTCTGACGAGAAAATCGGCATAGTAGGTGCCAATCACGGTGCCATTCACGGCCAGCGGATACGGACATTGTCGCTCCCAGCGGTCAATCTCGCCCGCGCGCTGCCGATAATCCAATTCCTGAGCCACAGTGACTTCTAACGCAGAGTGATACACCACGCCGTTGTAGGTGCGTCGCTCTTGTCCCGCCACGTTGTACTTGTGGCGCTTCGGCACCTGTCCCGGAAAGAGTGTGCGGGCTTCGGCTGGCGTCAGTCGGGTCATTGGCATCTCCTATGGCTGATGGTACGGTTGCACGGATGCCTCACTACAACACAAGCGCTGCACATCCACGAGCAGCTCCCGCATGTGCCGGAGATGGTCCGCAATCTCGTGCTCAATCAGGTACGGGAACTCCATATCCGCCCGGATGGTGTGAATATCCGCCGCCAACAGATTGAGCGTTGCCGTGAGCTGCGTCTGCTCCTCTGGCGTGAGCTTACGGGCATAGTGTCTCGTGGCCATTACCGCCCCTTCTGGCTAGTCGCAGACAGCCAGTTGATGGCGTCCCGTGCCACCGTGCGATATTCGTCGCTCGGGTCTTTGGCACGCTCCTGCCCGGGCCGATAGTGCCGCCATATCGCCTGCTGGTAATGGCGGGGGAGGGCATACCAGTGCTGACGACACATGAATCGACGAGGCGGAATCTCTCTGTGACAGCCAATCGCGTGACAATGATGCATATGTCCTCCCTGGAAACCACCGGGGACAGTCGTTTCAAAATTACAAGCCACAACACGTCTCACGGCCATCGGAACCTCGCCTTGTTCAGGCGTTAGAGAATTTCGATTGGAACTGAAAACGTGGTTTGTGCTTGAATTTTCTGCCCCCGGTGGCGCCTTACTGTGCCAACCGTTGCCGCACCCGCTGTATCCGTACCCACTGCGCCTTGACTGTCGTGCGTTGCTGCCGTGCCACGTCCTGCGGCGTCTCACCCATCCCGACTGCCAGCGCCGTCCTCCGAGATGGGTCAGGCAAGTTGAGCAGCGCCTCCCGAATCTCCAGGTGGCGTGTATCCTGGTGCAGACAGCGGTCGTGCACGTACCAGTTCCGTACTGCCGCACCGGACTGCCGCCGCTGCCCAAACCGCCGCTGGCGCGTTTGCCAGACATGCCAGAGGATGCCACGCAGCCAGGATTCCGGGTGCGCGACAGGCTCGCCGGTGCGCCAGTGGCGCCAGGCAGCGATAATGGCGTCATGCCACAAGTCCTCAGCCTCCCATCGTCCCACCTTCCGCTGGCACCAGCGCAGCATCGGTGCCCGCGTCCGCAGATACAGCGCTGCGAACGCCTGAGCTCGCAGCGCTTCGTCCATCACGCAGATCCCTCCGCATCCATTTCCGCGAGTAACTGCTTGACGAGGCTCCGCGTCTGGAGCCCGTCCATGCGCTCCTGTCGCGCGCGAGTGCGTTGGGCCGCAGTGCTAACGTAGGCCACCGCCGCATCACATATCTGCTTGGCCTCACGCTGCGTCAGCGTGTGCATCCGCACCAGGTGCGCTTGGGTATGGCCCCGCAGGCGCCAAGCATTACAGCACGTAAAGACTCGCTCATGCGTGCCGAATTTCTCTTGCCATCTCCACATCAGTTGTATTGGCTCAGCCACTCGTGTCCTCCTGCTGCGTCTGCCCACAGGCGTGCAAGCGTTCTTCCCGCGCCTGCATCTGCTGCCCGCACGCCTCACACCATTCCCCGGCCTGGCGATAGCCGCCGAGCGTCTCATCCCAGACATACAGGGCATGGGTAGCGGGTGCGGTGCATTCACAGACTGGCCTGGGAATCTCCACGAGGCGCGTTTTTGGCAAATGGCTCTCTGACGCACGAGACGCCTGATTTTTGGTATCCTGGGTATCAGAGGTCTTGCCAGGCATCGTTCGCCACAATTTGGCCATCTCTGGCGTGATTCTGCCCTGCTCTAGAAGTTTGTCGATTGGCTCCAACTCCTGCTCATCAAACTGGAAGCAGATATGCCGCTGTTTCGGTGTCACTATTCTGCCTCCCCCACCATAGCGGGCAGCAGCAGGGCGACGAGCAGGGGAAGCAGGCAATGGATCATGGCGTGACTCCAAACGCAAAGGATTCTTGAAACACCGGCATGAGAGCCGGGACCGGGATAACAGTTTGTCGTAACCGCTGAACAATAATGGCGCAGTACTGCTCCTCTTGCTCAATCAAGATGGCTTTGCGGCCCAACTCTCGTGCGGCAATCCCTGTTGTTCCTGTTCCGGCAAACGGATCCAGGAGGGTTTCCCCTGGGAGGCTCCCCCGATTGACCAGCCAGCGCATCCACTCAATGGGTTTGGGGCAGGGATGGTCCCATTGCTCCTTCGTCACATGCATTCCTGGATGGGTGCTGCTAAAACTATTCGGACGACTTCCGAGCCCTTTGGCCAAATAGGGACATTTGCCGTAGTAGAGAATGGGATGGAAGCAGCCAAACCCCCAGGCGTCTCGTCCTGCGCCAACTGGACAGTAAATACATCCCATCGCATCGGGTTTCGGATAGGAGAAGACGAGTCGGACGCCTGTGGTAATCACGGCTCGCTTCGCAGACGCTTTGGCCCACGCAACGACTGCCAAAATATTGGGGAGTATCGACGCTTCCGTATCGGCATAGGTGGATGACGCCGTGATGCGGTGACCCTTCATCACCTTTTCTGTCAACCCAACGCCATACGGGGGATCGGTGATCACCGCATCCACAGGCCCCAGCCATGACAACACCGTTTCGCAGGGCGCACAATAGACCGTCACCGCCTCATCCTGATAATACGGTTGCACTATGCCCCCTCCCCCAGCAGCAGCGAGAGCTGGCCCTGGGCCTCCGCCGCGCACCGGGCATAGTACTGCTGCACCACCGCGGCATGGTGCGTGAGCATGTCTTGGATCGTGTCTCGGTGGAACGCCGACAACGCGACCGGCTGCCCCACGAGCATCATCAGGGCATCCACAAAGCCCTCCTCATAGTCCGTCAGGGGCGCCTGCGCGTCCAGTAAGTCCACCAGTGGCAGCCACCATGGTTCGTGTGCCATCGCCCATCCCTCCTGTCCCCACCCCGCCGCGCCGGGGTCTAGGCTAGGCGGCCTGTGTCTCGGTGCCCTAGACTAAGCTTGGTTGCGTCATGGTGACTTCGCCCGTGTCCTCATCCACCTGCTCACTCGGCTCTTGTGGCGCATAGACAGTCTGACGATCACCAAACAGGTCCACCACATTTTGCGCGTGCTGCTCGTCGGTCGGTGGTGCTGGCGGCAAGGCGTCCTCGTCACGCATCGCCTCTTCCACCTGCTGGGTGAGCTGGACATACTTGGCCACGCGCTTCAGGGCAGTCTTCCGTGCCATCATCACAGGATCCGTTTGCCAGGGGCCATCATTCTGCGCGGGAGCCCGCCGCTTAATCGCCTCGATCTCGTCCAACGTCATCACCTCCACATGGCGGGTCCGGTCCTTCAGAATGATGCAGCCGTAGTAAAACTTGACGGTGGTGCGCTGGCTGTGCAGGGCCGGCTTGTGGCTAAATACGTCAGCCAGGTAGTCAATCTCAAAGTGGTCACCCTCGTACACAGGGTGCGCAAACGCCTTCGCCACTTTGCCACTGCGTTCCAGCATGCGGATAATCCCCTGATAGTTCGGCACAAACGTGGCCACCTTGCCTCCGCCACGACGGTCATTGAACGGCAGGAAGTGGCAATCCCGCTCAGGCAACAACCCTACCGTTGCGGCCTTGACCGTACAGGCTAGAATCGAGTCAACACGACAGTCGAATAATCCCCGCACGCTGTTCAGGTGTAACCAGACGGCTGCTCTAAAGGTTTCGTAGGGAATGTCTTTCGGCAGCAGTGCCTTGAGCTTTGGCATCCGCTGCTGGAGTCCGTCTTGCACTTTCTCTGGGAGCATCGTCTCCCGTCTTGTCACGGCTTGAGTCGTTGCCATCCTGTTCTCCTTGTTGTGGTTAAAAGGGGAGATAGCGCTCCCGCATCCGGTCTATCACATCCTTCTGCTTCTGGGTCAGGGGCTGGGCCTGCGCCAGTATCGACTCGATAAACGCGGCTTCCCATGCGCTGACCTCGGCCCCCATGGCGTCTATCTCCTGCAAAATCGTGCGGTAATCGTCATCGGTCCATGCCATGCCCGCCCTCCTCATCCCGCTCAATGCCCCGCAGGTCATCCCGCGCCTGCGGAATCGCTCTCAACAGTTCATCGAGCTTGGCATGTAAACTCGCCGTATCACGATTAGAGGCATGCTGGATGATGAATACCATCAGGTACGTTATCACTGTTGTGGCCGTGTTAATGACCAGCTGCCACGCATTACTGAAGCCAAACACTGGCCCCAGCACCGCCCACACGAACACTAGCGCAAAGGCGATGGTCACCGATTGCCAGCTCCCGGCCCAGTCGGTGACACAGCGGGCGAGGCGGTCGAAGGTCATGACGTTGCCTCCGCTTCAGCTTTCGGCTCCCGCTGGGGCCGCAATATCCGCAGCAACCGGCGCCGGTAGCGGTGCAGGGCGGGGGAATCCGTGTCCCCATCCGCCGCATCCGCAATCGCCCGGGCATCCATGGGGGCGAGCCCTATGCACGCCCCCGCCTTAAAATACTTGTGTGTGGCATAGTCCCGATGGGCGTGGTCCGTACACAAGGCCGCATGCAGTGCCGAGATGGGACAATCGCAGAGTGCGTATGACCCACCACCATGCGGCATCTCCCGCATCCGGCGAATCAGCCGGGACCGGGGCACCCCCCGCATACTGCGCCATGGTTTCCCGCCTGCAACCTGGGGTAACGCCTGGAAAAACTCTTCAATCGTCATGCCGCAACTCCCCTCCCCTGTGCAACTGGCTTGGCCAGGAACTGCTTCGTAAACTGCATGCTGTCCGCCATGTCTACTATGTCTGGCGCCGTTGCCTGTGGCGCCTGCTGCCCCAGCCCCAGCGCAATCTGCCGCGCCTGCGGGTCCCGGTGAGCCTGCACCGCCCGCTGCCACGCCTGCATCCACCGTTTTGCCATGGCCATAGTGCGGACCGTGCTGTTCGTAGCGAGGACGGCGGCATTCATCGCCTGTTCTGCTCGCAGAATCTCTGGGTGCTGCTGCTCTAGTGCCCACCAGGTGCCGTAGGGCATGTCCTTGAGCAACTCCCGGCTGAGCCAGTCGCAGGTCATGGCGACGGCTTCTCGTGGCGTCTGGGGTTGTTTCTTCGGTACAGGAAGCAATTTCTGCGGCTTTTGTGGTTTTTTCTTGTGCATTTTAAACACCTCGCGCATTTTTGTTGCGCCAGTCAAAGCGATGTTTTGCCGCCGTTTCAAAGGCTTCTTGTAGGCGGTCTGTCCGCCAGTTATAGCCCTTATCATTTCCGGTGCCATGTTTACAGGAGAGCCGTTCGGAACGCCCCTCAAATTCCAGTCCTACAGCGCCACAGTTCTGGCACTCACACCACAAATACATGTAGTCAGACGGAATATAGCCTCGATAAGAAGGATGCTCTTGATACGGACAGACAAAGCCTGGAGTCCCACAGAGAATCCGCACTGCATATCCGCTGTGGTACGCTAACCGATGGGCTTTCTCTAATGTCAGTCGATCATAACCTTCGTCGCCAATGTCAGGCTTGACTTCAATCCATTGCTGACTGCGGGGCAACCAGAAGTCTGGGACATAAAACACGTCTTCTTCATCCCAGTAGATTGATGGGTCAATATTGATATCATCCATTGGCACAGGAGCGAGAACAAATCCTTCTAGTTCATACTCAAATGGCTCTCGCAGTGCTTCAAAGAAGACGGCCCATCGCGCCTCCGTGCGTGAACGATATAGTCGTCCGTTATGCCAAGTTTCAATCGCTCGGAGTTCCATTATTCTGCCCACATCGCTGAGGACTGCGGCCCAAATTCGTCATACCGCCCGCAACTCTGGTCTAGCCAGAGTTCAACCATCCCTGGGCGTCCAATCTCACGGTAGCGGACTTTCTGCACATGCAACTCCACCCGTCCATCGGTTGCCTCAACATCGCGCCAGAGCGTCAGACAGTTATCCGCTTTATTGCGCCAATGACTTGAGCCGCTAATGTCATACGGCGTTGGTGGCGGGTATTGTCCTTGATACTCCCCCGTGGCGGCTTTACTCATCTTGGTTGGGTGCGCCACAATCCAGATATGCACGCCATGGATACGGGCAAACCGGCGGATTTGCGTCAAGGTCTGTGAGATGTATTCCGTCTCACTCATATGTGTCGGGCGACTATGCTCAACCTCATTCCATGGGTCAATGATGAGGCCCTTAATCCCCATCCGGTAGACTTGTACCTTTGCGAGCTCCAAAAGTGCCGGGATTGTTGGTGAATCATCTTCTGGAAGGAGAAAGCAGACATTTTCATCGAGCCAGCCCATGGCCTGGTCCAGCCGTTTCTCTGACATACGAACGGTTGCCCCGTCGAATGGTTGGCCGGTATGCTGTTCCATCAGGAGTGCAGCATAGCGTTCGAGGGGATACTGCTCTGGGCTAAATACCGCAAACCGCCAACTCTGTTCTTGTGCCAGATTCATCATCATGGCGCTGACAAACTGGCTTTTCCCGTGCGAGGGGATGCCCGTCACCACCGTAAACTCTCCCGCCCGCACGGTGTAATGCTTACTCACACTTTGCCATCCCGGCGAGCTCCCACGTTGAATCCCCTGATGGTAGAGCTGTGTGATGCCGCGCCGCAGCATGTCAACGGTGACAATCCCCTGCACGGGCCATGGCTTCGCATCCTCAATACATTCGCGCAAGATGTGCGCCCCGTGGTGCATCAGGACGTCGTTCGCATCTTTGCATTCCGTGGACCAGTGCACCGTGAAGCACCGTTCAGGGCCAAGGCGGCGGGCCAATTCCTGAGCAAGCCGCATCCCAGGACCATCATTGTCTACGGCAAGAATGATGCGCTTGATGGGGGCCAATTTCTCTTCTGCGCTTAGGAGGAAATCAAACTTGTGCTCATAGTTTTTCGTGTCAGGGGCGGGGGCACCATCTGGGACAGAGACACAGCTTGTGTAGCCTGCGACCTCAAGGGAGAGCTTATCTATCTCGCCTTCGCAGATAAGGAGGGTGTCGCCGTCAATGTCATCCAGCCCG
>WUUC01038166.1_pt1 | contig 17285 bp, 12 predicted proteins | sample 6278441 | NCBI WGS metagenome assembly WUUC01 (sample SAMN13675441, study PRJNA597444) | soil metagenome | isolation source: soil | place: USA: Washington | collected 2017-10 | reverse complement strand
CTTGATCAGTTCGGCGATGCCCAGCACGCTCAGTTCGTGCTCACTGCCGATGTTCATCGGGCCGGGGTGGTCCGAGCGGAGGAGCCGGACGATTCCCTCGACGGTGTCGTCCATGTAGCAGACCGACCGCGTCTGTTCCCCTGTGCCGGTCACCGTCAGCGGCTCGCCGCGTAGTGCCTGTTCGATGAAGGTCGGCACCATGCGGCCGTCGCCGGCGCACATGCGGGGGCCGTAGCAGTTGAACAGGCGCGCGATCGTGGTGTCGACCCCGTAGCTGGTGCGGTAGGCGGTGGTGAGCGCTTCGCCGAACCGCTTGGCCTCGTCGTAGACCGCGCGTGGGCCGACCGGGTTGACGTTGCCCCAGTAGGTCTCGGGCTGCGGGTGGACGAGAGGGTCGCCGTACACCTCGCTCGTCGACGCCAGCAGGAACCGTGCGTCGCCGGCCCTGGCGACGTCCAGCATGCGGAGGGTGCCCGTCGAGCCGACCAGCAGCGTCTCGACCGGCATGCGTAAGTACGCCGTCGGGGATGCCGGCGAGGCCAGGTGGAGCACCTCGTCGAACCGGCCGCGTACCGGCAGTTCCCTGGTGACGTCGGCGTCGATCTGGCGCAGGCGGGGGTGCCCGCTCAGGTGTCGCAGGTTGTCCGGCGCGCCGGTGCTGTAGTTGTCCACCGAGACCACGCTGTGTCCCTCGGCGAGCAGGCGTTCGCACAGGTGCGAGCCGAGGAAGCCGGCGCCGCCGCTGATCAGGACGCGCTTCATTCGTCTCGCCCTCCGGCGGGTCCGCGCCGGAGGAGCGGGCGACCTTCGGTCAGGTGTGGTGCGACGAGGTTCTCGAACGCGGTCAGCGCGGAGCCGATCGCCATGTGCATGTCCAGGTACCTGTAGGTGCCGAGCCGCCCGCCGAACAGCACGTTGTGCCGCCGGGTCTCCTGCTCGGCGAGCTTGCGGTAGCGCGCGAGCCTGGCCGCGTCCTCCGCGGTGTTGACCGGGTAGAACGGCTCGTCGTCCCCGGCCGCCGGGCGCGAGAACTCCCGCACGATGACGGTGTGCCCGCTCGGGTGGTCGCGTTCGGGGTGGAAGTGGCGGTACTCGTGGATCCGGGTGTGCGGCACATCCTCGTCGGCGTAGTTCATGAGCGTCGTGCCCTGGAAGTCGCCGACGGGCAGCACTTCCCGCTCGAAGCGCAGCGTCCGCCAGCCCAACCGTCCCTCGGCGTGGTCGAAGTAGCGGTCCAGCGGTCCTGTGTAGACGATCGGCGTGCCCGGCCGGATCTGGTCGCGCACGGCGAAGAAGTCGGTGTCCAGCCGGACGTCGATGCCGGGGTGTGCGGCCATGCGGGTCAACCAGGCCGTGTACCCGTCGACCGGGAGCCCTTCGTAGGTGTCGTCGAAGTAGCGGGTGTCGAAGGTGTAGCGCACGGGCAGCCGGGTGATCGTCGCCGCGGGCAGCAGCCGAGGGTCGGTCTGCCACTGTTTCGCCGTGTAGCCGCGGATGAACGCCTCGTAGAGCGGCCGGCCGATCAGTGAGATCGCCTTGTCCTCCAGGTTGTCCAGCACCCGGCCGGTGGTCTCGGCGGCCTGCTCCGCGATCAGCCGGCGCGCCTCGGTCGGCGTGTGGTAGCGGCCGAAGAACTGGGAGATCAGCGCGAGCCCCATCGGCAGCGGGTAGACCTGGCCGCGGTGGAGGGTCACCGCGTGGTGGCGGTAGCCGGTGAAGGCGGTGAACTGGTTGACGTAGTCCCAGACTCGCCTGTTCGAGGTGTGGAACAGGTGCGGGCCGTAGCGGTGCACCTCGATCCCGGTGTCGGGATCCGGTTCGGAGTAAGCGTTTCCGCCGAGGTGGCCGCGGCGTTCGAGGACGAGCACCCGCTTGCCGAGCTGGCTGGCCGCGCGCTCGGCGATCGTCAGGCCGAAGAACCCGGAGCCGGCGACGACGAGGTCGTGGCCTTCCCACCGCACCGGCCGGGTGCTCACGGCTTCCCCTTCCCGGCTGCGATGAAAGCCTTCAGCAGCGCCGAGGTGCCGGCGGCGAGGTCGACGCGGGGGCGCCATCCCAGCTCGACCTCGGCCCGCAGCCAGTCGAGGCAGATGCGGCGCACCTCGCCCTGGCGCGCGGGGGCGTGCACCGGCTCGGTGGTGACGCCGAGGTGGCCGGCGAGCGCGTCGTGCACCTCGAGCACCGAGACCTCCCTGCCGGTGCCGATGTTGATCAGCCCGGTGCCCATGGTCAGCGCACGCACCACGGCGTCCACGACGTCGCCGACGTAGACGTAGTCGCGGGTCGTCTTGCCGTCGCCGTAGACCACACAGGGCTCACCGGCGAGCAGCCGGTCGGCGAAGATGGACACGACACCGGCCTCCCCGTCCGGGTCCTGCCGCGGCCCGTACACGTTCCCGAGCGCGAGCGCGACGTGGTCCATGCCGTGCTGGGCGGCGAAGATCCGCAGGTAGTCGACGCCGGCGCTCTTGGTCAGCCCGTAGAAGGACTCCGGGCACCTCGGCGCGTCCTCGGCGACCGGCAACAGGCCCTCGCGGACCTGCCCGTAGATCGTGCCGCCGCTGGAGGCGAAGACGACCTTGCGCGCGCCGGCGTCGCGCGCGGCGGTGAGCACGTTCACCAGCCCCAGGACGTTGCTCCTCGCGTCGAGCAGCGGATCGCGCATGGACACGTTGACCGACGGCTGGGCCGCCAGGTGCACGACCACCTCCGGCCGCACATCCCGCACGATCGCCGGCACCGCCCCGGCGTCGGCGATGTCCACCTCGTGGAGAGCGGCCAAGCCGCCCGCGGCCCGCAGGTTGTCCCGGCTGCCGGTGGAGAGATCGTCGATCCCGGTCACCCGGTGGCCGGAGGCGAGCAACGCGTCGACGACGTGCGAGCCGATGAATCCAGCGGCGCCGGTAACGAGAATGTCCACATCGGCCTCTCAGCTCACATGTGACCTGCGGAGCCGCGGGTGCCTTCTGTCACGAACCGGTCTGCTCAAGGTGTCGTCGCAGGCTCAGGGGACGCATGTCGGTCCACACCTCGTCGATGTGGGCCAGGCACTCGACCTTCGTCCCTGTGGTGCCCTCGGCGCGCCAGCCCGCCGGCATCTCCCGGTCGGCCAACCAGATCGAGTACTGCTCCTCGTCGTTCAGGACCACCAGATAGGTGCGCGTGTCGTCCTGGTCGTCGCTCATGTCCTGAGACTGGCAACAGCGCGCGGCCACGACCAGTCGGGCGATTCCCCTACGCGCCCAGTGCCATCGCCTCGCGGCGCAGCTGCCGGCCCGTGCCGAACCGGATTCCGTCGACGACGGCGCGCCGGTAGAACCGCTGGGCGTCGCACGCCATCGTCATGCCGTAGGAACCGTGCAGCTGGATCGCCTCCGCGCCGACGTCGGTGGCCAGCTCGCCGGCCAGCAGCACCGCGTGGCAGGCCGCCAGCTCCACCGCGGCGCCCGCGTCGGCGTCCGCGCAGGCCTGGTGCGCCAGCGTCCGCACAGCTTCGGTCCTGGCCGCCAGCTCCGCCAACCGGAACGCGGGTCCCTGGAACTTCCCGAGCGACTGCCCGAAGACCTGCCGCCTGCGGGCGTACCCGACGCTCAGCTCGAGTGCTCCTCGGCAGAGGCCGACGAGGTAACAGGCGTGGCGCAGCCGGGCTCGCGCGAGGATCTCGTGCCACCCAGGCAGCCTCAGGTCGAGGTCCGCAGGCACCGAGTCGAACGTGACCGCGTACAGGTCGCCGCGACCGATGTCGTCGTGCCGACGCGTCCGCACACCCGGCCAGGCGGCGGACACCAGCGCCGCGATGGGCGCGGCATCGTCCGACGGCCTGCCGACGACGAGCAGGTAGTCGACGTCCGGCGCGAACGCCACGAACCTCCGCTCACCGCTGAGCCGCCCGGTGCGCGGGTCGACGTCGATCCGCCCCGGTCGGCGCAGGTCGTCCTGGGCTGCCACCGCGATGGTCAGCTCGCCGGCGGCCATCGGGTCGAGCCATCCGTGGCCGTCGGCCGGGGCACTCACGGCGAGCACGTCCATGGCGGTCAACGTGTCGAAGTACGGGCTCTGGTACAGCGCCCGGCCGATCACCTCGGCGACCGGCGCGACCGGGCGGAGCCGTGGCATCGTGCCGGCGGCGTCCGGCAGGCCCAACTCCAGTGCGCCGGCACCGGCAAGGCCCTGCCACACGGCTTCACCGGTGGCGGAGTCACGCTCGTCGATTGGTTCGGCCACGCCGCGGGGACGCTCCCCCAGTTGCCGGATGACCGAGAGGTAGTCGTCGTGGAACAGCTCGGCGAGGTCCACCTCGGCGTCCACGGATTGCGCGGTCACAGTAGCTCCAATGCCGACGACGCGATGATGTACAACATGATCTCCGAGGTGCCGGACCCGAGCCGATGGGTCGGCGCGTACCGGCAGGCCGCCTCGACCAGGCCGTCGTCGACCGGGTCCGCGTCCCATGCGGACAGCACGCCGGACATGCCCCTGACCTCCAGGCAGAAACGGATCACGGCACGGGCCTGTTCGGTGATGTACCACTTGGCCATCGCGGCGGTCGCGGGATCCGCTTCGCCCTTGGCGAGTTCGGCGACCACTCGCCAAGCCAGTGCGTGGCCGGCACGCAGCCGTGCGTCCAGCTCGACGAACCGCGCCTCGAGGTCGAGGTCCCCGGACCCGCACACCGCGGGTGCGACGCTGTCCAGCCAGCGGCGGATCTTGGCGTGGAAGTCGATGCCGGTCCGCTCCAGCACGAGCATCTCGTTCATCAGCTGCCAGCCGTCGCCGACCGTGCCGACCACGTCGTCCGCGGTGAGCCGGACGGCGTCGACGACGACCTCGTGGAACCGGTCGTTGGTGATGTTCTCCACCGGGCGGATCAGGATGCCGGGCGAACGCAGCGGGAGCAGGAACAACGTGATCCCGTCGAACGGGACGGGGCCGTCGGACGTGCGGGCGGCACACAACGCGACGTCGGCGAACTGGGTCTTCTGGTTGTAGACCTTCGTCCCGTACAGCCGCCAGCCGTCCCCGTCCGGCTCGGCCCGGGTGGTGAGCCGCGCCAGGTCCGACCCGCACCCTGGCTCGGTGAACAGCACCGCCGCGAGTGACTCCCCCCTGGCCAGCGGCCGCAACCATCGTGCCCGCTGCGCGTCCGTGCCCACCTCGAGCAGGAAGTTGCCGACGATGTCGATGCCGAGCACGTGCGCGTCGTCCGGCACACCGGCCAGGCACATCTCCTCGGTGACGATCGCCGCCTCGGCGAGACCGAGGCCGAGGCCGCCGTACCGCTTCGGCCAGCTGGGCGCGAGCCACCCGCGCTCGCCAAGCCACCGGTAGACGTCGAGGAGGCCCGGTTCGTCGTCGGGTGGCGCCGTCCGGATCCGCGCCACCGCGTCGCGCACCGGCGGCGAGCCGAGGAAGTCGCGGACCCGCGCCCGGAACTCGTGCTGCCCGTCGATGTCGGTGCGGACGGAGACCTCCGTGCGCCGCATGCGTACTCCCTCCGCGAGGCCGTGCGGTCCTAGGGCAATCTGCCGTCGAGCACCTCGGCGAGGCCAGCGACGGTCGGGGTGGTGAACAGCGTCCGCAGTTCCAGTGGGACACCGAAGACTTCCTTGATCCGCGCGGCGATCTGCACGAACCGCAGTGAGTTGCCACCGACGGCGAAGAAGTCGTCGTCGACACCGACCTCGCCGACGCCGAGCACCTCCCGCCACAGCTCGACGAGGCGCCGCTCCGTCTCGGTGCGTGGTGCGACGTGTCCCGCGGCGCCACGTTCGGTGACCTCGTCCGGGGCGGGTAGGCCGGCCCGGTCGATCTTGCCGTGGGCGTTCTTCGGGAACGCGTCGACGACGACGAACGCCGTCGGCACCATGAACAGCGGCAGCCTGTCGACGAGCCGCCCACGTACCTCGGCAGGCGTCAGCCGCGCCCCCGTGACCGGCAGCAGGTAGGCGACCAGCCGGGCCGAGCCGTGTCCGGTCACGGCCACCACCACGACCTGGTGAATGTCGGGGTGGTCGAGCAGCGCGGCTTCGATCTCGGCCGGTTCGATCCGCATGCCGCGGATCTTGATCTGGCTGTCGGCCCGCCCCTGGAAGACCAGGATGCCGTGCTCGTCACGGCGAGCCAGGTCGCCGGTGCGGTAGTGGCGCGAGCCGGGCGGGCCGTAGGGCGCCGGGACGAACCGCTCCGCGGTCAGGCCTGGCCGGCCGAGGTACCCACGGGCCACGCCGTCGCCGCCGACGTACAGCTCTCCGGTGACCCCCGGCGGGGTCAGCTGACCGAACTCGTCGAGGACGTAGGCGGTGTTGTTGGCCATCGGCAGGCCGATCGGCGGCACCCCATCGAGCACCCCGGCCGGGCACAGGTAGTCGATGCAGGCGACGGTCGCCTCCGTCGGCCCGTAACCGTTGTGGAACTCGCGGCCCGGCCCGTTCCAGGTGTTGACCAGCTCGGCCGGAAACGGCTCCATGCCGACGAACAGTGCCCGCAGGCCCGGGAGCCGGTCGGGATCCAGCATGGCCAGCACGGTCGGCGGCAGGTCGGTGACGGTCACGCCCTCGTTGCGCATCAGGTCGCCGAGGGCGGCCGGGTGGTGCAGGGTCGCCGTCGGGGCCTGGACCATGGTGGCGCCGCTGGCGAGCGCGCCGTAGAAGTCGAACGCGGCCGTGTCGAACGCCGGGTTCGCGAACTGGAGCACCCGGTCGCCCGGTGCCAGCCGGAACATGTCGATCACGGCAAGGGTGAAGTTCACGATCTGCCGGTGCTCGACCACCACGCCCTTCGGCCGGCCGGTCGACCCCGAGGTGTAGATGACGTACGCCGCGTTGTCCCTGGTGGCGACCGCGGGCAGGTCGCGGGCGGGCAGCTCGGCCATGCACGACATCGTGTCCGGGTGGTCGAGCGCGACGACCGGCACGTCGTCGGGCAGCAGGCCGGCGAGCCTGCCGCTCGTCAGGACGGTCACGCAACCGGCGTCCCGCACGGCGTACTCGATGCGGTCGGGTGGGAAGAACGGGTCGAGCGGGAGGTAGGCGGCACCGGCCTTGAGGGTGGCGAGCAGTGCCGCCGTCAGCGCCGGCCCCCGGTCGAGCAGCACGCCGACGACGGACTCCGCGCCCAGCAACGGGTACTGGTCCCGCAGCAGCCTGGCGAGCCGGTTCGCGCGCGCGTTCAGCTCGCCGTAGCTGGTGGTGATGCCGAGGTAGCGGCACGCGGGCGCGTCCGGGGTCGCCGCGGCCTGTTCCTGGACGAGCTCGTGGAGGCAGTGGTCCGCACGGTCGAACCGGGCCGGCGCCTCGGCATGGGCGAGGGCGGCCGCGTGCTCCTCCTGGCTGAGCAGTGACAGCTCACCGATCCGGACCTCCGGGTTCGCCACCACCTGGTCGAGCACCCTGGCGAACTGCGCGGCGAGCCGCCGGATCCGGGCCTCGGAGAACAGCTCGGTGGAGAACTCCATCCACAGCTGCAGACCGTGCCCGATCATCTCGGTGATGTGTACCGCGAGGTCGAACCGGGAGGTGCCGACCTGGACCGACTCCTGCGTGACGGTCAGGCCGCCGACCGATCCCTGCCCCGCCATCGCGTCCTGGAGGGTGAAGCAGACCTGGAACAGCGGGTTGCGGCTGGGGTCGCGCTCCGGGCTGATCTCCGCCACCAGCCGGTCGAAGTCGACCTCCTGGTTCAGGTGCGCGCCGAGCACCGTCTCCCCTGCCCTGGTCAGCAGTTCGCGGAAGGTGGGGTCACCGGCCGTCGAGGTGCGCAGCACGAGCGTGTTGGCGAAGAAGCCGACCAGCGGGTCGATCGCCGGCATCGTGCGTCCGGAGAACAGCGACCCGACGACGATGTCGTGCTGGCCGGTGTGCCGCGTCAGCAGCGCGGTGAACGCCGCCAGGAGCACGCTGAGCAAGGTGGCCTGCTCGCGCCGCGCGAGCTCGGTCAGGTCGACGCGGAGGCGGTCGGGCAGCTCGATGGTGAACGTCCTGCCCTGGAACGACAGCTCAGGTGGGCGGGGGTGGTCGGTGGGCAGGTTGAGGACAGGCAGATCGGCGAGGCGGGCGCGCCAGTAGTCGATCTGCCGGTCACGGATCTCTCCGCTGAGCCGCTCACGTTGCCACACCGCGTAGTCGGCATACTGCACCGGCAGATCGGGCAGCCCGGGCTCGGCACCACCGCACGCGGCGCCGTAGCCGGCGAGCAGTTCGGAGATCATGACCCCGTTCGACCAGCCGTCGGTCGCGATGTGGTGCACGCAGATGCCGAACATGTGGTCGTCGTCGCCCAGCCGGACCAGGAGCGCGCACAGCACCGGGTCGCGTTCGAGGTCGAACGTCGTACGCGCCAACCGGGTCAGCTGCTCGCGTGCGGCGGCGTCCCGTTCGTCCTGTGGCACACCGGAAGCACCTACGTCGACGACGGGCAGGTCCACGTGCTCCGGTGGCGGATCGATGACCTGGTAGGGCACGCCGCGCTCGGTCAGGTACCTGGTGCGCAGCACCTCGTGGCGCCGGACGACCGCGGTGAGCGCGTCACGCAGGGCGGCGAGGTCGAGCGGGCCGCGCACCCGCAGTATCGTCGGCGCGTTGTACACCGGCCGGCCGTGCATCAGCTGGTCGAGGAACCACAGTCGTTGCTGCGCGGAGGAAAGCGGCAGCATGCGGTCGCGCGGGACCGGCAGTATCTCCGCCCGGCCGACCTCGGCACGGCGCGCACGGAGGTCGAGCAGGGCACGCCTGGCACGCGCCACGTCCGCCGACCCGGACCGGGCAACCCGCGGCCGGACGGGGATCGACTGGCTGGTGTCTGGTGTCGGCATGGCTGGTCTCTCCAGTCGGGGCCGGTGTGCGGTCTTGGCTACCGGCCGGCCATGGCGCGGTCGATCAGGTCGAGAGCGCGTTCGTGGTCGGCCACCAACGCGCGGCCACGGGCACGCACCGACTCCTCGGCGCGCGGTGGGTCCGTCCGCGCGGTGGCCACCACGATCCGGAACGCGGTCCAGTGGTGTGCCACCCGGTCCACGGCGTGCGCGGCTTCGAGCAGCCGCGCGTTGCCGAGCAGCCGGCCCGCGCGGCGCAGCCACTCGGCGTGCAGGGCGGTCGCCGCCAGGGTCGGGCCGGCCACCACGAAGCCTTCGTCGCTCGCCGAGTCGTCCCCGGCGGCCAGCGTGTCCGCGATCGCGGACAGGAACCGTGCCTCGCCGTCGAGCCCGGTGTGGACCGGCGGGGTCGCGCCGGTGTTCGCGAACCCGTCCCGGTTGCGGACGAGGACGTGCTCGACGAACTCGCGGTCGAAGTCCGGGACGTCGGGACCGACCTCGATCTCCAGCCACCGGTTGCCGATCGGGTTGCCGGTGAAGAACAGGTCGCGGTCGCCGGCGACCGGGTTGCCGGAGTCCCGCGCGGCGGCGAGCACCCCGATCGGGATCGGCCCGGTGAACCGGGGCGGGACGGGATCGGTGACGAGCACCTCACCGGCCTCGTCGTCGAAGCCGAACACGACGATCAGGTGGTTGGTGTGGACGTCCTGGTACGCGGGCCGGAACGGCAGCTCGTAGTTGTCGGCGGCCACCGCGACAGGACGACCGGAGGCGACCGCCGCACGGGTCTCCCGCCAGCCGGCCTCGGCGTCCACCGGCGAGTGCCAGCGGGACGACACCGGATGGTACGGGGCCAGCCCGGCCAGCAGGGAGTCGTGGGGCGAGGGAAAGTAGTACTCCTCGCGGCGCAGGTCCCGTGGGTCGTAGTAGAAGCCCCAGCCGGCGCCGAGCACCTCCAGCGGGTCGAGACCGCGATGACCGAGCAGCACGGCCATCGCGATGTGCAGGCAACCGGTCAGGTCGTGCCGCCAGTGGACGATGTCGCGCAGCTCCACCCTCATCGCGACACCGGATCCCCGTCGACGGTGGTCAGCGCGAAGACGTGGATCGCCGGGTTGTCCGGCAGCGTCACGGCCACGATGTCGTCGCGAACGGCCACCGGCACCCGCTGGCGCCAGATCGCCGGCGGCATGCGCGAGTCGACGTGGTTGGGGTAGAGCATCGCCGAGGTGCGGAATGCCAGCAGCTCGCCGAATCTGGGTGCGGTCTCCGGCCAGAAGTCCGACACCCGCAGCCACTGCGGCCGGGTGGCGCCGTCGGCGTAGTGGACGGTGAGCACGTCCTCGGTGCGCCGCTCGGCAGCCGCCAGCAGGTGGAGCCAGTCGGCCCGGGCCGCTGGGAGCTCGATCCGCTGGCCGCGGCAGCGGATGTTGTCCGGGCGCGCTCCGTCGGCGGCCGGGAACCGGAACGGCACGCCGCCGACGACCGTAACCGAGCCGGGCGGCGGCAGTTCCTCGATCGGAAAGGTGTTGTGCCAGATGTTGAACGCGCCCCTGCCAGGACGCTCGGCCGGCTCGATACCGACGCAGTTCATGTGCGCCGCAAGATCCACGGGCAGGGATTTGCCCGCGTCGGCCCGCGAACACGCGGCGAGGGTGACGGCGTGCACTCGGAGGTCCGCGCTTTCCGGCAGCCGCACGGCCGTGAGCGGCTCGGACCGCGACACGGGGACGCGGACGATCGTGGGCACCTGCTCCGGTCCGCCGAGGTGCAGCCATTCCGGTTCGACGAAGTCCCGGTGGTGCAGCCAGACCTCGAGCGACCCAGCGTCACTGTCCATACCGGACACCAGCAGATGGATCCACGCGTACGTGCCGGGCGGCACGTCCAGCAGCTGACCGGCGCACGGCAGACCGGGCTCCGCCGCCGCGATCAACGTGGTCCCGGCTGGCGCACCCGGCTGGGGTGAGAGCCCGTTGACCAAGCCAGCACTGTGCACACGATCTCCTATGGGCAGGCGACTGGTGGCCTCACCTTCACACCGGTGGAGAACGGCAGGCAGTCGGGAAAACACCCGACGCCGTTTCGGCCGTCCTGGGTCCTAGTGTCAATGCCTGTGCCAGGTCAAGAAACGCTGCTTACCGGCGCGACCGGTTTCTTCGGCGCCTTCCTGCTGACCGAACTCCTCGCCACCACACGGGCGCCAGTGAACTGCCTCGTCCGGGCGAAGGACGAACCGCATGCGCGGCAACGGATCCGCCAGAACCTGCTGCGGTACCACCGGTGGGACCCGTCGCTGGCCGACCGCGTCACCGTGACCGTCGGCAACCTGGCCGAGCCGCGGCTGGGGCTCGGCGACGAGGCGTTCACCGACCTCGCGGGCCGGACCGGCGTGATCTACCACAACGGGGCGACGGTCAACCACCTGTTGCCGCTGACCCATCTCGAGGCGGCGAACGTGCGCGGCACCGAGACGCTGCTCGAGCTCGCCGACGCGACCGCGACGAGGACGCTGCACTACCTGTCGGCCAACGCCGTCGCCGATGGCCACGACACCGGCTACGCGGAGAGCAAACGCCGGTCCGAGCACAGGGTGCTGGCAGCGGCGGCCAGCGGGACGGCCGCGTCGATCTACCGCCTCCCCCGCGTCGCACCGGACACCTGGACCGGGATCCCCAACGAGAACGACATCACGATCCGGCTGATCAACATGATCCTGCAGGTCGGGTCCGCGCCGGACATCACCTTCACCGAGATCTGGGTGGCGGCCGACGTCGCCGCCTCGGCCATCGTCGAGGCGGCCGGCCGGGCCGGCGGTGGTGAGACGTACTCGCTGTGGTCGAAGGAACGGGTGTCCATGCCTTATCTACTGGAGATCGCCGATGAGGCCGGGTTCACGATTCCGCTGTTGCCGCTGGAGGAATGGCTCGAGCGGGTGCACACGATCAACGCCTCGGAGCACGAGGTCACGCTGGGTGTGCTGGGCCTCGACGCCATGTCCGCCGCTCAGTCCACAGAGGACGGTGAGCTGGGCGACGAGCGGTACGGCGATCTGGTCGAGGCACCGATGATCGCCCGCTCGGCGCTGATCCGGTACTTCCACCGCTGCCGGGCCGGCTACTAGTGTCCACCGACGAGAACGTCTACGTCCTCCCCGCGTCCTTCGGGCAGGAGCGTCTGTGGACGCTCGACCTGCTCGGCGCCGGGCCGGCGTACAACATCAACGGTGCCGTCCGGCTGCGTGGGCCGCTGGACCCGGCCCGGCTGCGCACAGCGCTCGCGGCGGTCGCGGACCGGCACGAAGCTCTGCGGACCACGTTCGAGTTCGGGCTGGACGGCGGGCTCGTCCAGGTGATCCATCCCCGGATCACCGTGCCGACGGCAGAGCACGACGTGCGGGCCCGGCCGGCCGGCGAGCGGACCTCGGCCGCGGTCGAACTGGTGCGGGAGTCGGCCACCACGGTGTTCGACCTCACCGACGGACCGCTGCTGCGCATGGTCGTGGTACAGCTGGCCGACGCGGACTGGGTGCTGGGGCTGACGGTGCACCACACCGTCGCGGACGGGTGGTCGATCGGCATCATCCTGGAGGAGGTGGCCCGGTGCTATCGGGCAGGCATGGCCGGTACGCCGGCCGCGCTGCCCGAGTTGCCGGTGCAGTTCGGTGACTGGGCGGCATGGCAGCGCGAGCAGCCGACAGCCAAGGCCGACCTGGACTACTGGACGGAGCGGCTACGCGGTGCCCAGCCGGTCATGCTGCCGGCGCGGCGGACCGAGGGAGCCGGATCGGACTGGTCGGCCGGCGGGTTGCCGGTGGTCGTGCCGGCCGGGCCGTGGGCCGGCCTGACGGCCGTGGGCGAGCAGCAGCGCGCCACGCCGTTCATGGTGCTGCTGGCGGCGTTCTCGATCGCGATGGTCCGCTGGTGCGACCAGGAGGACCTGGTCATCGGGACACCGGTGGCCGGGCGGAACCGGGCCGAGCTGCAGGGTCTGATCGGGTTCTTCGTGAACACGCTGCCACTGCGGGTCGTCGTGCCGCGTGACGTGTCCTTCCGGGAACTGCTGGCGCGGGTCCGGCAGACGTGTCTGGACGCCTACACGCACCAGGAACTGCCGTTCGAGAAGATCGCCGAGCGGGCGAGCATGAACAGTGCCGCGACCGGCGGGCAGATGCCGCTGGTACGGGTGATGTTCGGGCTGCAGCCCAGTTCCCTCCCGAACTGGCACGTGCCGGGCCTGACGGTCGAAGAGTTTCCGGTGCCGGAGAGCTACGCCCAGGCGGACCTGGCGCTGACCCTGTTCGCCGCCCCGGACGGGAGTGTCGCCGGCCGGGCGGTGTACGCGACCGGGCAGTGCACGGCGGCCGACGTCACTGACGTGCTCGACATGTGGCAGCGGGTGCTGGCGTGGGCGGCCGAGCATCCGGACACGCCTGTGGCCCAGTTCGATCCGCTGACGCCGGCCGAACGGGTGGCGCTGCTGGCGGACCTGGACGCCACCGACGCGGAGGTGCCCTGGACGGGCGGCCTGGTGGCCTCGATCGAGGCGGCGGTCGACGCCGCACCGGACGCGATCGCGATCGTGGCCGAGGACGATTGCCTGACCTACGCCGAACTCGAGGAGCGTGCCAACAGCCTGGCCTGGTTCCTGCGCGCGAGCGGGGTCGGACCGGACGAGTTGGTGGGCGTGTGCCTGCCCCGGTCCGCGTCGCTGGTGGTGGCGCTGCTCGCGGTGCTCAAGGCGGGCGGCGCGTATCTCCCGCTGGAGAGCGGCTCTCCGCGGGCACGGCTGGCGTTCATGATCGCCGACGCACGTCCCCGGGTGCTCGTCGCGGATGCGACGACGGTGGGGGCGTTGCCCGAGGACCCGCCGTCCGGCTGCCGGATCGTCCGGCTGGACCGGCCGGAGTACGAGGACATCGCGACGCGGCCGGACCCGGTGGCCGGTCCGGCGAATCTCGCCTACACGATCTACACGTCCGGATCGACCGGCACGCCCAAGGGTGCCATGAACCCGCTCGCCGGGGTGGCGAACCAGATCAGCTGGATGCAGCAGGCGTATGGTCTGGCGCCGGGCGAGGGCGTCCTGCACAAGACCCCGATCGGCTTCGACACCGCCGGCTGGGAGTGGCTGTGGCCGCTGACCGCGCGGGCCCGGCTGGTGATCGCCCGGCCGGGCGGCCACCACGATCCCGGGTACCTGGCGGCGCTGATCCGCGAGCACGCCGTCACCACGTGCAACTTCGTGCCCTCGATGCTGCACCAGTTCCTGGCCGATCCGGCGGCGGCCACGTGCGCGCCGCCGCTGCGGCGGGTGGTGTGCATCGGTGAGGAACTGCCGCCGGCCCTGGCCGCCCGGTTCTTCGCGGTGCTGCCGGGCGCGGAGCTGCACAACCTGTACGGCCCGACAGAGACCGCCATCGCGGTCACCGCACATCATGTCCGGCCTGGTGACGAGCACGAGTCCCGGGTGCCGATCGGCCGGCCGATCGGCGGCACCCTGATGCGGGTGCTGGATGGTGAGGACAGGGTCGTGCGGACCGGTCTGCCCGGCGAGCTGTGCGTCGGCGGCGTCCAGTTGGCGCGCGGGTACACGAGGCGGCCAGGGCTGACCGGCGAACGCTTCACGCCGGACCCGTTCGGTTCCGGCGCCCGGCTCTACCGCACCGGGGACCGCGTGCGTGTGCTGCCGTCCGGTGACATCGAGTTCCTCGGCCGGATCGACGACCAGGTCAAGATCCGCGGGCACCGCGTCGAGCTCGGCGAGATCTCCTCCGCGCTCATCGCCCACCCCCGGGTCGACCAGGCGGCCGCGGACGTGGCCGGGGACTCCGTGGATCGCCGGCTGGTGGCCTACCTGGTGTGCGGCGAACCCGCACCGACCGTCGACGAGTTGCGTGCGGACCTGCGGTCCCGGCTGCCCGCGGCGCTGATCCCGGAGAGCTTCGTGACCGTGCCGGCCTTGCCGTTGTCCCCCAACGGCAAGCTGGACCGGGCCGCGCTGCGGGCGTCGGCCGGCCGGACACTGCGGACGGCACGGCCGTACGTGCCACCGAACGGTCCGGCCGAACAGATGCTGGTGCGGATCTGGTCCGAGGTCCTGGGGATCGACGACATCGGGACGAACGAGAACTTCTACGAGCTGGGCGGAAACTCACTGCGAGCGGTCACCGCCTACCGGACGGCCCAGCAGCACGGCCTGCTGCTCCCACTGCCGACGATGCTGGGCGACCACACGATCCGGGACCTGACCACCGCACTCGGCGACGACGCGAGCCAGGCAGGTTGAACTGCTCTCAGCGCGGACGGTAGGGGTTCGTCATGGCGACGGCGATCTTGCGGGCGCCGGTGAACGGCTCGCGGCCGTGGCACGCCAGCATGTTGTCCACGAGCAGAACATCGCCGGCCTGCCAGTCGAAGCGCACGCGATGCCGCTCGTAGCAGTCTCTCAGGTGTGCGATCGTCTCGTCCGGGATGACTCCGCCGTCACCGTAGTAGGTGTTGGTCGGCAGGTCCTCGACCGGGAAGAGCGCCTGGATGCCTGCCCGGACCTCCTCGGGTAGTGTGGTGTGGTGGAAGAACACGATGTGGTTGAACCACACGTGTTCGCCGGTGTCAGGGTGGACGCGGACGGCCGACCGGACGGCCTTGGTCCGCAACTGTCGCTGGCCGATCCACGTGTGGTCGATCTGGTTGTCGCGGCAGTAGTCCGCGACAGCGGACCGGTCGTCCGTGCCGAACACGTACTCCCACGAGGCCCCGAATCCCGGGTGGAAGTTGCGGACGACCGACCAGCCGCGGCGCTCGAACTCCGCACGGACGTCGGGGTGGATCGAGGCATGGATCCTGCGGATGTCGGCGAGCGGAGTCGCGCCCTGGGTAGCGGGTGGCTGTACGCAGTGGAAGTACAGCATCCTCGGCCAAGAGGACTGATACGAGTTCTCGTTGTGCAGGAAGATCGTCTGGTCCGGCGGATAGTCGGTCGACGTGTAGACAGCGTCGGCCAGGGCGGTGCGCGGGGACGACCGTTCCGAGTACTCGACAAGACGGTCCTGCGAGAAGGTGGTGGCGAACCGTCCGAAATCGTCGATGCCGGTTACCTGGAAACGGCGCAGGAGCACGGCGCCGTGGCGGGAGAGCAGTTCACGCAGCAGCGGACGGCTTTTCTCGGCGAGACTCGTTATCGGCTCGTCCGGAGAACTGGACGTCATGACGTACGGGAGTTGGAGCGCGACATCGGTCATCGTGACGCCTCGAGTCGATGGTCCACCATCACAGGAATTCTTCCGTTGCACCATTCCAGTACGGCCATCGCGCTGTACATCTTGTTCTCCGCCTGCTCGAACGCGATGCTTCTCGGGCCGTCGAGAACCTCCGCCGTGACCTCCTCGCCGCGATGGGCGGGCAGGTCGTGCATGAAGATCGCGTTCGGGCTGTGCCGCCAGAGCGTCTCGGTCACCTGGAACGGCGCGAAGACGTCGCGCCAGTCCACGCGGCCCTTGCTGGTCCCGGTGGTCTCCCACCGGGTGGTGTAGACGACGTCGAAGCCCGGCGGCAGGTCCGAGACGTGATGGTGCTCGGTCACCGAGGCACCGGAACGCTCGGCCTGGGCCGCGGCGAGAGCGCGGACGGCCGCGGTGAGTCCATAGCCGGGCGGGGTGCGGAACTCGAGGTGCACGCCGCCGTAACGGCTGAGGGCGAGTGCGAGTGCGGCAGCCGTGTTGTTGCCCTCGCCGACGTAGAGCACCCGTAGGCCCGCTATGCGACCGAACCGGAGCCACAGCGTGGTGAGATCGGCGAGGGCCTGCGTGGGGTGCTCGTCACACGTCATCGCGTTGATCACCGCCATGCGGTCCTGAGCGGCCCAGTCCCGCAGTTCGGCCTCGTCACCCACGGTTCTGGCCACGACCACGTCCAACATGCGGGAGAAGACCTGACCAGTGTCGTGTGACGTCTCGCCGGTGTTGGTCTGCAGGTCGTTGGGGCCGAAGTTGATGACGTTGGCCCCGAGACGCGCCGCGCCGGCGGAGAAAGCGGTACGGGTCCGGGTGGAGGTCTTGCGGAAATAGATGCCGACAACCCGGTCCGCCAGTGAACCCAATGGGTTGTGGCGCCCTGCCGACAGCGAGGCACCCCGGACGACAATGGACTCGAGATCCGCGTCCGTGAGATCACTGATCGAAACCAGGTGCCGTACTTGCCCGACGCAGTCGTCGTTCTCCGCCGCGCCCAGTGGACGGTGGGTCATGCGAACAGTCTTTTGCGCCAGGTCACGGGCTGTCAATGCCGTGCCTGTAAGGGGATCTCCGGTCTGGTTCGCGCCCATGCCGGCGTTACCGTTGGGTGTTGCGCCAGCGAGACGGAGAGGTACATGGCGGCTTCCCAACGGTCCACCAGTGCTGTCCTGGGTGGAATCCTGTCGGCGGTGGGTAACACTCCCCTGGTCGATCTGAAGAATCTGACGCCTGTCCCTGGCG
>WUUC01239852.1_pt1 | contig 17290 bp, 21 predicted proteins | sample 6278441 | NCBI WGS metagenome assembly WUUC01 (sample SAMN13675441, study PRJNA597444) | soil metagenome | isolation source: soil | place: USA: Washington | collected 2017-10 | reverse complement strand
CCGTCAGCCACGAGCTCCGCACCCCCTTGAACGCCATTCTCGGCTGGGCTCAGGTCCTGCGCCACGATCAGATCAAGACCGATACGCTCAAGAAAGGGCTGTCGGTGATCGAGAGGAACGCGATCTCACAGTCCAGACTGATCGAGGACATTCTGGACATGAGCCGCATCATCACCGGCAAGATCCGCCTCGACGTCCAAGAAGTGGACCTCCACGACGTGGTCGCCGACACCGTGGAAACGGTACGGCCAGCTGCAGAGGCCAAAGAGATCTTCATTCAAAAGGTGCTCGATCCGAGGGCCGGCCAGGTTCGTGGTGACCCCAACCGCCTGCAGCAGGTTGCCTGGAATCTGCTCAGCAATGCCGTCAAGTTCACTCCCAAGGGAGGCAAGATCCAGGTTTCCCTGGAGCGGGCCGGCAGTCACGTCGAAATGACCGTTGCGGATACGGGTCAGGGCATCGAGCCCGAGTTCCTGCCTTTCGCCTTTGATCGCTTCCGCCAGTTTGACGGTTCGACGACCCGGGAGCACAGCGGACTGGGCCTGGGACTGGCGCTCGTGAAACAGCTCATCGACCTGCATGGCGGACAGGTGAGCGTCGCGAGTCCTGGCAGAGATCAAGGGGCCACTTTCATCGTCAAGCTGCCCCTCTCCCTCCTCCATCACGCCGACGAGCCGGAGAAAATCCATCCGGCGATGTCCGTCGAGGACGAAGATCCACGCGTTCTCCACAAACAGTTGGATCTGCGTCAGGTGAAGGTGCTCGCCGTCGATGACGATCCGGATTCACTGGCCCTCCTCCGCCGGGTGCTGGAAGAGCGTGGAGCCCGTGTGATCACCGCCTCTTCAGCGGCTGAAGCTTTGAAGCTTCTCGAGGCGGAAAAACCCGACGTCCTGCTCAGCGACATTGGCATGCCCGGCATGGATGGTTATGAGCTCATCCGGCGTGTTCGCTCCCTCGCCCCTGAAGCCGGGGGGAGAGTTCCCGCCGCCGCGTTGACCGCCTTTGCCCGCCCAGAAGATCGGACCCTGGCACTGCTCGCCGGCTACCAGATGCACGCCACCAAGCCGATCCGGCCAGCCGAGTTGATGGAGCTGGTCGCGAGCCTCGCCGGCTTGACGGGACCCAACTGCGTCAGCGGCTCCCGGAAGTAGGTCAACCTCCCGAGAGAGATCGAGCGCCTGGAAGCGCTTCCGCGCGATTTCTACTCAGCTTCTGGTCTTTCCAGTTCCGGGATCGAGGTCCACCCTGACCTTGCGTCCATCTTTGCGCAGCTCGGTTTCCCAAAAACCGTTCTCAAACTCCACATCCGTGATGGTGCCAAGGTTCTGGGCTTCGAGGGAGCGGATGACCTCGGAGAGCGGTTTCGCGCCGCCGGGAGGGAGAGCGTCATCGGTGTCATCGTTCTTCCGGCGCTGTTCCTGCGCGGTGCGCGGGTCCATATAGAGGTCGAGGCAGTCTCGCCCCTTGCAGACCGCAACCTCCCAGAGGCCATCATCGAATTCAGCCGCCCTGATGACCCCCAGGCCAAGATCCTCCACGCTCTTGATGATGGCAGAGAGGGGCTTGCCGTCCGCAGGTGGCAGCTCGCTGGCCTCGGTTGCCGTAGCACCGAGGAGCAATCCACCGAGAAGTGCGAGCGACGAACCGATCGTGGTCTTTGCTTTCATTGGAACATCCTTTCATCACGTCGCGACACTGCGCTCTGTCGCCTGGTCGAGAGGACGGAGCGTTCAGGTTGAGCGGCGAGGAAGCTGGCTCCGCCGAACAGCTTCTCTCGGAGACAACGCCCGGTGCTTGCAATTCACGAGCCGCCAACTGGAGGCGCCGCGGCGCCATGGTGCCGACGATCTCCGTCGGGCTGAGCTTGCCATGCGTTCACCCAGCGGACGGTGGCGGAGTGTCGGAAGACAATCAGGAAATGTCTACTTCGGGAGCACGTTGTCTCCAGGAGATTCTCCAAAGTCTCCAGACGACGATCGATATCTTCAAACATTTTCCCGATGTCAGCCGACATTCGGTTTCGTCAGTCGACGGCGGCGATTCTCCGCGGACGGCGGCGGAGTGTCGGGAGACAATCGGGAAATGTCTACTTCGGGAGCGCGTTGTCTCCAGAGATTCTCCAAAGTCTCCAGACATAGCTCGAAATCTCCAGACATTTCCAAATTTCGGGAGACATCGGCCAATGTCCGCGGACGGTGGCTCTTCGTCTCGCGACGGAGCGGCTCCGTCGACGTATGGAGCGCGATGTCTCTCGACATCGGCTGATGTCTCCAGACATTGCCGAATGTCTGGAGACATTGCGCTCCAGACGCTGACATCCGCGGAATGTCCGGCGACATGGACCGATGTCTAGAGACGGCGGCGGACTGTCGGCCGACATTGGCTCCTGCTCCGCCAGCTCCCGCAGACGCGCGATCTTCCCCTCGACCTCCGCCAGCCGCCGCTACCGCTCTCGCTCTCGCTCTGACGCCCCTCGCGGCGCTCGGCCAGACCGCCTCCCTGGTCGATGACATCGCGACGCAGGAGGAGAGCTTCGATTTCGGGCGGGCGCTCCCGCCCCTCCACGCCATCGGCGAGCGGCTCTTCTTCATGTCGCAGGCCCCCAACTCGGGCACCGAGCCGTGGGGACGGCCGCGGGCTGAATGACCACTTCTGGTGTACTTTGGCGCATTGTCCAGCGTGGAGTACAGCCTGACCGTCACCGACACGGAGGCGTTCTGAGGAAGTGCCTGAGATCGATACCCGCCCGGTGATCCATCGCTGGGCGGCGTGAATCGTCATATCCTCGGGAGGTGATGAAAGACCTTCCGATCGTCATCGTGGGCGGAGGAGCCGCCGGGCTCCTCGCCGCGATCTTCGCCGCAGATGCCTCCCTCCGCCGTGGCCGCCGGGTGCTGCTCCTGGAGCGGACGCGCGACGGCGGACGCAAGATCCTGGTCAGCGGCGGTGGGCGGTGCAACGTCCTGCCGTCGCGGCTCGATCCCGCCCGCTTCGTGACCGATTCCTCTCCGAACACGCTGCGCAAGATGCTGCTCTCCTGGCCCTTGGCCGAGCAGCGCCGCTTCTTCGAGGAGGAGGCCGGGATCGCGCTCGCCCTGGAGCCGGAGACCGGCAAGCTCTTCCCGGTCTCCAACAGCTCCCGCCAGGTGCGCGACAACCTCTTCGTCCTGGCTCTGCGGCGCGGCATCGAGATCCGCTTCGACACTTTCGTGGAGGATCTCGCCCCGCGTCCAGAAGGCGGCTGGTCGGTTCGCCTGCGGGATGGAGAGATCACTGCGGAGTCGGTGATCGTGGCGACCGGCGGCCTGTCCATGCCGGGCACGGGGAGTGACGGGACCGGATTCGAGATCGTCCGCCGGCTCGGTCACACGGTCCACCCCACCTACCCCGCGCTGACGCCGCTGACCGCCGAACCGCCCCGGCACGCCGCGCTGGCCGGCATCTCGCTCGAGGTGACGATCACCGCGCCGGGTCCCGGACGCGGCTTCCGGACCCAGGGAGGGTTCCTCTTCACCCACCGAGGCTACAGCGGCCCCTCGGTGCTGGATATCTCGCACCTCGCCGTCCGCTCCCGCCTGGAGGGAGGGCCACCGCAGCCGCTCCTCGTGCAGTGGACGGGGATGGACGCCGCCGCCTGGGATCAGGCCCTACGCGAAGGATCGGGAACGGTCGTTGGGCTCCTCCGCCGGCACCTGCCAGACCGCTTGGCCGACGCCCTCCTCGCCGAGTCCGGAATCGACTCCGCGCGTCCGCTCCACCAGCTCCGCCGGGACGAGCGCGTGCGCCTCGTCGAGCTGCTGGCCCGTGCGCCGCTCCCCTGGACGGGAGATGAGGGCTACCGCAAGGCTGAGGTGACCGGAGGCGGTGTCGCGCTCTCCGAAGTCGATCCGCGGACGCTGGAGAGCCGACTGCGGCCCGGTCTGTTTCTGTGCGGAGAGATCCTCGATGCGTTCGGCCCCATCGGCGGCTACAACTTCGCCTGGGCCTGGGCCACGGGGCGGGCGGCGGGGTTGGGGGCAGGAGGGCGGCTTGCCGAAAGCAGCTCTTGGGAGTAACCTGCGCTTTATGGACTGGCGGGCACATATTCACTCCGACCCGGAGATCCTGGCAGGCAAGCCGGTCGTGAAGGGCACTCGCCTTTCCGTGGAGCTCCTGCTTGGCCTGCTGGGTGCGGGGTGGAGCCAGGAGCAGATTCTCGGAAACTATCCGACTCTGACACCCGACGGCCTTCGGGCTGTGTTCGCCTTCGCTGCGGAATCTCTCCAAGACGAGAGCGTCTATGCGCTCCGCCTCCGCACCGCTTGATGCGGTTCCTCGCCAACGAAAACATCCCCGCCGAGAGCGTTCGTCGCCTTCGGGAAGCCGGGCACGATGTCTTCTCGATCTCGGAGGCTCTCGCGGGAGCCAAGGATCCCGAGGTCCTGGCGCGTGCCCGCGAGGAAGGCCGGATTCTGCTGACCTTCGATCGGGATTACGGCGAGTTGATCTACCGGCGGGGTCTGCCGGTTCCACTTGGAATCGTCTACCTCAGGTTTGTTCCTCAGGCTCCGGGGGATGTGGCGGACCTAGTCGAGCAGCTCCAAGCCACTCTCGATCTGATCTTGGAGGGGCGCTATACCGTGATCGACTCCGACCGAATCCGGCAAAGACCCCTTCCTTGAGGGAGCAAGCGGAAATCTCAAGGAACGTCAGAGCATCTGTCCGGTGCGGATCAGGGCGGCCTACTCGATGGTTCCTGTGACGATCCAAATCTTCGCGTCGGGGGTGCCGAGCTGCTCGCGAAGGTGCTCCTCTGACTCCCTTGCCGTCGGCCCCGAGAAGTGCGAGAGAGACGCTGGAGCGTCAGTTCGCAGGGCAGAGCGCTACGAGGAGAAATTCTCCACAAGTCGTACGGCCATCGAGGTCGCAGGGCACATGGGACGGGACTCTCTGACAGAAGTCGCAACCACAGCTCCAAGCTGCGGACGCCGGCAGGGCGCTGGCGGCGACGATCAGGGAGAGGCCTAGGATCCGGGCAAGCATGAGTTTCATGAGTCCCCCTTTCTTGCGAGCAATTCTCTAGAAAAGAAGCAAGTATCTCGCCCGAGGAGCACGGGAGAGAGACCTCTTGGGGTCCTGCCTCGCGATCGATGGGGGCGGGTTCCAGAAGCCATTCATGGTCACCGGCCGCATTTCGCGCTTCCGCTGCTCAATCCTGCCGGGTGCCCTGATTCGAGCTCATGGCCCCGGAACCTTCGCGCTCTCGAGCGCTCGATAAAGCTTCCTGATGAGCCGGCTGCTCCGGTCCTGCAGTACAGTGAGACTAATCAAAACCATCACCAAGCCGCCAAACCCCAAAAGGTCAACAACAATAGGCCACTTCCAGAAGGAGTAGCAGAACAGGGTAGTCATAATGGCGACAATGATCCAGGTCCACAATGCCTCCCTTGGGCGCAGCGCATTCAAAGGCACGCGAAGAAAGCGGCCCCAATATCCCTTTGGCTCTGCTTCGGGAACACAAAGGCCAACAAGATGCACCAGGAGGCGTTTCTCCTGATTCGTGAGGTTGAGCTCATCAAGCGGATTTTTCATGACACTCTCCGGAACACGAAGTCGATGACTCAACCTACCGGGCCTCGGTTTCGATCACGAAAGCCCTCAGCTCGGCCAGCTTACCGTCGCGAAAGCGCCAGACGTCGCAGTACGCGTGATGAGTCGGCTTTCCATCCTGGTCTTTCACTGTGATGTCGCCGAGCGCCGTGACGAAATCGCCCTCGGCGATCAGGTTGGTGACCGTAAACTTTGGCGGCTCCACGTACACCGTTGCCATCCATTGCCGAACAGCCTCTTTGCCCTTGAGGGTCTTGTCGCCGACCATCGTCCATTCGGTGTCGTCGGTGCAGAATGACAAGAAGCCTTCAGTGTTGCCTTCAGAGATTGCCGCGTTGGCCGTTTCCAGGACGGATTTATTCTTCTCGGACATCTGAAACTCTCCCTTGCTCAACTGGATGCTCCAGGAGCGAGCTACCCTGAGTGCGTTCTGGCCGGACGAGAACGACTACGTTCGCTTTCTGGCGGATAACGGCCGCTCACCGGCAAAGGGCGCTTCGATTTCCATGCGTATTCTAAGACTCGCGCGCGGCCGACAACGCGGCGCCCGCGTTTGGCGTGTCCCGGAAGTCGCCGCGAAGCGCCTTCAGGGCGATCCGCTCGTAGTTGATCTCGTCGGTCGTCCGAATGCCCATTTGCCGAAACACCGGCAACGGCGGACACCATCCCTGAAGCGCGTGTTGCATGTAGAACGCCTGCACGCCAAGCGACAGCAGCAGCCACTTTCGGCTCACGCCGAAGCTCAGGAGCAGACCTGTGAGCGTAAGCGTGGACGAACCCGTGGCGAGCGTGCGCTCGATGTCCCATTCGGCATCAAGCTCACGTAGGCGTCGATCAATTTCCTCCGGATGGACCTCGAAGTACGCGACGCGGCGTTCGGTCTCCGTCCGAATGCGTTCGTTGACGCTCGGATTGGTGTGGTCGGTAACGCGATGTGCCGTCTTGGCGATCATGTGGCTCCTTTGAATTTCCGATCGTAGGACGTGCGCTCACGGCTCTCATGTTGCTCCCGATTTTAAGCCCCTCCGGCATCATCGTCAACAATGAGAGATATGGCGATGTGGCTGACGCCAAGACGTCCTGCAGGGGACTTGGTTCTGAATCACGCAGTAATCACCATCTCGGCTTCGACCATATCTGCATCGCCTCCCACATCCACGCCTTCTTCTTGTGCCTCCCCTGTGTAGGCAGCCCTGCCAGTCGCCTGTTCGATCAGCCCAAGCAGTTGCCGCTGCCGGTCTGCCATGGAGGACTCGAAGTCGTCGCTACGCAGGATCTCCGGGTCGATCAGGTGCGATCGGAGGTAGGTATCCAAACGCTCCCGATCGATTGCCGGAGTCTGCATGTCGCCCTTCTCTAGCTTGGCCAAATATACGGATGGTGCAACACCGCCGATAATACGGTTGGTGCGAAACGACAGCGGCGTCTTATTGATGATGGAATCGTATACCGCCGGTCTGATGCCCTGCTTCTTGCACCAGTCCTGCGGAAAGATGTGGTGGATGTCTACGTTCTCGCCAAAAAATACAGTGTGGTCGAACTTCTGTCCAGAGCGAAAATCCTGTGCCCCTTCTTTCATCAGCAGCGCGTTTACACCCTTGTAGGCGGCTGAGAGGCGCATGCGCATGGTCCTCAGCCGATCGGCGCGGAAGATGGTTTCGCTTACCGTGGAAGGCTCCGGTGCGCCCTGCAGCCAGCGCGGCACTTCCATGAAATCTCGGGCGATGCGCGACTCTACCGCCGAGCCGTATAGCTCGCCGAAGACTCCATTCCAGTACCAGCGCACCAGCTTGGCACGATTGGTATCGTGCTCCCAATCCTCGCCGATGTCGGCGATGATAGCCGCGAGCGGTACTATCTGTGATTGATAGGGTAGATCGAAAATGCGGTAGATGTGCAGCATGTGCAGGAACTTGGCTGCTTGGACGAAGCCCTGCTCCACTTGCTTCTCATACTGCTTGTAAGCCGCCAGAGGCAGATTCAGCAACGCTTGGCGATTGCCGATTACAGCCGGCAGCTCCTTGCCCGTTTTGCCGGCACGCTCCGCTTCACGACGGCGTTCCCGCGTGTAGAATAGTGAGATTGCTTGCAGAAATCGGTATTGCTGATGCCGGCGACGATCCCCGCCTCTGAGTCAGCTGGGCGCAACGTATCAACAAAGCGCCGATGGCGCCCTTTGTGCTGATCGTCCCCGTACCAGTCTTTGCGCAGCTCGTGGCCATCCGCCGCGTACATAGCCGTCACCAGCTCGAACGCATCCAGGGGCTTGCCGCCGGTATTCACCTTCTCGAACACAACACACACCGCCTCTTTGGAAGTGTTGCGGCCCAGCGAAATCACCGGCACGCGGTAGCCCTTGAAGTTCTCTAGCACCGTCTTCTTGAACTCGCGGAACGTCTTGCGTAGCGCGTCGTTGGCGTCGCCACTCCAGCGGCTATCGAAACCATCCTGCCACTCGTCCCAGTCGAATACCTGGGTAACGGGGTACATAAGCGCCCCGTACTCCCTTTCGGGCGTGGACAGGTCCAGCACGACCTCGCGGCCAAAATCAAGCCATAAAGAGTCCTATTGGTGGAAGGGGTAGGATGTTTGGTTCCGATGCCTGACGCCTACGCAGTGATGGGGCCAAGTCGTCGACTACGGACCAAGCAGCTCCGTCCGGTACTCCGGAGCGAGCGCGACTGCCCTGGCTCGCCGTTCCGCCCGCTCAGCCTCATTGAGCGTTGGCGGAGGGGCCGTTCGGCTGGCCACAGGGTCACCGACGGCGGCGAAGAACCGTTCCTGCCCAGCCGGTGTGCACATACAGAGCAGCCGCGCCGGGCGATCTCCAACGTTGCGGAACGAGTGCGGCGCGTTCGCCGGCACGTTGACCGTTTCCCCTGCCCGCGCGATCGAAGCCTCGCCCCGGAAAGTCAGCTCGATCTCACCCTCGAGAATGGTGAACATCTCCTCGAAGTCATGGCGGTGGGGCGGCGGTCCGCCACCCGGTGGCACGAGCATGTCGATGAGGCAGTAGCGGCCGGCGGTGTCGTCTCCCGTCAGCAGGAGGGTGTACGTCCCGCCGGCAACGGAGAGGTGCGGCAGTGACCCGGCTTCGTCTGGGCGCGCGACGACGAGCGTGCGCCGGGGATCATCAGGCGGGATCATCGGCTGCGGTGACGAGTCAGGAGTCCGATTCATGGAAGTCACCTCCTCTGAAGTTCTTCTCGACCAGGCGATGCAACTGCGCTCTCTGCTGCAAGGTGCACGCCCACCCGCCCAGCCTTGTGCCGCAACCGGGGCGAACGTTTTCAAGGCCTGAGCGCAGCCTGTCCCGTAGACGAAGCTCCCGAGCAGAACGTGTATGCACCAGAACCCGAAGCTGCCGCTCCGGTACACAGCGACATCGGACCTGTGCTCGACCCCAACGCACCCCTGCAAGTTCGTCGTGCACGTGTGCAATGCGCCAGGGAAGCGGTGCAGTACTCCATTGCAGTCGTGCACCGGCCCGTTGCACTGCTGCAACGTCACAATGTACCCTTGCAGAGCCTCGTCGCACAGCTTCAATGCCCGATTGCAGCGCTGCAACGTCATGCTGCACAGCTTCAATGCTCCACTGCACGGTTGCAATGCGCCAGTGCAGTGGTGCAACGCCCCTCTGCACCTCTGCGAAGCTCCGTTGAAGTGGTGCAGTGCGCCATTGCAAGGGTGCACGGCTTCATTGCACAGGTGCAGAGCCCCAGTGCAGCGGTGCAACGGCTCATTGCATCCGTGCAGTGCCTCATTGCACCAATTCCGCGCCTCGCGGCACCCCTCCAGGATCGCGTCGATCCCTTGCATCGCCTCACATCTTCGAAGGGATCAAACGGGAGAGGCGTGCGCGGGGCCAGGCCTCTGGTGCAGCGAGGGGTTGACCTGCCACGTAGCAGCGTCCCTACACCACCTCCTCGCTCGACACCTCCGCATCGAATGCGCCCAAACCGGACGACTCCTCGCGAAGAGGTCGCGCCAGACTCCCTCGGAACCGTACTGCCGTTCGAACTCCTCGGTCTTCTCCGGAAGCACGTCGAACTGGCAAGTGATCACGAACATGGTTCAAGACCTGGGAGAGGGCTCACTCACAGCACCGGTTGGTGCTCACGGCTCACATGCCACAATGCGAGCACGTGCAGAGTGTCGTTCTCAGCCTTGTAGTAGATGAAGTAACCGACGCGACCAAGGAAAAGGCGCCTCACGCCCGGAGCTCGCGCGCCTTCGTACTTCGCTCCGATCCCCGGCTGCTCGGCCAGCAGGGCCACGGCTTCGCCGAAGTCAGCGCCGATCGCCCCTGGAGCGGCAGGACGATTCTGCACCCACCACTCGGCCGCCGTCCGGACTTGATGCGCTGCTCGGGCGGAAATCTTGATCTGAAGCGCCATGCTCAGCCGTGCTTCGGCAACGACTGCAGCAACTCTTCGAGAGTGACGTACTCACCACGTTCGATTTCGGCCATGGCAGCCAGAAGCTCGTTCTCCTGCGCCTCCGTGAGCGAGAAGCTCTCGTCCGCACCACGGGTGACCACGGTGACGACCGCTCCCTCCGGGAGAGAGACACCCTCCACGACGATTTTCCCACCGACGACGGTTCCGGTTGCGACTTGCATGGCCCAAATAGTACCTCCGTGCCCCGTGCTTCACAAAACCGGCTCGTCCCTCCACAGCGCTTCCCAGAGCGCCGCATCCAACTCCCCCAACCATCCGATCACCACATCCGCCCGGGTCAGCCGCGGATCGCCGCGCAAGGCGGGCTCCGGGACCGCGATGCACTTCATCCCCGCCGCCTTGGCGGAGAGCACTCCGTTCGGTGAGTCCTCGACCGCGACGCAGTCGGCGGGATCGACGCCCAGCTTCCGCGCCGCGGTGAGGTAGACGTCCGGCGCCGGCTTGCCGCGCTTCTCCTCCTCGGCCGAATGGATGACCTCGAAGGCGGAGCGCAGGCCGAAGGTGTCGAGCACCGCGTCGATGATCACGTACATCGACGAGGAGGCCAGACCGATCCGGAGGCCGGCGCTCCTCGCAAAGGCGAGTGCTTCGGCCACCCCGGGCTTCAGGGTCCCCTTTTCCTTCACCAGGGCGACCACACGCTCCACAATGATCTCGGTCACCACCTCCTGTGAGGGCGACTCCCAGGGAGTCTGGCCGTAGCGGAAGCTCACCACCTCGTCCACCCGCAGCCCCGTGGTCTCCAGGCACTGCACGGCGGTCAGGTGCAGGCCGGCGAGGCCGAATCCGAGGATCTCGGCCTCGTGCCAGAACGGCTCCGAGTCGATGAGGAGCCCATCCATGTCGAAGAGGATCGCGCGCGCCGCCATAGGGAGCGGAGTCTATCCCGGAGACTGATAGACTCCCGGCGATCCGACTCGAGGCTTCGACGGGAGGCTTGCTGACGTGGCACTGACTTCGACCATCTACAACTTCGACATCGAGCTCTCCGACGTCGACCGCGGCGTCTACGAGACGCTGGCCGTGCGGGCGGCCCTCCACCCGTCCGAGTCGGCGGAATACCTCGTCGCCCGCCTGATCGCCTACTGCCTGGAGTACGAGGAAGGGATCACCTTCTCCAAGGGGGGCGTCTCCGACCCCGACGATCCGCCGCTCTGGGTCGGCACCCTCGACGGCCGGATCAAGACCTGGATCGAGATCGGCCTGCCCGATCCCGCCCGGCTCCACCAGGCCAGCAAGAACGCCGGCCGCGTGGTCGTCTACACGCACCGCGACCCCGCAACGATCATTCGCCAGGCCTCCGGCCAGCGCATCCACCGGGCCAGCGAGATCGAGATCTATGCCCTGGACCGTCAATTCATCGCCGAGCTCGTGCCGCTGCTCGACCGGCGGACCCGTTTCGACCTGTCCGTCACCGGACGCCACCTCTACCTGAACCTCGGTGCCCACAGCCTGAACGGCGCCGTGACCGAGCACCGGCTGGAGACCCCATGAGCGAAGACCTGCGGTACCCGATCGGACACCCCGTGACCAAGGAGCTGACCGAAGCCGAGCGCGCCGAAGCGATCGACAAGATCGCGGAGACCCCCGCCCGCCTCCGTCAGGCCCTCGCCGGCCTCACTCCGGAGCAGCTCGACACCCCCTATCGCCCCGAAGGCTGGACCGTCCGCCAGCTCGCCCATCACGTGCCGGACAGCCACATGAACGCCTACGTCCGCATCAAGCTCGCTCTGACCGAGGACGCGCCGCCGGTCAAGACGTACAAGGAGGCCCTCTGGGCCGAGCTTCCGGACACCCGGAACACCCCCGTGGAGGTCTCGCTCACCCTGCTCGACGCGATCCACCACCGGCTGGTGAACCTCCTGCGCGCCCTCGCACCGGACGACTTCCGCCGTCCGCTGAGCCATCCCGAGCACGGACGGATCACGATCGATCACCTGCTGTGCATCTATTCGTGGCACGGACCGCACCACGTCGCTCACGTGACCGGGCTGCGCGAACGGATGGGCTGGTAGGCTGGAGCCGGCCGGACCGGTCAGGTTTTCTTTTTCTTCTTCCCGCCCCGCGCCATCCCCTTGGCCGCCTCCTTGGCGCGCTTGCGCCCCTCCTTGCGGAGCGTGGCGGCGCGGGCCTTCTCCGTCCAGCCCAGCAGCTCGTCCTGATCCTCGAAGACGTCGTCGGGAACCTGGTAAAACGGCATCGTACCGGGCTTGTCGGCGCTCGGACGGAACGCGCCGATGCCGCGCGCCTCGAAGTCGCCGCGGTTCTCCTCGTCGGCGCGCAGCAGGAGCGCGTCGTCGGCCACGATCGCGATCAGCAATCCGTCCAGATAGATCGCGTAGCCGCCGAACATGAAGCGATAGGTGACGGTTCCGAGCGGCGCCAGGCGGTCAGCCACGTAGTCGCAGAATTCATTGGTTTTGGGCATGATGCTCCACTGAAGTCACGGCGCGAACACCTCGATGAAAGCCCGCGCCTCGTCGATCGAATCGGTCACCAGGACGTACCGCTCGTAGTCTTCCGGCGTGAACAGCGAGCGCAGCAGGGCGACGACCGGATGGGTCCGGGTCCAGTATTCAATGCCGAGCAGGACCATCGGGCTGAAGTGCTTGAAGGTTCGGTAGTAGTTCTGGGTCGCGTCCTGGAAGATCTCCTGGATGGTTCCCGCCTTGCCGGGGGCGTAGACGATCCCCTGGGTCGCGATGGCGAGCAGGCCGTCCTCCCGGATGCTGTTCTGGAAGTACTTGGCGACATGCGTGGCGAACGGGCTCGTCGGCTCGTGGCCGTAGTGCCAGGTCGGGACCGCCAGGCTTGTTCCCGGGGAGGTGATGCTCCGCCAGACCTCGATCGCCGGCCGGTACCAGGCGTGCGCCGCGGTGACCGACGCGAGATCGACGCTGCCCTGGTGGCTGACCATGTCCTTCATCGTGCCCGGGAGAATGGGCTGGCCGGACAGCCGCGCGACGGCTTCGGCCAGCGCTCCGTCCGCAACATTGGCCAGAGCCGCGCCCAGATGCGACGCCTCCATGGCCCCCGGCCCTCCCCCGCTCGCCACCAGGAAGCCATGGCGCGTGAACCCTCGGGAAAGGGCCGCGATCGTCGCGTACATCGGATGGTCCCGCGGGAGCTTGTGCCCACCCATGATCGCCACGCACTGCCTGCCGCGCAGCAGGTCGCGCAGGGAGTGCGTGACCGAGTTGTCGTGGAGGGCCTGCATCATTCCAGAGAAGTAGTTGCCGGGCTCCGCTCCCCCCTCCCGTACGAAATGCGAATAGATCTGGAAGTCGCAGGTTTCGACGAAGCTCTCGGGCCGCCGCGGGTCGAAGCCGCTCAGCAGCTCGTCCGGCGAGTAGAGGACGGCGCGCATCGGCTGATACGGCAGCTGAAGTCCGGGCATGTGTCTCCTCAGGATCCCGCGAGCAGGAGCCTCCGCAAGGTTGTTTGTTGTGCCGGCCCTCCGGCCGTCGCCTCATCGGGGAACGTCCTGAAAGGAGAACGAGGCAAATGCAACATCGAATCGAGAAACGGCGGCTCCCCTGGATCGCGCTCGGGGCCGCGGCCGCGCTGGCCATCGTCCCGGCAACCGCGGTGGAAGCCCAGACGATCATCCCAGGAACCACCATCACTGTCGATGCCGTGTCCGACGCGAACATCCTCACCTTCCCGGGACAACCCCGCCCCTGCCGGCTGCGGGACGCCATCCTGGCCGCCAACACCAACCAGCGGGTCGACGGCTGCGCGGCGGGCACCCGCGCGAAACTGGTCTCGGCCAGCCCGCTGACCGTGACCGGCGTCGACCAGATCGTCTTCAAGGTGGGCACCGGAACGCCGAGCATCAAGCTCAAGACGGGGCTGCCGCCAATCACCGAGGCGGTCACCATCGACGGGGCCACCGGCGGCGCGACCCGCGTCGAGATCGCCGGAGCCGGGGTCCAGAGCTTCTTCGGACCGGTCGACGGACTGGTCGTCACCGGCTCCTTCACCACCCTCAAGAGCCTGGTGGTCAATGGCTTCACCGGCAGTGGCATCGTGCTGACCGCGGAAGCGGGTAATGGGGTCCTGGTCACGCCGTCCCGGCCGGAGCGCCCCGACGACGTTGCTGGATACCTGCCCGGCGATCCCTGCGGGCCGAACGCGTTTCCGGCCGATCCCGACCAGTGCCCTCCCCCCGGCGGGTTCCCGGATGAAGGCCTCACCCCCATCGGCGGGTCCGGCGGCGGCCGTCACACGGTGATTGACTGCCTGGTCGGGACCGACGCGGCCGGCGGCAACGCGGTCCCCAATGGAACGCGAGCGCCGGAGTCGGCGGGGATCATGGTCCTCACGAACGCCAACGTCATCGGCGGGCAGGCGGCCAATCAGCGCAACGTGATCTCCGGCAACCGCGGGTATGGCGTGCTGCTCCAGGGTCGCAACAACCTGGTGATCAACAACCACATCGGTACCGGGATCTCCGCTGGAACCGTCCTGGGCAACGGGCTCGACGGGGTCTACGTGACGGGCGGCCAGTTCGCCACCGCCACCGGCGAGATCCTCGGCAACACGATCTTCTTCAACGGCGGGGACGGCGTGGACGCCGGCTACAACATCTGCGGCATCCTGGCGAACCGGATCGCGGACAACGGTGGGCTCGGCATCGATCGGGCGGCGGCCGGGGTGACGGCCAACGATCCGGCGGGCGCGCTGTACCGCAGGCCGCCCAACGTCCCGGCGGTCCGGGCGAGCAGCCTGAGGGTCTCCCCGTTCCTGACGGAGGTCTTCGGCACTGTGGTGCAGCAGTCCTCGCGGCCGATCACAATCGAAGTCTTCCACAGCCCCGGCTGCGATCCTTCGGGTCAGGGGGAGGGGCGGACCTGGGTGGGCTCGACCACGGTGAACGGCTCGACGCGGGGTGGTCCGCCGGTGGCGTTCTACGTCTCCACCCGGAACATTTTCTTCGGAGGGTACTTCACGGCGACGGTCACGACGGAGAAGGGAACCTCGGAATTCTCAGACTGCCTCAGGCAGTAACTCTTTCGATCCGCCTTTCGATCCCTCTTCTACCATCTTCGCCATGACGCAACTCCCGTCAGCTCAATGATTCGATCTCGACCTCGCCCTGCAGGCTTCGAAGCTCGGCGAGGTCGTCGATTCCCGCAACGATCCGCGTGACCGCGAGCGCGCCGCAGGCCGTGGCGGTCCGAGCGACGTCTTCGAGAGGCAGATCGTCGAGGGTCGCGGCGAGAATGCCGGCGACCATGGCATCCCCGGCGCCGACCGTGCTACGAACCGTGACCTGGGGGGGCCGCGCCAGCAGGGCCTCTCCCTCATCGACGAACACCGCGCCGGAGCTCCCCATCGAGACCACAACCCGCCGGACTCCCCCGTCCAGCAGGGATCGCGCGGCCTCAAGAACCGTGCCGGGCGTGTCGAGAGCCCGGCCGACCAGCTCGCTCAGCTCGTCCACGTTGGGCTTCACCACGTCCGGTCTAGCCGCCAGGGCCTGCCGCAGTGCCGGACCACTGGTGTCCAGCACGGATCTCGCTCCCTTGGCATGGATCGCATCGATCAGAGTGGCGTAGATGCCGTCCGGGACCTTGGGTGGGATGCTGCCGCCGAGCACGAACCATCCACCCGGCGTGGCCAGCGAAGCGATCCGCTCGCGCAGCTCGGCAACGTCCTGGTCCCTTGGCGAGAGGCCTGGGAAATTGATGTCGGTCGTCTGCTGCGTCTCTCCGTCCACGATCTTGAGACCGACCCGCGTCGATCCGGCGATCCGGACGAAGCGGTCGACGATCCGCTTGCGCTCGAAAAGGCTTGCGAACAGAGCCGCGTTCTCCGTGCCGAGAAAGCCGGTCGCGACGACCTCGAGCCCGAGATCGGCGAGGCAGCTGGCGACGTTCACCCCCTTGCCTCCCGCGTCGGACCGGCTCTCCACGACCCGGTTCACCTCCCCCGCGGCGAAGCCCGGGATGCTCAAGGTCTGATCGATCGCCGGATTGAGCGTGACGGTGATGATCGGGGGGTGCGATGGACGAGTGGTCATGACACGGCCGTCTCTCTCCCCTTCACCAGACGGCTAATCCTGCCTCCGTCCCCGCTGGACGCGCTGGAACATCTGGAAAAGCGTGGTCGCGAGAGGCTCCCACTCCTCCGGAGGCACGGTGCCCGGCAGGCGGCGGAGCTCGATCTGCACGAGTTGCTCGAAGTTTCCCTGGTGATCCGGATCGAGCGCCTGGTGTTCACCCATGGCCGGAGAGCTGGCGAACATTCCCCTGGTCACGGAGGTCTTGCCTTCCAGGGACATCAGATCCCGCCCTCTCTCGATGCTCTCCAGCCACTTCTTGCGGACCGGGCCCTTCTGCGCCACCATCCCGTTCTGCTTGTCCTTGGGGTCCAGATAACCTTGCTTGTAGAGCGGCTCGGAGGGATCGAGCCGGGCATTGTCCAGGATCGCCTCAGGGTCGAACGCTTCGCGCGCCTCTCGTGGCAACGTCGAATACATCCCGGCGAAGCTCATCCTGGACATCAGGGGGACGAAGTACTTGGCCTGATCCTGGACGTGCTCCTGCCGATCGCCCGCCAGCAGATAGGAATAGATGAGCGCCAGCATGCCTTCCAGCTTGTCCCAGCCTTCGACTCCCCGATGTTTCAAGCCACTCACGTAGTTGGAGGCGAGCATCTCGGACCTCACCAGAATGCCCGAATCTCTCGTGAAGTCGCTCCCTCCGACCGGCCTCTTCTGGCCGCGCTTCCGAGCGATCGGATCTTCGCCGAAAAATGCGACATCCTCGGGATTCGTGGGGGATTCCAGGGGCAGCTCGGTCGATGACGACGCAGCCAAAAGAGCGGGGATGTTTTCGAGGCGGACACCTCCCGTGACCTGCGGCTTGGCGGTGGCCGGAAGGACACGCATGTCATGGGGAACGTAGACCGGATGTCCATGAAAGGGGAAGTGCCTTCCAACTGTAATGGCATCAGCGAGCGGAGTGTCTTCCTGTTCAATCTGAGCGAACCGCGCATTCAGATGCACTGAATCAAAGGCCTCGGCCATTTCGCCCACCGCCGTCTGCATTCTCTCCAGCTCCGGATTGTCCCCCTCTTCCTCGAAGGGCTCGGTCGAGAATTCCATGTTGCTCGAGTCCGGAGTGATCTTCCAATCGCCGCTCGCCGCCTGATACAGCGTGGTGTTCTTGGCGATGATCTGTTCCTGATTCGCCCGGATGGGCATGTTGGTCTCGAACTCGAAGCCGACCTTG
>WUUC01005159.1_pt1 | contig 17290 bp, 11 predicted proteins | sample 6278441 | NCBI WGS metagenome assembly WUUC01 (sample SAMN13675441, study PRJNA597444) | soil metagenome | isolation source: soil | place: USA: Washington | collected 2017-10 | reverse complement strand
GTACATGCCATTGCTGCACCGAATCACCTATCTGATCGTCACCGTCGTCGGCGCGACGATTGCCGCGGCCGCGCCGATCGCGAGCGCGCAGACGCCGCTCCAGTATCCGGCAACGCGGCGCGCCGACCAGGCAGACGACTATCACGGCACCCGAGTCGGGGACCCGTATCGGTGGCTCGAGGACGTCGTCTCGGCGGACACGCGCGGCTGGATCGATGCGCAGAACGCCCTCACCCGTTCTTATCTCGACGCGATTCCCGACCGGCCACGCATCCACGCCGCGTTGACGCAGCTGTGGGACTACCCGAAGTACACAGTGCCGACGCGCCGTAACGGCCGCACGTTCTACTTCGAGAACAGCGGCCTGCTGAACCAGCCTGTCTACTACGTCCGCGACCGTGACACCGACGAGGAGCGCGTGCTCCTCGATCCGAATGCGCTCTCCTCGGACGGAACGGTCGCGCTCTCGACGGTCTCGCCGTCTCCGGACGGCATGCTCCTTGGCTACGGCGTCTCGACGAGCGGGTCCGATTGGCAGGAGTTCCGCGTGCGCGACGTACGCACGACGCGCGATCTCGCCGACACGCTGCGATGGATCAAGTTCTCCACGATCGCCTGGACCAAGGACAATCGTGGCTTCTTCTACTCACGTTTCGACACGCCGGCGGAGGCGGAGCAGCGGTCGGGGGCGACGCGCGCCGCGGCAAATCGTGGCCATAAGGTGTACTACCACCGCCTCGGGACGGCGCAGGCCACCGATCAGTTGATTCTCGAGCGACCGGACACCCCTGACTGGCTGTTTACGACTGAAGTCAGCGACGATGGACAGTACGCAGTCATCACCATCTCCCAGGGGTCCGACGAGCGAAACCGCCTCTACTTCGTCGACCTGAGTCGCGCCCGCCGGCCCGCGATCGGGAACCCGGTCGTGCGACTGCTCGACGAGTTCGACGCTGCGTACGACTTCGTGGCAAGCGAAGGGATGGTCTTCTACGTCCGGACCAATCACCAGGCCCCGAACAGCCGTCTCGTCGCAATCGACATCAACGCTCGTCGACCGAGCGCGTGGAGGACGGTCATACCGAACGGTCCGGACGCGCTGGTGAGCGCCGACGTGATCGGCCGACGAATCGTCGCGACGTTCCTGACCGACGCCCGGTCGACCGTTCGCATCTTCTCGCTGCGCGGCCAGCCCCAAGGCGAGGTCGCGTTGCCCGCCCTGGGCACCGTCGCTGCGATCAATGGGGAGCGGGGTGATCGCGACTTCTTCTACAGCTTCACGTCGTTCCTTCAGCCGCTCACGGTGTACCAGTTCGACCTCGAGCGGCGCACGAACCTGCTCTACCGCCAACCGAACGTGGCGTTCGACGCGGGGCGCTACGAGACGAAGCAGGTGTTCGTGACGAGTAAGGACGGGACGCGCCTGCCGATGTTCGTGACCGCACGGCGCGGCCTCACGCTCGATGGCAGGAACCCGACGCTGATGTACGCCTACGGCGGCTTCAACGTCTCGATCACGCCGGCCTTTTCGCCGACCACGCTCGCCTGGCTCGACATGGGCGGCGTGTACGCTGTTCCCAACCTCCGCGGCGGTGGCGAATACGGGCGCGCGTGGCACGAGGCCGGTATGCGCGAGCGGAAGCAGAACGTCTTCGATGATTTCATCGCCGCCGCAGAGTTCCTCGTGCGCGAGGGGTACACGGCGCCGGGCCGGCTCGCGATCTCGGGTGGCTCCAACGGTGGGCTGCTCGTCGGCGCCGCAATGACGCAGCGCCCGGAGTTGTTCGGGGCAGCGCTGCCGGCCGTGGGCGTCCTGGACATGCTGCGCTACCACCGCTTCACGATCGGCTGGGCGTGGGCGTCGGAGTACGGCTCGGCCGAGGATCCGGCAGCGTTCCGCTACCTCATGGCGTATTCTCCGCTACACAACATCAAGCCGGGGACGTGCTATCCGGCGACGCTCGTCACGGCCGCTGACCACGACGACCGCGTGGTGCCCGGGCATTCGTTCAAGTTTGCCGCGGCGCTCCAGGCCGCGCAGGGCTGCGACCGACCGACGCTGATCCGGATCGAGACGAAGGCGGGGCACGGTGCCGGCAAGCCGACCTCGAAGCGGATCGAGGAGGCAACCGACCGGCTTGCGTTCCTTGCGCGCAACTTGAACATCGAATGGCCGGCGACAAGGCCATGAACGTTGGTTGACGGCAACGGGTGAGCGGATGCGCCGTTCGCCACGCGCGGCCGCCGGTCACGTTCCCTGCCGAAACCACTCCCACGTCAGGCGCAACCCGTCGGGGAGCTTGACGCGCGGGCAATAGTCGATGCGCTCCTCGGCGCGGGCGAGCCCGGCGAGCGAGTCGCGAACGTCGCCGCCGCGTGGCGGCCGATGCTCGCGACGGATCGGCCTCCCGGTCACCTCTTCGATCAGAGAGAGAAGATCATTGATCGACGTGCGCTCTCCCGCTCCGACATTCACCGGGTAGCCGGAGGCACGGTCGGCGGCCGCATCCGCCGCGAGCAGGTTTGCATCGACGACGTTGGACACGTAGGTGAAGTCGCGTGTCTGACCTCCGTCGCCGAAGACGAAGGCCGGCGAGCCCTCCACCGCTGCGCGGAAGAAAAGCGGTACCACGGCCGCATACGGCGACGTCGGGCTCTGACGGGGCCCGAAGACGTTGAAGTATCGAAGGGCGACCCCCTCCAGCATCCCGGCCCGGGCATACGCAAGCACGTATTGCTCGGCGGCGAGCTTCGATGTCGCGTACGGTGAGCGTGGACGCGGCTCGACGTCCTCGACCTTCGGTAGCGTCGGCGTGTCGCCATAGACAGAGCTCGAGCTGGACACGACCACGCGGCGGACGCCGGCAGCACGTGCCGCTTCGAGCAACCGTAGGGTGGCGTTGACGTTGGCATCGTGAGATCCCCACGGATCGGCGAGCGACCGCGGAACGCTCGGGAGCGCAGCCACGTGGAACACGACCTCCACTCCGCCGACGGCACGAGCGCAGACGCGATCGTCACGGAGATCGCCCTCGATGAAGTCGATCCGCCCGGCGAGATGACCGAGGTTGGCGCGGCTACCGGTCGACAGGTTGTCGACCACGCGGACCGGTCGTCCGAGCTCGACGATCCGTGTCGCGATGTGCGAGCCAATGAAACCTGCGCCGCCGGTGACGAGCCAGCTGGAGCGAGCGTTCGGCATGACGACTTAGGAACCTGAGAGGCGCACCGACTCGCAGCAAGTGCGCCAGGCCTCCGAATCGGTTCACCGACGCTCAGAGCGTCGCGCGAGCGGCCGCTGGCAACAGCTCGCTGAGCGATGGCGCAGCGGCGACGCGGTCGAGCGACGCGAGGCGCCATAGCTCCGCCTGCAGCTCCCCGATGGCTGAGCACTCGCCGCGAAGCTCCAGGATGCTGGTCTCCGCGCGCGTCCGCGCGGCAATCTCCTTGGCCAACGTCCACGCTTCATTCGACACGAGGTGTGCGAATGCGCCGGGGACCGAGTTATCGTTGGCTGCGCGTCGGTGGACGCTTCGCAGCCGAATGGCCTCGATGTGCAGCGGGTCCACATCCCAGAGCCACTGCCGCGGATCGTGCCCCAGACGGACGTCCAGTGTGAGCGTCGTGACGTCGAGTAGCACGCCGCACCCAGTCTCATCACACAGCTTGTTGATGAAGTCGGCCGGCGACATCTCGTCCGCTTCGGCTCCGAACGCGGCGACGGTCTCCACCAGAAGGGGACGAATCCCGGCGTCGATGAGCCGGCCACAATTCGTCGCCGCGGTGCCCAGCATGCGACCGGTGAGCCTGATCGGCTGTGGATAGGAGAGCTCCCTCTCCGGCCGATAGCGGCAGCCCAGATAGGCCGAGACCCACATTGGATCGATCGATCGGACCGCTCGCCGAACGTCGTCGAGATCGGTCGAGCGGATGGCTCCAGCTGTGCCGACGGAAAGCGACGGGGCATGGAGCGCGGTCGGCCACCGGCGCATCTGACGGGCGCGAAAGAGCTGCGACCCGCTCAACGCCATGTCGACACTGAGCTCCAGGCACCGTACTTCGTCGGGCCGACTGGAAAGCCACGGAGCTAGCTCCGGGCGGAACGCGATGCCGGCTCGCATGGCACCGCGGAGCGCAACGGCGATGCCGGGGTTGGCCGCTCGTTCGCGGCCGCTCTATCTGTCGTGGTGACAACGACTACGCAGGGCGGTCACGCCGCGAGGCCGCCATCCGGGTGTTGCGGCGACACCGCAAAGTGACGCGCGCCACAGTCGGCCGAGATCGACTGTGGCGCACCTTGCAGCGGCGTGTGGGGATCGACTACAGCATTGCGCCGATGGCGCGACGGGGGAGGCCGGCTTCGTCGGCCAGCGGGAGCGTGAGGTCGAAATAGAAGCGAGTTCCTTTCCCGAGCACGCTGTCGACCCGAAGCTCGCCGCCCATGTCGCGCACGAGCTTGCGGCAGATGCCGAGACCGAGGCCAGTCTTCGAGAATCGCCGGCCACGCCCGTTTGTGGAGCGGCCGAACGGCTCGAAGACGGTGCTCAGCGTCTCGGGCGCGATGCCGGGTCCGCTGTCGGTCACCTCGAATCGCACGACTGTCGGCGACAGCTTGCTGGCGCCGATCGCGACGCCCCCAGTCTCCGTGAACTTGAGCGCGTTCGAGACGAGGTTGAGCAGGACGCGACTCAGCGCGACGGGCTGGCCGAGCCGCGCATCGGTCGACGGCGCCGGCATCGTCAGGGCGAGCTTCCGCTCCTCGGCGATCGGCCGCACGATGTCGGCGACCGAATCGATCAATGCGTGGATCGAGAACGGGACGCACTCCCGGTCGAGCAGGCGGTCACCGCCGCGAGCGAGGGCGATCACGTCGTTAATGAGGGCATTGAGGCCGAACGCGGCGTTGTACACCAGGGCGAGCTGCTGCGACGGAATACCGACGAGCGGCGCGCCGTTGTTGCGACGAATCATGCCCGTCAACATTAGGATCGCCGTCAGCGGCGAGCGCATATCGTGCGCGATCTCGACGACGAGATCGAGGGCGTCGTTCGAGCAGAGCGCCGCAACGAAGCGAGTCGTCTCGTCACGATCCATCTCTTCCCGCACGAGGTCGAATGCGCGCATCGCCTCGGGCAGCTGGCCGCTCCTGAGCGATGTGCGCAGCCGGTCGATCTCCTCGATGAACGCCTGCCGGAGACGGTTCACGGCAGTGAGCGCGATCGGGCTGGCGCTGATGGGACACGAGCGACCGTGCGCGATCGCGTACCGGACCGCCTCGGTGACGTCATCCAGCACGCGCACCGCTTCGGTCGACACAATGTCCGACGCGCTGCTGAAGTCCTTTTCGCTCCGGACGCGCGCGACGGCACGACGAAGCGCAACCGAGACCGGGCTCGAGATGCGTAAGTCACGCGCTGGCGCATCGTCCGCGGACCGATTGAACCAGTTCAGACCGCGTAGATCGACAGCTCGCTCGGCTCCGCTGTTGCCAAGTACGTCAACAGGCGGGTTCATCGGGGCCCCCTTGGTGGGATGTACCACGATTCCGTCAATCACTGGCCTCACGCATGTCGTGCCGCTGGAATCCGTGCTTCTCGAAGAGCCGGTATAGCGTCGTCCGGTCGATTCCAGCCAAGCGCGCCGCTCGCGACATGTTGCCACCCGACCGCGCCACCAGTCGGTTCAGATATTCTCGCTCGAACCCGGCCACGACGTGGTCCTTCGCGGGGTGATACGCGTCGTCGAGCAGCCGCGGTGACAACCCGTTGCTACCGGGCACGCCGACGACCCCAAAGTCGCAGAAGGTGAGAACCGCCTCCGGGTCGATCTCCTGGCCCGGATCGGCAAGCACCGCCATGTTCTCGATCGCGTTCTGCAGCTCGCGCACGTTGCCGCGCCACGCCTGGCTGCGCAGGAACTCGAGCGCGCCGGCAGTCAGCTTCGGCCGCGGCAGGGCGTTCCCGCGGTGACGCTCCCAGTAGAGGGCGAGGAAGTGGGCGGCAAGCGGCGCGATGTCATCCGGCCGCTCGCGCAACGGCGGCAATGTCACCTGAACCACACGCAGCCGATAGAACAGATCCTCCCGCAGAATGCCGCTGGCAACCGCGTCCGAGGGATCTCTGTTCGTCGCCGAGATGAAGCGGGCATCGACCACCGCGTCCGGTCCTTCGCTCCCAACGCGGCGAACGATGCCGTCCTGCAGCACTCGAAGCAGCTTTGCCTGGAGCGGATGCGACATCTCGGTGAGCTCATCGAGGAAGAGCGTCCCGCCGTTGGCCGTCTCCAGCAAGCCGGGCTTGTCGCGGTCAGCGCCAGTGAATGAGCCCTTTCGATGCCCGAACATCTCGGACTCGAGCAGCGGCTCCGGCAATGCGGCGCAGTTGATCGCGACGAGCCTGCGACTGGCGCGCCGGCTGAAGCGGTGGATCAACTGCGCGATCATCTCCTTCCCTGTCCCGCTCTCGCCGTAGATCATCACCGACGCGTCGGTGCCGGCGACCTTTCGCGCGAGCTCCACAGCGCGGCGGAACGCCGTCGCGTTCCCGATGAAAGCGGAATCTTCGTCGACGGCACGACCGCTCCGCCGCATCGCGCGCGTCTCGCGGGCCACGATGACCGCGTGCGCCGCTCGACCGACGAGCACCTGAACGTGTGACGCCGAGAACGGCTTTGGCAGATAATCCCACGCGCCCGCGCGAAGCGCCTCGAGGCTCGAGTTCACGCTGGGATTGCCGGTCATGATGATGACGATCACATCCTGCCTTGCCTCGACCGCCGCGCGCAAAATCTCCATTCCGGAGATCGGCGTCATGTACAGATCGAGCAGGATGATGTCGAACTGGCGCCGCTTGACGATCTCGAGCGCTTCGTCGCCGCGACCAATCGTCGACACGTTGTATCCGTCGACGCGCAGGAGGCTGTCGCAGCCTTCCCGCAACGAACGGTCATCGTCGACGATCAACACCTGAACGCTCGCGCGAATCTCCGCGGATGTGATCAGGTCTGTAACCGGAACGCTTCCGTTCGCTGACGGAGCGCGGACTGCAACGTGCGAATCGGGGGAGGTCATCCTCATTCCTTCCGCAACCTTCGGCGGCGGCGGTCAGGGCACGGCTGACTTCGTATTGGAGGCTACGGCGGAAACTTTCTGCTGCGACAGCTGGTGTAGGTGAGCTCTCAACTGCCGGCCCAGGCCGCTCTTCTGAGGTTGGCGAATGCAACGCATAGTCTTGGACCCAGGGTCTTCTGTCAAGTTCGTGTGACCGAAGGCACACCCGGACCACGCTAGCGCAAGAGGCCGGTAAGATTTTTACCCGAGACGAGCGTCTAACCCGACATAATAAGCGTTTGTGCTGCGTACGGCACGATCCCAGACCCGCCATTGGCTTCGAAGCACGTGGCCTGTGCGCGTTGATTTCGCGGGGAAATTGCCTATAGACGGCGTTCAGCGGCTGGCTCTTGTTGTTGCGTAGGCGCAACATTGTTGCGCCGTCGCAACACACGCGCCGGGTCCGGCGCATCACTTCGGGAGGCACGACGAGCCAATGCTGGCGCGACGGCGCGGCGGTGCAGCAGAACGTGTCGCACCTGTTGCGTGAGTGCTCGCGCGCGACCGCGCCCTCTCCCAGCTAGCTCTCGAGGGGACGCGCAGGACGAGCAGCCAGGATGCCGCGGCCGAGAAACTCCGCCTTCCCACCGCCGACGGGCGCGGTTCTCAGCGCCAACATCCACCCGGCGAACCGCTCGAGCCCAGTCCGTAGCGACGTTTTCGGATCGTAGCCGAGCAGCGAGCGCGCCTTGCTCACGTCGGCCCATGTCTGCGGAACATCGCCGGGTTGATCGGGCATCGGAGCCAGCAGCGCCGGAATGCCCAGCACGTCTTCCATGGAACGAACGAGCTCACCGAGCGTGACCGCGTGATTGTTGCCGAGATTGACGACTTCATACAGCGAGCCTCGATACCGTATGGCGCCGACGATTCCGCCGACAATGTCGTCGACATAGGTGTAGTCACGCCGAGATGAGCCGTCGCCGTAGAACGGGATCCGCTCACCATTGAGAATCAGCTGCGCGAACTTCCGGATCGCGAGGTCTGGCCGCTGGCGGGGCCCGTACGCCGTGAAGAACCGCAGTGCAATGAAGCGCATCCCGTACAAGTGACTGTACACGTGCCCGAGGAGCTCTCCGCTGACCTTGGTGCTCGCGTATGGACTGATCGGCTGCAGCACATGATCGTCTTCCCGCCACGGCACATTCGGATTCACGCCGTAGACGCTGCTCGATGACGCAAAGACGAACTGCGGTATGCCCCGGGCCCGCGCCAGCTCCAGCATGTTCTGGGTCCCGCGTACGTTGACGTCCTGGTAGAGGACGGGATTCGCGATCGAGGGGCGAACGCCGGCCTTTGCGGCGAGGTGTACGACCACGTCGTAGCGGCGCGTGAGCCGCGCGAGCATGGCGTCCCGATCGCGGATGTCGACCTCGACGAGGTTATAGCTCGGGTGGTCGACGTGGCCGGCGATGTTCGCGCGCTTCAAGGCCGCGGCATAGAAGTCGTCGAAGTTATCGACGCCCGTGACTTCGCAGCCGTCGGCCAGAAGGCGGTCCACGAGGTGACTGCCGATGAAGCCGGCAGCCCCGGTGATGAGCACATGCTCCGGCATAGTCTCGCGAATGCGGGGAAGGAAGGCGGGTGCGCGTGCACCACTCCTACGCGCGGACAGCAAGAACAGGTGCCCGCGCAACGGGAGTGCTGGCGACCTGACGCTAAATCCAAGCAGCGGCGTGTATTGCCGCTCCGAGAGGCGACGCGGGACGCGGCGCATTCTCGAGCGCCGCTGTGGTACATCGGCCACAGCATGATGCGTCGCACCGGCGCACGGACACAGCCAGACGCGCGTCGAGCGCGTTCCTTTGTCGAGCGTCCGCGACGCTCTGCTCCGATCGTCGCCATCATATGAGTCGCGCATCTCGACTGGTCGACGGCAGGGGCTGACGACGGTGTGAGCGGCGACGACGGGAACCGACAGTTGCCGTGGTGATGGCGACGACGAACTGTGGTTCGGCCTCAACACAGTCGTTGCCTCTCCACACCGGAATCCAGACCGGCGCGAGCGGCGACGCGAGCCATGTGCGTTGCGGTACAACAGGTTACGACGCGACCATGCCCGCGCATGGCTGTTGCCGACGCATTCGGGCTGCGCGTACGCGTTACCCCGCGCTGCTGCGAACGGCTCGACCGAGACGACCTGCCAGTCGTTCGACGCGTGTGCTCAGGCGAATTGCGCTCGGATGGACCTTCACAGAGCTCCCTTGGCCGCACGTGCAACAGCGGCCAAGGGGCGACGAACAGGCCTCAACGTGGAGTACAGCATGAACGCTCGTAACTTGCCGCGCTGGGCCGCGATCACGACGATCGCTAGCGTATCGATGCTGGCGTTGGCAGTCTGCACGCCAGACTCGCGCAACCCGACGGGACCAGGAAGCTCCGCCAGTCCAACGCTCACCGAAGCGGCGGCTGACGCGGGCAGCTTGACCGTGCGGGTAGCGACGGCAGGCGGTGGTCAGGACACGGACGGATACGTGGTCACCGTCGATGGTGGAGCCGCGACACAGCCGGTTGGGAGCGATGGCTCGGTAACTTTCGATGGGCTCAGCGCTGGCGTCCACGCAGTCGCGCTTGCGAGCGTGGCGGCGCACTGCGCCGCGGCCGAGAACCCGCGGACAGCGAGCATTACTGCCGGGTCGACGACGGAGACCGCCTTCGCGGTGACGTGCCCGCCGTCAGCGCCGGCCGGCTCGCACGTCCTCGTCGGCGCCGGCAATATCGCCTCCTGCAACTGGGACGCGGACGAGGCGACGGCGAAGCTGGTCGACGCGGCGGTTGCGCGCGATCCTGCCGCGCTCGTCCTCGTTGCCGGCGATAACGCCTACGACGCGGCGACGGCAGCGGAGCTCACCGGCTGCTTCGGGCCGACGTGGGGACGCCACAAGGACCGGATATATGCCGCGCTCGGCAACCGCGACTACCGTACCGATGCAAATCCATCCTGGGATTACTTCGGCGATCGCGCTGGCCCGCGCGGCAAGGGCTACTACAGCTTCGACGTCGGTGAGTCGTGGCACGTCATCGTGCTCAACGACAACTGGGGAGACGGTGGCCCGGGCGGCGGCGCCGGGTCGACCCAGGATAAATGGCTCGTCGCCGATCTCGCCGCCAATACCAAGCCGTGCACGATTGCGATCTGGCACCAGCCGTATGTCGCCTCGGGATGGAGCGTCTCCAACTCGAGAAGGAATTTCTGGGATCGGCTGTACGAGGCGGGCGCGGAGATCGTTTTCAACGCTCACGCAGATCACTATGAGCGATTCGCGCCGCAGTCGTCCGACCTGACCCGCGATGACGGATACGGCGTGCGCGAGTTCGTGGTTGGCACTGGCGGCACTCCGCCGGCGGGACTCAGCACACGTCGAGCGAACAGCGAAGCCTCGAAGGGGAACACCAACGGCGTTCTCCGACTCGTGCTCGGCCCCGGGACGTACTCCTGGGAGTTCATGGCGGTGGGCCAGACGTACACCGATGTGGGTTCCGGCACCTGCCATCCTCCGGCCCGGGGAAGCATCGCCGTAACGACGACGACGATTGGCGCCGACACGGATCCGGACGGGTACAGCATCACGCTCGACGGCGTCCGGGCGCAGACGATCGCCGCGAACGGATCGTTCACATACACCGACGTCCCGGGCGGCTCGCGCAAGGTCAGGCTAGCTGGCGCCGCGGATCATTGCACGGTCGATGATGCGTCACAGACGGCATCGGTGACCGGTGACAACACGGCCACGATCGCTTTCCACATCACCTGCGGACCACCCCCTCCGGGGAACCTCACCGTCACCGCTCAAACGACCGGGTGGGACCTCGATCCTGACGGTTATGCCGTCACGATCGACGGCGATCCGGCGACCGCGCAGGCCACCGCGAGCAATGGCTCGGTTACGTTCACTGGCCTGAGCGTCGGGACGCATACCGTCCAGCTTTCCAGTATCGCCGACAACTGCACGACGACGAGCAATCCGAGGAGTGCTTCGATCGCCTCGGGTGAGACGGCCAGCACGACCTTCGCCGTCAGTTGCCAGCCGACCCCGGGTTTCGGAAATCTCGCGGTGCGCGTGGCGACGTCGGGTGGTGGGACGGACGCGGATGGCTACGTGGTAACGGTCGTTGGAGGAGCGGGCCAACCCGTGGGGATGAATGGCACCGTGACCTTCACCAACCTCGGTTCCGGACCGCAATCCGTGGCACTGACCGGGCTGGCCTCGCACTGCACAGTGGCAGAGAGCCCGCGGACCGTGACCGTGCTCAAGGACGCAACGGTCGAGACGGAGTTCGCCGTGAATTGCGCTGCGCCGTCGGTTGGCTCGTACGTCCTGGTCGGAGCCGGCGACATTGCCTCATGCAGCTGGGAAGCCGATGAGGCGACGGCGAAGCTGGTCGACGGCGTCGTCGCGCGCGACCCGGCAGCGACCGTGTTCATCGCCGGCGACAATGTCTACGATGCGGCGACGGCCAGCGACCTCGCCAATTGCTTCGGGCCGACATGGGGTCGCCACAAGGACCGGATGTACGTGGCGATGGGGAACCACGATTACAAGATCGATCCGAACCCGTCGTGGGACTACTTCGGAGCGCGAGCAGGTCCGCGCGGCAAGGGCTACTACAGCTTCGACCTTGGCGATTACTGGCACGTGATCGTGCTCAACGACAACTGGGGGGACGGCGGGCCTGGCGGTGGCGCCGGCACGGCCCAGGACAAATGGCTTGTCGCCGATCTCGCGGCCAATACCAAGCCGTGCACGATTGCCATCTGGCACCAGCCGTATGTCGCCTCGGGTTGGGTGACCAACATGGGCCGCAAGAACTTCTGGAGCCGGCTGTACGCGGCCAACGCGGAGCTCATCGTCAATGGCCACGCGCACCGCTACGAACGCATGGCACCGATGAATCCCGATCTCGTGCGCGACGACGCGCGAGGGTTGCGCCAGTTCATCGTGGCGACGGGTGGCACGCCGATCGAGGGAATCGGAACACGGGCCGCCAACAGCGAGATAACGGGCAAAGCCAACGGCGTCTTCAAGCTCGTCCTCGGACCTGGCACCTTTACATGGGAATTCATCCCCGTGCCGGGGCAGACGTTCACCGACTCGGGCTCGGGCACATGCCGCTAGAAGCGACGCTCCGTAAGCGAAAGCTCGGGACACACGGTCCCGGGCTGACGGTGGTCGGACTTGGCTCATGGGCGATCGGCGGACCGTACGAGTTCGGCTGGGGCGCGGTCGACGATGAGGAGTCGATTGCAGCGATTCGATACGGCATCGAATGCGGAATCAATTGGGTCGACACGGCCCCGGTGTACGGGAAGGGCCACTCAGAAGAAGTCGTCGGTCGTGCGCTCGAGCCGTTCGCCGTCGGCGAAGACGTCTTCGTGTTCACGAAGTGCGGCCGAAACTATTACGGTGCGTCGGAGAAGATCTCGTCCGACCTGCGTCCAGAGACGATCCGGTGGGAGTGTGAGCAGAGCCTTCGACGCCTGCGCGTCGAACGGATCGACTTGCTACAGTTCCACTGGCCCGACCCGGATACCGGCACCGCAGTCGAGGACTCGTGGGCGACGCTGGGCGAGCTGATCGACGAAGGGAAAGTGCGTTGGGGCGGCGTCTCGAACTTCGACATGGCGCGACTGGAGCGTTGTCACGCGATCCGCCCGGTGCAATCGCTGCAGCCGGCACTCAACCTCATCAACCGAGCCGCGCGGAACGACGTCATCCCCTGGTGCAACGAGCACGGGGTGGGCGTCATCGCCTACGCGCCGATGGCGTCGGGGCTACTCACGGGGAAATTCGACCGCGAGCGGGTGTCAGCGCTCGCTCCGGACGACTGGCGCCGTCGCTCGCCGAACTTCAACGAGCCACGCTTGTCGCGCAATCTCGCGCTCGTCGACCACCTGCGGCGCGTCGCCGCCACGCTCGACGTCGAGGTTCCTGCTTTGGCTGTCGCCTGGACGTTGTCGGTTCCTGGCGTCACCGGTGCCATCGTCGGCTCGCGATCGCCAGGGCAGATCGACGGCTGGCTCCCCGCGGCGCAGATCGATCTCCCGTCCGAAGTGCTCGACGAAATTCAGAACGCCATTGATCTCACCGGCGCGGGCGACGAGCAATCCGCCGCTACCCCGCTCAGTACTCGCCCTGCGTAACCGACATCGCCCATCAGAATGACCGCGACCGCTGGCATCAACGAGGGGGCGCGTGCACAGGCACGCTCGCTCGAGCGCCGTCCATCGGGCCAGCTCGAGACGCTCAGAATCGTGCGATATCACCCGCGCGCGCTGGTGGGCGATGGCGGCATGACCAACTCGATCAAGAAATGGTCGCGTGGCATGGTGAGGGCGGGAGCTCACGTCACTGTTGTCTGCGAAGAGGGCGTCGACCCTCCAACAAACGATCGTCTCGAGTGGCGGCCAGTGCGGCATCGAGGTCCACGCCTGATCAGGGCGGCAACCGGGCTCGAGGCGTCGTTCGAGGGTGCAGACGTCATCGTCCTGCACTCGGGGTGGACATACCACAACGTTCGAGCGGCAGCAGCTGCCCGACAGCTCGGGATTCCGTATTTTCTCGAGCCCCGCGGCGCATACGATCCGTCAATCGTCACGCGCAAGCCGCTCGTGAAGAAGGCGTGGTGGCTCGCTCTCGAAGGGCCGCTCGTTCGCGGCGCGCGCGCGATCCATGTCTTCTTTGAAGAGGAGCGGAGCCACCTCACTGCGCTCGACTACCCGGGTGAGGTCATTGTCGCCTCGAACGGCGTCGACGCGCCGCCGAAGGATCTCTGGGATGGGGGCAGCGGTGGCTACCTCCTCTGGCTGGGACGGTTCGATCCGGAGCACAAAGGGCTCGACATCCTGTTGCACGCGATGACGCTGATCCCGAAGCGCCAGCGTCCACGTTTGAGGCTTCACGGACCCGACTGGCGCGGACAGAAGCGCCGCGTGGACACGATGATTCGAACGCTCGGCCTGCAGACGAACGTGACGGTCGAGGCCGCAGCGTACGGCGAGGCGAAGCGTGAGTTACTCACGCAGGCGGCTGGATTCGTGTATCCATCGAGATGGGACGCTTGTCCGAACTCGGTCCTCGAAGCGATCTCGCTCGGCGTGCCAACGTTGGTGACGCCCTACCCTCTCGGCGCCGCGTTCGCGGCTCGAGACGGGGCAGTCCTCGCTCAGCTGCATCCCGCGTCGCTGGCAGAAGGGATTCGCAAGCTGGTGTCTCCCGCCGCGGCCGAAATCGGCCGTCACGGTGCGCACATCACGCGGACCGAGCTGTCGTGGGATCAAATGGCTCGCACCTGGCTTGCGCAGGCGCAGGCGGTGTTGTGAGCGCTCTTCCTCTGAGACAGCCTCCTGTCGCCGACCGCTCGGCGCTCTGGCTGCCATTGATCCGAACTCTCACCAGGGATTTCCCCGACTGGGTGATCTGGAAGAACGCCGACGCCGCACTCGCCGGCTCCGGAGACATCGACTCCGCTGCGCCGGCGCGCGACTGGGACGCGATCGTCGTCGCGTTCCGACTCTGGGCTCGCGACTGCGGACTTGGCCCGGTCATCGAATGCCGGCATCCGCCGCGAACGATGTTCCTCGCGGCGCTGACCGAGGACCGGCGGACCTTTCTCGAGCTTGACGTGCTCGGGCGGAAGTACTTCCGGGGTGCAACGCTGTTCCGCGCAGAAGAGCTGCTGCCGCTTGCCGCAGTCGATGATCGCGGCTTCCGCGTCATCCGGCCGGCCGCGCAAGCGCTGATTCTCCTCTTGTGCAATGGCTTGCGTTGGGGAGGGCGTCCGGATTTCGCTGGGATTCAGCGGCGCCATGTCCGGACGCTGCTGCAGACCGACCTCGAAGGGGTAGGCGCGGCAGCGCGCAGCCTGCACCTGCCGGAAAAGGCCGTTCACACAGCCGTGAGGTCGCTCCTCGCTGGTCGTTGGGATCGACGAGCGATGCTGGCGATCGAAGCCTACACGGTCGGGCGCTCCCTGCTCGAGCCCCAGGTCATCGCGAACAGGATCCGCTTCCGCGCATTCTCCAAGACGGGCTGTCCGCTGCTGCGAACCATCTTCTTCGACGATCGCACCATTTCTGGTGACCCTGACGCGTGGCTTGCCGCGGTGCGCGAAGGACATCGGGTGTATGACTAGCGGCATCGCGATCGCGCCAGCGGCGGCGGCGGCACGACCGGCCGGGCACGTGTTGATGATCGTCGGGCCTGACGGGACCGGCAAGACCACGCTCTGCAACGCGCTCGAGCGGCACGTGCAGACTCGTGCGGCGGTGCGCGTGCTCGCGAACCGCAGGGGCGCCGAGCCGCTCGGGCTCCTCCCGTCGCGGGCACCGCGCGGATCGACGTCGGCGCCTCACCGCCACGCACCGCGATCAGCGGTCGTCTCGATCGCCAAGCTGGTGTATGCGTTTGCCGACTTCTATCTCGGCTGGCTGATCAAGGTTCGGCCGTTCGTGCGGCGTGGCGGATGGGTCGTCGTGGAGCGTGGCTGGTGGGATATGTTGGTCGACCCGGTTCGTTATCGACTGCGCCTGCCGCACTGGCTCGGTAGAGTGCTCGCCCATCTCACGCCCCGGCCGACCGTGGTGCTCGTCCTCGAAGCACCGACTGATGTGATCACCGCGCGGAAGGCGCAACTCACCGTGCCGGAATTGCGCAGACAGATGGAAACCTGGCGAGCAATTCTGCCGCGAAGTCAGCGACGAATCTATGTGAACACCGACGCTCCTATTTCGGACGTTCTGGAGCAGATCTCCGGCGGCATGTCCGATCTCGGCGGTGTTCCAGGGCTGGTGCGGGCGACCGATCGGCGCGCCGTGCGGCAGGAGGGTGTGCGATGATCGATCTGTCCGTCAGTCCGCTGCCAACCGGTACGGATCGAGGTCTGCTCTGGGTTCCGCTGCTGCGACGACTGATGTTGGTGGCTCCGAGCACGGTGGTGTGGAAGAACGCGTCGTCGGCGCTTGCGGGACACGGGGACCTGGACGTCGTCGCGTCGCCGACGGAATGGAACGGGATCGAGAGCGAGTTTCGCCGCTGGGCCAAGGCAGTCGGTCTACATCCGGTTGTCGTCTGCCGTCACGTGCCGGGATCGATGTTTCTGATCGCTGCAGATCCCGAGCGGCCCGCCTTCTTCGAGCTCGACGTCAAGGCACGTGGCACGTACCGCGGACGGACAATCTTCCGGGCCGCCGACCTGTTGCGTCTCTGCGAGCTGGACTCGCGCGCGTTTCGCCGGCTGCGGCCGGGCGCGGAGGGGCTGCTCAAATTGATTCTCAACGGCACAGCGGACGACGGGACCCTGAATCCCCAGCGCGTGGAGCGCGAGCGAATCGTCGATCTGCTGGACAGCGATCCGGTAGGCGCCGAGCGCGCAGCGAGATTGTTCGGATCCGCGTGCACGCACGTCCTCGAGCTGGTAGACGGATTCCTCCGCGGCGAGTGGGACCAGTCACTCATGCTCAGGCTCCGCGCGCGATTGCGTCTCGGCCTGCTGCTCGAGCCAGCACCGATGCTGGGCCGACTGTGGTCACGAATCGGCCCAGCACGCTCATGTCGCGGCATCAAGTCACTCCTCAAGGAAGGTCGTCTGGTGCCGGGCGATGACGCCAGCCTGGCGGAGCTGACGCGAGCGCACGAGGTCGTGCGGGGAGCCGAGGTCGCGTGACCGCGCACGCGGGCCTCGCGCCCGACTACGCGACCGAGAACACGCGGCCGGCAGCGCGGGCGGCGTGGCTCCGGCGGGGTGGTGTCATCATGATCGCCGGGCCGGACGGATCCGGGAAAACGACCCTCGCCCATGCTCTCGCAGACACCGTTTTCTCGGGTCTCCCCGTCCTCCAGATCCATCATCGCCGCGGTATTGGCGCGTTGCCGGGCCGGCAGCCTCGCGGTCCGACAACAGAGCCGCATCGTCATGCGCCCTACCCACTCGTCGTATCGTGGGGGAAGGCCTTGTACGTCTTCGCCGATTTCCTCTACGGCTGGTTGGCGACAATCCGCCCGTTCGTTCGGGCGGGAGGATGGGTCATCCTCCAGCGAGACTGGTGGGATCTGCTCGTCGACCCACGTCGATACCGCATGCAGCCGATGCCGAGGCTGGGCCGCCTATTGGGCCGTCTGCTACCGGAGCCTGACCTGACGATTGTGTTGGAAGCGGAGCCAGACACGATTCTGGCGCGGAAGG
>WUUC01032517.1_pt1 | contig 17313 bp, 13 predicted proteins | sample 6278441 | NCBI WGS metagenome assembly WUUC01 (sample SAMN13675441, study PRJNA597444) | soil metagenome | isolation source: soil | place: USA: Washington | collected 2017-10 | reverse complement strand
GGAGGCGGCCGCTCGCTAGGACAGCCGTCCGGCGGAGCCGGGCGTTCGCGAGGCGCCTTCGGCCACCCGATGCGGGCCATCGTCTGGCGCCTCGACCAGTCCCCTCGCCCGGCCGATCTCGTCGACTAGCTCCTTCAGACGCACGGAGTAGGGCCGCTCGTCGTGGTAGACGTAGTAGTCCGTCTGCTCCTTTGGCGGCCTGGCCGGAGGCCGCTTCTCGCGGGCCAGCCGGGTGAAGAGCGCCCCGAGATCGCCCCTCTCGCGGCAGACCTCGAACGTGTCGACCCGGTCGACTCCGTCGAAGTGGAGGTACTTGATCGCAACGCCCGGCGAGGTCGGATGCACGCCGTCGTGGTAGGCGATCACAAGCACGTTGCGTTGGAAGATCGCGGCCTCGAGCATCATCGTCGACAGCGGGCAGACCACGAACTCGGCGTTCTCGAGGAGGGCCGGGTAGTAATCGAGCGGGAGCGGCTGGCGCCGCCCCTTGCCCTTCCCGCGCTCCGCTACGTACTCGTCGCGCGTCCGGGGCTCGATCACGACGTGCTTGAAGCGGGACTCGTCGACGAAGTCGTCGTTCCGGCGTGGCAGGCGCCGGGGGTGCGGGAGGTAGACGACCTTCATATCGAGCTTCGACCGCTCGATCTCCTGCTCCAGGAGCTCCACCGCGGTCAGCTCGTCGAAAGGTTGATAGCAGCCCGCGAACAGGGTGTAGGGAAACGGAAACGGCGAGGAGGTCGAACCCGGCGGGTGGGCGAAGTGGAGGTCTATGTACGGGCTCCCTAGGACCGCGACCCGGTCGCGCGGGATGCGATGTATCTGCTCGGCATGCTCGGCGGCCTGGTAGCCCCCGACCCCGAGGTAGTCGGGCACGACGACGAATGCCGCCTTGCTGGAGAGGTTGTCCCAGTTGTAGATCAGCGCCAGGACCGGGATTCCGAGCTCCCTGGCGCTGCGCACGATGTCGACGACCACGGGGTCCACGCCGCTCGAGGGCACGATGATCAGATCCGGGCGCACGTCCTCGACGATCGGGTGCAGGCTCGGATTCAGGCCGGTCTTCCTCATCAGGGCCCGGATCTTGAGCTGACGCAGGCCCGGCAGCGCGGCAAGCTTCTGCACGGTTCTGTCCACGAACGGCGTTTGCTGGAGCTTCACGCGAGCTGTCCGCGAGCGAAAGCGGTACGAGGTGATCAGGAGGCGCCGGACCTTCCTGTAGGCCTCACGGCGCCACCGCGGAAGCTCGTACGCGCCCACGTACGTCGGCCTTCCGGTCAGCTCCTCGTTGAGCACGTTCGTGCCGCCCGTGTAGAAGGTCTCCCCGTCGTCGAGCGCGTCGAAAGCGCCCGCACTGAGGAAGTCCCGCACGTTGAGCTGGCTGGAGAAGACTATGAGCTTCCGCATGAGGGGACGAAAGGCTAACGGGAGGCCGGTAGCTTGCCGGCGACGCGCCTCGCCGTTCTCGCGAAGCGCCTCTTCAGCGCGGGGAACCGCTTCCTGAGTCGCCTCTTCGCGGCGACGCGGCCCATCTGCGCCGTGTACCAGAGCACGAGCAGAAGCGCCCGACCGCGACCGACCTCTGGCCGAGTACTCCCCTTGACCCCGACGCTCCAGGCGAGGACGGCGCCGTGAACAAGAGGCCACGGAAGGCTCGCGTAGGGCGGTGCGCCGTCGGGGAAGAAGGTCTGGCGCTGCCGGGCCCTGATCGCCATCTTGCGACCCGGGTACCGCCGCGACCACAGCACCTCGTCCACCTGGCGGAACTCGCCGATGATCGCGAGCTCGGTGAGAAGCAGCCTGTCGGGAACGATCACCGGCCTGAAGACGCCGCAGCGCTCAAGGGCGTCGACCCGGTGGAGGCCGTAGACCATGTTGCCCGCCTTCATCCCCCAGGTGGCGGTGACGAAGCGTGGCCCTAAGAACGGTATGCCGGCCGTATCGAAGTGCCACGGCTCGCGAAACTTCTCGCCGGCCGCGTCGATCCCGATGTCGAGCGGATATGCGAGCACGGCCTCGGGATGGTCCTCGAGCTCCGCGACCAGGCGCTCCAGCCACCGGGGATGCCAGACGTCGTGATCGCTCGCCCAGGCGAAATAGCGCATGGAGGGAGTCGCCTCGCGCGCGAGCCGGAACGCCGACAGCCAGTTCTGGATCAGTCCCACTCGGGTCGGGCTGCGCCGGATAAGTATCCGGGCGTCCTCGATCGCGTGGCGAGCGAGGATGTCGGGAGTCCCGTCGGTCGAGCCGTCGTCGGAGCAGGCGAGCACGAAGTCCGGATAGGTCTGAGCCCGGAGCGACTCGATCGCCTCCTCGACGTACGCGGAGCCGTTGTACGACGGAAGGCCGATGCCGACGGTGGCGGTCGACGACGCGCCGGCGATCACTTCGACGTCGCCGCTGTGCCGAGTCCTTCCGGAGGATGCGCGTCTGACAGTTCGTGCAGCCGGTAGAGCCGCGCGTAGGTCCCGCCTTCGGCGAGCAGGTCGTCGTGTGTGCCGCGCTCTACGACTCGGCCCTCTTCGAGTACGACTATCTGCGTCGCCGCTCGTACCGTCAGCAGGTTGTGCGAGATCACGATCGTCGTCCGGCCGCTCATCAATCGCTGGAGCGGCCGGAGGATCTTGTGACCCGCCTCCACGTCGAGGCCCGTCGTCGGCTCATCGAGCACCAGCACCGGCGCGTCGCGGATCATCGCGCGGGCGATCGCCACCCGTTGGCGCTGCCCGCCTGAGAGCCTCCGTCCCTTCTGCCCCACGGAGCTCTCATATCCGTTGGGAAGCTGAACGATGAAGTCGTGCGCCTCGGCCGCCTTCGCCGCCGCGAAGAGCTCCTCCTCGCTGGCATCGGGCTTCCCGTAGAGGATGTTCTCGCGCACGGTGCCGTCGAGCATCAAGCTCTCCTGCAGCAGAACGGCGACGTTGGCCCGCACCGCCGACGTCTCGAGATCCCTCAGGTCGATGCCGTCGAGCAGGACTGCGCCCTCGGAAGGGTCGTAGAAGCGCAGCAGGAGCTTCGCCATCGTGCTCTTCCCCGCGCCACTTCGACCGACCAGCGCGATCGTCTCACCCGGACTGGCGCTGAACGAGACCTCCTCGAGTGCCAGCGAGGAGGCGCCCGGATAGGCGAACGAGACGCGGTCGAACTCGACCCGGCCCTCCGCCCTCGGGAGCGAGCGTGCCCCTGGCCGGTCGACGATCGTCGGTTCGGCCCGGAAGAACTCGATCACCCGCTCCGCGGCCGCCGAGGCCACATAGACGACCGTGTAGAGCCGGGCAAGGCTCTGGACCGGAGAGAACATCTGGCTGAGGTAGGCCACGAACGCGATCAGGCCGCCGAGGGTCATCCGATCATCCCCGACGGCGACCGTCCCGAAGCCGAGTACCGCCAGCGCCGCGATTACCTGGAGGAAGCCGATCAGTGGCACGAACACGGCGCTCAGGCGGGAAGTGAGCATCATGGCCTCGAAGGCGCCCCGGCTCTCGCGGTTGTATCGCCGCTGCTCGAGCTCCTGGCGGTTGTAGGCCTGGACGAGCGCGATGCCGGAGAGGGCGTCCTCGGCGACTGCGGCGAGGGTGCCCGTCCGCCGCCGCGACTCTCGCGACGCGTTCTTGATCAGGAGCGAGAAGAGCGGCACAAGCGCCGCGACCACGACCACGACCGCGAGCGTGATCAGCGTCAGCTGCCAGTCGATCAAGAACATCGCTCCGAGGAAAAAAACGAACGTCAAGCTCCCGGAGAGGAAGTCCGCCGGCACGGCGAGGGCGAGCCGCGAGATGGCGTCCACGTCGGAGACGAGCCGCGACAGGGTGTCGCCGAGCTTGCGGCGCTCGAAGAAGTCGAGCGACAGCCGCTGGAGGTGGCGGTAGAGCGATGTTCGCACGTCGAGCAGGAAGCGCGAGCCGTACCACGACAGGAGGTAGGAACCGGCCATCTGCACGATCAGGCGGGTCAGCGCGATCCCGAGCACTATCGGGACGATCCAGAAGAACGCGTCTAGGTCGGCCGGCGCGATCACGTCGTCGATGATCAGCTTGATCATGTAGAGCTGCGCCGCGGTGAGCGCGGGCACCATGGCCATCAGGAGGAGCGCAGCCACCCCCCGCCGCCTGTAGGGGCGCGCGTAGGGCCAGAAGTAGCGGAATATCTCGAGGATCGGGATCGGCGGTGCGGGTGGGACGATTCCCCGTCCCTCCTCCCCGACGAACTGTCGCCTCAGCTCCGAGCGCAAGCGGTGCACGAGGCCGCGCGTTTTCTTGCCCTCGGAGGGGGCTCGATTGCGTCTGGCTCCAAGCATGGTTCAGCCGAAGCTCTCGCCTGCGGCGGACCTATGATGGCAACATTCCGAGCGGATTCGGCCAGGCCCCGTTTGCTAGCTTCGAGCCGGCGATGTCGAAGCCGGCCATGACGGGCAGCCCTGGCTCATCCTCAGCGCTCGCGCAGGGCGACCCCCTGACCCGGGACGACTCGGAGAGCGGCGGCTCGATGGCGGCCGCGGTCCAGGCGCGGGTCGAGGAGGCCGCTTCTTCGCCCGGCTTCGAGGCGTACCAGGAGGTCCGGCGTCAGGTCTTCGCGATGCGCGACCGGGATCAGCGGGCCGCCGGCTCGGTGGCTGCCCCGGGGGCCTATTGGCGCGAGGAGCTCGAGCAGTTCGACTACATGCTGGACGCGCCCCCGCTGGTGGTCACGAAGTTGCGACGGCATTGCTACCACCTCACCGGCCTGCGGCCGTACGACTACCGCACCCATAAGTCCTCGTCGCGAATCGCCCGCCGCAAGAAGGCCTTGGAGGCGGCCGGCGGCCGCGACCTGGTACTCCCCGAGCCCGAGCTGCTCGGCGGCTTCGGGTTCCAGCTCGACGGCGGCCTCTACAACGTCGACACGTTGAAGTACAGCGAGGCGCTGATCGCGCTCCGGCGTGCCGGCATCCTCGACGACGTTCGCTCGCCTGGCCGGAAGCCGCTGATCTGGGAGATCGGCTCCGGCTGGGGCGGGTTCGCCTACCAGCTCAAGACGGCCTGCCCCGGCGCGACGATCGTGCTCTCCGACTTTCCGGAGGTCTTCTTGTTCTCGGCGACCTACCTGATGACGGCGTTTCCGTCCGCGAGGGTGGTCTTCGAGGGTTCCGACGACGATCCAGGCGCGGACTCCTGGACGGACTTCGACTTCGTGTTCGTCTCGAACGCCCGCACGGATGCCGTGCGACCGCCCCGCCTCGACCTGACCGCGAACATGGTGTCCTTCCAGGAGATGACGAGCGATCAGGTGGAGGCCTACGTATCGCACGCCGCCGCGGCGGGCTGCCCCGTGCTCTACAGCCTCAACCGCGAGCGGTCGCTGTACAACCCGGCGTTGAGCGGAGTCACGGCGATCCTGTCGCGGTACTACGAGGCTCAGGAGATCGAGGTGCTCCCGGAGTCGTACGTCGCAGCGGGGAAGACGGGCCGCCGCAGGCTTCGCAAGCGCATCTGGAGCTCCGCAAGCCGGGCCCGGGCCCGCCTACCGCTGAAGCGGGACGCCGGTGGGGCACCTCCCGCGGCCGCAACCGACTACCGCCATCTGGTCGGGCGGCTGCGCGCTCGAGCCTGAGTTCCGCCCTCGCCATGAAGGTTCTGATGACCCTGGACTCGACGGCCCACTACGGGTACCACGAGACGACGATTCGAGCCCTGTGCCGCCGTGGTCACGCCGTTCGGGTCCTGTTCGCCAAGGAGGGAGCCGTAAGCCCGTTTGATCGCGTGCTCGAGCGGCTCGACGGAGACGACGGAGCGCCCGCTGGCGTCGGCTGGATCGTCCGCCGGTCGGATCGCTGGCACCGGGTCCTGCTCGTCGCCAGGGGGCTTCGGAGCTACAGCAACTACCTGCGAGACCAGGAGCAGTCCGATTACTACCGCCAGCGGTGGGAGGGCCGCCTCGGGGCGCGGTTGCAGGGACCTGTCCGGCGGCCGTTCGTACGGCGGCTGCTCGCCACGAAGCCGGTGTTCCGTGCGTTCGGCGCACTCGAGCGGCTGGCACCCGCGTCGGAGGCGATCGCTCGGCATCTGATGGCCGAGCGGCCCGACGTCGTCGTGGCGTCCCCGGCCAACCTGAAGAACTCGGAGGAGATCGAGTACGTGAAGGCCGCTCGACGCCTGGGCATCCCGAGCGTCGTGCCGGTTTTGAGCTGGGACAACCTGACGACCAAGGGCTTGATCCACGTGGCACCAGATCTCACGCTGGTCTGGAACGACATGCAACGGCAAGAGGCCGTGCGCGTGCACGGCATCCCTCCGGAACGCATCGCGGTGACCGGCTCGCCGTTCTTCGATCCCTGGTTCCAGGATTCGCACGCGGCCGAGCCGCGCGATGCCTTCTGCCGCCGTGTGGGCCTTGACCCACAGCACCCGTTCGCGGTGTACCTCGGGTCGTCGACCAACATCGCCAAGGACGAGACTTGGTTGGTGCGTGCGCTTGCCCACGAGCTGAGAGAGGCCGCGGATCCCGAGCTTCAGTCGCTACAGCTCCTGGTACGGCCACACCCTGCGAACGCGAAGGTCTATGCCAAGCTCGAGGAACCGAACGTGGTCGTCTGGCCAAAGGGCGGTCGGTTGCCCGATTCGGAATCCTCGCGGCAGGAGTTCAGAGCCACCCTCGAGCATGCCGTGGCCGCCGTCGGCATCAACACCTCGGGCATGATCGATGCCGTGATAGCGGACAGACCGTGCGTGGCGGTTGTCGTCCCCGAGTACGACGCGACACAGCGCCACGCCGTCCATTTCACGTATCTCCTGCATGCGAATACGCTGGAGCTCGGGGACGGTCCTCAGTCGTGCACCGAACTGCTGCTCGCACTCCTGCGAGGTGCTGACTCGACGCGCGTCGCCAGGCATCGGTTCGTAGAGGCCTTCGTCCGTCCGCGGGGGCTCGGCGCGGATGCCGGAGCACTGGCCGCTCACGCAATCGAGCTGGCCGCGAAACGGCTGCCTGGAAGCGTCATCGACGAGCGCTTGACCGAAGTCGCCACTGACGACGCTCGGCGCGCGTCGGCAGATCGAGAGTACGCTGCCGCGTCGGTTCCGGAGGAGGCGGCAAACCCGGCTGAGCTCCTTGAGTAGGCCAGCGACGACCGGTTCACGACCCGTCCCTCCCATGAGCAGTGGCCTAAGCTCCGGGGGTCCTTGAGCTCACCCATCGCCAAAGCCCGCAGCGCTTGGCGCCTTCTCCTTCGCAGCGGCTTCGCGAAACGCATGCGCAAGGCAATCCGGCTGCGCCGCATGGCATCAGTACGGGCGCGCCGCCAGAAGCCGCGCTACCGCGACAAGAATGCGCGTCACGACTTCTTCCTCTACCGGGCCGGCCTGTATACGCCGCTCCTCGGCGTCGAGTCGGACATCGGGCTCATCTGCGTGAGCCCGTACGACTACGGGCAGAGCCGAAGGATCTTCGTGAACCGCAGGATCTCGTATCGTCCCCTTGAACACGCGCTCGAGACCGCTCGCTCGTGCGGCGAGGATCCCGCCAGCAACGGGAGGGTGTTCCTCGACGTGGGCGCGAACATCGGCATCGTCACGGTCACGGCGCTCAAGCGCCACGGCTTCCGAAAGGTCGTGTCGATCGAGCCGGAGCCCGGCAACTTCCGCCTGCTGGAGGTGAATGTGACTCTCAACCGGGGTGACGCGCAGGTCCGCACGTTCAACGTCGCCGTGTCCTCGGACGTAGGGGAAGCGCCTCTCCTGCTGAACAAGGGAAGCCACGGCGAGCACGCGCTCGTCACTGGGACCGCCGCCGCCGACAGCCCGGATGTCGTGAAGGTGCGCACACGGCCGCTGGACGACGTCCTCGCCGACGCCGGACACCGGCCCGAGGACGTCGGCTTCCTGAAGATCGACACGGAGGGTCACGAGCCACGGGTACTCGGCGGCGCCGCCAGCCTGCTCTCGGCCGGTCCCCCCACGATGATCGAGTACGCGCCGTTCCGCTACCGGGATCCCGACTACGGCCTCGACCTCCTGGAGCGGATCGTAGCCGAGCACTACAGCCACTTCTTGGACCTGCGTCGCGCCATCAAGGGCCAGGCCGAGCTCCGGTCGATCTCGGAGCTGGCCGACCTGCGAAGGGAGATCACGACCACGGAGGAGCGGCGAATCACGGACCTGCTGCTCGTCAGGCGATGACGGCGCCCAGCGCAACATCGGGGGCAAACTACGGTTAGCTGAGCACCGGCCGCGATCGCGCGGATATGACTAGCATCCGTGACTGGGTGAGCGGCGGCCTCTCGGGCGGTGGAGCGTACCCAAGCGCCTCCCCGAAGCAGGAGGGACACAGACGTGAGGTTCTCGAGTCAAGACCGAGGTAGACCCGAACGAACGATGGACATCCAACGAACCGATCGAATCATGACCATCGACGGACGCGAGATCTCGGATGCGTCCGACTGCTACGTCATCGCCGAGGTCGGGCACAACCATCAGGGGTCGGTCGACACCTGCAAGGAGCTCTTCGACGAGGCCAAGGCCTGCGGCGCCGATGCGGTCAAGCTGCAGAAGCGCGACAACCGACTGCTCTACACCCGCGAGTTCTTCGAGAAGCCCTACGAGAACGAGAACAGCTTCGGCTTGACCTACGGGGAGCACCGGGAGGCGCTCGAGTTCGGCAAGGCCGAGTACAAGGAGCTTCAGGATTACGCCGACGAGATCGGGATCAGCTTCTTCGCCACGGCGTTCGACCACCCGAGCGTCGACTTCCTCGCGAGCCTGAACATGCCCGCCTACAAGATGGCCTCCGCGGACCTCAGAAACCTGCCGCTGATCCAGCGCATCGCCGAAGTTGGCAAGCCGGTCATCCTCTCGACGGGCTCGGCGACGTTCGAGGACGTCGAGCGCGCCTTCGAGGCCGCGACGGCGATCAACTCCCAGGTCGCCGTGCTGCAATGCACGAGCGGCTATCCGGCGAGCTGGGACGAGCTCGACCTGCACGTGATCGAGACCTATCGCGAGCGCTTCCCATCCGCGGTGATCGGGCTGTCGGCCCACGACAACGGCATCGCAATGCCGGTCGTCGCCTACGTGCTGGGCGCGCGCATCGTCGAGAAGCACTTCACGCTCAACCGGGCCATGAAGGGAACCGATCACCGCTTCTCGCTCGAGCCCCAGGGGCTAAGGAAGATGGTGCGCGACCTGCGCCGCACCCGCCGCGGTCTTGGCAGCCCCGAGAAGCGCATGTACACGAGCGAGGTCGAGCCCTCGATCAAGATGGGCAAGAAGCTCGTCGCGGCCCGCGACCTGCCCGCGGGGTACACGCTCCGCTCGGTCGACATTGCTCTGAAGTCGCCCGGTGACGGTCTCCCCCCGTACGAGTTCGAGCGGATCGTGGGGCGCACCCTGCGAGAGGCGGTCATCGAGGACACGACTCTTCGCGTCGAGATGTTCGAGGAGGCGGAGGCCGCCGCGGTCGGTAGTGCCGTCCGGTCGGATGAGGGCTGACCGGGAGCTCGATGGCTCGGTCGCGGTTGTCACGGGAGCGTTCGGAAAGCTGGGTCCGGTCTGGGTGAACGCGCTCGCCGGGGCGGGGGCCACGGTGGTGGGGGTGGACGTTCGCGACGACGGAGCCGCGTCGCTGGCCGAGCGAGCCACGTCCGCCGGAGGATCCTTCCGGTTGGAGTTCGCCGACGTTACGGACCGTGCCGCCGTTGGCGAGGTCGCGCGCCGCGTGGAGGCCGCCGACGGCATACCGTCGGTACTCGTGAACAGCGCCGGGATCGATCAGCCGCCGTCGTCCGAGGGGCGCACATCGCGAGTGGAGGACGTCCCCACGGAGGACTTCCGTCGCACCGTGGACGTGAACCTGACTGGGACCTTCAACGCAAGCCAGGCCTTCGGCGCACTCATGGTGGAGGCGGGCCGCGGATCCATCGTCAACATCGGCTCGCTGTATGCGTCGATTGCCCCGGACCCGTCGTTCTACGAGCACCTGGAGTTGGACCCGCCCTTCCTGAAGCCCGCCGCCTATGGCGCCTCCAAGGCCGGCGTCCTCAGCCTCACGCGCTACTTCGCTCGCCTCTGGGGCCCGCGCGGCGTGCGGGTGAACGCGCTCTCTCCGGGCGGGGTGAAGGGCGGCCAGGACGACGAGTTCGTGCGCAAGTACTGTGCCCGGGTGCCGCTCGGACGCATGGCCGAGGCGGAAGACCTCGCCGGTCCCCTGCTATTCCTCGTGTCCGACAGCTCCCGCTACCTCACCGGACACGAGCTAAGAGTCGACGGAGGTTTCACAGCATGAGCATCAGCGCCCCCAGCGCCGTACGTACGGTCGCGAACGTCATCGCCGGCGAGGAGCGGGGCGCCGTGGGGGGCGACACCTTCGAGAAGCGCTCGCCCGCGACCGGAGAGGTGATCAGCTCGGTGGCGCGCTCCGACCGACGCGACGTCGATCTGGCCGTCTCCGCGGCCCGCGAGGTGCAGTGGGAATGGGCGCGGACCACCGTCGCCGAGCGCGGTGCCCTCCTTCGGCGCGTGACGCAGACGCTCGAGAGTGAGCAAGAGGCAGTGGCGGAGGTCGTGGCCGCGGAGACCGGCAAGGCCCCGAAGGAGGCGCTCGGCGAGACGGGCGCCGCCATCGAGATGGGCTACTTCGTCGCCGGGGAAGGGCGCCGGTTCTACGGGCGGACGACGACCAGCGCCGTGCAGAACCGCCAAGCCATGACCGTGAGGCAGCCGATCGGTGTCGCCGGACTGATCACCGCAGCGAACACGCCGATCGCGAACGTTGCCTGGAAGGTATTCCCGGCCCTCTTGTGCGGCAACGGCGCCGTACTGAAGGCCTCCGAAGACACGCCGGAGACCGCGCTGGTGTTCGCACGTCTGGCGGCAGACGCTGGCTTGCCGCCGGGTGTCCTCAACGTCGTCCAAGGCCTCGGCGAAGAAGCCGGCCAGCCGCTGGTGGAGCACCCCGACGTGGACGTCGTGAGCTTCACCGGGTCTACCGCAGTGGGCCGAATGATCGCCAGGACCGCGGGGGAGCGGCTTGCAAAGGTCTGTCTGGAGCTGGGCGGCAAGAACCCGTTCATGGTCTGCGACGACGCGGATCTCGCCGCGGCCGCTTCGGCCGCGGCGCTGTCTGCCTACTCGAACGCCGGCCAGCGCTGCGCCGCCGGCAGCCGGATCATCGTCTTCGAGTCCGTCTACGAGGACTTCGTGCGGCGCCTGCTCGAGCGCACCCGCGCCCAGCAGGTGGGTCCCGGCGACGAGCACGACTTCGGTCCTGTGATCAACGAGCGTCAGCTGCAGCAGATGCTCGCGGCGGTCGAGCGCGCGCGGGAGGCGGGCGCGTCGGTGCTTGCCGGAGGCGAGCGCCTGAGCGGTCCAGAGCACGCCGGCGGCTACTACGTGGCGCCCACGCTGGTGGAGGACGCGGGCCTCGACAGCGAGATCTCCTGCGCCGAGCTGTTCGGGCCGATCGCCACACTGCACCGGGTCCGCTCCTTCGACGAGGCTGTCGCCGCCGCGAACGCCACGCCCTACGGCCTCACCGCGGCGGTCTGGACGGCCAGCGTGCACCGGGCACAGGAGTTCGTGGCGCGGATCGTCAGCGGCGTCGCGTCAGTGAACGGCCCGACCTACGGCTCCGAGCCGCACATGCCGTTTGGAGGCGAACGTGCCTCGGGCACGGGCTGGCGGGAGGCGGGCACTGAGGCGCTCGACGTCTACTCCGATATCAAGACCGTGTACGTGAACCACGATCCGGGCCGCACGTAGGCGCATGCCCTCTGCCGTCGCGTTGGTGCCGGCCCGGGCCGGCTCGGTCCGCGTTGAGGGGAAGAACCTGCTGCCGCTGCGGGGCCATCCGCTCATCGCCTACTCGATCTGCGCGGCACGCGAGTCGGGGGTATTCGATGCGGTGGTGGCCTCGACCGACAGCCCGAGGATCGCGGAGGTCGCCCGCCACTATGGCGCCGAGCTGCCTTCCCTTCGCCCCGCGGAAATGGCGACCGCCACGTCCCCCGACATCGAGTGGGTGCGTCATGTCCTGGGCGAGCTCGCCGCCGCCGGGCGAAGCTTCGACGCGTTCTCGATCCTGCGGCCCACGAGCCCGTTCCGGGACGCCGCCACCATACGCCGGGCCTGGGAGCGGTTCCGCGGGACGGGAGAGGTGGACTCCCTGCGCGCGGTCGAACGGTGTCGTCAGCATCCCGGCAAGATGTGGGTCCTGGACGGCGAGCTGATCCGCCCGCTGCTCCCTCAGCCCGAGGGGACGCCCTACCACTCGCGCCAGTACCAGTCGCTGCCGGAGGTCTACGTCCAGAACTCGAGCCTTGAGATCGCCTGGACGCGAGTCGCGACCGAAGGCGGGACGATCGCCGGCGAGCGCGTGGTGCCGTTCTTCACACAGGCCGCCGAAGGCTTCTCGATCGACTATCCCGACGATATCGACCGGGCCGAGCAGCTGCTGGCGGCGGGTGAGGCACGGCTGCCGGAGATTGCTCAGGAGCCGTTCTCGATGGAGCTCGCCCGATGACGCTCGCGTATGTGCCGTACCGCGAGCTCGAGCGGCTGCGCGGGCTCGAGGTCGATCCGTTCGAGCGGGCGGGAGCGTTCGCGGACGCCTGCCGGATCAACACTCTCTACATGGTCATGCGCGCCGGGTCCGGCCATCTGGGGACCAGCTTCAGCGCCATGGACATCGTCTCGCTGCTTCACCTCGAGGTGATGGAAGACCACGATCTCTACTTCTCCTCGAAAGGTCACGACGCTCCCGGCTTGTACGCCGTGCTCCTCGGGCTCGGGCGCCTCGACTTCGACCTCATCCATCGGCTGAGGCGGCTCGGCGGGCTGCCGGGCCACCCCGACGTTCTGTCTACGCCGCTCGTCGTCACCAACACCGGCTCGCTCGGGATGGGCATCTCGAAGGCAAAGGGCTTCGTCCATGCGAACCGACTGGCCGGCCGACCGGGCAAGGTCTACGTCCTCACCGGCGATGGGGAGCTCCAGGAGGGTCAATTCTGGGAGTCGCTTCAGCCCGCCGCGAACGCTGGCCTGAGCGAGATCACCGCGATCGTCGACCACAACAAGGTCCAGTCGGACACCTGGGTCTCGCGGGTGAGCCACCTCGGCGAGCTCGCCTCAAAGGCGTCCGCCTTCGGCTGGGCCGTCGCACGCTGCGACGGCAACGACCCCTCCGCGGTCGGCGCGGCGCTCGCAGAGCTCGACGCCGGTTCGGGGTCGCGGCCACGGCTTCTGATCGCCGACACGCTCAAGGGCGCCGGGGTCTCGCTCTTCGAGCCGCACGACCTTCCGGACGCGGCGGACTCGCTCTACGGCTACCACTCTGGGGCGCCGAGCGAGGCGGACTACGCCTCCGCGCTGGAGGAGCTGATGACCCGGCTCGGCGATCGGCTCGAGCGGCTCGGAGAGCCCGCCCCCGCCCTCGAGCGCGTAGACCCGCCACCGAGGCCTGCCCCGCGCGGCTCGCCGCAGCGCCTGATCGACGCCTACGGACAGGCGCTTGTGGTGGAGGCGGAGCGCGAGCCGCGGCTCGTCGCGCTCGATGCCGATCTCGTGCTGGACACCGGACTCGTCCCCTTCCGCCGCCGCTTTCCCGAGCGCTTCCTCGAATGCGGCATCGCGGAGCAGGACATGGTCTCGCAGGCGGGGGCGATGGCGCTGGCCGGGCTGCTGCCGGTCGTGCACTCCTTCGCCTGCTTCCTGTCGACCCGGCCCAACGAGCAGATCTACAACAACGCGACCGAGGGCACCAAGGTCATCTACGCCGGCTCGCTTGCCGGGCTGGTCCCGGGAGGCCCCGGTCACTCGCACCAGTCCGTCCGCGACATCTCGGCGCTCGGCGCCGTGCCGGGAATGTCGCTGCTCGAGCCGATGAGCGAGCACGAGGTCGGGCTCGCCGTCGAGTGGGCGGTACGCGAGGCCCAGGGGGCGGTGTACATCCGGCTCGTGTCGGTCCCATGGGCGCTCCCGTTCGACCCGCCGTCTGCCGCCCGGCTGGAGCCGGGTCGAGGGAGCCTGCTTCGGGACGGCGAGCATGGGCTGTTCGTCGCAGCGGGGCCGGTGATGGTCTCCCAGGGTTGGGGCGCGGCCGACCGGCTTGCCGCGTGCGGCATCGAGTTCGGGCTCGTTGCTCTGCCCTGGCTTCGCGGGGTGGACGGAGGCTGGCTCGCCGAAGTGGCGGCGGGGCGACCGGTCATCTGCCTGGACAACCACTACACGCTCGGCGGCCAGGGCGACGCCGTGCTGTCGGCGCTCGCCAGCCGGCCGGATGCCTGCCGCGTGCTCAAGCTCGGCGTGGAGGCCGTTCCCGCCTGCGGCACAAACGACGAGGTCCTGCGTGCGCACGGCCTCGACTCGGAATCGCTGGCCGGCCAGGTGGAGGCCGCGTTGCCCGCCTACGCGTGATCCGGGTCGTCTTCTGGGACATCGACGGCACGCTGCTCACGACCGCGCGAGCCGGCGTCTTCGCGCTCGAGGATGCAGCCCGCGAGGTGCTCGGCGTCGACGCGAGCTTCGCCGAGCTGCGGACGTCTGGGTTGACGGACTGGGAGGTGGCGGCGCTCGCTATCCGGACGGCGGGCCATAGTGACGAAGCCAGCACCGTCGAGGCCTTCCTACGCGCCTACGAGCGGTTCCTCCCAGAGCGCCTGCACATGCGGCGCGGCGCGGTACTTCCGGGCGTGGCCGAGATTCTCGATCACCTCGACGGGCGCGAGGACCTGCTGAACCTTCTCCTGACGGGAAACACTCCCCGCGGCGCGTGCGCCAAGCTCGCCCACTACGGGATCGAGCGCTACTTTCGGGGCGGCGCGTTCTGTGTCAACGGGGTGAAGAGAGTGGAGATCGCGCGGCGGGCCCTGACCATCGCCGCCGAGCAGATCGGCGCAAATCCCGAGCGCGACGCGGTCACGGTCATCGGAGACACGCCAGCCGACGTGCTCTGCGGGCAGGCGATCGGCGCCCGCACCGTGGCCATCGCGTCGGGCGCTTGCTCGCGCGAGCAGCTCGAGGCGTCCACACCCTCCGTCGTGCTGAATAGCTTCCCGCCGCCCCGCGAGTTCGAGGCCCTGTTGTCGTCAGGGTCGTGATGCGCATAACGCGCAGCCTCGCTGTCAAGCAACCGGCCTGAAGGCTGAGCTAGCCTGCGGCGGCGTGGAAGTGAGGAGTCTGGCTGTGGCATTGATCGCCCGCCCTGCGGTTGACCTCGGCGCGTGCCTCGAGGCGCTCGATCATGCCGGCGTGGGCGAGCCGACCATCGTGCGGATCGGAGCCGACGGGCCGGCGATGGCGCGTAACCGCGCCCTCGCTGCCTGCGACACCGAGGTGCTCGCGCTCGTCGAGGACGACGTGGTCGTCGAGCCGGGGTGGTTCGAGGCACTGATCGCGGCCTGGACAAGCGCCGACGACGCGCTCGCCTGCGCCGGTGGCCCGTTGCGTCCGGCGTTCCTCAGTGGGCGTCCGGGATGGCTGTCCAACGACCTCCTCGACGCCTTCGCGACGCTGGATCTTGGCGACGAGCCCGCCCGCGTCGACGCCCGCGAGCAGACCTTCTTCGGCGGAAGCGTCACCTTTCGGGCGAGTGCGCTGAGGGCCGTGGGCGGCTTCTGGCCCGCTCGCGGACACCGTGATGGGCGCGACTGGTTCAGCGAGGAGCACGAGGCTCAGCGGGAGCTGGCGCGGGCGGGCTGGCGTGCGGTATATGTCCCCGAGGCGGCTGCGGTGCGGATCGTCGATCGCGACGCGAATCGCCGCGTCGTGTTGCGCCGGAGGCTGCGCTACGGGGCGCGGCGTGCGCTCATCGGGGGATCCGCAGCGGTGCGCGCACCCGGCCGTCAGTTAGCGACGAGCGCCATGGGCGTGCCCGTTGCGCTCGCGTGCGGGCGAATGGCGGTCGCGATGGAGCGCGCCGTCCGGGTCGCGGAGAGCGCCGGCGCGCTGCTTGGCGCCCGGCTCGCCCACTCAGACCTTCAGCCGGTGGTTCGAGAGACTCCGTTCCGCGCCAGCGTGCCGCCCCCACAGCGGCGCCGGGCACGGCTTCGCGGCAGGCGAGCCCGCGAGAGCCCGGTGATCCTCCTCTACCACCGCACGACAGAGCGCGGCTCGGATCCCCTTGGTGTGTGCGTCTCGCCGGGGAACTTCGCCGGCCAGCTCGAGATCCTGAAGGCGACTCGCGAGGTCCTCCCGCTCGCCCAGATCCGCGCTGGCGACGTGCCCCCTCGTGCGGCGGCCATCACATTCGACGACGGCTACCACGACAATCTCGAGCATGCGGCGCCCGCGCTGGCGGCCGCGGGCCTTCCGGCCACCCTGTTTGTCGCCACGGGGCACGTGGCCAAGGGCGCGGGCTTCTGGTGGGACGAGCTCGAGCGCATCCTGAACGGCGCTCCCGCGGAGGCCGATCGGGCGCTGACGCTCGAGCTTCTCGGGCAGCGGCGCACATTTCGCGTGGGCAGCGAGCACGAGCGGCGGACTGCCCGCAAGCACCTCCACAGTTGGCTTCAGCCGATGGCGCCGGAGGACATCGGCTTGGCGCTAGCGCTGCTCCGGGCCTGGGCAGGCGCGCCGGCTGAGGGCGAGACACCGGAGCGGGACCGCCCGATGACGCCCGAGGAGCTGCGCATCTTCGCCACCACGCCGGGGCTGACCGTGGGCGCCCATACGCGCTCGCATCGCTGCCTGCGCCACGCCGACCAGGCATCGCAGGCCGCCGAGATCGCAGGCAGCCGCGATGACCTGGCCACCTGGCTCGGAGCGGAGCCGACCTCCTTCTCGTATCCCTTCGGCGTTCCCGACGCCGACTTCGACGACGCCGTCGTGGCGCGGGTGCGCGCCGCGGGCTTCTCGCTTGCCGTCACCACTACGCCCGGCTCGATCGGGAGGGCAGACCCCTTCAAGCTCCCGCGCCGGGTCGTGCCCAACGTCGACGGTGAGACCTTCGAGGCGTGGCTGCGCACGCCGGCACATTCACCTTCTTCTTAGGTTCACCCACAACCCTCCGCCCCCACGCGCATCCTCGTCGTCGACGACGAGCCCGCGGCCCGCAAGGCGGTCGAGCGGGCGCTTCGGCGCGAGGGTCACCGGGTTGCGCTGGCGGCAGACGGCGCCGAGGCGCTCGACGCGCTGACATCCGAGCCACCCGACGCCCTCGTCCTCGACGTCCTGATGCCCCGCGTCGACGGCCTCGAGCCCTGCCGGCGCCTGCGGCAGAGGGGCGACCGCACGCCGGTGCTCATGCTCACCGCCCGGGATGCCGTCTCGGACCGCGTGGCGAGTCTCGACGCCGGGGCGGATGACTACCTCGCCAAGCCGTTTGCGCTCGAGGAGGCTTGCCCGCGTGCGT
>WUUC01161721.1_pt1 | contig 17317 bp, 12 predicted proteins | sample 6278441 | NCBI WGS metagenome assembly WUUC01 (sample SAMN13675441, study PRJNA597444) | soil metagenome | isolation source: soil | place: USA: Washington | collected 2017-10 | reverse complement strand
TTTCTTCTTTGTCATCGTTGAGTCCTTCTTTTGGGCTCAACGCGTGTCCGTCAATTCGGGGCAACCTCAGCCTAGCATCAAAGAGTTTTTTCTCCAGCGCCCTCGCTTTCCTCAGGCCTACTACGACGCACTGGACAAAAAGTCGTCACTTTGAAATCCGGCAGGTCAGTCTATCAGAGGCAGGAAGATTCAACGTTGCGACAAAGCCGGTTTCGCCAGAGTTCGGGCATGAAGGCCATCCAATCAGATCCTGCGATTCTCGGAGGCACGCTGGTGTTTTCCGGAACGCGTGTGCCTGTTCAGAGCCTTTTGGATTATCTGAGCGACGGCTTTAGTTTGGAGCAGTTCCTAGAGTTTTTCCCATCGGTTAAACGAGCGGATGCCGTCGAGTTTCTGGAGTCCATTGAGCGCAAAGCGTCGCGAAGATTATCTTCGACGAGAATATCCCCTTTCCGCTGAAGCAGTTTTCCCCGCCCATCCTCAAAGTCATCGCTGGGCGGATAGTCTCCGCCGTGCATGCGGCACCCCCCGGGGAGCTACACGATCATTCCGGAATAACCGAAAGCCTCCGTCACTTCGCCCCCAGCAACGCCGCCACCGCCGCCCGAAAATCCTAGATCGCAAACGGCGCACTCCAACCCACAGCCCAAGGCAACGCCTTGGGTTAACCAGCCCACCCCCGCCCTCAAGCCATGAAAGGGCGCCCCAAAACACGCCTCTCTCACTTCGCCGGAGCCGCCAGCACCGTCGTCGTCTGGCTGACCAAAGAAGCAATCGCTCCCGCGTTCTCAGTCTGTCCGTTCGAGTGCAATGTGATGTAAACCACACCGAGGAGATTAACCGCGTTCACCCGCGTCGAGTCGGCCTTCGTGTTGTTATAACCCTGAGCGACCCAGCCGTCGGCCTTCGCCTCGATCAAACGGTGAGCGACCATTTCGCCGAAACGGTTTTTGTACGCCACCACCATGCCCGCGCGCAGAGCGGCAGCATCGATCTTCTTTACGAGCAGAACCGAGCCTTCGCCAAAAAACGGAAGCATCGAACGTCCTTCCACTTTCAGCACGCTCAAGTCAGCACGCTTCGCCGCGATGCGGTGAGCATCCGCGAGCGTCGTATCAAACGACTCACCCGTCCGCGGACGTTCCGCAATCGCCGCGCCTCCCACCGGCGCTACCGCAGAAAAAAGCACTGCGGCAAGCAGGCTGCGCAGTGTGGAGGCGAACGTCATGCTCGCACTCTACGCTTCGCTCTGAAAATTCTCTATTGAGTGTGTCCCTCAATCCCCCGGCTACTTTAACCCGCCTACCGCCCGTACATCTCCCGATCGCGCTAGGGATTTCTCCTCAATGCATGAGGATCTTCCGCAACCGGTGATGAACGCTTCATTTCATCATCGGGCAGAACGCACCCACTATCGGCTCAAACCGTGACCTCCTGACGCGCTTTTTCAGCCAACGCCGTGCTCAAATAACGCTCACCGAAACTGCAGCCCACCGTCACGATTACCTTCCCCGCGAACTCTGGCCGCTTCGCCACCTGCAATGCCGCCCACACATTCGCGCCCGTCGAAATTCCTCCGAGAATGCCGTCCTGCGTCGCCAGCAACCGCGCTGTCTCGAACGCGTCGTCATCCGTCACCGTGACGATCTCGTCGATGATCGCCGTGTTGCAATTTTTCGGGATAAATCCCGCGCCGATCCCTTGGATCTTATGGCGTCCGGGCTTGCCCCCCGAAAGCACCGGACTCGCTGCCGGCTCCACCGCAAATGTCTTCATCGCCCGCCGCGCTTTAATCACTTCCGACACCCCGGTGATCGTCCCGCCCGTGCCGACACCGGCGACAAACGCGTCGATCTTTCCGCCTGTCGCCGCCCAGATTTCTTCGGCCGTCGTTCGACGATGCACTTCGGGATTTGCCGGGTTCTCAAATTGCTGCGGCATGAAACCGCGATCGCCGTGCTGCGCCAGTAATTCGCCCGCGCGTCGGATCGCCCCCGGCATGCCTTCCGCGCCCGGTGTCAGCACGATCTCCGCGCCCAGCATGCGGAGCAGCACGCGTCGCTCGATCGACATCGTTTCCGGCATCGTCAAAATCAACTTGTATCCCCGCGCCGAGCACACAAACGCCAGAGCGATGCCCGTGTTTCCCGAGGTTGGTTCGATCACGACAGAGTCCGCCTTCAACTTCCCTTCTTTCTCCGCCGCCTCGATCATCGCCAGCCCGATGCGATCCTTCACGCTCGCCAGTGGATTAAAAAATTCCGCCTTCAAATAAACCTCGGCATCGATCCCCGCCGCGATGCGATTCAGTTTGATGAGCGGCGTGTTTCCAATCGTAGCGGTGATGTTGGGATAAGACTGGGATGACATGATGCATCCACTCACGCGCCGCCCCGTCATCCAGTCAAGAACGCGCCCGCTCGCTACTCACGTGCCCGCTTTCGTCTGACTGTTCCGATTACAGGCCGCGGCTCAAATAGCTCGAACCATGTCCAGTTGGGCCGCTCTCCAATAATCGCGAGCGTCCTTATTTATCTCGCTCGCACGTCACCGCCCCAAGACGTGACCCAACGCGTCCTTCAACCGCGCGTGCCGAAATTCATAGCGCGCTTCATCCAGTCGCGCCGGTTCCACGCGCGCCCCGCCGAGCAATGCTTCATCCGCCAGCTCTCCCAACGTCACGCGCAACATCCACGCTGGCACCGGCAGCAACGCCGGCCGCTTCAGCACGCGCGCGAGCTCCTGAGCAAACTCCGCATTGGTCACGGCGTCAGGCGCGACCGCGTTTACCGGTCCTCCGCACCGCTGATCGATCACCGAATGATAAATCGCGCCCACAAAATCATCCACGCTGATCCAGCTAAACCACTGATGTCCGGTGCCAAATTTTCCGCCCGCTCCCATGCGAAACGCCGGCAGCATCTTCCCCAGAGCCCCGCCCATCGGAGTCAGCACCACGCCCGCGCGTAACGCGACCGCCCGCAGCCCCAACGCTTCCGCCTCCGCCGTTTCGCGCTCCCACGCTTTGCAAACCTCCGCGAGAAATCCCGTGCCGCGCAGGCTGTCCTCGTTCACTCGCTCATCGCCGCGGTCGCCATAAATCCCTGTCGCCGACGCGCTCACCAGCACGAACGGCCGGTGCTTCATCGTCTCGATCGTCTTCACGAGCGTACGCGTCGCCGTGATCCGGCTGTTCAAAATCGATTCCCGGCGCGCCTTCGTCCAGCGACCGCCCGCCAAGTTTTCGCCCGCTAGATTGATCACCACATCGACCCCGCGGAGCTTCGCCGGATCAAGTTCGCCCGCCGCAGGATTCCAAAAAATGGCCGCCTCGTCCTGTGTCTCACGTCGCACCAGCCGCACGACGTCGTGTCCCTGAGAACGCAAAAACGGGATCAACGCGCAGCCCACCAATCCCGACGCCCCCGCGATCAGAAATTTCATGGAGCGCACCGCGCCGTAGCGAAACCTCAACTCCACGTCCGCTCGCGTGATTTCGTGCCGGTACGCAAACAGCCGCTCCAGCTTCCTTCGCATCCAGCCGCCGGCCACCGCCGCTCCGAGCACTCCGCCGGGTAACTCATAGACGATCTCATCCGTCAAAACACACGACGCCGATCCTTCCGCTTCGATCCGATGCGTATGCTCCCAACGTTTGAACGGTCCGCGAATCTGCACATCGCGAAATTGTTTATCCTCGATCACGTCGCAGTGCTCGACTTCCCACTCCGGCCAGCACGGACCGATCTTCGTTTTCACGACCACCCGCGCTCCATTGCGAACGCCCTCGTGTTTCACGATCTCTGCCCGCTCCCACGGCGGCATCGATCGCTCCAACGCACCCGGACGCAGATGCCACGCGAACACTTCGCTGGCGGGCCGGCTGATACGGATGGTTCGGGAAAACGTCTGCACACTCATTCTGGAACGCACGGCCATACGTACCGCTTCACTCGCCCGCAACCTCACTCTTCGGTCGTCCGGATTCTTGTTCTCATGCCCATCCCAAAAATTCCCTGCGCGAGCATCAGCGCCCATTCGCGATTAACATTCCCCTCAACTCTTCTCTTCCCCCATGCATCAAAACACCGCCCACGCTCCATCCATCATCCTTTCAGCCGTTTAAACGCCTCCAGCGCTTCTGTCCGCGCTGTCTTATGATCCACGATCGGCCTAGGATAATTTCCCCCGAGCTTCACGCCCGCGTTGGTCAGCACTTCCTCGGGTGCCTCCCACGGAGCCTGCAAAAACGCATCGGGCAACGCCGCGATCTCCGGCACCCACCGCCGCACATATGCGCCGTCTGCATCGAACTTCCCGCCCTGCAGCACCGGCGCGAAAATTCGAAAATACGGCGCCGCATCCGTCCCACACCCCGCGCTCCACTGCCAGCCGAGCGTGTTGTTCGCCAGGTCGGCATCCACGAGCGTGTCCCAAAACCACTCCGCTCCGCTCATCCATGACAGCCGCAGATGCTTCACCAAAAACGACGCCGCCACCATCCGCATGCGGTTATGCATCCATCCGGTCGCCCATAGCTCCCGCATGCCCGCGTCCACGATCGGATACCCCGTCAATCCGCGCTGCCACGACTTCAGTTTCTTTCCATCCGGATCGCTCGCCCATCGAAACTCCGTGAACTCCTCCCGAAGCGGCTGCACGGGCGTCGTGGGAAAATGATACAACAGGTGGTGCGCAAACTCTCGCCAGCCCACCTCGCCTAAGAATTTCTGCACGCCCCCATTCGCCGGAAAAATCCCCGTTTCCTTCGCCTGCGCCCGTGCCGCCGCCCAGATCTGCCGCGGCCCGATTTCTCCGAAATGCAGGTGTGGCGACATCCGTGACACACCGTCTACTCCCGGAAAATTCCGCTGCTTTTCATACTCTGCCGCGATTTTCGCGAAAAAATACCTCAGCCGCTTCTTCGCACCCACCTCGCCTGGCTTCCACGCCTCGTAAAACCGCGCATCCCACCTCACCCGCGGCAACAACTCCAGCGCCTTCAGTTCCACCGATCCCGGCCACCGCTCAGGCGCAGGAAACATCTTCGCTTTCACCGCGATTTCCTCTGCCACCTTCAAACTCAGGCAATGCCGCCAGAAGGGCGTGAACAGCTGAAACGGCCCACCCGCCTTATTCGTGATCGTGTGAGGCTCGAACAGCAGTGCGCTGTTAAAACTCTTCGCTTCCACGCCGCCCTCCGCGAGCGCTGCCTTCACGATTTTGTCCCGCGCGATCGCCGCCGGCTCATACCGGCGATTCCAATACACCGCCCCCGCGCCCGTAACCTTTACCAGTTTCCGCAAAATCTCCAGCGAGGTTCCCCGCGCTGCCGCCAGCCGCGATCCTCGCTCTCGCAGCGACACATCCAGCGCCTTCAGCGAATGATGCAGCCACCAACGCGACGCCTCGCCCAATTTCCAGCGCTCCTGCCCCGCCTCATCCCAAATATAGACCGGCAGCACCGCCCCGCCCCGCCCCAACGCCGCCGCCAGCGCCGCATTATCTTGCAGCCGCAAATCCTGCCGAAACCACACGATCGTCGGAGAACCATTCACGCGCCGAAGGAGTCCACGCCTCCACTCAACGCAAGCTCTCAGCCGCTCGCCTACTCCTGCTCTCTCGATTGTCTCCGATCTCCATACGGCTCCGCGTCCTGTGCGCAAAAACTCTCTCCCGCGTTAGTCTCTCGCTCCCACCACTTGCCACCGCCCTCCTTCCGCATCCTGTCCATCCTGCCCAAACTTCGGTCCACCCGCCCCGCCCTTCGCCTCACGCCTTTCGCCCTCATGCCCACCTGGGACGTCCAATTCCGCAACGGTCTTTACCTCCCGCAAATCGACTGGTGGCTCGACGCTCATCATCCCGTCGACCGCTCCTTCGTTTCCCACGCGCACTTCGATCACCTCGCGCCTCACCGCGAAATTCTCTGCTCCGAAGGCACCGCCCGCCTGATGCGCGCCCGCATGCCCGCCGAACGCCGCGAACACGTCCTTCCTTTCGGCCACACCGAGCAACTCACGGCCGACACCGCCGTCACGCTTCATCCCGCCGGACACATCTTCGGCTCCGCCCAAAGTCTCCTCGCTCACGCGGACTACGGCACGCTCCTTTACACCGGCGATTTTAAACTCCGCCTCGGTCTCTCCGCCGAACCTTGCGCCACGCCTCAGGCAGACACGCTCATTATGGAGACCACCTTCGGTCGCCCGCACTACGTCTTTCCGCCCACCGAAAAAATCCTCGCCGACATCATCGCCTTCTGCCGCGCCGCGCTCTCCGAAGACGAGACGCCCGTCCTTTTTGGATACAGCCTCGGCAAAAGCCAGGAACTCCTCAGCGGCCTCGCCGCCGCGCAGCTCCCCGTGATGCTTCACTCTCAGACGCTTCGCCTCACAAAAATCTACGAGGAGCTCGGGCTCGCATTCCCGCCCTATCGCGAATTCGCCGTCACGGAACTCACCGGCCACGTCATCATCTGCCCACCCCAGACCGCAAACTCCTCCTTCCTCAAAAAAATCCGCTCCCGCCGCACCGCGATCATCACCGGCTGGGCCTTGGATCCTGGCGCCACGTTCCGCTACCAATGCGACGCCGCGTTCCCGCTCTCCGACCACGCCGATTTCCCCGACCTCCTCCGCTTCGTCGAACTCGTTGCCCCCAAGCGCGTCCTCACACTTCACGGCTTCGCCGCAGATTTCGCCCGCACCCTCCGCGACCGAGGCATCGAAGCCTGGGCTATCAACCAGGACAACCAACTCGAAATGGCTCTCCCTGTTTCGGTCCCCGGCCTATCCACGTCCGAGCCGCCCAACTATGGACTGCGGCGACTCGGCGCCGCTTTCGACGGGCAGCCTGGGCTGTCCGCGCCCAACGCCAGGCAATCTGCCAACGCCAATCCCCCGCAGACCACCGCCCCTTCCGATCCCTCCACTCTCAACCCTCCACTCTCAACCATTCAAATCGCCCTCACCGATCTGAGCGCCTTCGCTTCCACTGCGGACCGCATCCGCTCCGTCGCATCCAAACTAGAAAAGATCGCTCTTCTGCGCGATTACTTCGCTTCGCTCCTCTCCGAAGAAGACGCCGCCCTCGCCGCTGTCTTCTTCACCGGCCGCCCCTTCCCCCAATCCGATCCGCGCACGCTCAACATCGGCTGGTCCCTTCTCCGCCGCGCCGTCCTCGAGGTCACTCGCCTCAACATCGCCGACTTCCGGCAAACGTATCTGCGCTACAGCGACAGCGGCGATACCGCCGAAGCCATGCTCACCGGCCGCACTCGGCCCGAGCCATTTTCTCTCTGCGAAACCGCCGCCTTTTTCGCCGCCCTTGCCGCCGCCCGCGGCCCCGCCGCCAAACTCGATCTCTTCCAGACGCGCCTCGCCCGCCTCACCCCAGCCGCCGCGAAATACCTCATAAAGATCATCACTGCCGACCTCCGCATCGGCCTCAAAGAAGGTCTCGTCGAGGAAGCCATTTCCGCCTCTACCGGGCGTCCGCTCGAAGCGGTCCGCGAAGCCAACATGCTCAGCGGCGATCTCGCCACGGTCGTCCGCGCCGCCCGCCGCGACGAACTCGCAACCATCTCGCTCCGCATTTTCAACCCGCTCCAATTCATGCTCGCGAGCCCCGAGCCCACCGCCGAAGCGATCGCCGCCCGCTTCGCCCCCCCCATCTGGCTCGAAGAAAAATACGATGGCATCCGCTGCCAACTCCACAAACAAGGCCCCCGCGTCGAACTCTACTCCCGCGACCTTCACAACATCACCGCGCAATTCCCCGACCTCACCCGCGCCGCCGCTTCGCTCCCCGCCGATGTCATCCTCGACGGCGAACTGCTGGCCTGGCGCGACGCTCGCGCCCTCCCGTTTGCCGAACTCCAAAAACGCCTTGGCCGAAAAGGCGGCGACGACTTCTTCCTCGGCACCGAGATCCCGATCTCTTTTTCCGCCTACGACCTCCTCTGGCTCAGCGGCGAATCTCTCCTCAAATCCCCGCTTTCTGAACGCCGTGCCGCCCTCGAATCCCTCCTCCTTTCCGACCCTGCCCCTGTCGCTCAGCTCTCGGCCCTAAGCTCTCGACTTCCCTCCGCCTCCGATCCTTCAACGCTTAACCTTCACCACTCAGCCATTCTGCTGGCCCCGCGCCAGCAGGCTCTGACGCCCTCCGACATCGAGGCCGCTTTCTTCGCCTCCCGCCAGCGCGGCAACGAAGGTCTCATGGCCAAAGATCCACAAAGTCCTTACACGCCCGGACGCCGCGGACTCGCCTGGCTTAAGCTCAAAAAAGCCTATGCCACGCTCGACGTCGTCGTGGTCGGCGTCGAGTACGGCCACGGCAAACGCCGCGGCGTCCTCAGCGACTACACCTTCGCCATCCGCGACGACGCCACCGGCGCGCTCCTCACCGTTGGCAAAGCGTATTCAGGCCTGACCGACGCCGAGATCGCCCAGTACACCGAACACTTCCTCGCCAACACCCTCGAAGAACACGGCCGCTACCACACCGTCGCCCCCGACGTCATCCTCGAAGTCGCCTTCGATTCCATCCAGCTGAGCAAACGCCACCAAAGCGGCTACGCCCTCCGTTTCCCAAGAATCGCCCGCATCCGCACCGACAAAACCCTTGCCGACATCGACACGCTCGAAACCTGCCGCCGCCTCGCCGGCCCCAACGCCTTCGCTCCCCAAAAAACCGCACAATCTTGAATCGCAAAGACGCGAAGAAGCGAAGAGCCAAAAAACCAACTTTCATCCAACGTCCCCAAGCCGCTTCAAACCCACGACTCTTCGCTTCCGCGCCTTAGCGGCTTCGCGTCTTTGCGATTCAAATCACCGTAGAAATGTTCACCCGCGTAGAAAAACCCGCCCTCACCGGGTCCAAACTTTACGCGACGCTTCACCCGGAACTCTCCACTTGGTTCGCCGCGAAGTTCACCCACTTCTCTCCCGGCCAACTCGCCACCGTCCCCGAAATCCTCGCCGGCAACTCCGCACTCCTTTGCTCGCCCACCGGCACCGGCAAAACCCTAGCCGCCTTCCTCGGCGTCTTCGACTATCTCGCCAAAGCCCACGACCGCGACGAACTGCCCGCCGGCCTCGTCGCCATCTACGTCTCGCCCCTCCGCGCGCTCACCTACGATCTCCAAAAAAACCTCCAAGGCCCGCTCGACGAACTCGGCTGGAAACACATCCGCGTCGCCTCACGCAGCGGCGACACCACGCCCAAAGAACGCGCCGCCCAACGCCGCAAACCCCCTCACATCCTCCTCACCACGCCCGAAAGCCTCACGCTTCTCCTCAGTCAGCCCACCTGGATCGCCGCCTTCAAAACCGTCCGCTTCCTCATCATCGACGAGCTCCACGCCCTCGCCGAAAACAAACGCGGCTGCCTCCTCATGGTCTCCGCCGAGCGCCTCGAAGAAGTCGCCGCCAGCGCCTCCCACATTCCAGCGCCCCACGCTCCCGTCTCTGCTCCGGCTCTTAGCTCTCAACCTTCAACTCTAAATCAAAGACCGCTGCTCCGCATCGGTCTCTCCGCCACCGTCGCCCCGCTCGAACGCGTCGCCGAATTCCTCGTCGGCACCGAACGCCCCTGCCGCCTCATCGAGATCGCCCCGCTCAAACGCGCCCACATCGAGCTTTTCTCCCCGCTCCGCAAAAATCCCTACCCACCCGCAGGCTGGGGCGGCGCGCGCCTCCACAAAGAACTCTGCGCACTTCTCCTCCAAAAACGCACCACGCTCATCTTCACCAACACCCGCAGCGGCGCCGAAAGCATCGGCCTCCGCCTTAAACAACTCCTCCCCGGCCTCGCCGCGCAGATCGAAGTTCACCACGCCTCGCTCGACCGCGCCGTCCGCCTCGAAGTCGAAGACCGTCTCAAACGCGGCGAACTCCGCGCCGTCGTCTGCTCCACCAGTCTCGAACTCGGCATCGATATCGGCTCCATCGATACAGTCGTCATGGTCTCCGCCCCCAAAGGCGTCTCCCGCGCCCTCCAGCGCATCGGCCGCTCCGGCCACTCGATGAAGCAGACCAGCCACGGCGTACTCTTCGCGACCAACATCAACGACCTCGTCGAGTGCACCGTCACCGCCCAGATGATGGAGCGCCGCGAACTCGAGCCCGTCCGCCTCCACGCCGCCCCGCTCGACGTCCTCGCCCAACACCTCGTCGGCCTCGCCATCTTCGGCTCCGTCACGCCCGACGAAGCCTTCGCCCTCATCCGCCGCGCCCAACCCTTCCGCGATCTCACTCGCGAAAAGTTCGGCCGCGTCCTCCGCTACCTCGAAGGCGGCGGCGTGTCACTGGAGCGCAGCTACCGCGACCTCTTCGGGAAAGTCCGCCTCGTCGGTGGACAACTCACCATCCCGTCGCCGCGCACCGCCCGCGATTTCTACCAAAACGTCGGCACCATCGCCGCCTCGCCGATGATTCAAGTCCGCCTCGGCCGCCGCAATCTCGGCCAGGTCGAGGAAACCTTCATGAAAGGCCTCCGCCCCGGCGACGTCTTCGTCCTCAACGGCCGCACCGTCCGCCTCGTCGGGGCACACCTCCTCACCGCCAAAGTCAAAGAAGCCAAAAGCGCCCTGCCCACCGTCCCGCGTTGGAACGCCAACAAAATGCCCCTCACCAGCGGCATCGCCCTCGAAGTCGCCCGCTTCCGCACGGACCTCGCCGCCCTCCTCTGCGAAACCGCCGCTTCCGCCAATTCCGGTTCCGACCGGTCCGGGGCACACACGCGGCTCGCTGGACGTGGACCGAAAGGCCCGCTCGAGATTGCCGGGTCCACTCAAAACGCCTGCACGCCCTCCGCCCCAACTACCAACTACAAACGCCCCACGACTCTTCCTCGCTTGGACACACCTGAAGTCACCGCCGCCCTCAATCACCTCACATCCGCGTTTGCCCTCTCCGCGCCCAACGCCGAAGCCATCCTCCGTCACTTCATCCTCCAATCCGCCCTCTCTCGCATCCCCACGACCAATTTCTTCCTCATCGAGCGCTACGAAGAACAAAACCTCCTCCACTACTTCGTCCACTCGCTTATCGGCCGCTCCGCCAACGACGCGCTCTCCCGCATCATCGTCCAACGCGTCAACCAGGCCCTCGGCGGCAACGCCCGCGTCACAATCGACGACTACGGCTTCCTCCTCACCGTCGCCCCCTTCCAATCCATCGACCTCGATCTCTGGAAAAAACTCTTCACCCGCACCGGCGCCGAGGCCGCCCTCCGCTCCGCGCTCTCCGAAGCCGACCTCGTCAAATGGCAGTTCCGCGGCGTCGCCCAGACGGGCCTCATGGTCCCCCGCCGCGTCCACGGTCAGGAACGCGGCGCTCGCTCGCTCCAATGGAGCGCCGAAATCATCTTCGAGGTCCTCCGCCGCCACGAACCCGACCACCCGCTCCTCGAAGAAGCCTACGCCGAAGCCACGCTCCGTTTTCTCGATACACCGCGCGCCCTCCAGTTTCTCGACGACGTCCACCGACTCCGCTGGGAACTCGTCCCAACAGATCGCGTCAGTCCGTTTTCCTTCGGCATCTTCGTCAGCAAAATCAAAGAGACCATGACGCTCGAAGAGCCCGAAACGACCATCGAGCGCCTCTACCACGACATGTACGGGGCCGACCTTCCGATGTAGGCAGCAAGCTTGCTCGCGCTCCGAAATCCCCGCGCCAAATCCGTCGCTCCGCCTCCATGCGAGCTGTCGTTCTCCATTTCGCCTCCCAGCTCTTTTTCTTCATCCTGTAAATCCCGCAATCTTGTCCAAAAAAATTTCAGCCCTCTTGTGTCCGCGCTCCGTGTCCTCTGTGACTCCTTCCGAATTCCGACTTCCTCCGCCATGCCGACGCCCCGCCAACAAATTCTCCCTGGCCTCTGGCTCGACGCACGTCGCGCGCTTTTCATCGAACCGCTTCGCGCGCTGGTCCTCGCCGACCTCCATTGGGGCTATGCGGCCTCGCACCGCGCCATTGGCAATCTCCTTCCCGACTGGGGCGACGCCGAGATCGCGTCCACGCTCCGCGCCCTCATCGCCGATTATGCGCCACACGAAATGATCTGGCTGGGCGATTCCCTCCACGCGCTTTCCGGACGCGCCGCCGCCGAGATGTTTCTCAAGGATTTCTCCGCCGTCCCTACCGTGACCATCCTCGCCGGTAATCACGATCACCGCTGGTCCCGCGCCACCGCCCGCACACTCGAACGCCCCGGTTTCTATTTCCACCACGGCGACGCCCCCGTCTCCGAAATTCCACACGGCGCACGTGAACTCATCGGCCACTACCATCCCGCCGTATCGCTCTACGACGGTGCCGGCACACGCCTGAAAGTCCCCGCGCTGGTCGCATCGCCACGCCGCATGATTCTTCCGGCCTTCTCTCCCTGGGCCGCCGGAGTCGCTTGGAACAACGAACTCCAGCCCGAAGAAACGTTATGGGCGATTGCACCTTCGCGGGTTTTCGCAGTCAAACCCCAGCGCCTGGGCTTCAGCCGGAGCTAAAACACTCTACGCCCCAAACCATTGGTCTGCGCTATTTGACCAGGATCTCCCGTCAGGCCACGCCCTACTTCCGGGGAAGTACATACGGCCCGCGTGTGATGTCCGGCGGCCCGCCGGCAGGGCTCGTGCGTGGCCGCTACAGTCTAATTTCCCTCATCTAGTGATGACACCCGCCCTCCCCCGTCCCCCGAAATCACTCAGCCTCCGCCTCGCGCTCGCCTTCGCGGCGGGAGCAACTCTCCAAGCCACGCCTATTTCCTTCAGCGACGGCGAGCGCTTCAATTTTCGTGTCAGTTGGGGACTCTTCAGCGAAGCCGCCGAGATCGCCATCTGCGCCCGCGCCGAACAATCCGCCGGACTCCCACAAATCCGCGTCACCACCACGACGAGCACGCGCGGGATCGTCCGCAAACTCTACGCTTTCGACGGGAACGCCGAATCTGTCTTCGGCGCCAACGATGGCCGCATGCTCGCCGCCACCGCCAGCACCTCGGCGAAAAAGAAAAAGACCCACACGATGGCCGTCTTCGATTACCCAGCGTCCGTCGTTCGCTATGAAGATTATCTTCGGCCCGGTCGCTCCACCACCATCCTGCTGCCCGACGGCCAGCCGATGGACCTCATCACCAGCCTCATCGAGGCTCGCGCATGGAATCTCAAAGTTGGCGACCGCCGACCCACCACCGTGATGTTCGACGATGAATTCTACGAACTCACCCTCGTCGCCGAAAAACTCGAACGCGTCGAAACACCCACCGGCAAATACAGCGCTCTTATGATTGTCCCCCTCATGGAGAAAGAACCCAAGGGGATGTTTAAACGCGGCGGCACCGTCCGCGTCTGGATTTCCCAGGACGAAAAACGCCTCCCCGTGAAACTCGAAGTCTCGCTCAAATACGGCACCGGCACCGCCTGGCTCATGGAGTACCGGCCTCCAATCACGCCCGTCGCCGTGGAACGCGCACTGCGGGCGCGTTAAGCACCATCGCCCGCGATCAACGCTGGCTCCCCAGTGACTCGGTTCGCCCCGACGAGCGATTACTAACTAACGCCGAAACCTCTTCGCGCCTTTTGGCCCCTTCGCTCCCTCCTTCTCCCCTAAAACAAATCGCCACGGCATCGCCGCCCATTCTGGGCCAGCAAAGTCCACGCCGATCCGTGGTGTCGCCTGTATCCGATTCGCAGCCACGCGAACGCCCTTCTCGATCCACAGCCCGCTTTCTGCCTCCGTGGCCGCCAGTCCATTGAGCGCACGTCCGATCTGCAGAGCCTTCGTGAGCCGCCCCGGCCCTCTCGCATCCGCCACGCCGCGGATCAACACCGCCGCCGGGAAATCCTCTGGCCCCGTCACGAGGTTCAACATCTCGTGGATCCCGTAACACAAGTACACATACCAAACCCCGCCCGCGCGATACATCACATCGGTCCGCCCCGTGCGTCCCGCCCGGGCATGACACGCCAGATCTTCCTCCCCGCAATACGCCTCGGTCTCCGTGATCACGTGCCTTGTCTCTCGCCCATCTGCGTGCCGCCGCATCAAAACGTGCCCGACCAGCTCGCGCGCAATCGCAACCGTATTTTTGCGCTGGAAGACTTTCGCTTGGATAGGACCGGGCATAGTTATTAAGTGAGTCTTCAATATTCCGCGTGAGCACCAAGGCAACGACCGCCCGCATTTCCCCGCTTCGCCTCAATCTCCGTCGTTGCACCTACGACGGACTCGCCGCCATGCCTGCGGTCTTTCTGCTCACGCCAGGCAACTTCGTCATGGCCGCGTTGCTGACCGGTCTGTACGCGCTGCCTCCCGGCACCTACGGCATTATCGTCTCGATGCCTTTCTGGTGTAACTTCCTCCAACTCGGCCTCACGCCGCTTCTCTCGAAAATCCGCCCGCAACGACTCGCCTACCTAAGTGCCGGCGCGCAATCGATCCTTCTTGCCGTCCTCGGCCTCGCGATGTTCTGGCTCCCCGCCAACGACCCCGCGCGCACTACGCCGTGGTTTATCGTCATCTTCGCGCTCCTGGGCGTGACCGCCGCCCTCGCCGGTGTCGGCTGGACTTCCTGGATACAAGAATGGGTGCCCGGGCGCGTGCGTGGAAAATATTTCGGCACACGCAATCAGGTCATCCATGTCGTGACGGCAGTTTTCCTTATCTCCGTGGGTGCGCTTTTGCGACGCAACAACAGTTCGGCCCTCGCCTTCCAACTCGTACTTTTCGCCGGCGCCGCTCTCCGCGTGCTCTCGGCGTGGTACCAAGCGTCCGTCCGCACGCCGGAATTCCCATCCCACGCGCAAGAAGCGAAACGCCCCTGGCGGGAGCAGATCGCCGAGCTGCGCCGCCTGCCGTCGTTTCTCTGGTTCGTCGCCTTCGGCGCGGCGTGGGGTTTCGCAGCCACCTGCATCGGCCCGTTCTACGCCGTGTTCATGTATCAACATCTCGGCCTTACCGTCGAAACCGTTAGTTGGCTCACCGTGCTCACGAGTGTGGGCGGCGTCCTCTCCTATCCCGCCTGGGGTGCGCTCGCGCACCGTTTCGGCAACAAGCCCGTGATCTTTTTCGGCATGGTGACCTGGCAACTGCAAAATTTGCTCTGGTGTTTTCTCCGCCCCGACAACACCTGGCTCCTCTGGGGCATGTGGATTTTCGGTGGCGTCATGAGCGCTGCCGTCTTGCTCGGGATGTTCAACATCCTCCTTAAACTCATCCCCGCGACCGCCAAGACCGCCGCGATCAGTCTCCACATCGCCATCGCTTCGCTCGTCACCGCCATCGCTCCCATGCTCGGCGGTCGCATCCTCGAGACGTTTCTCGCTGCCGGCCACGATCCGATGGTCGTCTATCACCGCCTGTTCCTTCTTCAACCCGTCCTCGCGATCCTCGCCTGTCTCGTGCTGCTCTCCCGTGTGCGCGAGCCGCAGTCGGGCGAGCTCACCACCGTCTTCGGCGCCATGCGCAACGTCCGCACGCTCGGCTCGATCTTCGGGCTCACTTACGTGGTGAACTTCGTCTTCGTCAAAAACGCCAAGGACAAAACATGACAGCACTCGCGCACCCTCTTGCGCGCATTTATACCCTCACCGGCAATCTGCTCGCCGAGCGCACGCAACAGTTCGCCGCCTGGGTGCCCGGCAAAACCCAGCGGGCCGCATCCGAATCGTTCCAAGTCGGCGGCAAGGGCATCAACGTCTCCAAAATGCTTAGCCGTCTCGGCACGCCGAATACCGCCCTCTGTTTCACCGGCGGCGCTCCGGGTATCGAATGTGACGACTGGCTCCGCTCCCACGCCTTCGCGCATCGCACTTTTCCTACTCGCTCCGCCACACGGACCGGCCTCGTCGTGCGTGCACCCGGCCAGCACGAAACGACCTTTCTCGGTCCAGACTCCCCGCCCGACGCCGCCGCTTTTCACGCCTGTGCCAGTTACCTCGACGCACTTCCCAACATAACCGCTCTCGCGCTCTGCGGCAGTTTTCCCGGCTGGGATATTTCCGCCGCCCATCCGCTTCACGACGCGCTCGACCGCCTCATCGCCCGCACGATCGTGTGCGCCGACACCTACGGTCCACTGCTCGCCTGGGTCGTCGAACGCCCCGTCGCCCTCGTGAAGATCAACCGCGGGGAATTCGATCTTCTCTTTCCCGAGTCCGAGCGCGCACAGCCTGTCCTCACACGCCTCGGTGAAGCCCGCAGCCGCTGGCCCGTGCAACGCTGGATCGTCACCGACGGCCCGGGCGAGGTGTGTTTCGTCGATCGCAAACCTGACAACTCGCCGCCCGCTTCACTCCTTCCACCAGCGGTCGAAGAAGTTTCCGCCACCGGCTCGGGCGATGTCCTTTTTGCCTGCATTCTCGATGCTCTGCTCGTTCGGGGCTCCACGCTCGTCGAGGCCGTTGCCTTCGCGTTACCTTTCGCCTCCGCCAATGCGGCCAGCCCCGGAATCGCGGAGTTCCCTATGAACCAAGTTCGTCAATCGAGGTCACTGTTTTCCCATGAACCGTAAAGTCGTCATCATCCTCACCCTCATCATTGTGCTCGCCGGCGGTTTCTTCGGCTACCGCAGCTTTAAGGCCCGAGCCGACCGCGAACTTGCCGATCGTCAGGCTGCCGAAGCCGACGCAGAGGCCTCTCGCAAAGCGGATGAAGTGCGCAAACGCGCCGCCGCTGAAGCCGAAGCCCACCGCCTCGCTTCGCTCCAGGCGGAAAGAGACGCCGCCAAAGCCGCTGAAGACCTCGCCCGCCTCCGCGCCGAAGAAGCCGCCGCCGAGGCCAAACGCCTCGCCGCCGAGGAAGAAGCTCGCAAGGCCACGGCCGAGCGCGAACGCCTCGCCGCCGAAAAAGCCGCCGCCGAAGGCGAAGCCCGCCGCCTCGCCGAAGAGCGCGAGCGCAGGGCGATCGAAGCCGAAACCGCCCGCAAAACCGCTCTCGCTCAACTCGCTGAGACCGAAAAACAGAAAAAAGCCGCCGCCGATCGCGAGGCCGCATACTTAGCCGCTATTAAGCGCCAGCAAGAACGCGAGCGCCTTAAGGCCGAAGAAATCAATCAAAAGGCCGATTTGCTCGCCCGCTCCATTTATCCGAGCGATTACAAGCGACGCACCCACTACTATCTCGACGTGGACATGAAAAACGCCGACGCCGAAGCCGCCGTAAAAAAACCCGTGAGCGAGAACGCGACCGACAAAAAGCCGTGAGTCGATTCGGGGAGCTGTTTTTCCCAAATAAATCCTTGCTAGAGCGAACTAAGATTCACTTAGTTCGCCCCTTTATTTTATGAAAGCGACCATCAAAACACAGGGCCAGCAGTTCGC
>WUUC01107867.1_pt1 | contig 17328 bp, 17 predicted proteins | sample 6278441 | NCBI WGS metagenome assembly WUUC01 (sample SAMN13675441, study PRJNA597444) | soil metagenome | isolation source: soil | place: USA: Washington | collected 2017-10 | reverse complement strand
TTAGGAAACCGCTGCTCTATCCAACTGAGCTACGGGGGCGTGGCTTGAATTTAGCGCACTTACGCGAAGTGTGTCCAGCAAACGATGACCGGCGGGTTGTCGATATCCGTATCTTTCGGTTAATGTGCTGGTATGAGAGTCTGCACCGGCAGTACGGGCCTTCGAGTCACTGTCCTCTCGATCGCGGTCCTGCTCTGTGCGAAGGACGCTTCGCCGCTCGATAATCCTGAAAAGGTGATCGAAGAAACCTGCGCCAGGGACTGGTCTCATAATTCTCGGATGCGAGCCGCCTGTATCGAGCAGCAGTTAAGCGTACTGGAGAAAGCCCGCTCGGCTCCCATTGATCCCCGTTTGCAGCAGGAGGATCTGTCGCTTATCCAAGAACGATGCGAAAAGAATTGGCCTGATGATGTGCGTATGCGGCTGCAATGCCAACAACAAGAGATACGAGCGTTCCAAAAGCTACAAGGGCCGCCGCCGAAAGGCGTCAGCTTGAAAGACTACTCGATTGCGGTCGCGCAGTGCTCGAAAGAATGGCCGGACGATTTCCGTAAGCGGGCGCGCTGTATGGAGGAGCAGATTGCGGAGAAACGTAGAAATATTGAGCGTGATTAGGTTCCGTTCGATCCGCTCGCTGCCGGGGCGGAGGCGTCGGCTTTTCCCGTCACCAGTTCATGCTTGGTCGGAATCTGTTTGAGCAAATCGGCTCGGATTTGATAGATGCCTTGCAGCCGTTGACCGACGGCAAACGCCAGGCCGCCAGTTTGATCACCGATTGATAGTCTCCCCGCCACTTTCCCGTCTCTGCCTGTTGCGATAAATTCCGCGGCAGGGTTCACCAGTCCGTAGGGCGCTAAAGGGCTGGCCTGTTTAAGAACCCGCTCTTCTGCGGGAACGCTGGCGAGTCTGCTGACAAAGAGAGTAGCGGTTTGCTGATTGATCTTTTCGGCCGGCGCATCCTCCAAGGCCCATTCACCATTCTGATTGATGAGAGTGAACTGTTCGGCCCGCGTTTTTACGCTGAGAATCGCGATGTCATGTTCCTCTGTGCCGAGGAGGCGCTTATCTTGAAGAGCGTAGAGCTCCTTCGTGAAGTCTTTGATGAACGTAGGATTCACACGGAAAAGCGGCGCATCGGGCATCGTTTCAGCGATGGCTTCACCGCTTGAGGGATTCGGCTGATGGAGTTTGACCGTCTGATCGCCGCCGGTTCCATGAACGGTGATCTTGACCTTAGGCTGCTTCAGCGTCCGGGCGAGCCTATCGCGCGAAGGGCCCGGGTCGACAATCCCCATTGCTTTCAGATCCTCCAGGCGGAACAGCAGCATTCGCACCTCATTGAGATCTGCTTCCGCTTCAACGGGGTAGCGAATTTTCCACTTAGGCTTCGGTTTGTCGCTGACACGATAGAGCACGATTTCCGTGGTCGGATAGGTCAGCCGGATTCGATCGATGTCTCCGGATGTCAGGTGGAGGATGTCCTTGCGTCGGAAGGTCATGAGAGATTTGTTGACAACATCTTTGGCGGCCATGTCAGTCAGCAACAAGGCGCGATCCGAAGTGCGAAGGACATAGAGAGTGGACGAAAGGGGCCCCGTGTCACCGATGAGGAGGGTTTCCTCTGCGGGGCCGGCTTTAATGGTGACGGTGGTGACCGGCGTATCAAGTCCGAACGGAGCTAAGGCGGTCGGATGTGTTTCGACCACCCGGTGGATCGATGCGAGAACGAGCGTACGGATGAGGTTGTTGACCTCACGGGTATCCGCCTCCGTTCGGACTGGTTTCACCAGCATCCAGCCGGTCTCCGGGCTCCGCTCAAAGACGAGTTCATCTTTATCGGTTTTGAATGTCAGGGAGGTGATCGCCTGCTCTGCGACTGTCAGCACTTTCTTTTTTTCGGTTTCCGCCCGTTCTTCTGACTCTTTGGCGGGGAATTCGACAAGATATAGATACAGTCCGAGCGAGGTGAACACGAGCGCCAACACCGCTGTCGGCCAATAGCGCGTCATTACAGTCTGCGGCGTTTGCGCCAGACCTGAATCCCCGCGATGAGCACAAGGGCGGGCAGGCCAATAACCTGTAGATAAAGAAGCGTGCGCTCTTGAACCGGATTAGGAACAAACGGACGCAGGGCCTGATCTCTGGGACCGATGCCGATCATGTCTCGGTCCTGAGCCAGCCAGGCGACGGTGTGGAGGAAAAAGTCCGTATTACCGGGAAAGTTCACGAATGCGTTACTGGCGAACGTGGAATTCCCGATCACCGCAAGTGCGGGCCGTGGTTTCCCTTCCACCGCAGGTGTTTTGGGCGCGAAGGCCGCGGCCATTGGCAGCGGTCCCTTGATATCCTCTTTCTCGTTTAAACTGACGACCCGGCCTTTCAAATCGGTTTCAGCCCAACTGTTCGGCGAGGTCCGGGCAAGCGGCACAAAATCCCAGTCTTTGCCGGCCTGTTCATCGAACGTGATGTGACGCGCGAGAGGAAATAGGACGGCGGCGTTCAGGTCTTGCGTGATCTCGTGCTCGGTAAAGGTTCGGACCAAAAGAGCGGTGAGGTCGCCCTGCGCTAACCGGTCTTGCAAGTCCACCAGCACGCCGCGGCCCAAACCGACGCCCCACCGGCTCAATAAAGGGGCGAAATCCGCTTGCGTGTCCGGATCCACCATTAACAGCAGATGTCCGCCTTTCTCGATGTAAGCATAAATTCGATTCAATTCGTCGCTGGTGATCGGCTTACGCGGACCAACGATCGCTAAGATGGATGTCTTGTCCGGAACCGCGGTCTGCGTCAGAAGGCTCAGGCTGGCGACGTCGTATCCCTGTTTGGCCAATATGTCCTTGGCGATGGAAAACCCGGTGCGTTCCCGATTTTCGATCCCAGGCTCGCCGTGACCTTCGAGAAAGAGCACTCGTTTCTTATCGTCTTTGGACACCCGAATAAGAGCGCCTGTCAACTCGGCTTCAGAAGGAGTGGTCACGCGAACCGTTTGAACCCCGCTTTCGAAGACCGCGGTATCGCTTCTTGTGATGCCATAAGCCTGTGCCATCTTCGGCTGGCGTTCGGGGTCTATGAATTCGACGGCAATTTTCTGACTGGCCTGCCGGTAGCTGTCCAGGCGCTCCTTGTAGGCTTGATAGCCGGGATCTTTCTCGCGGGTAAAGACGGTAATTTTGACGTCGCGTGGAAGGCTTCGGATCACGCGGTGCGTCTGCGGGGCCAACGAAAAGTTTTGATTTTCCGAAAAATCCCAGCGGAGCGAGTGACGTGACGCGAGAAAGTTCACGATGGTGAGGATCCCGATGAATAGCAGTACCATGACTAGACTATTCGCGCCCATTCTCATCGAGCGGCGTGCGGATACCGTTTTCAAGGTCTCGACATGGACGATAAAAAAGAGCAGTAGACAGAGGAGTGCGAGGGCTTCAGCCCCCGTGACGATCCAAATCTGCTCGGGCGAGAAGAGGTAGCCGATCATGCCAGCGACCGCCAATGCAAGCCCGATGACGCCGAGCGGGAGCGTTTTCAGGTTCATTTCCACCTGGCTGAGTCGATGACTCGATGGGTGAGGAAGAGCATGAGGATCGACGCGCTGACGAAATATACCAAGTCACCCGTATCGACGAGACCGCGAACCAAATGGTCGTAATGTTCCATAAATGAGAGGTAAGAGACGATCTGTCCAGCCGCCGTGTCGCCAAAGATAGAGCCGAGTCCCGCCAGAAGCCAGAGGCAGAGCAGCAGTCCAAAGCTGACGAAGGCTGCGACAATTTGGTTTTCAGTCAGTGCTGAAGCCAATACGCCGACGGAGAGAAACAGGGCGCCCAGCAGCACCAACCCCAGATAGCCCGTGAGCACGGGATACCAATCGAAGTCGCTGAACAGCGATAGCGTCAACGGGATGAGTCCTGTCAGTCCCACGAGGCCGACGAACAGAAGAAACACGCTCATGAATTTGCCGGCGACAATTTCGTTCAGGCCGACCGGCGAGGTCATAAGCAATTCGAATGTGCGGAGCTTTTTCTCCTCGGCGAACAGCCGCATGGTCAATATGGGCAGCACGATGAGCAGGACGAATCGAATGCTGCTGAAGAGGTTCCGAAACACCAGATCGTTGAGGTTGATCTGCGCCTGTCCCTGCACTTGCATCAACTGGATGGCTTGAGCTCCCGTGAAGACAATGTAGAGGTACGCGAGCAGTCCGACGATCAGCAGAAACACGGCCCCCACGACATACACTACCGGTGAAACAAAGTACGACCGCAACTCTTTCCTCAGAATCGTGTTGGCCGGCGTCATGACGTCGATCCCCTGTCGTCCAGAGTCCCGGCCGAATCGAGCGGCGCCTCGCTGTGCGGCGGCAATCCTTCTTCACGCCTGGTCAGCTGGAGAAACACATCTTCCAGCGTCAACGAGATCAACTTCAGTTCCACGAGCCCCCAGTTATTGGTCACAGCCAGTCGTGCCACATCTTCCCGGATATCGCGGCCCAGCTCGCTCTCGAGGAGAAGATGTCCGGCAGGTCCATTCGCATGCACATGAAGCACGCCGTCGACCTGACCTAATCGAGCCTCCGCGTCAGCGGGCGGGCGAGTCAGCGTCACTGCAATCTTTTCTGAATGGCGGAGCCGCGCTGAGAGGCGGTCGGGCGTGTCTTCAGCCACGATCCGTCCTCCGCTGATGATGACGACTCGCTGGCACACTGCGGTCGCTTCCGGAAGAATGTGCGTGCTCAGGATGACCGAATGTGAGCCGGCCAGGCTTTTGATCAATTCCCGGATCTCGATAATCTGCTTGGGATCCAAGCCGACTGTCGGCTCATCCAAAATCAGAACGGGGGGATCGTGGATGAGCGCTTGAGCAAGCCCGACGCGTTGTCGGTATCCGCGCGAGAGGTTCCCGATCAACCGATGCTGAACCGGCCCCAGGCCAAGGCGCTCGACTTCACGGGACAAAGCGCCGGTCAGCATGGCGCCGGCTAATCCATGCAGCCGGCCAACGAATCGCAGATATTCCTCGACCGTCAGCTCCAGATATACCGGGGGCGTTTCCGGCAGGTAGCCGATCCGCCGCTTCACCTCGAGCGGCTGGTCGGCGCAATCAAATCCCGCGACGGTGGCTGTGCCTTCGGTAGCCGGCATGAAGCAGGTGAGAATACGCATGGTGGTTGTCTTGCCGGCGCCATTGGGACCAAGAAAGGCGAGCACCTCGCCTTTGGCGACAGAAAACGTCACGCGATCAATCGCCGTGTGCTGGCCGTAGCGTTTGGTGATCTGGTGAACGTCTATCATAGGGACGGATCAATGGCTTGCTGTGCGGATAAAATGGGGATTACCGGGGCGGGTGTCTGATCGCCATGGCTTCACAGTGAATTGCTGGGCATCTTACTCAGGAGATGTGAGGCAGTCAACATGCGAGATGCTCGGACGAGCAAGCTTTACAGACGCAACGCTGTCCTGTTACAGTCCGCGCGTCCTGCAGGCTTCCTCTTCTTCGATTACCGGCGCCATGAGAGCTTATTGTTGGTTCAGCATTGGGACCGCCTGCCTGATGTCTTGGCTCACAGTGGCGGTCGTCGAGGGCAGGTCGCACAGTACGTATAAAGTACAAGGGACTGTCATTGCGATTACCTTGACGCAGACCCCTCCCTTGATCGTCGTCAAAACGCCCTTAGGGCCGAAAAACCATATGACGGTCGGCGCCGCGGTCACTGCCCACACGAAAATTATTCGCGGGACAAAGCGTGTGGCACTGAATACCATTCGAGAGGGCGACGTCGTGTGGTTGACGTATATCAAAGCGCCGGGGGGTGTCCTCGCAGAGGTGATTCGGATCGTCGCCTAAAGCCGGGCCGACCCACGGACCCTCGCGAACAACGAGCGCGCTCAGGGTCCATGGGTAGGGGGATGGCCTAGCTGTTGTTGCTATGTACATTTGTCAGGATCACCTTCATACCAAGGTAGGGCAGAGACTACGGTTGCGGTATTGTTGATTGCTCGGTCCAGGCTTAGCTTGAACGAAACAAGCGAGGATGTCCTCGGCCCTGTCAGATCAACCGGGCATCACAGGTGTTGAATATGACAAACGATACGTCGCACACCAACCGCACTGTCTTATGTACCCTGGCCGCCACGGGGTTGCTGCTGGGTGCTTGTTCCTGGGTTCCCAAAGGCGATGCCCGATTTGACGTGGGTATACAGGATCGCGGAGTCGCCTCTTGGTATGGTGAACCGTTTCATGGGCGGCAGGCGGCCAACGGCGAAATCTACAATATGGAGGCTCTGACGGCAGCTCACCGCACGATGCCGCTCGGCAGCGTCGTCCGAGTCGTCAACCTGACGAACGGGAAGCATGTCTATGTGCGCATCACTGACCGAGGGCCGTACGTCAATGGCCGAATCCTCGATCTCTCTCATGCTGCAGCGGTCCAGCTGGGGATGGAGCATGGAGGATTGACACATATTCAGATGGAAATCGTCGGCCAACGCCGTCCTGAACTTCTTCATCTATCCGAACGTCTGTCGGAACGAGTGCCGTTCCTGTCGATTCACGATGCGACGGACACGTCGGAGCGGCCGGCGCCGTTGATGACGTCCTGTCTTCGTGTCTTGCCAAGCGATCTGTTGCTCTCTCGTCGTATGCGTCGGGTTCCGGCGCTGCTGGCTGCCGATCACACTGCTCATGCCGAGGTCGCCACACTTGCCTTGAATTAGCGTCTCTGCTCGTTGTCCACTGAAGAGTGCGTGAGACGCCTTTCCTCTCGTCCCATCGGGTTGACAGCATGCAAAGCGCTCCACTAGACTGATGAATCCAACCGGTTTTTCATGCCGGTCGGTTTGCACATGAGATGCCGGACCGAAGGAGGCCGCAGGGCGATGGCAAAAAAGCATACTGTACCGGAAGAGGCCAAACTCAAGAAAAAGATCGGTGAGAAACTGGGCCAGCACCCGAATCCTGAAGCGGATGCCGCGATGAGGTCCTTGCGGAAGCGGTTGAAGCGTGAGCAACGGAGGCGGCGCAGCTTGGCCCTTCGAAAAAAGCATGCAGGTGGAAATAAGCCGGCAGAAGCCGCTGCTTCCGCGGCAGGCTGATCAACCGGCCGCATCAATCATCAAGCAGGTTGAAGGACGTACACCATGGATGATTTTCAAAACCAGGGCAGCGCAAACGGGCAGACCGGCACCGACACCGCCGGCGACGAATTGGCGGATAAAGTCTCAGCGGAACTGACAGGCGATCAGACGGGTAAGGATCTTCCAGGTGAGCAGGCCGAACCGGTCATGCTCGAAGAAGAGAAGGTTAAAGACGAGATCGATATTCAAATTGATCTCTTGAAGGACCCGGACTGGGTGGTGCGCCGCGAGGCGGCCATCACGTTGGGCGAAATGGGTGACGAACGCTGTGTCGAACCTCTCTGCAAGGCTCTCTACGATGGCGATTGGCAGGTGCGCGAAGTAGCGGTTGAAGCGCTGGGCCAGATCGGCTCTCCTGCCGTCGAAATGCTGATTAAGTTGGTCCGTGACTGGGACGTCAGAAAATACGTGCTGATGGCGTTAGGGAAAATACGGGATGAGCGCGTACTCGATCCCCTCATGATGCAGCTCCGAAGCGATGAATTTAAAGATGATGCCACGAACGCCTTGGTGGAGCTGGGCGAGCCGGCGGTCGAGCGGCTCGTCAAGGCACTCAAAGACAAAGATGAAATGGTGCGAAAGCAGGCGGTCTTGGCTTTGGGGCGCATCAAGGACAATGGAGCCGTTGATCCCCTCATCGAAATGCTTGGCGATGCGGATTGGTTCACCCGCCTGACGGCGGCAGCGGCTCTTGAGGCCATCGGCGATCCACGCGGGCGGGACGCGATCAAGCCGTTGATGCAGGATCCCGACATGGTGGTTCGGATGCGGGTAGAACGCATCCTCGCAAAGTGGAAAAAGCAGCCGGCCGGATCCGCGTCGATGAACTAAACGGTCACTTGTTGAGTTCCTGATCAATCGTCTGCTGCAATTCGGTCAGCCTTCGGAGCGGTACCGGTTTCCCCATGGTGAGTTCCAGCCGGACTTCCTGCAGCGTCCCGATCAATCCTCGCGCCGCTTGAGTCTGTTCGTTCGGTTTCGCGCCCTTCATCGCGCTTTCCAGCACATCCACCGCTTGGGCCAGTTGCTTCGCGGCCTCACCGAAATTCTTGTCGAACAGGTCTGATCTCGCCTGCACCACTCGGGACTTCGAATCGAGCAACGCTTGTCTTCTCCGGAGGTCGCGCTCGATGCCCATGGTCGCATCGACGACGTTTCTTGACATGCCTTTCAGCGAATGCTGAAGTTCGCCCACCGTCTGTTCCAACGTACCAACCGGTCGCTGCCCGAAATAGTATCCGAGGGTAAACGAGGCCAGCGCGATTACGAGGCCGCCGATAAATCGCCACATGACTATCCTTTCCGCCCTTTACGGGACGAGGACTTGGCAGCCTGGTCCACATGACGAATCAGGCTGCCTGCCGCAGTCAGGCGGACGGCTGGGTCTGAATCGTGCAGGCCTTTTTTCAGAAGAGGGAGAACGGGAAAAGACACTTTCCCCAACGCTCTCGCCGCAAAAAGCCGCGGTTGGGGCTGCTGGTCCTGCAAGAGCGTCATGAGAATGGAGAGCGCATGCTTGTCCGATGCCGCGCCGAGCGCTTGGGCGGCGGCTGCTCGCACGGACGGATCAGGATGCCGCGCCAGGTCGGTAGCGGTCAGGATCGCAGTCTGATCACCCAGCCGTAAGAGGCTTTCAACGGCGCTCGCGCGCACGTGCATCGACGCATCGCGCGTCAGGGCTTGTAACAGGGGACGCGAATCGTCGGTGCCCACGCGTCCCAGGCTTGCCGCTGCCACCGCTCTTACACGGGCATTTTCGTCACCGAGCGCATGAGTGAGCGGCGCAACGGCGCCAGGCTGCCCGAGTTCTCCTAAGGCCCCGGCGGCAAAGGCACGCACCTGAGGCTCCGGATCGTAGACCCCTTGACTGAGGACCGCGAGACTGGACGAACGTTTAAGGCGGCCCAGCACGCCGAGCGCCGCCATACGCGTGTCCGGATCCGGCAGCGTAGCTGCACCGGTAATGTCGACCAACATATCCTGTTTGCCAAGCCGGTACAGAGCGGCATAGGCAAATACCGCCTCGGGGCCGTCTTCGATTCTGGCGACTTCGACCAATCGCGGCAGGATGTCTGTGACATTTGCCTCGCTCAGGATGTTCATTGCCGCGATCCGTACGGGCGGCATGTCATCATGCAAGGCGCGCCGCAGCGCTTGTGATTGGGCGGCAAGGCCGCCATGGCCGAGCGCTTCCACCGCCCGTGCCCGCACGATCGGTGAAGCGTCCAGCAAGCCATCCTCGAGAATCGGTCGCTGGTCCGGAAGACTGAGGTCTGCCAAGGCGCTGTACGCGGCAATCCGAATGTGGTCCCTGGAATCACGCACGTAGGCGCGTAAGAAACCAATGCCGAGACGGCGAAGCAGGGTCAGATCTTCCGAGTGCCCGGACGCTATCAGGCGTTCGTAGTGGTTCAAACCTTCCTCGGGCCGTCCCAGGTGGACCGCACTTTCTACGGCGAGCCGAAGCAAGGGTTTCGACAGCGTGCCAGTGGAAGGTAGGAGCTTCAGGACCTCGGCATACTCGGCGCGATTGAACGCGTCTCGCGCTTGTCGTTCCAGAGGCGTCGGAGTTGCGGCAGCGGCCAGGGGCAGCAGGGCGAAGAAAAGCAGCATGCAGACGAGGGAAATCAGGAAACCATCCTCACCAGGTTGAAGGTGTCCGTGTCATGGCAGGGCAATACAGCATGTCCACATAATCTTTCACCATCCGCTTCGTGCAGAATTGCGGAGCAATGGTCCTGATGCTCTCCTTCACCATCTGCAGCCAGCCGCGTGGAACTCCGTCGAGGTCTCGTTGATAGAACAAGGGAACGGCCTCTTGCTCCAACTGGCGGTAGAGCTGTTCAGCATCATGAAGATCCTGCGCCTGCACGTCCGGGTTTCCGTGTAACGGCTGAATGCCCCAGCCGTTTGCACCGTTGAACCCCTCCTGCCACCATCCATCCAGCGTGCTGAAGTGCAGTACGCCGTTCAACGCGGCTTTCATCCCGCTCGTGCCGCTTGCTTCCATGGGAAATCGCGGAGTGTTGAGCCAAATGTCCACGCCTTGCACGAGGTATTTCGCCATGTGCATCTCGTAATCTTCCAAGAAGGCGACGTGTCCGCCTAGTTTATGGTCATGACAGAAATTCAAGACTTCGTGGATAAAATAACGGCCGGGCTCGTCGGCGGGATGGGCTTTTCCAGCGAAGACGAGCTGCACGGGTCTCCACTGGTCCTGCAGCAGCCGTTTAAGCCGTTCGAGATCCTGAAACAGCAGCGTTGCCCGCTTGTAGGTTGCGAACCGTCTGGCAAAACCGATCGTGAGGGCTTCTGGATCGAGAAGCGTACCGCGGCTCAAGACCTGAGAGGGTTGGAGGCTGCCCTGCATCCATCCGGTCCGTGCCCGTTCGCGAATAAATCCCATCAACTTCCGTTTCATCGTCTGTCGGACGGCCCAAAGTTCGTGGTCCGGAATGTCGAGTACGCGCTGCCACATTGTGACGTCGTCGCAATGATCCGACCAGGCGGGGTGAAGCGATTTACTGTAAAGACGGTGAAGATCTTGCGCAATCCATGTCGGGGCGTGGATGCCGTTGGTTACACTGCGGATGGGGATTTCCTCGGTGGGAAGCCCGGGCCAAAAATGCTGCCACATCTCCCGGCTGACTCGGCCATGCTCTCGGCTGACTCCGTTTACGTGCGCCGAAAGACGCATGACGAGGGCCGTCATGTTAAAACCATGTCCCCGCGACTCCGGCGTTTCTCCCAGCCTCAGAAATTCATCTCGCGAGAGGTTCAGTTGCTCCCAATAACCGGCAAAATAGCGGTCCATCAAGTAATGTGGAAATACATCGTGGCCCGCCGGAACCGGCGTATGAGTGGTGAAAACCGTGCTTTGGCGCACGAGGTCGCTCGCTTCGGCGTGCGATAGGCCCTTGTTGATCAGTTCGCGGAGGCGTTCCAACGTGAGAAAGGCCGAATGGCCTTCATTGGCATGCCAGACTGACGGCGAGATGTCGAGCGCCCGCAGTAGACGCACGCCGCCGATCCCCAACAGAATTTCCTGGCAGAGCCGCATCTCCTGATCGCCGCCATACAGACGAGCCGACAGCGCGCGGTTCTCCGGACTGTTTTCCGGGACATCTGTATCAATCAGAAATAAGGGAATACGCCCGACCAGCACTTTCCATACGATTGCGGCGACATTGCGACCACCCATGTCGACGGTGAAGCGGCAAGGGTCCCCGGATGGGGTTAAGGCTGGACGAATGGGAGAGTCTTCCCGGTTAAACGCAGCGTATGCGGCTTCCTGCCACCCCTCCGGCGTGATGCGCTGGCAAAAATAGCCCTGGGGGTACATAAAACCGATGCCCACCAAGGGGACGCCGAGATCGCTTGCTTCCTTGCAATGATCTCCGGCCAGAATGCCCAGGCCTCCGCTGTAGATGGGAATGGAGGTATGCAGGCCGAATTCCGCCGAAAAGTACGCGATGACCTTTTTAGTTTCGCCTGCGTGGTTCGTGCTGAACCAGCTGCGCCCGTTTGCCCTGTATTCGTCAAACAGTTTGAGGACGGCTGAATACTGCCTGAGATAGGAAGGATCGTCGGCCAGTTTCGCCAGTCGCTCGGGTTTCACGTTGGCAAGGAGCTTGACCGGGTTATGGTGCGTGTAAAACCAGAGAGTGGGATCGATCGTCTCAAACAGCTGGCGCGCCTCAACGGTCCAACTCCACCAAAGATTTTGCGCGAGTTCACTCAAGCGTGAGAGGGTGGGCGGGATGTGGGTTTGTGAAGGTTCGATAGGCGTTGTCGTATTCACGCAGTCTCCTTGTCGGGTGAAGTCGAAATGGACGAGAAGACAGTCACTCGTCGACACGTCAGGCGTGGCCGGCCTTATGCCAAGAGTTCCACTCGTCGGAGAATGCCACGGCCGCATAGCGTTCGCCAAGCACTTTCGCAACTCGATTCATGAGTTTGGTGAGTTGCTGAATTTCTTGGGCCGTAAGGTCCTGACGAAACCGAGGATGCAATCCCCAGCGAGTTTCGATTTCATCTCCGGAGACATCCGACATGACACTGATCAGTTTAATTTCGTTTCCGGTCTGGCCTCGCGCCACTGCACTGGCATCCAGCGACGGCGTCTTGCCTGACGGTTGAGAGGTTGTGCCCGTCACAGACGGCTGTTCACCTTTGAGAATCGCCGTGATCGCGGGAATCATTGCCGTCGCGCACAACATGGCCGCCGAAGTGATCTGCGCATCGTCCGCGACGCCAAGGGCATCGGCCACACGTCCGCCGAATGCATCGAACATCTCGTTCTTTGTCTTGCTGTCTTCGGTGATTGAAAAACGATACCTCTCGTATAGCTTCCGGCTCTCCGCCACTACTCCGGTGATCGTCACCATGATGTCGTTTTGATCAACGCCGGGGCCGAAGGCTGGTTCCAGGACCGCGCGCAATCGAGAGGTGACCGCATCTTCCAGTCCGCTCATGAAATCCGGTTGGTCTTTGAGTGGAATGTGAAAGGCCGAGAGCCGATCGGCCAGATTGAAGGTGACTTTGAGAAATTCGAGATAAAGTTTCCACTCGTCTTGCCGTTTCAGCTTGAGCGCCTGTTCGGGAGCGTTCTTTTTCAAGACGGTCACTGATTCGCCGGCAACCGCAAGCATGAGGTCGGCAAGCGAGCGTTGTTGTTCACTGTAGGACATGTTGCTGATGGCCATGCGTCAAATGCTCCCGTGCGTTGATAATGGCGCATTATAACCGAGCGGTCGTCTTGGCTCCAAGGGGTAGGAGATGGGAAATGTATTCGCCGGTCTCCCTCTTGGCAAATTTCGTGGAGTCGTCCACAATGCCCCCCGAAAAATCGGAGGATGAGGACAAGTTCTCGATGGACGATTTTCTGCTCTTGTGTGTAAAAACCGTTGTGCTTCGTCCCTATGTGTTCCTGTTCCTGGCCGCGTTTCTGCTCGTCGGACGCTGTCTCTTGGGCTGGCGCAGGACAGCCGTGTTTTTGGTTGCCAGTTGGCTGACCGCTTTTGTGTGTGAATACACGTCTACGCGCGTGGGGGTTCCGTTCGGGTTTTATTACTACACCGGTTCAACAGTTGGAGAGGAACTTTATATTGCGAATGTGCCGTTCATGGATTCTCTTTCTTTCACCTTTCTCCTCTTTGCCAGTTATTGTTTGGCGCTGGTTTTTCTCTTGCCTTCAGTCTCAACGCCGGAGCACCATCGATTGCAGCTCGTTCTTGATCCGAAGATCAGAACGTCATGGGCATCGCTGCTGCTCAGCGCGACGTTCCTGACCTTCATTGACGTGATCATCGATCCGGTGGCGCTCCGGGGCGATCGGTGGTTCCTTGGCCGCATCTATGGATATCCTGACCCCGGATTGTATTTCGGCATTCCCTTGATGAATTTCGCGGGGTGGGCCGTCGTCGGCCTGATTGGACTGTCGGGGTATTTTTGCGCGGACCGGCGCTTGCCTCCACTGGCGACTGCCAGTGGTCGCTTTACCGTGACCAGGCATCTGATGCTCGGCTGTGCGCTGTATTATGGTGTACTGATCTTTAACCTGGCGGTCACCTTCTGGATTGAAGAACGCTTGCTCGGTTTGATCGGCATGATGATTTATCTTCCCATTACCGTCCTCTTGGTTCTTCGACTGTTCAATCGCATTCCCACGCCCCTTGCAGCGGTGGGATCGCCATCCGCAGTGGCGTCTCATTTGTAATCAAGCCCGCACGGGCCTTCTTGACCTCGTCGCATCCGCATCGCGTTGAAACGCTCTCACGTATAATGCTATGACAGCGTAGCCACCTGTACTGCCTCCATGAATCGCGAGATCACACCATACATCTTGAAGCGACACCCTGAGGATGCCGCTCCTCAGAAGCTGTCCATTGATTACGCCGCCGCGTTGAATCCTCAGCAATTGGCAGCCGTCACGGCAGGCGATGGGCCGTCGCTGGTCATTGCTGGAGCCGGGAGCGGAAAAACGCGCACGCTGGTCTATCGCGTGGCCTATCTGATCGATTCGGGGGTCGACGCCTCGAACATTCTCCTCCTCACCTTTACACGCAAGTCGGCCCAGGAGATGTTGCAGCGTGCCGGCGAATTGATCGGTGTTCGGAGCGAGCGCGTGTGTGGCGGAACGTTTCACTCGGTCGCCAATATGCTGCTCCGGCGTTACGGCAGGGCGATCGGCCTGGAGCCGGGCTTTACGATTTTAGATCGAAGTGATGCCGAAGACCTGATTGCTCTGATACGGTCGCAACTCGGGCTCAACGAAAAGGACAAGCGGTTTCCGCGCAAGGGCACCGTCGCTGAAATGTTCAGCAAATCGGAAAACACCTTGCGCAGCCTCGACGACATTATTATCGAGGAATTCAGCCACTTCGCCGATCATATTGACGCGCTCGGCCAACTTCAAACGGGGTATCGAGCCGCCAAGAGGCAAAAGCAGTTGGTCGATTACGACGATCTTCTTGTCCTGCTCCGCCAACTCCTCATACAGGATGCTGGGGCCAGGCAGGCGATTGCTCGGCTCTACCGCTACATCTTGGTTGATGAGTATCAGGATACCAATCGGCTACAGGCCGACGTCATCAAAAATCTGGCGGTGTCCCATCAAAACGTGATGGTCGTAGGAGACGATAGCCAGTCCATTTACGCGTTCAGGGGCGCGACGTTCAAAAATATCATGGAGTTTCCAACGCTGTTCCCCGGGGCCACGATTTATAAGCTGGAAGAAAACTACCGCAGCACGCAGCCTATTTTGAATCTAGCCAACTGCATCATCGAGGAAGCGGCGGAAAAATATACAAAACATCTGTTTACGCGGAAGCTCGATGGTCCGTTGCCGACGCTCGCAGAAGCCGCGGGAGAAAATGCCCAATCTAGATTTGTGGCCCAGAAAATTTTGGAATTGCGAGAGGAAGGCGTGCCATTGAGCGAGGTGGCAGTGTTGTTCCGGTCGAGTTTTCACTCGTTTGATCTCGAGATCGAGTTGTCACGGCGAGGGCTGCCCTTCGTGAAACGGGGTGGCGTCAAATTCATCGAGACCGCGCATGTCAAGGATCTGCTCGCGCACTTGCGCGTGGTGGCCAATCCACTGGACACCGTGAGTTGGCATCGCATCCTCATGCTTGTTGAAGGGGTCGGTCCGAAAAAGGCTCAGGATTTGTTGGCCACCTTGGTCAAATCAGAAACGCCGTATCACGCACTGCGCGACGTGAGCGGACGTTCGGCGCAGGGGCTCAAAAATTTAGCCCATACCCTCGAGAGTCTCTCGGGCTCCGATGATCGAGCGACGGCCGAACAAGTCAACCATATCTATGAGTATTACTTGCCGATCCTGAAAGAACAGTACGACGACTATCCGAAGCGGATTCGAGATCTCGACCACTTGCACACGATTGCCGAAGGCTATCCCGAAGTCGATGTGTTCCTCTCCGATCTTGCATTGGAGCCGCCGGACGGCAGTGCGGTGGACGTAGAGGCGCCGGACCGCGATGACGAGCGGATGGTGTTGTCGACCATTCACTCGGCCAAAGGGTTGGAATGGCAATGTGTCTTTGTCATTTGGGTGGTCGACGGGAAATTCCCATCGATCTACTCGTTTGTCGCCGATGAAGAGTTGGAAGAAGAACGGCGGCTGTTCTACGTGGCGGTCACACGTGCCAAGCGCCATCTGTATCTCACCTATCCCATCAACGTTTTTGACAAGAGCAGCGGCATGCTGCTGTCGAAACCGACCCGCTTTCTCGATCATGTTTCTCCGGCATTGTTTGAGCAACTCGCGTTGATCGAAGAAGGACGCCAGGCCGAGTGGGGCGGCTATCGAGATCGCGATTATTAAGTCCGGCGCGGCTTGAGGCTTGGATGAAGCTGTTGCGCCGTCAACGGCGATGAGGCGGTTGTTCCTGCGTTGATATCGATGTATTCAGTCATTCGCGTCATCGCCGTCCTGCTCATCTCCCTCTTGACCGTACCGGCCGACGGCCGCGGGTCCGATCAGTCGGATCTTTCCGCTCAAATTTGGATGCAAATTACAGCCGACGCCGAAAGACTGGGGCTGCCCACCAAATTCTTGAAAACTGTCCCCTCCGATTTTGTCAATTTCGAGTTCGGCGACCTCCAGGCGTTCGCAGCCGAATACCATCCAGCCGAGCATCGCATGGTGTTGAACCGAACCCTGACCTTCAATGTGGCAGGCCGTACATTGCGTGCGCTGGCTCAATTGACACATGCGGAAATTGAAACGCTGTACCACGAACTGTTTCATGCGTACATGGATTACCTCGGCACGGAGGAGACGAAAGGGCAGGCGGATTCCCTGCTGCAGTTTGCTCGTGAGCAGCAGCGATGCCGATACAGCGTGGTGTTGATTACGCCTGTCGTCCAGCGAAAAACGGAAACTGAAGAACGTTTTCTCAGCGAGGCCGAAGCCTGGGAGGCCTTGAACGAGGCGTGGGCAGTGTTCGTCGGCTGGACGGTGTGGAATCAGCTCGAACTTCGAAAGGGAACCGATCGTTCGATCCAAAAGCCCGGGAGGAACCGCGATGCATGGCTCCGTCGCCTGACGGAGGCAGATCGAGAGGGAAAGCTGCGCGGGTACTACGAGCCCGAAGATCCAACTGAGCGTGCGATGACGAGAAAACGGTTTTTGGCTCCTGCTTCGAGGGTGTCGGGTAAGGAGATCGAGCGCTTGATGTCCGGACCATTGGAGTTTTCACCCGACCTCGTCAAAGAAGCGGTCCGCATCCTTGGTGCGACTCATGGCACCCTCTTACGCTCGGTCCCGTGCGAATAATTTCGAAGTCATTGAATATACGGTTAGTTCAGCACGCCCCCCGCAAGTCTTGAAGCCACAGGCTCGGCTTCACGAAAGCGCTGAAGATGCTCGCGATCTCTCGACGCATAACAGTAAAAATCTCGTGTGGACTTGGGGGACTTGACTTCATGTTACTTCGTCAATAGAATCAGCCGTTTCCTGAACAAGGCTGTATCTGCTGCTCATCACTTCATCCTTAATTTAAGGAGGGGGGTGCTGTGCGTGGACCAGCCTACTCTTCTTTTCCCATCAATCAGACTGATGCGAAACGAGGATCATTTCGCAATTTGATTTTTTTTGCGCCGAGGTTTCGGGCAGGTACCCAAGTGGCCAAAGGGGGCAGACTGTAAATCTGTTGCCATCGGCTTCCAAGGTTCG
>WUUC01117747.1_pt1 | contig 17329 bp, 12 predicted proteins | sample 6278441 | NCBI WGS metagenome assembly WUUC01 (sample SAMN13675441, study PRJNA597444) | soil metagenome | isolation source: soil | place: USA: Washington | collected 2017-10 | reverse complement strand
TGAACCTCAATATAAAATTATTAATTTTTTAATTTATTACTGTATACAGTTTTTTAATAAAATGCAAATAAAATTACTGAAATCGTTTATATTAAATCTTTTTAGTGTCTTTTCAACAAAGAAATCTTTAATAAAGATAATAGTCTGACTTAAAAGGACCTTTTAAATTAACACCTAGATAATCTGCTTGTTGAGAGGTTAACTGAGTTAAATGGACTCCTAGTTTAGGTAGATGTAGGCGGGCAACTTTTTCATCTAATAGTTTGGGTAAGCGATACACTCCGATTGGATACCGTTCCGTCCTTGTCCACAATTCGATTTGTGCTAAGACTTGATTACAGAAAGAATTGGACATCACAAAAGAGGGATGACCTTTGGCGCATCCTAAGTTGACTAAACGACCGCTGGCAAGTAAAATTAAACTTTTGCCAGTTGTTTTCCACATATAGCGATCGACTTGAGGTTTAAGTGGAATTTTTTCAATTTCAGGATGATTTTCTAGCCATGCGACATCGATTTCGCAATCAAAGTGTCCAATGTTGCATAAAAGGGCTCCATCTTTCATGACTTGCATGTGTTCACCTCGAATGACATCGATACAGCCTGTGGCTGTCACAAAGAGATCACCCAGTGGAGCAGCCTCTTCCATGGTCAAGACTTGAAAGCCTTCCATAGCAGCCTGATACGCACAGATGGGATCGATTTCGCAAATCATAACACGTGCTCCTAAAGCACGAAGAGAATCGGCTGATCCTTTACCGACATCGCCATAACCTGCAACAACCGCCACTTTTCCTGCAATCATGAGATCTGTTGCTCGTTTAATCCCATCGATAAGCGATTCACGACAGCCATATAAATTGTCAAACTTCGATTTAGTCACTGAATCATTCACGTTAAAAGCGGGAGCACCAAGCGTTCCATTATTAAGCCGACGATAGAGAGAACGGACACCTGTTGTGGTTTCTTCTGAAATTCCACGGATTTCCGGCAATAACTCAGGATGTTTTTTGTGTACATAGTGAGTCAAATCGCCTCCATCATCTAAAATCATATTGAGTGGCTGATGATCAAAGAAAAGCGTTTGGGCGATACACCATTCATAATCTTCCAGAGACATTTCTTTCCAAGCAAAAACCGGAATGCCTGCTTGAGACATGGCTGCAGCAGCTTGATCTTGAGTAGAATAAATATTACATGAAGACCAACGGACTTGTGCACCTAATGCTATCAAGGTTTCAATTAAAACAGCTGTTTGAATGGTCATATGCAAGCACCCGCTAATGCGTGCCCCTTGTAATGGCTTTATCGGACCCAATTCTTGCCGTAAAGCCATTAAACCTGGCATCTCTTGTTCCGCCATTTCCATTTCACGACGACCTAATTGAGCTAGCTTTTTCCCTTCTGTGGAATTTATATCCCAATCATGGATGATTCGATAATCTTTAAGATCATTAGACATCGATTAAACCTGTAATTTTTTCAAGATTGTATGCCAAGAACCAGAAATTTCCCGATCATTTTCATCTAAACCTTTCTGGATTTGTTTAACACTAGACATAACAGTTGAGTGGTCCCTAAAGAAAATATCTCCGATTTTTGTAAAAGGGAGTTTAAGTTGATAACGGCATAAGTGCATGGCAAGCTGTCTTGGAATGACGCAATCGCGAGTTTGTGCTTTACCTAGAATATCTTCTATCCGAATCCCATACTGTTCAGCAGCTGCTTGAATAATTTTGCTAGGAGTGATGACCGAGTTTTGTTCTTCTATAATCAAGTCGTGAAGAATTGTTTTAACAGACGGAACTGTTAAAGTGGTGATGAGATGTTTTTTATCAAGATGTAATCGAAGGATTAATGCTTCTAATGCTTTCGCAATGGCTTTAGGATTGCTGCGAAAGGTCTCAATCATAAAAGATGCAATAGAATGTGCTAGGGGGAATTTCAGAGCTTTTGCTTTAGCTAGGAGAACTTGACTCAGTTCATGACTTTTAACCGGTTTTAAAGGAAGAACAATGCCCCATTCAAAACGACTGACAAGTCGAGGTTCAATCAATTGTAATTCTTGAGGAGCACAGTTGGCTGAGAGAATAATTTGTTTGCCTTCTAAGTGTAAGGTGTTAAATGTATGAAAAAATTCTTCTTGCGTTGCTCCTTTACGTGAAAAGACATGCACGTCATCGACAAGCAACAGATCAATATTGCGATAGGCTTGTCTGAAAACGCTCATTTCTCCTGCTCGAATTGCTGTTACAACATGACCTGTAAAGGTTTCAGCTCGAACATAAATAGTCTTTAATCCTTGATCGCGAAAGATTTGTGTTAAACTCATCAAAAGATGTGTCTTTCCAGCTCCAATGGGACCATATAAATAAAGTGGATTAAACATTCCTAATGAAGGGGCTCCAGGAGATCGACAAATGCCAGCCATTTCGATTAAAAATTGATAGGTGAGCTTATTCTCTTCTATTCCAATAAAATTTTCTAATAGGCAATGGGGATCCAACTCATCAAAAGCTAATTGAAAGGAGGGAAAAACAGGGGGTAAGTCCTTCTTATTTCGGGATTTTCTTAGAGCAGACGATTGGTTGGCAACAGTCAAATGCACTTTGATTTTTTTTTGGTTACCATTGAACAAATGCGTTTGCACTTTGCTTCTGATATGCTCTTCAAACCATAAAGCTTGAAAAGAGTCTTTTGCTTCTAAATAAAGGTTGCAAGCATCAAAGCGAACAATTTTTAAACTTCGAAGCCATTTTTGAATAGTTTCTGAACCTAGCTCAGCTTCTTGTTGCTGAAGAAATTGTTCCCATGCGTACATGTCTACTCATTATTTAACCTTTTTAGGCTGAACTTTAGTCGTTCCTCCTATGACTGCTACTGGTTGTTTTTTCAACTGCCTTGTTGTATACCATTGTTGTAACATTCCTAACAACATGGAAGATAACCAATAAATGTTTAATCCTGAAGGGAAATTGTAAAACATAATGGCAAATAATCCTGCCATCATGTTCCCCATCGCTCTCTGTTGCCGTTGTTGATCAGTCATTAAATGTGGATCTTGAGGTGCTGTAGAAAAATACCTTTGTTGGATGAACATAATGGCTCCAAGCAAGATAGGAAGCAAGTGAAATTCTGTCCCAATAAAGAAAATAGGGGTGCTCCAACTAAATAGGACGTCAGGAGCCGTTAAGTCATCAATCCAACCTGGAATAAAAGGAGCTCCTCGTAGAGCAAAACTTGATTTTAATAGATCAAACATTCCAATCAAGAAAGGCATTTGAATCAAAAGAGGGAGACAGCCAGAAGCTGGATTGACCCCTTTTTCTCGATAAAGATTCATGATTTCGATTTGTCCCTTCTTAGGATCTTTCTTATATCGATCTTGAATGGCCGCCACTTCTGGCCCGATTTGTTGCATTTGAGCCATGGAACGCATTGACCAAGCATTCAAAGGATACAAAATAATACGCAAACAAAGGGTGAGCAAGACAATAGAAAAGGCCCATGAATCAGTCCAAGAATGAAAAAATTTCATCAAAACCAAAAGAAATTTGGCGAAAGGTTCGGAAATAAACGTAAACCAACCATGCATCGTTTGACAAGTGATGTAATCGGGGTTGTAGCCGGTTTCTGAGTTAGAATAGATTCGATCAACCTGCTTAAGAATCTCTTCACTAAATGGCCCTGCAAAGAGTCTAAACTTCATGGTTCCCCCTTGTGATTTTAAAGGGAGTAAAGTCATGTAGCCAGGCATGTTAGCAGCTTTGAAACGTTCATGCTCTTGATTTAATTCAATCAAACGGGAAGGGACTTTTGTCCCTGCTACGGATTGGACACGAAAACCAGGATCGATTTCTGTTAAGGGATCCATAATCGTTCCTAAAAAGCCATTTGAGTTGCAAAGCCAATCTGGATGGATGGAAGTCATGGTTGTCATTTCTTTGGGAAGCTCTATCTTCGCAACTTCTGCTTGTTGATGCCGAGTGATGCGATATTTCAAGTTAGGAGCTGGCCCACCTGAAATCCATTCCACTTCAGGAACTCCGGATGTTAACCATAATCCACGGCTATCTCCTTCCATTTTTAAATCTAAATGGACGCAATAGGGAGCAGCCCCTTCTGTTCCTAAGGAAAATATTTTAATGATGCGGCGATGAGGTTGACGTGCTTCAAAAGTAATGGATTGTCGATTGAATTGAGTGACTTCATAGACAAGTTCGGCTAATTCGGGATAATCAGAGATAATGTTTAAGGCATAATATTGAGGTGGAACAACTTTATTTTTACGAGGCTCTTTTTGAATCAAATCTCTTCGTAATAAAGGATAGTAGCCTCCTAATTTTCCCTCTTCTTTTTTCTCAAATGGTCCTTTTGGATCATCGGAAGGGAGGTAATAAGGATAAAGAGGAAAACGTGCATTTTGTGGATGGTTTTCAATCATCTCACGGTCAAAGGCAATTTCTCTAACGACACTAAATGGATGATCTTGATCTTGGAAAGGGAGGTTAATTTCAATTAAAGCTCCTCCACGATTTGAAAAAACAAGTTGTTGATAAGCATTTTCTAAGACATAAAATTTTTCTTCTGTCTCACTAGAAGTTCCTTTTTCACTAAGAGGCTGAATCAATGGCTGAATCACTTCTTCTTGAGTTTTTCGTTCTATTCGGCTATTTCTAGCTTGTTCTTGTTCTAACCAAGCTCTTTTTTGCTGATCATTGTAGTATTGAAAAAAGAGATTAAGACCAAATAATGTCAATGAAAGAGTGACTACAAAAATAAATGTCTGTCTATCCATAAATTGTTCATTTGCCTAAAATGGTAAAAATTAAATAAAGGAATTATGATCATAGCTGAAGATTAGAGACAAGTAAAGGAGGAAAAGGTAATCCATGCATTTTCGTCTATTATTGGCTATTGTATCATGATGAAGATTAGAAAGGAGAGGAAAGAAATGGAACACAGGACTTTAGGGGATTACCAACTCATCAAACCAATTGGACAGGGAACGCTAGGGATGGTTTATCTAGCTGAACATCGCTTTATGAAACAGCAATTTGTATTGAAAATTTTGCCAGAAGAACTTGCTACAGATCGTGGATTTATTCAACGTTTTGAAGAAGAAATTGGAATCCTTTCTTCTTTAGAGCATCCAAATATCGTGAAAATTCATAATATTTCTTTTTCACAAGGACATTATTTTTTAGTGACAGACTGTATTGTAGATGATTTAGGAGAGACGACTAATCTAGCTCAATATGTCATTGCTCAAGGTCGTCAACTAGAAGAAGAAGAAATTTTTTCTTTATTGCGTCAAATTGCTGAACCTCTAGATTATGCACATCATAAAAAAATAGGAAATAAGCTCTTAATACATAGGGGCTTAAAGCCAAACAATATTTTAATTGGAAAAAAAAGACAGGGATTAGAAGTGTATTTATCCGATTTTGGGTTGTCGAGAATTATTGGATCAGGAGCTGTCTTAACAAGAACCTATAAAAATGTCGCAGAAGCATTGGGAATTGGAACAGCCTTGCATTCTAAGCCTGGACAAGATCGTTATCCTAATCCTCCCATTGAAACTCAGAAGCTCATTCCCCTGCACACATCTTTTTTGCAAAATTATGCTTTTTTAGCTCCTGAACAAAAGCGTCTTGATTCTTCTTATTCAGTTGATGTCAAAGCAGATATATATGCTTTTGGGGTATTGGTTTACTTTCTTTTAATGGGAGATTTACCAGAAGGTATCTTTGAAATGCCATCGGTTAAAAGCCTTTATCGATACCAATGGGATCAGTTACTCCTTTTATGTTTACAGCAACAACCTTCTAAGCGACCTGATTCCTTAATGGAGACTCTCAATCACATTCGTCAAATTGAGAAGATTCATTCTGTATCTATGCCAGCTCAAATTGAGAAGATTCATTCTGTATCTATGCCAGCTCAAATAGAGAAGGTTGCTGATTTACAACCCATTTTGATGGAAGAATGGATCACGGTTCCTCAAGTTGTCAAACCCATTCCAAGTGTGGAAGTACAGGAAGAAGTCTATGCAAGTTTAAAGCCTGTCTTTTCCGTTTCTCAATTAGAACGGCCACGAACAGACTTGGATCCTGCTGCTGCTTTTCAAGTGGATCCAACTGTAAAAGTGTATAATCCGGAACGGAAAGATGTTTCAAATATTAAACCTTTATTAACTGATATGGTTGTTATTCGAGGAGGAATGTTTTATCGAGGAAGTCAAGATGGAAATCGAGATGAAATGCCACGTCATCAAGTGACCTTGAGTAGTTTTGCAATTGATATTCATCCTGTGACTAACGAGCAATTTGTCAGATTTTTAGAAGTCATGGGGGGAGAAAAAGATAGTAATCATAATGATATTATTCGATTACGTGACTCTCGGATTAAGCGAAGTGGAGGAAGATTGAGTATTGAATCAGGATATAGTAAGCATCCGGTTGTGGGAGTCACGTGGTATGGAGCTGTTGCCTATGCAAAATGGATGGGTAAACGACTTCCCACAGAGGCCGAATGGGAAACGGCTGCTCATGGAGATTGTGAAATAAATTTATATCCTACAGGAAAAGATATTGAAAAAAACCAGGCGAATTTTTTTAGCTCTGATACCACTACAGTGATGAGCTATGCGCCTAATAGTTATGGTCTTTATGACATGGCTGGCAATGTATACGAATGGTGTCATGATTGGTATGGTTATAATTATTATGAAGTCTCAATGCAAGAGCCTGAAAATCCTCAGGGGCCCCTACAAGGGGTTTATCGTGTCTTGCGTGGAGGGTGTTGGAAAAGCTTAAAGGAAGATTTGCGTTGTTCTAGGCGTCACAGAAATAATCCTGGTACTGTCAATGGAACATATGGATTTCGTTGTGCAACAGACGTGCAAAATATGTAAATGGGGAAAAATGGATAAAAAATTGGTCAATGTTTTATTTGTTTGTATGGGGAATATTTGCCGTTCCCCTGCAGCTGAAGGAATACTAAAGCATTTAGTTAAACAAGATCCTTCTTTAAATGTCTATGTGGAGAGTTGTGGAATTGGTAATTGGCACCTTGGACAAGCTCCAGATTTGCGTATTCAACAAGCTTCTAAAAGAAGAGGGATTGCGTTAACAAATCAAGCACAACAATTTCAAAAACATTTTTTAGATAAATTTGATTATATTCTTGTATCTGATCATGAAGTTTTAAAATATCTCTACCACTTCGCTAAGACACCCGAGCAAAAGAAAAAAATATTTTTGATGACCGAATTTAGCTCCATTTATAAAGGAGAAGAGATTCCAGATCCTTTTTATCAAGGAGAAATTGCTTTTGAGCTTGTTTTAGATATGTTAGAGGATGCATGCCGAGGTCTTTTAGAAGAGATACGTTCTCGTCAATCTACCACGCACTTTTAAAGCCTAAATTTTCTCATTTTGAAGTGTAATGAGTATCTATTTATTACACTTGAAAATAGCTGATTGTTTCATTACTATAGTTTAAACCCATTTTTGAGAGGAAGTTCTTATGGAGAAGCAAAATCATAAACTTAAATTATTACTTTCTAGACCTCGAGGGTTTTGTGCAGGAGTTGAACGAGCGATTGAGACAGTGGAAAAAGCCTTACAATTCTGGGGAGCTCCCATTTATGTGAAGCATGAAATTGTACATAATAAGCATGTTGTTCAACAATTAAAAGAAAAAGGGGCAATTTTTATTGAAGACCTAAATGAAGTCCCTATTGGGGCTCGATTGATTTTTTCCGCTCATGGAGTTTCTCCAGCAGTAAGAGAGCACGCTTGTGAACGTCAGCTAGAAGTGATTGATGCAACTTGTGGATTAGTGACTCGTGTCCACTCTGCTGTGAAACGATTTGCGGCTCAAGGTTATCAAATTATCTTAATTGGGCATCGTAACCACGTAGAGATCATTGGAACCGCAGGAGAAGCCCCAAATGTGACAACAATCGTGGAAAATGCAGAAGATGTGGAGGCTCTTTGTTTTGAAGAGAATGAAAAACTTTTTTATATTACTCAAACCACGTTAAGTTTAGATGACGTCAAGGATATTACTGAAGCATTAATTGCTAAATATCCTTCTATCAAAACGTTGCCTAGTTCTTCTATTTGCTATGCAACAACAAATCGACAAATGGCCTTGCGAGAAATTACAGATGTAACAGATTTGGTTCTTGTTGTTGGAGATCCACAAAGCTCTAATTCTAAAAGATTGGTGGAGGTTGCACTGAAGAGAAAAGTGGAGGCCTATTTAATTAATGACGAACGGGAAATTGAACCAAAATGGTTGGAACATAAAATGATTATTGGATTAACAGCCGGTGCTTCCACTCCAGAGAAAAACGTGCAAAGATGTATTCAACGTTTAATTGAATTAGGAGTGGAAGAAATAGAAGATGTGATTTATACACACGAAGATGTTGTTTTTCAACTTCCTAAACCGATTGTTAACGCTCAATTGATACACAAGTAACTTGAGAAATTAGTTATAAAACAGCTTTCAAATTATTATAAGAGGACATATGCGTAAATTCTTGATCATGTTGGTAATGTGTTTGTTAAGTGAAACATCTACTTTTGCTGAATGGTTAAATCCAAATGTTTCTTTGTTTGAAGTGGGAATCGGGTACCGTAGAGGCAAATTTAACTGGGGGATCCATGGAGATGCGAAGATTGGTTCAGGGGCTGATGCTTGTTCTGCAGAAATGGTTTCAGATTTAGATTGGAAGAAGCTAAATATTTTTCAATTAGAAGCTCGAGGTGCTTATTTAATTAATGAGTTATTTTATGTCAGAGGGTCTGTTGGTTATGGGTGGATTGTAAATGGTAAAAACCGAGATTCTGATTTCTGTCATCTCCATCCTAAAACCCATCATTTATGCTCTGTTGGTTCAAGTGAAGAATTTGCACGCTCTAAAGCGCGTACAAGTGGAAGAATTCGCGATGTATCTTTTGGTGTAGGCTATCAGTTTAATATTAGACTTTGTGGGTGTAATCCTGATTATATTGCCCTAAACCCACTTATAGGCTACTCATGGCATGTACAAAAGCTTCGAGACCGATATTTACATCAGGTAATTCCTGTAAGTGAGAGTGTTCCTGGTTTAGATAGTAGTTTTCATGCCCGTTGGAAGGGACCTTGGGTTGGATTAGATTTTAATTATCGATCTTGGGGATTTTGGGGGGTTCACGCTTCTTATGAATATCATTGGGCGAGCTATTCTGCCCATGGAGATTGGAATATGAGGCCAGATTTACCTGAAGGATTTAGTCAACGAGCAAGAACGGCTCAAGGACAGATTGTAAAAGTGGGAATGAGAGGACCTTTTTGCCGTCATTGGCTAGTTGGTATCACAATAGGATGGGAACGATGGCAAACAAAAGGAGGACAGAATAAAGCTTTAAGGCTACTTAAAAAAGAATCTCGATCTATTTTTGTTTCAAGTCAAGAAATCGATATCGAACAACAATGTTATATCCATCAACCTGTAAGAGGAGTTCTATGGAATTCCTTGCAAGCGACACTTGATATAGGCATGTTTTTTTGATAAAAAATTGATCGCTTTTTTATGGAACTGAAATAAAATTTTCCCTATTTTGCTTATCCTTAAAGGAATATGTAAAAGCAGTTTTAAATCTTATTAACAAAATAAAAAGTTGCTGATTTTAGTGCTTGAAATTATTGTTGAATTCGACTTGAATAAAGAGAAAAAACCTTAAACACACTAAGAGGACACCTATGCGTAAATTCTTTATTGCACTTGCGGCGTCACTTCTAAGTTGTTCTGCAACTTTTGCATTTTGGCCAGAAGGAGCAGAATCTTCCTTAGATATTGGCATTGGATATCGTCAAGACGATTTTAAATACGAAGGAAAGGGAAATACAACAGATGGTCTAGGAATATTTAATTTAGGATCTGAATTTGGAGTCACCCTTGAAGACGAGTTTAGAATTAAAGATATCAAACTTTGGGAAATCAACACAAAATGGAAATATATCACATGTGATAACCTCTATTTTCGTGGTCGCGTGGATTATGGTTGGCTGAATCGAGCTCGTCATCATCATCATGTAGGAGCTGTTGTTTTCGGAAATACAACGAATGCAAATGAAGACTTTAGTTTTGATCGAGACCATTCTTTACAAGATGTAAGACATAAAGTCAGACATGGTCATGTTTATGATGTGATTTTAGCTTTAGGATATCAATTCAAAATGTGTGATGATACCTTTGCTATTTCTCCAGTGATTGGTTATTCCTGGCATGGTCAACGTTATGAATTTAAAAAACACCATCATCATTCAACAGATTGCGAGACAACAGGGGCAGATTTTGGTACTGAAGTAACGGGATGTCTTTGCTCAACTTTTCTTTCCTCACCTCTGAATTGTGATTCTTCTTGTGATTCTTCAAATGGACATCACAAACATCATACATTCCGCAAAAGATGGTTTGGACCTCTAATTGGTTTAGATCTGGATTATCGATTTGCTTGTGATTGGACCTTATTTGCTGGCTATGAATATCATTGGGCTCGTTATACAGCTCGTGGTGGAAGCAATCTACGTCCACTTAGTTTAGAGGGCTTTAAACAATATGCTAGAAGAACGCATGGCCATGTATTTGATTTAGGAATCAAATGGGATCTAGATTGTTGGACCATTGGAATTTCTGGTCATTGGCAATATTGGAGAGCAAAGCGTGGAACAGATTGTTCAATGATCTTAGAAGAAAGTTTTGGTAATGTGGAACAAGAGTGTATGCTAAAAACTCCTCTTAAAAAAGTTACGTGGCGCTCAGCTGTTGTTTCGATTGACTTAGGACTCATGTTCTAAAATTTTTAAGCACTGCTAAACGATTTAGCAGTGCTTTTTCTTATGGTTTTCTCTCTTATATACTCATTTCACTTCAAGCTTGCACATTTCCTCCTCTGTCCAATCTTACTATTTCAAATTTTCTCTTGAAATCCTTCTCCAAGTGACTTGCCTATGTCATAAAATTGTTGTTCTTTCATTCATTTTATGATACAATCAAACCAAATTTTTCTGTTCCTTAAAGGGTTGATCAAGTTTTTAATTAATTTTCATTAAACCACATAGATTTATAGATGAATAAATTTTATCAACGTGGTCCTAAACAGAATAATCGAACATCGGTTACAACACGCCGAGTAAGCGAATTATTGCCTGTTGTTTTATCCGAAATTGGTAAGGTCTATCATCAACGTTCGGATCTTATTTTAGCAAGTTGGCCCGATATGATTGGCCCAAGCTTAGCGTCGATGACACAGGCTGTATCTTTTGTGGATGGAAGGTTGGTTGTAAAAGTAAAAAATTCAACTTTATATAGCTTATTAAGCCAAAATGAAAAATTACGTATTTTAGACTTGTTAAGACAGAAATTTCCTAATGTGGATATTAAAACACTTTATTTTCGCATGGGTTAAAAAAGAATTAGATATAATTGTAAGGTAATCGAATGGTTAATGATATGTTAAAAACAGGCAATGCTGAAGCCAATCACGTTAAAGAGTATGATGCTAGCTCTATTACGGTTTTAGAAGGGCTTCAAGCCGTTCGAGAACGTCCTGGCATGTATATAGGAGATACAGGGGTCAATGGTTTACACCATTTAGTTTATGAGGTTGTCGACAACTGCATTGACGAGGCCATGGCTGGTTATTGTACTGCTATTGATGTCATTCTGCATAAAGATCATTCAATCAGTGTAGAAGATAATGGCCGAGGAATTCCTGTTGAAAGACATGAAAAGGAATCCTTAAAGCAGGGACGAGAAGTGTCTGCCTTAGAAGTAGTCATGACAATCTTACATGCCGGTGGTAAGTTTGACAAGGATTCTTATAAGGTATCAGGAGGACTTCATGGAGTGGGTATATCTTGCGTAAACGCTCTTTCCAAAAAAATGATTGTACAAGTGTATAAAAATGGAGTGATTCATGAATTAGAATTTGCATGTGGCAAGGTGGTTCATCCTCTTAGGGTCATTGGAACTACAACGAAAAGAGGAACAAAAGTTTGGTTTTGGCCTGACGATCAAATCATGACAGTCACCGAGTTCGATTATGACATTTTGGCTAAACGATTTCGTGAATTAGCATTCTTAAATAAGGGTGTCAACATTTTCTTTCGAGATGAAAAGCATGAAGAGAAGGAAGATGTCAATTTTTCATATGATGGGGGACTCCGTTCCTTTGTTTCCTATCTGAATGAAAATAAAGAACCTTTATTTCCGGTTCCCATTTATTTTCATGGATCTCGACAAGGAGATGATGCACCTATTGAATTTGAAGTGGCCCTTCAATGGAATGATGGATACAATGAAATCATTTATTCCTATGTGAATAACATTCCAACTCGTCAAGGAGGAACACATTTAACAGGATTTTCCACAGCCTTAACACGAGTCTTGAATCAATATATAAAAAACAACAATCTTCTTAAGAGCGATAAGATCTCGATCAGCGGAGAGGATATGCGAGAAGGGCTAACGGCTGTTATTTCCGTTAAAGTGGCCAATCCGCAATTTGAAGGGCAAACCAAGCAACGCTTAGGAAATAGCGATGTGGGTTCTGTTGTGCAGCAAATTCTTGGAGAAGAACTCGCGATCTTTTTAGAAAAAAATCCCGCCATTGCAAAAATGATTGCAGATAAGTCGATGATTGCTGCACAAGCTCGTGAAGCAGCAAGAAAAGCCCGTGAATTAACTCTACGTAAATCGGCTTTGGATAGTGCTCGTTTGCCAGGTAAATTGACAGATTGCCAAGAGAAAAATCCAGCTTTCTGTGAGATTTATATTGTTGAAGGAGATTCCGCGGGAGGATCAGCTAAATCTGGACGCGACCGACGTTTTCAAGCAATTTTGCCTATTCGTGGTAAAATTCTCAATGTGGAAAAAGCCCGTTTGGAAAGAGTGTTGCATAATACTGAAGTGGGGGCAATGATTGCAGCTTTAGGTTGTGGAATTGGTAAAGATGGATTTAATTTAGAAAAATTGCGTTATCATAAAGTCATCATTATGACAGATGCCGATGTGGATGGTTCTCATATTCGCACCCTTTTGTTAACATTCTTTTACCGACACATGCCTGCCTTAATTGAAAATAATTTTATTTATATTGCTCGACCTCCTCTCTATCGCGTCACACGTAAAAAAACGAGCCGCTATATTCATTCCGAGAAAGAAATGGATGATTACTTATTAGAGCTTGGAATGAGCGATGTGCAAGTTAAATTAAGAAATAAACAAGAACCTGTTTCCATAGAAGAATTTAAACAATTTGTCAAAACGATCTTAGAATTGGAAAATTTTATTTTACGTGTAGAAAGAAAAGGAATTCCATTCCGGGAGTTTTTATCTTTACGCAATCCATTAGGACATTTTCCTCGTTTTCAAATTCATTTGCTTGATGAAATTCAGTTTGCCTATTCAGAAGAAGAATTCGTCAAACTTCGACAAACAGATGAAGAACGTCAAAAACATCGTCATGAGGAAACGTTAGCATCTATTCCTACATTCGAAGTGACCGAAGAGATGCGCCTTTTTAAGCCGAATCGACTTCATTTTACAGAGCTTTATGAAGAAGGTGCTGTTGAACAAATCGAAGCAGAATTGAAAGCGTATGGCTTGCAATTATCGGATTATTTCGCTTCTGACGGAACTATGGTGGAGGTGATGGAAGAAGGAGGGAAATTCCATACTTTTCATACCTTAAAAGACTTCATAGATTTTTTACGTGAAAATGGGAGAAAAGGGATTGAAATTCAGCGTTATAAAGGATTGGGTGAAATGAATGCCGATCAATTATGGGAAACAACGATGGATCCCGCCAAACGGACTCTAATTAATGTGACTTTACATGACACGGTAGCTGCTGACCGCATGTTTACGATGTTAATGGGCGAGGATGTCCCTCCACGTCGAGACTTTATTAAACAATATGCTTTATCAGTTAAAAATTTGGATATTTAATCGCGTTAAAGGGGTTCCCTATGTCCTATACAAAAAATGAAGTGATCATTCCACGTACTGTAGAAGACGAGATGAAGGAAAGCTATGTTCTCTATTCCATGTCTGTGATTGTCTCACGTGCATTACCTGATGTCCGCGATGGTTTAAAGCCTTCTCAAAGACGTATTCTCTTAGCAATGCGTCATTTAAATTTGAGTCCAACTGGTAAGCATCGTAAATGTGCCAAAATTTCGGGTGATACATCTGGGGATTACCATCCACATGGAGAAATGGTGATTTATCCGACCTTAGTTAGAATGGCCCAAAAATGGGTCATGCGTTACAACTTGATAGATGGTCAAGGCAACTTTGGTTCGATTGATGGAGATCCACCAGCTGCGATGCGTTATACAGAAGCTCGTTTAACTCCTGCTTCTGTCCAATTAATGGAAGATTTGGACAAAGATACAGTCGACATGGTTTCTAATTATGATGAAACAAAGAAAGAACCCACTGTTTTTCCTGCGAAATTTCCCAATTTGCTTTGTAATGGTTCCTCCGGAATTGCAGTTGGGATGGCCACAAATATTCCTCCTCATAACTTAAATGAACTGATTAAAGCCACCATCCTTTTAATCGATAACCCAGCTACAACTGTCGATGAGATCATGAAAGTGATGCCAGGTCCTGATTTTCCGACAGGAGGGTTGATTTGTGGATATCGTGGGATTAAAGAAGCGTTTCATACAGGGCGCGGAAAATTGATTGTACGGGGAGTGATTAAAGTAGAAGAAAATGAAGAACATCCCGATCGCCAACGGCTTGCAATTGAAGAAATTCCCTATAATGTCAATAAATCTCGACTGATTGAGCAAATTGCAGATCTGATTAATAATAAAACGATCATGGGAATTGCAGATTTACGAGATGAATCGGATAAAGATGGATTGCGAATTGTCATCGAACTTAAACGAAATGAAATTCCTGAAGTCATTATCAATCAGATATATAAGTTTAGCGATATGGAAGTGACATTTGGGTGCAATCTGCTGGCTCTCGATCGTGGTCTTCCTCATACAATGAACATTAAAACCATTATTGCAGCTTGGATTGAACACCGTATTGAAGTCCTTCGACGTCGTACTCGCTTTGAGCTCAATAAAGCAGAGGTTCGTGCTCATATTTTAGAAGGATACTTAAAAGCAATCGATCACATGGACGAGATTGTAAGACTCATTCGATCCAGTCAAAATCGAGAAGAAGCTAAAGGACAATTAATCACTCAATTCCAATTTAGTGATCGACAAGCTCTTGCAGTCCTAGATCTGCGATTATACCAATTAACAGGTCTTGAGCGAGATAAGGTGACAGAAGAGTATCAAGAGTTATTGAAAAAGATTGCCCATTTTCGAGCTATTCTAGCGAGTGAAACAATGGTTCGTGAAATGATCAAAGAAGAACTCTTGGATCTCCAAAAAACACATAAATCTGAACGGAAAACTCAAATTATCGCAGCTGAAAGTGAAGTTCAAATGGAGGATCTCATAGCAAATGAGTCTGTCATTATTACGATTTCAGAAGATGATTATATTAAACGGATGCCCATTGATACATTTCGTGAACAACGACGTGGGGGTCAAGGAATTGTGGGTACGCAATTGAAACGAGAAGAGGATACTGTTAAAGGACTTTATGTTGCATCGACTCACGATTACTTGCTCATCTTTACGAATTTGGGAAGATGTTATTGGATCAAGGTGTGGCAAATCCCTGAAGCGAGTCGTAAGGCAAAGGGAAAGCCTCTTATTCAATTATTAGAAGACCTAAGGCCAGAAGAAAAGATTGCAACGTTCTTACGTGTGGCTTCTTTTGAAGAAGAAGGATGCATTTTGATGGTGACTCGCAAAGCGATTGTTAAAAAGACTCTTTTAACTGAATTTAGTCATCCTCGTCGCAAAGGCATTTGGGCTTTAGACATTGATGAAGGGGATGAATTAATGGCGGCTCGTGTTGTGAAACCTAAGCAACAAGTGATGCTATTTACTTACCGTGGAATGGCTGTTCGCTTTGATGAAAGCAATGTACGCCCGATGGGACGAATGGCTAGAGGAGTCAAAGGTGCGACATTGCGAGAAAAGAGTGATTCGATTGTCGGTTGTGAAGTCGTGAATGGAGATGAAACCATTCTTGTTGTCTGCGAAAATGGTTTTGGTAAGCGATCTTTAGTTGAGGATTTTCGTCAGACAAAGCGTGGGGGAGTGGGTGTTCGATCCATTATTACCAGTGAAAGAAACGGGAATGTTGTCGGAGCTTTATGTGTGACGAATAAAGATGGAATGGTGATGATTTCTGTGAATGGGCAGACAGTCCGAATTAGTATGAAAGACATCCGTGTCATGGGCCGTAACACACAAGGAGTTAAATTAGCCAACTTAAAAGAGGGCGATTATCTTGTGGCTATTCAAAAATTAGAAGGAGCTGAAGAAGAATCCATTGTAGATTCCCCATCGGCTAGTCAAATAGAATCAGTCGAATCGATCGAGTAGGGAAAAGGGCAATGCATGGAATCTAAAGGGTTATTGATTACTTTAGAAGGGGGTGAGGGAGCTGGTAAATCCACTCTTCTCGATTATCTCTTTTATCAATTAGCTCAAACCAATCATCCAGTCATTAAAACCAGGGAACCTGGAGGTTCTGAATTAGGAGAAGCAATTAGGCGTCTTTTACTTCAGCCTGGCCTTTCTCCGATTGGACCAAAAGCTGAATTATTGCTATTTTTAGCGGCTCGTGCTCAGCATATTGAAGAGGTAATTCGGCCTGCTCTAAACACAGGTCATATCGTTTTATGTGATCGCTTTAATGATTCTACAATTGCTTATCAAGGAGCTGCCAGAGGTTTAGACTTTGCAGAAATTCAACAGTTTTGCGATTTGGTTTGTAGAGAGATTCAACCGAAACTCACTCTTTTGCTAGATTTGCCTCCCGAAGAAGGGTTCAAACGTATTCGAAATCTATTCAAACAAGAAACAGTTGTTGGGGATCGATTTGAAGCAGAGCAACTCGATTTTCATGCACGAGTTCGTCAAGCTTTTTTAGATTTAGCAGAACAATATCCGGAACGAATTCATCTCATCGATGCCTCTCAACCTAAAGAAGCTGTTCAGCAAGAAGCCTGGCGCATCATTGAATTGAGTTTGTTATGAACAAAATCGCGACGCAATCCCCTGACTTTAGTCAAGGAGAGCCTTGCATTATATTTATTCGCTCTATATGATCCATTATCATAGAAATTTGCCATTCTAAGAAAGAGCGAAATACTTGCTAGTGTGATTAAGCAAT
>WUUC01185565.1_pt1 | contig 17348 bp, 15 predicted proteins | sample 6278441 | NCBI WGS metagenome assembly WUUC01 (sample SAMN13675441, study PRJNA597444) | soil metagenome | isolation source: soil | place: USA: Washington | collected 2017-10 | reverse complement strand
AGGGGCCGTCGGCGTCCTTCCACTCGAGCACGTCGATGCTGGCGGCGTTGTCCCGGCTGGCCTCCCCCTCGAGGGCCGGCACGACGAGCCGGGGGTCTCCTGCCCGAGGCATCAACAGCGCGATCAGCCGCTCGTGCGGTGTGATGTGGACGCCCGATAAGTATGCGATATTGGCCGGCGAGGAGACGTAGGCGGCGTCGGCGCCAAGCTCCTCGAGCCGGGCGCGGAGCTTCTCTAGCCGCAGGGCGTGCTCCGAAGAATTCATCCCGAGCGCCGCTCTGCGGCGGACGCCACACGGTAGACCTGTCCGGCCATGTCGCCCGCGAGCAGCGGCTCGAGCTCGACCGCCAGTTGCTCGCGCACCGGGTTCTCGAGCCAGCCGTCGTACGCCTCCAGCGAGTCCCACTCGGCGACGACGACGAACGGCTCCCCCTCCGCCATCGGGCGGAGCAGCCGTGCCGCCAGGAAGCCTGGCTGCCGGCAGGCGTGCTCGAAGACGCGAAGACGCCGGAAGGCGTCGGCGAACTCGTCGGCTGCCTCCCCGCGTACGGGAATCCGCAGCAGGGAGTGCACCGCGCGATCCGCTCGGTCGGCTCCGGCCTGGCCCGGAGAGGCGGTGTCGAGGTTTCTGCGCTTCGCTTCAGCGCTGAACCCGCGCAGAAGCTCGTCGAGCCAGGCCGCGAACGCCTCGCGCGCGGCCATGACTTTGTACTTCTCCCGGTCGATCGTCTCCTTCGACGAGCGGAGAAACTCGTCCTCGCCCCCGAGCCTCTCGATGAGGCGGCTCACGCCCTCGATCATCCTGAACGGCCCGTAGACGAGCGGCTCGTCCAGGCAGTCGCGCGCGCTCGCGACGAGGTAGAGGGCGAGCTCGAAGACCGCGTCCTCGCGGGCGGGAGCGCTCATGGCGACAGCTCCCAGGGCGTCCCGAAGCGATCGCGGTAGGCGATGGGAGCCGGAGCCTTGACGCCGGGAGAGGGCGTCCGCGCCGGGCGACCCACTGCCACGAGGATGTCGGGCCGTACGCTGTCCGGCAGCTCGAGGACCTCCCGCAACGCCGCCTCGTTCGCGCTTCGGACGAAGCAGACACCCAGACCGAGGGTTGGGGCGGCGAGTGCGATGTTCTCGGCTGCCGCGCCGGCGTCGAGCAGCGACAGGATGTCCCGGCCTTGCCGACCCATGGAGGCCTCGGCGCGCTCGAGATCCGTGGAGATCAGGATCAGCGCGGGCGCGTTCGCTAGGAAGCTGGGGGTCACCTGCCGCACGGTCGCCACCAGTCGTGGGTCGGTCACGACGACGAGGCGGCGGACGAGCTCGGCACCACCCATCGGCGCCTTGCCGGCCGCCCACACGAGGCGAGCCAGCGCTTGGTCGTCGACCGGGTCGGGCGCGAACGAACGGTGCATGCGCCGGGTGCGGATGATCTCGAGAACGTCTACGGCGTCGCCACCCTCTCGGACGCCAGCTCCTCGATGGGGCGAAACTCCTCATCGAGGCCGAAGGCGGCCGGGCCGAACACGGCCAGCGCCTCCGGGGTGCGCATGATCGGCGGCGTCGAGACCGCCATCACCTGCACACGCTGGCCGTACCGGATCGCCTCGGTCGTGATCGGCTCCGCCGTCTCCGCCGCGAGCACGCAGATCAGGTCGGGGACGATCGCCCGCACCTCCCCGTCCACGCGCGCGACCAGGTGCTCGTTCTGGAACGTGAGCTCGAGCACCTCGCCAGCAGCCGACTCGATCCGGGCGTTCCCCTTGGCAAAACCCTCCGTTGTGCGCCGGAACACGTCGGTCACCTTCCCCGCGAAGATGACACGCCCGTACTCGTAGTGCGTCTCCCCCAGCGTCTCGATCAACGCCTCGAAGGGGTCCGCGTGCCGCGCACGCGCCTCACGCAGACAGCGGCCGATCCGAACCCCCAGGCTGATCGTGCCCGGGATGGAGGCACGCTTGGCGGTAGCCCCGTCCATCGCGTACTCGGCGATGAGCGAGGCGCCGCCCATGCGAATCGTGATCCCCCGCGCGAGCCACTCCATGGTCCGGTTGTCGCGCGTCGTGACGATGGCGGTGTCGCCGTACTCGTTCGTGATCGCCATCGGCGTCCCGGCCACGCCGTATACGTGGAAGGTCTCCATCTGCAGCTCCGGAAAGGCACGCCCCATCCCGTCCGCGTCGACGACCGGCAGCCCGAGGAGCGCGCCGACGACGAGCGGGATGGTCGAGTTGATCCCTCCGCACTCGATCGGCATCGTCGCGTCCGCGCGCCGACCCAGATGGCGCTCGAGCGTCCGGAGTGACTGGACCGCCTCGTCTCCCCTGGGGATCTTCTCGATCATCACGGTCGGCGCGCCCATCATGGCCGTCGGGATCACGAAGTCGCCGTCTTTTAGCTCGTCGAGGCCCAGCAGGGTGATTGGGCCGTGGTCGGCCATCGCCGCCTCCGCCATGAGACGACCGATGTAGGGATCGCCGCCTCCTCCGGTTCCGAGGAAAGCCGCCCCGCGCGCGAGGTCGAGCAGGTCCTCTGCCGAGAGCTCGGTCGGCACCGTCAGGCTCGCGCCGCCGCGCCGAAGCGCTCTTCCACGGGCAGGTAGTCGATCTCGTAGCCGAAGTAGCGTGGCCCGGCGAGCTCGAGCCCCGCGTCCGTCCGCCAACGCGGGTCGCACGGCGCGGCGAGCACCGACACGCGGTAGCCGTAGCGGAGCTCCTCCGTCGTGATCGGCTCACCGGTCTCGGCGTCGAGCACGATGATGAGGTCCGGCACGGAGGCGACGACCTCGCCGTCGCGCACGGCGACGAGGTGCTCGTTCTGGAACCGCAGCGCGAGCGTCGCGCCGCCGTCGGCCCCCAAACCCTCGATCCGCGCCTCCCCCTTGGCGAAGCCGGCCTCGGTGCGCCGCTCGACGTCCGCGATCTTGCCGGCGAAGATCCGAAAGGCGGAGAGCCGCTGGAGGACGGCTTGCACGGGATCGCCGTGTGCGGCGCGCGTCTCGCGAACGATCCGCCCCAGCTCTTCGGCCAGGCCGAGCGTGCCGGTGACCATTGACTCTTTCAGCTGCCGGCCGCTGAGCGCGTAGAGCGCGATCATCGCAGTGCAGCCCATATCGATCGTGATCGAGCGGGCGAAGCGCTCCGTCCACCGGTTGTCGATCGTTTCGAGGATGACCGTGTTCCCCTTCTCGTCTGCGAGGGCCATCGGTGTGGCGGAGACGCCGTACATGGTCGGCGTCACCATCTGGATCTCGGGGAAGGCACGGCCCATGCCGTCGGCGTCCACGAGAGGGATGCCCATCCGGGCGGCCACCCCGAACGGGGTCGTCGAGTTCAGCCCGCCGGCCTCGATCGAGACGGTGTGCGTGATCGGCCGACCGAGGTGTTCCTGCAACGCCTCGAATGCCCGGATGATCTCGTCCCCGCGGGGGATCTTTTCCACCATGACGGTGGGAGCGCCCATCATCGCCGAGGGGACGACGAGCGCGTCCTCCGGCACCTCACCGCCCTCGACGAGCTCGACCGGACCGTGCGCGCGGATCGCCTGCTTCGCCAGCAGCACGCCGATGTAGGGATTCCCGCCGCCTCCGGTGCCCAGGATCGCGGCTCCGATCGCTAGATCGTCCAGGTCCGACTCAGTGACCCGCCGCAACAACGGCCTCCCTTCCGAGCTCCAGCTCGCCGACGGCCTTCACCCGGATGCGCGTGGCGTTGCTGGGGAGGTAGGCGAGGGGCACCTCCTCCACGTCGACGATGTGCACGCTCCCCTCGCTCGCCCCCGCCTCTGCGGCCTTCTCGGTCGCCTCCTGCTTCGCCTGCTCGAGCGCCTGCTCGCGCGAGAGCTGGTCGAGCGAGAAGATGCGGTCGACCTCGCCGCCCACCTGGGCGATGGCCGCCCCGATCGCGTTCGCAACCGCGAAGTGCTCCGGCTTAACGAGCTCCGACGCGCCCGGAAGGTCGTCGCGGAGGAGAATGCTCCCCCCGCCCACGACGACGACCGGGATGGGGTCCGGACTCGTCTTCATCCGATCGACGGCCTCGGCGATGCGCCGCTCGACGACCGCGAGGCCGCCCTCGGCCACGCCGTCCCCGAGGTGCCGAACGCGCCCGCGATCGCCGATCTCTGCCAGACTGGCCGCAACGGCCAGGTCCGTAGCCGTTAGCGTCTCGCCTCCGAAGACGATCGCCCGGCTCGTGAGCTCGTAGCCGACGCTCTCGGGCCCAACCTCGAGCTCGCCGTTCTCACGCACGAGGCTGCCCCCGCCGAGCCCGAGCGAAAGTACGTCGGGCATGCGGAAGTTCGTCCGCACCTCGCCGATCTCGACCGCGATCGACGCCTCCCGGGGGAAGCCGTGCTGGAGCACGCCGACGTCCGAGGTGGTACCGCCGATGTCGACGACCGCGCAGTCGCGCAGGCCCGAGAGGAAAGCGGCGCCGCGCATGGAGTTCGTCGGCCCTGACGCGAAGGTGGCGACGGGATAGCGCTCCGCATAGTCGACGCTCATCAGCGTGCCGTCGTTCTGGGAGAGGTAGACGGGGGCCTCGACACCGAACTCCGCGAGCGCCGCGTGGAACGCCTCGACGATGCGGACCGCGAGATCGCGGAGGCACGCATTCATGATCGTCGCGTTCTCGCGCTCGAGCAGGCCGATTCGCCCGATCTCGTGCGAGAGGCTGATCGCCGCCTCCGGCAGCTCCTCCGCAAGGATCTCGGCCGCCCGCTGCTCGAGCTCGGCGTTGACCGGGGAGAAGACCGACGAGATCGCGATCGACCTGACGCCCTTCTCGGCGATGTCGCCGGCCACGCGGCGGAGCTCCTCCGGCTCGAGCGGGGAGATCTCGCGACCGTCGAACTCGTGACCGCCGTGACAGAGGTAGACGTGGTGCCCCAGCGCCTCCCGCAGCCGCTCAGGCCAGTCGACCATCGGAGGCAGGGCTTGCGTGGCCGGCAGGCCGAGCCGGACGGCGGCAGTCGGCATCAGGCGTTTCGTCTCCACGACGGCGTTCGTGAAGTGAGTCGTCCCGATCATGACCGCCTGGACTTCGTCCGCGTGGACCGATCCCTGGTCGGCGAGCGCCCGCAGTGCGTTGACGATCCCGCTCGTGACATCCGCCGTCGTGGGCGTCTTCACCCCGGCGCGCACGTCCCGACCATCCATCACGACCGCGTCCGTATTCGTGCCGCCGACGTCGACTCCGATTCGCATCAGTCCTCCAGTGATCCCTTCACTCGACGAAAGTCCTCTGCTGAGATCTCGCCCGCGACGGCCCGCCAGCAGGCGACGTCGTGTCCAGGGGAGACCGGTCGCAGCTGTTGCTTCTCCTCCCGGCAGCGATTCTTGACGAACGGGCAGCGCGGCGCGAAGCGGCAGGCCGGCGGCGGACTGATCGGCGAAGGCACCTCGCCAGGGAGGACCATCCGCGGGCGGCGGTCCATGAGGTTCTCCGTGGGCACCGCAGACATGAGCGCCCCCGTATAGGGATGCCTCGGTCGTTCGAAGATCTCCTTCGCGGGGCCCATCTCGACGATCTCGCCTAGGTACATGACCGCGACGCGATCGGAGAGGTAGCCGATGACCGAAAGGTCGTGGGAGATGAAGATCTGGGCGAGGCGCTCATCCTTCTGAATGCGCCGAATGAGGTTGATCAGCTTCGCCTGAACGGAGACGTCCAGGGCTGACGTGGGCTCATCGAGAACGAGCACCTCCGGATTCGAGGCGAGGGCACGGGCGATCCCCACCCGCTGCTGCTGGCCGCCCGAAAGCTGGTGCGGATAGCGGCTCGTGTGGTCAACGGAGAGGCCGACGCGTTCGAAGAGCTCGCGAACGCGGGCGCGGGCCTCGCTTCCGCTGGCGATCCTGTGTAGCCGGAGCGGCTCGGCCACGGCCTGGCCCACCGTCATTCGCGGATTGAGCGAGCCGAGCGGGTCCTGGAAGACCATCTGGAGCTTGCGCCGGAGACTTCGCAGCTCCTTTCCTCGGAGCGCGGTGATGTCGGTGTCGGCGAAGCGGATCCGCCCCGCGGTCGGCTCCTCAAGCCGGAGAGCGACCCGACCGAGCGTCGACTTCCCGCAGCCGCTCTCGCCCACGAGACCGAGCGTCTCGCCCCTGTCGACCCCGAGCGACAGGCCGTCCACCGCCCGCAGTTTGGCCGAGTGGAACGCGGAGATCTTGACGGGGTAGTGCTTGACGAGATTCTCGACGGCGAAGACGCCAGCTTTCCCGACCCGCGACTCGGGCGTCGCCTGCTCGCGAACGACTGCCTCACGAGCCATGCGCGCCAACCTCCTCCCGCATCGGAACGGGGTTGTGGCAGGAGACCTGCTGCCCGGGCGCCATCGGCTCGAGCGGCGGGTGGGTCTCGCTGCAGACCTCGGTCGCATTCGGACAACGTGGATGGAAGCGACATCCGGGAGGCGGTCGCATGAGATCGGCCACGCTTCCGGGGATCTCGGGGATCTCACCGGTCATGGCGAGACGCGGCCTCGACGCGAGCAACGCCCTCGTGTAGGGGTGACGCGGCGACGTGAACATGTGCTCGACCGGCCCGACCTCCGCGAGCCGGCCGGCGTAGAGCACGGCGATGCGGTCGCAGAGCTCCGCGGCGAGGGCGAGGTCGTGCGTGATGAGGAGAATGGACATCCCGGTCTCCTCGCGGAGCTCGCGCAGGAGCTGGACGATCTGGTACTGCGTGGTGACGTCGAGCGCCGTCGTCGGCTCGTCCGCGATCAGCAGGCGCGGCTGGCAGGAGAGGGCGAGCGCGATCATGATCCGCTGCGCCAGCCCACCCGAGAGCTCGTGCGGATACGCATTGAGACGCCGCTCGGGCTCAGAGATGTGCACCCTCTCGAGGAGCGCGACCGCTTCCTCATGAGCTCGGTTCTTGTCCAGGCCGCGACGAATGGTCAGCACCTGGTTTAGCTGCTTGCCGACCTTGATGACCGGGTTGAGCGCCTCGCGCGTGCTCTGGAAGATCATCGAGATCTGGCGGCCGCGGATCTCTCGCCGGAGGCTCTCCTCGGACATCCCGACCAGGTCGCGGCCCTCCCAGAGCACCCTCCCGCCGACGACGCGCCCCGGCTTCTTGAGGAGGCCGATGATGGAGTATGCGGTGACGGACTTGCCGGAGCCCGTCTCGCCCGCCAGCCCCAGGACCTCCCCCTCCTCGATGGCGAGGTCGATTCCGTCGATCACGCGCAGCTCCCCGCTGCGGATGAAAAAGGAGGTGCGCAGGTCGCTGACCTCGAGCAAGCTCATCTACGCGCGCCGCCGCCGCGGGTCGAGCATGTCCTGGAGGCCGTCGCCCAGGAGGTTGAAGCCGAGCACCGTGAAGGCGATCGCGAGTCCCGGGAACGTGTAGATCCACCAGTGCCCCTGGAGGAAGTCCTCGAGGCCCATGCTGATCATCACGCCCCACTCCGCCCGGGGCACGCGGACGCCGAGGCCGATGAAGGAGAGCCCGGCGGCCTCGAGGATCGCCCAGCCGCACTGGAGGGTGGAGACGACGATGATGGGCGCGACGCAGTTGGGCAGCAGGTGCCGCCAGAGCAGGCGTACGCGTGAGTTTCCGACGCCGACCGCCGCGAGCGCGAACTGGCTCTCTTTGATCGAGAGCATGAGGTTCCGCATGAGGCGCGCATAGCCCGGGACGTTGATCGTCGCCGTCGCGACGATGACCGTGAACACGCCCGGCCCCATCGCCCAGGCAACCGCCATGGCGAAGACGAACCGGGGGAAAGCTTGGAGGACGTCCTGGCTGCGCATCACCGCCTCGTCGACGTAGCCGCCAATGAAGCCGCTCACGGCTCCGAGGAGGACGCCCACCGTCATCGAGATGCCGACGGCCGCGAGCGCGATCATGAGGTCGAGGCGCGCCGCGACGAGTACGCGAGTGAGGATGTCCTGGCCGAACTGATCCGTGCCGAACGGATGGGCGAACGAGGGGGGCGCGGCCGCGTTGTCGAGGTCGATCTCATACGGGTCGTACGGGGTGACGTACGGGGCGAAGACCGCGGAGAGGACGACGAGGCCGACGATAACGGCGCCGGCGATCGTCGCCGGGTTCCCACGCAGCTGGTAGAGGACGTCTGAGAGGCGGCCGCCGACGCTCGGCGGGATCCCGGGCTCCGCCGTCGGGCCGAGCGTCGCCTCCTGCTGGAGGGGCTGCGTCGACATCAGTACTTGACCCTCGGGTCTAACATCGCCGTGACGATGTCGAGGACGAGGTAGACCAACACATAGAAGAAGGTCACGACCAAAACGAAGCCCTGGATGGCCGGGAAGTCGCTGTTCAGGATGGCGCCGTACGAGTAGTTGCCCAGTCCCGGCCAGGCGAAGATGATCTCGACGAGCACCTCGCCCCCGAGCGCGTAACCGTAGACGGCCGCAATGACGGTGAGGATCGGGATGAGCGCGTTCTTGAGGGCGTGGTGGAAGATGACGACCCGGAGGGGGAGTCCGAGCGACCGCGCAGTTCGCACGTAGTCTGATTCGAGCACCTCGGCCATCGCGGAGCGCGTGAGCCGGGCGATGGGGGCCATCGCGACGAAAGCGAGCGTGACGACCGGAAGGACGAGCGCTTTGACCGCGGAGACGAGCAGGTCGAGATCGCCGCGGAGGACGGCGTCGAGCGTGAAGACTCCGGTGATCGGGTCGACCGTCGAGACCACCGCTCCCGTGCGGCCGACCGGGCCCGGCAGCCAGGCGAGGTAGAAGAAGAACACGTAGAGGAGGATGAGCCCGAGCCAGAAGATCGGCATCGAGACGCCGGTGACCGAGACCACCCTCGCCATCTGGTCGATCCAGGAATCCTTCTTGATCGCGGCGGCGATCCCGAGCGGAAGCGCGATCCCGACCGCCAGGATCATCGCGTACGTGACGAGCTCGAAGCTCGCTGGGAAGCGCTCACGCAGGTCTTGGGAGACGTCCTGCGCCGTCGTGTAGGAGGTTCCCATCTTCCCCTGCGAGAGGTCCCGCAGGTAGAGGCCGAACTGCTCGTAGAAGGGACGATCGAGGTAGGCCTCGCGCTTCATCTCGGCGCGGCGCTCGTCGCTCACGTAAGGGCCGGCCACGCGGTCGATCGGATTGCCCGGCACGATCCGTGTGAGGGCGAACGTAAGGAAGAGCGCCGCGACCAGGACGGGCACGACGAGGAGCAGGCGACGGAGTGCGTACGCCGCTAATCGCATCGTCGGGCTACCTCCTTGTCCTCAGCAGGCGGTGGCCGCTGTCAGGCCTCCTTGCTCATGTACGCGTAACGGTTGAGCTCGTCGTTGTAGTAGACGTAGCCCTTGACGTTCTTGCGCATGACGACGTTCCAGTTCGGACCGGCGAGGTACGCGTGGGGCGCATCTTCGTTCACGAGCGCCTGTGCCTCCCGGCTCCCCTCGAGCCGTCCTTCCACGTCCGTCGAGAGCGTCCACTTCTTCACGAGCTCGTCGACCTGCGGGTTCTTGTAGTTCGTGTAGTTCGTGGGGCTCTCGGAGCTGACGTTCCAGCTCATGTGGTACCAGGGGTCGTTGACCCAGGAGAGCCACTCGTCGATGAAGCACTGGAGCTTCCGCCCCTGCTCCTGCTCGTTGAACTGCGCGAACGCGAGCTTCTGGATCGACGTGTCGAGACCGATCTGGTTGAGGTTCGCCTGAATCAGAATCGCGGAGCGCTCGGCCTCTTCCCAGTCCGCCCGGATCGTGATCGTGATCGGGGGCGCGCCCTCGCCGTTCGGGAAGCCGGCGGCTGCGAGGAGCTCCGCCGCCTTGTCGAGGTCCGTGTCGTACTGCCAGGAGCTGAAGTCGCTCGAGGGCATGCCGCCCCCGATGATGCTCCTGCACTCCTGGGCGTAGCCCTTGAAGACGTCCTCGAGGATGTTCTGGTACGGCACCGCGTAGCAGACGGCTTGCCGCGCCTCCTTCTTGTCGAAGGGCGGCATGGCGTTGTTCATCTCCAGCATGTAGTTCCGCGGGTTCGGGAACGTGAGCACTTGGAGGTTGGGGTCCTCCTTGAGCGCGTCGAGCTCTTTGACCGGCGGGATCATGATCATGTCCACCTCGCCCCGCTTGATCAGCAGAATCCGCTGCGTCGCCTCGGGAACGATCTTCTGGATCACCCTCGCGAGCCCAGGCCTTCCTCCGTAGTAGTCGGGGTTGGCCCTCATCACGATCCGGTCGCCGGGCCGGTAGTCCTCGAAGATGAAGGGGCCGTTCCCCGTGGCGACACGCTTCTTGTAGTACTCCGTCGCCCACGGGTCGTTGGAAGTGGCGTGCTCCTTCGCCTCCTCGAAGTTGACAGCGCTCGTGTTGTGCATCGTGTTGTTCTTGAAGAGGAGCAGATTCCTCTGGTCCATCCGGATCTCCACGCGGCGATCGTCGAGGGCGCGGATGTAATCCGGATCGGGTACAGCCGCCATGGACAGGAGGAAGTAGGAGATGCCCTGTGCCTCGAAGACGCGCCGGTAGCCCTGCTCGATGTGCTTCGCGGTCACGGGCGTCCCGTCGTGGTAGGTGATCCCGTCTCGCAAGGTGAAGACGACACTCGACTCAGTCTCCTCGTAGCTCTCGGCGAGCATGCCCTCGATGCTCTCCGTGTCCACTCCCTGGAAGGTGATGCCGGCGAGCTCCTTCTCCACCTGCTCGTACTGGGTGAGCTGGTCGAAGACGTTCTGGAGCGTCGTCTGCGACGGCTTGCTGCCGACCGTGAACGCGGGATCGAAGGTGTCGACGTCTCCCTCGACCGCGACCACGAGGGTGTCCCGCGGCGTCTTCGCCGCCTCGGCGGCCTGCTGGGCGCCGCCTCCCTCGCCTCCGCACGCCGCGAGGAGCGGTCCTGCCAAGCTCAGGCCGAGCGCGGCGGCGCTCCCCCGCTTGAGGACGTCGCGCCGCGTGACGGGGCGCTCGAACAGAGGCCAGCTCTCGTCCCGGATCTCGTGTCTCTTGCCCATCGCTTACCTCCCGACGACGGTCGCGCGGTCCTCGCGCGCTGGGTGTGCGTTTGCTGACAGGCGTTCCAGCCCGAACGCCTGGAGCTCTTCGGCGGACGGCGAGGCGTAGCCGCCGACCTTGCTCGGACGCCAGCCAAGGGTGGCAAGCTCTCCGAGCAGCTCCGCGTACTTGAACGGCGCCACGGTCGCGTCGACGACCGGGACGCCGATCTGCTCCTGGAGCTCCGCGAAGAAGCCGTACTCGATCGTGCAGCCGAGGACGATCACTTCGGCTCCGTCGTTCGCCACGGCCTCCCGGGCAGCAGCCTCGAGCCGCCCCCGCGTCAGGGCGTGATCAACCTGGAAGTCGTGCACGCCCAGCTCCACGGGCTTGAAGGAGGCCAGGCGGTCCCGGAAGCCGTAGCGGGTGACGTTGTCGCGCATCTCGGGGATCCACTTGCGCCGCCCCACGACGACCGAGAAGGTGTCGCCGAGCGTGGCGGCGATATGGAGGGCAGACTCGCATGGGGCCGCCACCGCCAGTCGCCCGGCCACCTCCCTGGCGGCCCGGAGCCCCGTGTCGTAGAAGCAGCCGATGACCGCCGCGTTGAAGCCCTCCCGCTCGGCCTCGGCGATCGTGGCGAGCACGTCGGGCACGACCGCCGCTTCGTACGCGTGGTACTCCAAGTGGTGCGGGCCGCCCGCAAGCGAGCGCACCTCGAGCTCGGTGTCGGGGCGCTTCGCGCGCTCGAGCTCCGAGCGGATCGCCTCGTCGAAACTATCCGTGCCTACCGGATTGATCCAGAGAACCCGGGTCATTGCCGTTCCTCCTTTCGGGGACCAGCCGCACCACATCCAGGGTGGCGGGGTCGAGTACGATGCCGTAGTCCCCTTCTGCCTGGGCGAACGTGACGTAGCCGTCCTTCACGTCTTCGACGACGTCCTCGACGGGACGATCGAGCGGGTTCCCCCAGCCTCCGCCCGTCCCGGTCACGAGCCGCGCGACCTCCCCGCGCTTCAGCGCGTAGCGGGCGCACTTGCCGAGCACGACCTCGCGGCCGTCCTCGTGAAGGATCCGCACCTCGTTACGCGACCCCGGCTTCCCTCCCTCCACACCCCACGGCGGATATTTGTGACGTCCGAACGTGGCCGTGAGGGTGATCTCATCCACGGCCGCGCGGTAGTCCCTGATGCAGCCGCGGCCGCCCCGATGACGGCCGGCGCCCGCGTCCACTGGATCGAGCTCGTAGCGATCGACGAGGATGCCGTAGCGCGTCTCTGCGACCTCAATGGGGATGACGTACGTCTCGCCGTCCCCGACGCACATGAGTCCGGACTCGCCGTCCTTCTCCCCGGCTGCCCCCCAGCCCCCGGCCTGCGGCTCGACGAGGAGAAAGAGCTCGTGCGTGTCGGCGTGGATCCCCGCCACCACGACGCCGCAGACGGACAGGAAATGCCCGGCGGTCAGGCGGTCGGGGACGATCGGCGCGAGGGCTTTCCAGACCAGGTCGGTGACGTAGTTCATCGTCTCCCAGTAGGTGGAGACAGGCGCCGGCCGCTCCGCGGTGAAGATCGTTCCCGGCGGGCAAACGATCTCGAGCGGTCGGAAGCACCCCTCGTTGACGGGGATCGACGGGCTCGTGATCGCCTTCAGCATCGTGCGCACGCCCGAGTGCAGACCCGTCACGGTGCAGTTCACCGGCCCCGGTACCTGCGGGTGCGTCCCCGTGAAGTCGCAGACGAACGCGTCGTCCGAGATCATCACCTTGACGCAGACCCGGAAGGGCCCGTTTCCGATGCCGTCGTCGTCGATCCAGTCCTCGGCCTCGTACGTCCCCTGCCGAAGCTTGGCGAGCTCGATACGGGTCATCCGCTCGCCATAGTCGAGGAGGGCCTCGACGGCGCCGAGGACCACGTCCGCGCCGTACTTGTCGCAGAGCTCGTGGAAGCGCCGCTCTCCCAGGCGGAGGGAGGCGGCCTGGGCATACATGTCTCCGAGCGTCATGTCGGGAAGACGGACGTTGGCCTCGATGAGGTCGATGAGGCTCTGGACGGGCCTTCCCTCCTCATAGAGCTTCACGCACGGGAACTGAAGCCCCTCCTGGAAGACCTCGGTCGCGTCCGTCGTCCAGGAGCCCGGATCCTTGCCGCCCACCTCGGTCCAGTGCGCTTTCGAGGCGGAGAAGGCGACGAGCTCGTCCTCGTAGAAGATCGGGACGATCAGGGAGACGTCCGAGAGGTGCGTCCCTCCACCCGAGTAGGGATCGTTCGTAATCACGACATCGCCTGGGCGCAGGCCCCCGGGCCCGAACTTCTCGAGCGTCGAGCGCACGGCGAAGGTGAGCGTCCCAAGAAACCCGGTAACGCCGTTCCCCTGCGTGATCAATTGCCCGCGAGCGTCGATCAGGCCGGACGCGAAGTCCAGCACCTCGTAGATGATCGTGCTTTTCGACGTCCGCTGGAGGGCGACGAACATCTCGTCGCCGATCGCGACCAGGGCGTCCTTGACTATCTCGACGGTGAAGGGATCGATGTCCGTGCGCGGAGCGATCGCCATCTCAGGCTTCCATCTCGACGACGAGGTTTCCGTACTCGTCCACCTGGAGCGCTTGCCCGGGGAAGACGACCGTGGACGCGGCGGGCTCCTCTACGACGGCGGGCCCCTCGAGCTCCGCACCCGCGCCCAGCCGCCAGCGCTCGTAGATACGGCTCTCGTGCCGCCCGAGCTCGTCGAAGTCGACGTCCCGCATTCCCTTGAGGGCATTGCTCGCGTCGCCATTCGGATCGACCCGCCGCAGCTCGGGCTTGCGCACCGCTCCGAACCCGGTGACGCGAAAGTTGACGAACTCGACCGGCGAGTCCTGCCGGAACGTGTACAGCTGCTCGTGGAGGGTGTGGAAACGGCGCTCGATCTCCTCCCGCTCTGCCTCGCCAAGCTCGCCGCCGGCGATCGGCACGTTGACGGTGTGTTCCTGGCCCGCGTAGCGCATGTCCGCCGAGCGGGCGAACCTGACCTTCTCCGGCGAGACGCGCTCGTCGGCGAAGAGCTCGAGCAGTCGCTCCTCGAGCTCCCGCCAGAAGCCTGTGAGCTCTCCGAGCTCGGCCTCGTGCGCACGGGCGAATCGCGTCTGGACGAGATCGTGCCGCAGGTCGCTCATCAGCATTCCCCAGGCTGAGAAGTGAGCCGGAGCCGGCGGGACGATCACGCGGGGGACATGCAGCTCGCGCGCGAGAGCCGTCGCGTGCATCGAGCCGCCCCCGCCGAAGGCGACGATCGCGAACTCGCGGGGATCGCGGCCCCGCCTGACCGAGACGAGCTTCAGCAGGTGGATCATGTTGGCGTTCGCGATCCGGATCACGCCGAGGGCGGCTTCCTCGATCTCGACCCCCCGCGCGTCGGCGATCGAGGCAAGTGCCTCGCGCGCCCGCCCCACGTTGAGCACGATCCGGCCGCCGAGGAAGTAGTCCGGGTTGATGCGGCCCGCGACGACGTTCGCGTCGGTCACGGTCGGCTCGATCCCGCCCCAACCGTAGGAGGCCGGACCAGGATCAGCCCCAGCGCTCTCGGGGCCGACCTTCAGCGCGCCCGCCGGATCGATCCACGCGATCGAGCCCCCGCCGGCTCCGATCTCGACGATGTCGGCCACGGGCACCTTGATCGGGTGGCCGGCAAACGTCGGCGTGCGCTCGATGTAGTAGTCGCTCGTGAGCTTGACGGTCCCGCGCTCGACCAGCGAGGACTTGGCCGTCGTACCGCCGATGTCGAGCGTGATCAGGTTTTCCTCTCCCAGCCGCTCGCCGATCGCCGCCGCACCGATCACACCGCCCACGGGACCTGACTCGACGAGGTTGATGGGCGTGCGGCTCGCGACCTCGAAGCGAGACACGCCGCCATTCGACTGCATCGCGAAGCACGCCTCCGCCGGGATCCCCACCTCCTCGAGCCGGGTCGCAAGCGCCCTCAGGTAACGGGAGGCCGCCGGTTTGACGTAGGCGTCGAGGACGGTGGTATTCGTGCGGTCGTACTCGCGCCACTCGTTCGTAAGCTCGTGCGAGGCCGTCACCGCCGCCTCGGGCCACTCCCCGCGCACGATTTCCGCCGCTCTTGTCTCGTGCTCCGGATTCGCGTAGGAGTGGAGGAAGCAGATCCCGACCGCCTCGGCCCCCTGCCGCTTCGCCTCGGCGACCGCCCCCCTCACCTCCTCCTCGGCGAGCGGCGTGAGGGGCTCGCCCTTGTAGGTCATGCGTTCCGTCACCTCGAGACGGAGACGGCGCGGAACGAAGGGCTTCGGCTTGGAGTAGAGGAGGTTGTAGAGGTCAGGTCGGTTCGCGCGCGTGATCTCGAGAACGTCGCGGAAGCCGCGCGTCGTGATGAGGGCGGTTCGCGCACCCTTGCGCTCGGTGAGCGCATTGATGATGACCGTGGTTCCGTGCGCGAGGAATTCCACGCCCCCGAGCTCGGCCTCGAGGAGAGCGTTCATCACCCCGTCCTCGAACCGTCCCGGTGTCGTCGACGTCTTGCCCAGCCCGACCTCGGCGCCGTCCGGCTCGAGGTAGACCAGGTCGGTGAAGGTCCCGCCGATGTCGACTGCGGCTCTGGTGGCCATATCTAGATGAACCTCGGCGTGAGAACCCAAAGCGCCTCGACCGGCTCGTCGGTGTCGTTTTGGATCGCGTGCGGGACGGTCGCACGGAAGTGAATGCTGTCTCCCTGACCGAGGCGGTACTCGGTCCCGTCGATCACGTAGCGGAGCTCGCCCGAGAGGACGTAGCAGAACTCCTCGCCCTCGTGGTTGTACGCCTCCTCGATCCGCTCGCTCGGATGGATCGTGACGAACAACGGCTCGAGCACCCGGTTCGGGGCTCGGCCCGAGAGGACCTTGTAGGTGCGCTGGCTCGCGGCGATCGCGATCTCGCTGTGCTCGTCGGCGCGCGTGACGTGCGGCAGGGGGTGGGGCTCGCCGGCCTGGCCGACCGGAAAGAGGCTCGCCACGTCCGTTCCCAGCGCCTTCGCCACCTTGTGGAGAGACGTCAGCGCGAGGGATGACCGGCCGCGCTCGACCTGCGACAGGAAGCCGATCGAGAAACCGGTCAGCTTGCTGAACTCGCGAAGCGAAAGCCCCTGCTCCGTACGCAACTCGCGGATCGCGGCGCCGATCGCACGGATCGCATCCCCGTCGTCCGACCTCGAGGCGACAACTGAACTTTGCTCGGGCGTGGCTTGTCGCTCCCGTTCGCTCTGGAACCGCACATTTTTATCACAGCGAACTCCTGCGATGCACGAGGATCCGCCAGAAACCCCTGAAAGATCCCGGAATCGCAGAGCCTGAAGTGCCCGGAGTAGTGTTCAGTAGGGGCAAACAAGTTGCCTGAGACACGTGCCTGCGCCGATCAGTACGGCGTTCGCGTGATCTCGTGCTGCCCAGACTCGGCACCGTCGATGCGCCCGCAGCCTCTGATCTCGGTTACCGACGTTCCGCAGAGCAGCCGCTGGTATCAAGAGCTGCTCACGTGCGAGAGCGGGCATGGCGGCGAAGAGTACGAACGCCTGCTCCGCGACGGGACGCTCGTGCTGCAGCTGCACCGCTTCGATATCGGGCACCGCCACGGCAGGATCGGCGACCCGTCGTCGCGGCCGTACGGCAACGGCGTCGCGCTCTGGTTCGAGATCGACGACCTCGACGATGCGGTCCAGCGCGCCGAGGCGCTTCACACCGAGGTGGTGCTACCGCCGCACCGCAATCCCCCCGACGGGCCGGGCGGCCCTGCGCATCGCGAGCTCTGGCTGCGTGATCCGGACGGCTACCTGGTCGTGCTTGCGAGCCCGGACGGCGAGTCGCCGTGGCCGGATCCGCGCGTCGGCTGACATCCCGTTCTGCCGAAAGCGACAACCACTCGCCCGGGGTCACTCCAGCGCCCACTGGTCCACGATCCTTCTGCGGTCAGTTCTGGTCTGCGCTGCCGACCTGTTCCGTTCGATCCACAGGTCGGTGGCGGTCACGGCTCCGGCACGTAAGGCGCGGTGTCTCGAACGCCTCTCCTCACCACGTTCGAAGCCGTGAGGGTGGAGCGTTCATGGAGCCGAGCGGTCGCAACCGGTGGCAACCGGGGCAAATGGTCGGGCCTCGCAAACGGCGGAACCGAGCCAAAACCGTTGCCACCGGTTGCGACCAGGTGCCGATCGGATCGCTGGGTAGCAGGGGTCGATCACGGGCGAGCACGCGGTGCCTCGGGCGTTGCGCGATAGCTCCACGGCATCCCTCGCGCCGACTGGTGTCTCGCGCTGGCGAACCCACTGGCGAACCAGACCTAAAATGCCTGCAAATCACGTTTTCTAGGCGGTCTTGAAAACCGCTAGACGGTGCTGAGCCGTCTCGTGGGTTCGAATCCCACCCCCGCCGCTTTCCGGCCGGGTTTGCGCGCATCCATGCGGGTTCGCGGGCC
>WUUC01051887.1_pt1 | contig 17349 bp, 39 predicted proteins | sample 6278441 | NCBI WGS metagenome assembly WUUC01 (sample SAMN13675441, study PRJNA597444) | soil metagenome | isolation source: soil | place: USA: Washington | collected 2017-10 | reverse complement strand
AGGTGAAGTCCTCTAGCTCGTCTGCGCGTGCGAAGCCTAGACCCGGTGTGTACAGGTCTTCGGGTGGCATAGGGCAGGTGTAGGGCAGGACGGCACTCACGAGCGCTTCTGCTCAAGCTTGTGCAAGGCGCTTTCGTCATACACTCGTACGCCCTGCGTGTGCTGCTGCATCGTGGCCTCATTGAGGCGCCTTTCCAAGTCGTCTAGGCGCTCAGCTACGTAAGAGGCGTCCAAGGACGGCACAATGACCGGCTTCGCTTCCTTCCCCTTCTTTATGCGCTCCAGTTCCTCAGCGGTCCCGAAGTGCACCGCCTTCAAATCGTCAGGAAGCACCCTTGCCATCTGTTCAATCAACAGGCTGGCCGGGAGGATGCCGCCGAATGATCCGTCTCTAAACTCTTGCATGCTGTTACCTTTCGTGAAGGGCAGGCGGCACTCCACCGCCGCGCATGGTCAAGTCAGGGTGAATACACCTGCACTCCGGACAGCGCCAACCTACTTCCGCCAGTGGAGGACACATACTAGTCATACAGATACAGTAGTCAGAGCAGGTGTCGAAAGCTAATCCCACGGTTGGCCGCTCTGTTTCTTCTGTATCCTCTCCAGAAGATCGTTGGTCATCAAGGTGGACTGATAGGCCATCACCATTTGAAGCGCTTCCATCGGAGCAAAGCCCTGCGCCAGCAACTCGCGCCGGTAATCACCCATCAGTTTTGCCAGTTCAACGATAGTCATGCGTTTCTCTTTCGCGGGGTGCTTGGATAGTTTGGGTTCATGAGTCAGTCACGAATACGATGCGCGCCACGTCGTCACCGCCGCAACAGGGGCAGTAGGCAGACCCGTCCCAGTCTGGCGGTGTCGTCCGTATCGTGAACTCACATTCACAGTTTGCACATTCAAAATCGGCGTCCATGCGTTTCACTCTCCGATGTAATGTGAGGGAGTTGGCGTAGTGGCGGCGTCGATGGCCTGTTCTAGTTGCGCAGGATAGGTGAACTCCCTCTCTGCATCATCACATTCACGAAATACACGCATCGTATCTGGGCTAAAATCCACTTCTACTCGTTCGCCCTCTGGTGTATCCCACGCAAGGATCAACTCACCTACCCGGCTCAGGAAGATAGACGGTCGGCGGATTGAGGACGTGTCGGCATAGCGCATGAACGTCTCCAGCGTATCCACAGAACGCGGGTCCACCGCCTTTCCTACACCGCCGAAATCCCAGCCGTCGTGGTAGGATAGGAATTGGTTAAGGCGCTCCACGCCCTTGTCCCCAAGCAACGCCGACAGCCTCTCGCGAATCACGTATCGTCTCCGATATAAAGGTGTAGGGTCTATCCCATGCTTGGAAAGGACGGCGGTAGCGATAGCCAAACCAACACTGTTGACCATACTCCAGTGCCAGTCGTGCCCCTGCTTGCGAAAGTACCCCAACCAGCCTTCAATCACTTCCGCGTCGGCAAACACGGGGTCTGCCCACACGCCCTCTTTCTCCATCAGTGCTCCCCATGCTGCGGGATCACCTGCGTAGTCGTGGTATTCCTGCCCAGTGGCGCAGAACCAACTTCCTGAATACGTCCACATGAAAAGAGTCCCGTCCGGCCACAGCAGTTCCCAGCAGACGCCGTTGCCACGGTCAACCTCCCAAATCCTCGCAATTTCCGGTTCTTGAGTAACGCTCCACCGTGCGCCCTGCGTAAGCGCAACCGCCGCGTTCAAACGTTCGCTAGGCGTAAGGGAGGACAGATCAGGGGAGGCGGGTGCTTCGGTTGTGGTGCTCATCGGTTGCAGTCCAGTTCGTCTAGTGCGAGGGCGATTCTCTCAGCGTCACTCTGGACCCACGCCCCGTTGGCTAGTTCCACAAGCGACACACGTCCAGCGTTCATGCCGATCATCCTTGCGAACTCTCTCACTCCTAGACCGTGCCCCTCACGTGCTGCACGCAGACGCTTGCCTAACTCCTGTCGGTACTTGCGCAGGCTATCCCGTCCGGCGGGGATGGTTGCGGCGGCGTAGGTGCCCGGCCTAGCGCCAGAGATCAGCGGTGGTTGGGTCGTAGTGCTCATTTGGCGGCCTCCGCTACAGCGTTGACGACAGTACGGTTAAGGATGGAAACATGAGTCAAACGAGCCGTGGCATAGGCGATCATCGCACCGTCGCCTCCGTCCTCATGGAGACGCCATTCGTTGTGGCGATCACTCCTGTGCCTCCACCTTGCGCCATTGGCTTCTGCATTCTCTAGAATGCGCCGTTGCTCTGGTTCCAAAACGGACAGGTCCGGCCGTGAACCCAGCCTGCCCAACCACTCTGAATCACTCATCGGTTCCATCCATCAGGTAGAATGCAGTTAGGCGGTGCGTCGTCAAAAGTATGGGTCGGTCCCGGCCTGCTCACCAGCCTCCCACGGAGTCGAACCGTAGACTGGCCGGGCTGCTCTCGTAACGCGCGTCGTGCATTCGTGGACGAACCGCGCTGCTTACCCCCGATGAGCTACAGAGTAATCTGCTGGTGAGATACTTGACCGAACCCTCACTCTCCAATCTACTCTCCTATACGCATAATGTCTAGTGCCATCACAGCGGTACTCTCCACTCATCGTCAAGAGGTGAGTCCCCATCGCACGCTACCCGGCTTCAATCCCTCTCCCGTCCAGACGCGCGGCTGTGCTGGGTTCGTGAGGATGGCCGCTCGCTCACGTAGGCGGACGGCTTCCCGCTCCAGTTCCACGGCCTTGGCGATCAGGCGGCGCGCTTCTGTCAGGTCTTCGATAGTCGCTTTCGTTTTCATCGGTTGCTCCAGTTGGCGAACTTGGTGTAGTCGGCCTCGAAGGCCAACAGGATGTTGCCCGTACGTCCGTCTCGTGACTTGGAAATGATCGCTTCCGCCTTCCCAACCAGACTGTTGCCCTGCTTGTCCGTTGGTCCATCGTACTGCTCCTGTCGGTACAGGAAGATGATGATATCCGCCTCCTGCTCAATCTCGCCAGCGTACCTTAGATCGCTCATCAGAGGGCGCTTGTCAGGGCGCTTCTCAACTTCTCTGGACAACTGAGACAGCGCAACAAGGATGCACTCGAACTCCATCGCGATATCCTTCAAGCCCTCCACGATGGCCGCTGTCTCTCCGGTCTTGTTGTCTCTGGACATAGGGTGTCGCATCTTCTGGAGATAGTCCACGATAATGACCTTGGGGGGTCCGTAGGGGCTCGTGGAGGCCAGCCGCCTAAGCTTGCTCCTCATCTGCGCCAGCGTCAGTCCTGACGTATCGTCAAACGAAATCGGTGCGCTATTGAGGATGCCGGTCGCGTGTGCTAGGCGAGGGTAGTCCTGATCGTCAATTCCTCCCTGCTCCCTCGCCTTGTTGAAGTTGATTCGTGACTCGGACTGTAGCAGCCGTTTAGTCATCGGGCCACGCTTCGTCTCCGGCGAGAAGACCGCCACGTGCTTGCGGTGCGTAATCGCCATCTCCGCCGCGATGTTGGACAGTGCGAAACTGGACTTCCCCATGCTCGGCCGTGCGGCAAGGATGATAAGGTCTCCACCCTTCGCCCCGCCGATCATCCGGTCAACGTTCGTAAGTCCCGTGCTGAACTCCACTGGTTGGCCCGGCGTTCCAATCTTCTCCAGTTCCTCGTATACGGACAGCAGGATATCTTTGATCGGCTCCATCGAAGCGCCGAACATAGGCGCCCTCACGCTGGAGATCGTCCGCACGGCTTCCGTGTGCACGTCCTCCGCAGGTACGCCCCTGACCGCCGCAACATCGTCCAGCACCTTACGCGCTGCGGACATGATCCTGCGTAGCGCCGCCATCTCCTGAACCGTGCGGATGTAGCTCTCGTAGTTGGACGCGCTAGGCACCGCATCACACACCGAACCGATAAACGTAAGACCACCAGCAAGCTCAAGCGTGCCCAGTGCGCGCAACTCAACCGCCAGCGTACCAGGGTCCACAATGTCGCCACGCTGGAAAATGCTCTGCATCGCCCTGAATGCCGCTGCGTTACCCGGCCGAAAGAAGTCCTCCGCCTCCAGTCCAGACCCAAACGCAGCCTTCACTACCTCAGATTCCAGCATCATACAGCCCAGTACAGCGATTTCGGCCTCTGGCGAGTAGTGCACGTGTTGCGTCACAAAGACCTCTTGGGCGGCTCTGGTAAGTTGATCTCGTCTGCGTACAACTGGACTGCTCTCGGGTCTACGGCTCGCTTGAATCTCACTTCGTCACTCCTAAGGTGCTCGAACTCCGCTTCTGCACGCCCGCGTATCCGGTTCTTCACATCCGGTGTCTCAGCTTCCCAGCGCGCGGCTATGGCCTGTTTCCACGCATTGCGCTGCACCTGATACTCGGCCTCTGCTTGCTCCATCTGTGCTTGGCGCCTGCGCTGCAACTCTCCAGAGTCCTCCCCGGCAGCGGCTTCCGGGTGTTTGCCATTGCCATTCCCGTTGTAGCGCGATTGGTTCTTGCCAGCCTTGCGCAGCCAAACCCTGAACGTGGCGTCCCAATCTTTGTGTGCGGTAGCGTACTCATAATCGCGGAAAATCTCCAACTCACTGAGGAAGTCCACACCAAGCGACAGCGCGATTCGGCGGTGATCGTCCTTCGGTTCCCACTCCGCAGGGCAGCGTTTCGTGTAGCGGGTGTCCCTCGTGTGCGTGCGCGTGTGTGTATTTCTCTCTTCCGTAGGAAGAGAGTCTTTATCTATTAATTCATCTCCTATATGTTGCGCCCCTGCTATCGCCCTTCCTTGCGCCCCTGCTTGCGCCATTTCTACCGCCCCTAATCCCGGTAACTCGTTGTCAAACGCTGGGTTGCTTGCGCCTTTCGTTGCGCCCCTGCTATCGCCCTTCCTTGCGCCCCTGCTTGCGCCCTTAGGCTCACCCCAATAGTCAGAAATAGCAACTCTGAACATTCGGCGGTGCTGTTTGCCTTCCGGATACGAAATCAATCCTTCTCCCTCTAACCACTCCATCAACACGCGCACAGTCTTCTCAGTGCAGTTCCACCACAAGGACGCCTCGCGCGCGCTGAACAGCACCTCTCCCACTTGAACGGTGACAGACTTACCCTGCGTCTTGAAGGTCTGCTCCCCCCACGAAGAACGCATTTGCAGGTCTATGTACGCGTCACGGCGCGGCACGTTCTTCCACGCCCACACGTCGCGAGGAACGCACAGGAAACCGCTCATACGCAGATTGGCGCGCTAGGTGGAGACGCGAACACCTTATCCGTCTTGTAGGCATTACAAGCCGAACACAACACCTGCAAATTGCTCTCTGCCGCCGATCCCCCTCGCGCTACAGGATGGATGTGGTCAATCTCCAGACTGTCGGTAGAGCCGCACCATTCGCACTTGCCGCCCGCACGTGCAAGAACGCGCTCTCGCACGACTGCGGGTATCCTGCGGGCGCGCTTACGCGGGGATATATGCCGTCCCCATGTAGCCCCCACCACTCCCCATGAATGCAACTTCTCCCACTCCTCAACCTCTCCGGTCTCCCCACAGTCGTACCCGTGGAAATAGAAACACAGAGCACCTTTAGGTAGACCTTCGACAGGCGATACCTCAAATGCTCCGATGGTTATTCCTTCCCTGACAAACATCTCCAACTCGTTCGCATCCCACCCGAACATCGCGCACACATAGCGTTCAGAAGTGAGAAGACATCCCTTCTCAACCCATATGTTACCAGTGGTCACGGACCGATGTGCGGCTAAACGCAGGAGGTTCACGTAGCCGCGAGCGATACGGTATTCGTGGTCAACGGGAGGTATTGTCTCGTGAACCCAATGCTCTTCACGCGCCCTAATATCAACCAGAGGACGTCCAGCATACCAATAGTTTTCTACCCCTATCGCCCGGCAGAACACCTCGTGTTCAACACGGGGCCATACCATACTATCTACCGCTGCGTCAATCACGTACTCACCTTCCTCGTCTCTTAACGTAAACAGCGAGAACGTGAGCCACTTTACCTTTCCCTTGCCACGTTGAGCGTAGCCCACCGCACACATCGCATCTATCCACCGTTGCACAGCCCCGGTGCTAGCGCCCCACCGCTTCGCCATACCGCGTACAGTGGCGCCGTACGGGTTGGACAAGTCTGCGTCCTTGCATAGATCGCAGAAAGCCAGAAGTCGCCACCCTGAAAATAGGGAGACCGCCGATATTCCTTCGTATGCTTCATCCGACACGTGTAGCGCCTGTCAGTTGAGGGGGCAGGCTAGGGTCACCCCTTGCTAGTGCGGGGGCGCGGAGAGGCGTGTTCACGGCTAGTCGCTAAGGTCGTGAGGATGTGGGTTGGGTACAGTGCGGCGCTTGCCGCCTAGGTTACGTTCTGCTGTGCCTCCTTTGGTAAGGTAGGGAGAAGGGAGCAAGCCAGCAGAGACGCGCGGCAGATGGCTAGCGGGGCGGTTTCTCCGCGTGCGCTGCGCGGGTACTCCTCTACGTGCTCAAACCATTCTTCGTCGTCTATGATCGTATCGAAAGATGCTGCCCAACCGTGGCGAAAACCAAGACGTTCCAAGTGCAAGTGACCGAAGTCGTAAACGTCCTCATTTAGGACTAAAGAGGACATCCGCTCTTGAACGGACCATGCGTCCTGAATGTACCGAGAGGGGGAGAAGATGCCTGCATCCCGTTCTCCAATCCACACCTCACCGTAAGTACCATCCGAGAATTCTCCTACATAGAATACCGTTGCGCCTGTCGTCTCTGCGTCCTCCACATCGTCCCAATCATCTGTAACCTTCCAGCCCATGACGTACTGTGCAACCAAAACGTCCAAGTCTCTCCCCGCTGGCATCGTGCGCAGGGAATCGTCTAGCGTAGGTGCTTTCATGTGCTCTCCTCACTCTTTACAGGTACACGGGGGATCTCTACACAGAGTAGACGGGAGAGGGACGCAGGATAGCAGTACTCGGCATCGCTAGCGAACAGCGTCACGTAACGTTCACCGACAGGATGCCATGCGCCGCAGTTGGTGCCGCCGTAATCGTAGAACTCTGGCTCTCCCTCAAACGCGCACACTAACCCGCTGCTGTCTACCGCTACGTGTGTTGCCCAATCAGGTAGGTTCACGGTGCACCTCTTCAAGTCGTGAGTTCCAAGTCCAGCGCAGGATGCCAGCATCAACAAGGGTGAAGAATGCCGCGCGCATATTCGCAGGGTCGCGGCCGGCGTCAGCGGCTTTGTCCAACAGGATTGAAGGACGCGTCACCCCGTGGCGCACTTCCGCCAAGACCCAATCGCTGTCAGTTAGTTTCATCGGGTGCCTCTCCATCTTCATCCCAAGGGAAGTCAAGGACCACAGGGCGGGTATCCTCTGTGAAGTGAACGGCAGTCTCAAGCGCATCTCTCGCCTCTCTAAGCAGTCCTCTAGCGTACTCAGGATGCAGACTCTTGGTGGAGATGGCTGAGTCTAGACGGCGGATAAGGTCTGTTGATTCAGTCATTTGTACGAACGCACCACTTTCTTAGGCCAAGTGTCCCACTTCAACTGTTCATCCTCTGTCGGATTGACGACGCGTGAGAAGGCAAGCAGGCTACGCAGAGACATATGGCCTGCCCAGTCTGCTAGGTCATCGTCCGTAGCCATTGCTTCGTCAAACTCTCCGCCGTGACTTAAACCGACGTTGTTGGAGAAGAAACACGCTCTATCGTCTGCGATAACGCGCGCGTCTATGGCGAGAATAGTCCCGCCCGGCATCGTTACGTGCACCTCAACTACTTCTTCACGATCCTGAGCATCAACCCATCCGTCTTCACTCATTTGAATCACCTTTCGTCATCTCGTTACCCGTCTCCTTCTTTGGGGGGAATCCCTGTTCTGCCCATTCCTGTGCGGCTTTAATCATCTCCTCCATCGCTTTAGCAAACTCCGGTTCTCGTGCACAGTCAGGGCACATGGTGCTTGCTCCACCTGCCGGGAAGTGCACGCGCTCGTGTTGGCGGTTGTGCTTGTAGCACCACCTGTTCAGTACCTTGGCGTCACGGTCACGCATAGGCGCTATCCTCGACTAGCGCACGCACCTGCGGGAAACTACGCAATTCCTTACCTGCGCACGTCAGGCAAAGACGCGTCCTGCCCCATGTGAGTTTTCTACCTTTTTCGATCCACGGCATCCGTTCGTCCATGATGCGTTTGTAGTGCGGACTGTCGCTGTACGGTGCACACACGCTCTCTACGTAAGCGTCTCCGGGGAGGATGGCCGCCCCGCACTCCATACCTTCCCACAGTGCGATATGCTTCCAGTGATTGCACCTGTACGCCTTCTTGGCGACACGCGTATACGTATAGTATCCGTAATCTTCGTGGATTAAAGGCATTAGTCATCCTCCGGTGGTTGCCATCCATCAGGACGTGGCACACGTACGCAGAGCAGGCGGGCAGCGTCAGTAATGAGCAGAAACGGAGACTCTATTTCGCCACCTATCATCTCAAAGCGCAACCCATCGAACCCGTCAACAGGTTCCCAGTGTCCGTATCTAACGCCGTCCTCAACCCACACGGGTTCCTCTTCAAATGCCCACACTTCTCCGTTGGCGTCTACGGCGATGTGAGTTGCCCACGGCGGTATCGAAGTGGTCATTGGTTGGCCTCCGCCATATCTGCCAACTCCCCTAACCGTCGCTCCTCATACTCAACGGCGGCCAGTTGTTCAGGAGAGAGGATGGAGTGCAGTTCTCCCACGATGTCTGCAAGGCGCCTCTGGACGCGTGCTAGGTCGGAAAGCCACGGCGAAGCGGCAATCTCCTCCTCCGAGCACTCCGTATCATCCAGCATAGCCATTGCTGTATTGTGGGCGTCACGCAACCATGCGGCGCCTTGGTCTATCTGCTCTGCTAGATCAACAATGTTCATGGTTCAACGCTCCTCTGCTGGCGCGGCGGCGGGGGAGGACAGGGCTGGGGTTGGCGGTAACCACCCGCCGCACTTATCACAGTGCCCATCGCCGTCCACCTCGGGATCAACGATACCGCAGTACGCGCAACGATCCTCCTCAGCGGCGCGGCGGAACGTTGCCAAGTCAGGCGGGTGGTCCTTTCCGCCTTCGACGGCACGCCAGCGCTCTGGCTCTCCGGGGGCGGCTTGTGCCGGGGGGGCAGCATACAGGGGCGTGAGCGTCCACCCGTGCCACCAGTCGCCGGGTAGCGTGCTGGGGCGCTTCGCACCGCCGATAAGTTGCGGCTCCCCCATCGGGTGTGTAGCACGCCACGCGACCGGTTCTTGGTACTCACTCACTGTCAGTCTCCTTTCAAGAGGGCATACAACCATCTCTGCTCATCCTCACGAAGTAACCCGATAGCGGATGCAGGGTCTTCGGATAGACCACATGCACGGGCGGCGGTGTCAACGATGGCGAGTGCTTGGGAGAGGATGCCTTTTAGGCGGTCGCACTCAACATCGTACATATCTCGTTCACACTCCGCATCGCAAAGCATATCCTCTAGGGACGGCTCCGATACACGCGGTAAGGCGCCAATCTGCTTTAGGATGCTTTCCAGTCTAGTCGCCACTCTATCCTCTCAGTGCAGTCTCAAAGAGCGCCGTGTCCAAACTTGCATTTTCAGCACGCAACCGCCGCACATCGTCCTCTAACTCTCGGATGCGCTCTGCAAGTCGGAATCTGTCACGTTGCGCTCGGTCCTCCGCCTCATTGTACCAACGGAAATACGTCTCCCTGTCTCGTGCTACAATGTCACGGTCCAGCACCGCAGCCAACTCCGCACGCAACTCGTTCACTTCCGCAGCATGCATTTTCGCGTACCCATCGTTCTCGTCTGCCTCAGCGCGCAGTCTAGCGCACTCGTTCAGTAACTCTTCTACTTTGGTCATAAGACACGAATCCTCCCGAGAGGGCCTGTGAACAGAGCGTTGGCGGCCGGTCTAGTTCGGCACCCTGCCCACAGGCGAACTCCCGCGAGGAGACGCGGTGAGCTAGACATATTTCAGAGCCGCCAAGCTCCGTCGGGGTCCCGGCTACACGCCGCCGTCCCCGCTGATACCCAAAGTATGCGCTCTATCCGTCTGGCACAAGAGCCTCGTTCACCCGCCGTCCTCTCCTTCGTACTCCCAATCGCCTAGGTCCGTCACTACCATACCGGGCGTGTCTTCGGTGCGATAACCCATGATCTCTCTCAGTGTAGGGATGTATCGTCCGCACTCCATACACTTTCCCTGATCGTCAATCTCTGGATCTTCCGCCGTGCAGTAGGGGCACTGGTCTGCCTCCCGCGCGGACAGGAGTGCGTTACGGTTGGGTCCGTACCTCAAGGCGTGGCACAACTTGGATGCAGGTTCAGTCACTTCCTCAAGGGTGCGTCCAGTCATGGCGGCAAGCAGGTAGCGGAGCTGCTGCATCTCCACGCCCGTCCAGTGTCCGCTACGTGGCGGCGGCGCATCTTTCTCTGTGTAGAGGCGCACGTACTCTGCTTCCTGCTCAGAGCCGCGCACTTCATGGTCCGCAATCGTCCACTGTCGGTCTCCGGTGACGCGTAACCACATGCGATCCGGGAGTGATTCGCTAGCCATCGTACTTCACTCCGCAGAACGGACAGTACGTTGCAATGGCGTTTGCGTGCTTCTTCACCTGTCGCGTACCTCCCTTCGCCTTGGGGATGGTCATTCGCACAGAGAGCGGAAGCGCAGCACGCCAAACGGGGGGCGGACCAAACGTATAGACGTACCCGTTCAGATCTGCGCACACATCAGTTGCAGTCGGGTTATCGGCGGCGTACTTGTCCTTAGCGCGCGCCTCGAAGTCGTTGCGGCACTCACACATAATCCATCTTGGGTTCGGGTTGGACAGAAACCGGCTTATCGTACGTATACCAGCAGAACCGCTCGCGCGGCCAGTGGATGTACCGGTGCGCACCCGTCTCCACGTCCGTCACCTGCGCGATCGTGAGCACCGTGTTGCCCGCGGTCATGAATACGTGCTTGACGTTCTCATACTCAACTGGCGTCACCGAATCGTCTCGGTACAGGCGCACGGTGCCGTAATTCTTATCCATCATGCCTCTTTCTTCACTCGTGAACGTCTACGCGTCAACGTAAGCCTAGCCAGCTTGAACGGGATACCGTCCGGCATCAGAGGAGGGCGCACGTCCGCCGCTTGGATCTCTTCTGCCGCGTACCTGCGATGAGTAGTGCGTCCCCTGTACTCGCCTAGATTGCGTTCGTCGTGTCCTGCTCTGCGTGCGAGGAAAAGTGCGTATTCTGCGCGTGCCGTCTCACGTAGCGCGCAGTATGGTGCCTCAGGCTTAGGCGGCGACGGCACGTCCTTGCCTCTGTCCCAATCAGTACGGCGGCACTTTGGACACGCGGGTGGCACGCGCTCTGACTTCATCTGACGCCACTTGTGGTAGCAGCACTTACACAGGTTGAGCGGTCTAGTCACGTTCAGGGGCGCCATGCTGCGCATCCAAGCGTTCAAGCAAATATCCCATGCTTCACCTCCATTCCTAGAATGAACCTCACTCGCTCCACACTGATACTGTGGCGATCCGCTATGTCTTCTATTGACCAACCCTTCGCCCGCAGTCTACGGACGGACCTCGCTAAGACTACTTCGGCTTCACCCATGTGTCACACCTCCGGTTGATCGTACACACCTCTTAGGCGGAGCACTTCACCAAGGGGAAGATGGTTAAGGTCCGTCTTACCAGTGAGGATGTCTCGCCATGCTCCTACCCGTTCCTTGCGCCGCTTGTCCATGTAAGCATCCACAATGGAGCGTGCTAGGGCGCCAGCGGCGAACGTCAGTGCGTATAGCATCAGAGTGTGCTTTCGCTGTAGGTATTCCAAGCTTTTACCGAGACTTCTTGAGGATGATTTCCAACCTTGGATTTGCTGAGTCCACCTCGAAGATGGCGGGCAGTGCCCGGATACTGCTGTCGTCCCTGACTAGCCCTGCGTCAGCTATGCCGTCCCTTGCTCCCTTACCTGACGCTGAGGCGTTGTCGTCATCGTGCTTGCGCCTGTCCGGCCAGTAGAATACGCACTCCATCGTTGCGCCTTCCCAGCACGGCAGCGGTCCGGCCGTACGTGCCGCCATCTCTGCTAATGCTCGGTACGCTGCAACTGCTTTCGCCTTAACGCTCCAGTGTACGCGTGCATTGGGGCTTAGGGCGCGTGGCGGTAGAGGTAGCGTCACTACCAGCGCAGCGCCTTCCCAACGTGCCGACACGGCAACCTGCTTACGTACCTTGGTGACGCCGGGGGAGAGACGCGGCACAGCACTGCGCTTCCCGCTTCCAGGTGCCTTTCCACCCGACGCCACCTTGGGTACTCTACACGCTTCACAATACAGTCCTGCCGCGTCGTCACCGCACGCCTTACACGCTGGCACTGGCGGTCTCTAAGGCCGGGCGCACTACCTTCTTGGCGCCGCATCGCCATCCTTCTTGGAAGTTCACCTCCGCCACAGAGACGAGACGGGCGGTTAGCGCCACATCTGCCCAGTTCAGGTTGCCCACTGCCCAGTCCAACAGTTCGTGATCGTCGGAGAGCGTGTCTTCGTACTCTCCCTGATACGTGGTGTTGACATCTCTTTCCGCCCAATACGTAGCGCGGAGGTGTGCGACGGTGTGTCCATCTACCGCCCACACCGATCCGTCCGGCATGGTGACGTGGATCTCTGGCCCTCTCACTGAATCACTCACTGTCTGGTCTCCTTTCCAGCAGCGGCAACGAGCGCTGCCGGGATAGCGTTAGCCAACTCGTTTGCACACTCTCGCAACGTGGGCACGGTTACCAAGTCTAGATGATCTGAATCCAGCGCCCGCTCAATTCCTTCCGCTTCCTCGCGCCAACTCCATACGAGCGCCGCAACACCTTCCAAGAAAGACCTGTCGGACGTGCTCCCCTGAATAATGAACCCATCCGCCAACGCGTTGGAAACCGCCATCGACACGTATCTTTCGATCACCTCTCCATTGAGCACATACATGTGCGCGTAGGGCGTTGATGCGAGAAATTCTTGCGCTTCGTACGTGTCATCGTCTGGATCACTGTCCGCGATACTCTGTAGCACCTTGGCGGCTAGTTCCTCCGCGAACTCCTCATCCGTCATCATGTCTCTTTATTTCGTGGTTAATCGTTGAGCAGGTAGTGCCCAGTCCGGTAGAGCAGGCGGGTTCCACCTGAACGTCTTCCCGTCCTTGGTCTTCCCACGGAAGCGTCCGCGTTCGTTTATTTGCGCAAAGGTTTCGTCCATAGCGTACAGTATTCTCCCAATCCCCCATTGAACTGCGGCGCGCTTCATCGCGGAACTGAGGCCCCCTTTCACGCCGTCAATGTCAGTATTCTCAGCGCCGTCCCACTTGCATACGAATTCATCGCCTACGCGTATCGCCAAGCCGCAAAGAACACCGCCATCCGGTCCGCGCGCAAACTCGTTCTTCCAATTTTCCGGCCCACACACATCATCTAGGCGCTGTTGAATGGCGCGGTTCGTCACGTAGGGCACCACCAGCGCCCAAAACCTGCCCTGCTTTTCGCCAGCCTGCTGTACGCGCCACTCTATCTCTTCTTCTGAGAAGGGGAGGGCGAGACGTGAGAAGTCAATCACCTTTCTCCCTCCGCACTCGGTTGAGTGCGTTACGGACGATGTGAACAGTAGTGCTCAGGTGTGACAGGTCTCCACCAGTGATTATCTGATGCCTCTCCACGTCGTAACACGCTTGCATGAGGATGTCGTAATGACGGCGAAACTCGGATGGGTCTTCGATTCCCTCACACGCATTCACGCACTTCACGGCGCGGTCCGCACAGATAAGATCTTCCTCGCTGTCTACGCTGAATAACGAGCGTCCCATCGGGTCAATTCCATCCTCACACCTAGAGATTTCCCCGTAAGAAAACTCCACTCCCGCCGTATTCAATCGCCACGGCTCACCAAAGGCACCCACGTCTTGCATCACTCGTCTCCCATGTCAGGTACTTCACGATAGGGCTCGTGCTTGAGGGAGTGCCACAGGTCAACGTGCGCGGGCGTCAGATGATCTTCTTCTCCCACCTTGCGCCACTCTCCGAACGGCGGTCGTATCCAGAACGCGCCTTCCTCGAACTTCCACGAATGCAGCCCGTTGGGATCTCTCTCCTCACGTAGTACACGCTTGGGAGTGAGCGGGAATTCTTCGCGCGCAATTCCTTCTTGCCACTCACGCGCGTGCACCGCAAGTTCGTCACGATCCTTCCACCCCGAACAGTGCCCCACACGCGCAACCAGCATCGTGTGACGGAGAAGCGTCTTTCTGTTCTCTGCGGGATCGAAGGTTAGTGACGCAGCGCACCGTTCCGTCATTTCCGCCAACCTCCTCAGTACGTCGCTCATCGTCAGATTCCAGTTCAGGTAAACGCGCGTAATTCCTCTCCCTTCAATCTACGCCACTAGACACATATCGTCAAGAGCCTAGCAAGCCGTTCAGCGTCTTTCGCAACTCAATCGCAACCTCTCTCGTCACTCCCCATGCCTTAGATGTATCCCGTATCCACTGTTCTACAGAGGTATCAGGGTTACCAGAGGGTAGAGGGACGGAGGCGGCCTCACGCTCCCGGTTGCAGAGCTCGTCCAGCGTGCGCACGTCATCGGGCCAGACTAGGCCGGTGCGCTGGCCTATGATCTTCATGCCTGCGCCTTCCTCGCCATCCAGTCACAGGCACAGAGTAGCGCCCACAGAGCAAGAGGGTAGAGAGCGAAGGCGATCATGCTCCACCGTCCTGTGACGCTTCTTCGTCGCTGCGCCTCCACCCTTCCGGGTAAAACCCTCCGTACTGGTCCGTATGCGGCTGTCTGCTTTGGTTGTGACGGTCGTATGCCGGATCTTCTGACCAACCGCAGGAAGGGCACCCCCACGGTCCGTGGATGATGCCGACGCCTACGTCAACGTCTTCTCTCCAGCAGTCCGCTGCACACTTAGGGCACGAAAGAGGCTCAGTATTCATGCGCCACCAGCACGATTAAGGGTGCGTGCGTGTGCCTGAATGGACGCAAGCACGTCAGGAAAGCGCTCCAGAGCCGAAGCGTCGGGCACTCCGTAGTTCAGCAGGTTGCGAGGTCCACCAGTCAACAACCATCCACCGGGTGAGCCTTGCGCCAGTATGTCGCCTTCCTTGTGATAGCCGACTACGCCACGTTCCGTCCAGATGATGGCAGACTCGCACCCGGCACGTATGAGTGCGGCGCTGATCTCTTGTGCAGATGGCGGTGGTTTCCTCACCCGTTCGAGATCAGGCGCGTCCTCCTCTCGGAAGATGCGCAGGTGTGCGAACGGGTGGCACTGCTCTCGGATGTAAGATTGAACGCTCATTGGTTGCACTCCCCTGTTGGCGGTTACAACTCCAGAACCTTGCGCACTCCGCTGATTGTACGAACGGCGGTGCAAACGTCCAGACGCGTATCTGCTCGATGCGCGCTGTAGAACGCGCCCGTGTCCGTCCTGTAGATGACCACGCCAAGCGTAACCGTCTTTCCGTGCGCCTTGTACAACGTGACCGAGTTACCCTTGCTAACGGCGGTGAAGCCGCTCCGGACCGCTTCATCCACCAACTCCCGTAAGCGTGGACTAAGCGCGCCAAGGTCGTTCATTCGCTCACCAGAGAAGCGGGCAACGTTTTGCGCAACGCCTCACCGGGCTGGCAGAGCTCCTCAACCCATACCGACACCAGACGGACGGCGTAGAACCCATCGTTGTTCAGGGCGCGTTCAGCAATGGCGGTTGCGTGGTGGTGCTCCGTCACGTGGTTGGAAACCACTTCCCACTGAGGCTCAAAGCCAAACACGTCTTTTGCATCGTTGTCAGGAGACAGGATGTCGGCTGTGCCCTCCACTCGCCAGAAAGTAGGCTCACTCATGGTTGGCGCCCTCACAGAAGGTCGGCGGGGAAAAGCATGCTGTGACCGCCGGAATCGTGTCCCACCATGAAGTCACGGTTGCTGTCGCTCCACTTAAGAGACAAGCGCTGCCCGCTCGGAGTGACTACCTGAACCTGCATCGGCCGGAACCCGTCTCCCCATCCATCGTTCACCTTCTCCGGCTTGCCTACACAAAGCCCCATCTCCAGAAACTCCGCAACCCGCGCCTCTGCCAGCGAGTAGTGATATTCGTTGTACGCCTGCGGAAAGGCGCTCAGACCTTCCCGCCAGTCCCGCATAAGCGGGCGGATGTGCTCCGGCTCGCGGGCGGGGCGCTCAGTCGTTGTGGTGTTCATCGTAAGGCTCCGGTCGGTTAGGTGGCAGACACTCCGTCATTCCACTTAGTATACATCCTGCCGCGTACCCTGTCAAGCGTCTCGTCAACCCGCCTTACCCATCACCTCCCTGTATCTCTCCATCACTCGTTCATACTCTGCCCACATCTCACGTTCTTCTGCTGTACGTCTGTACTCTGGTGCATCACTGTCGTCCCATTGAGCATGGCGTCTAGCACACTCTGCTTCGTACTCTGCCGAACTTTCAGGTAGTGGAACAGGGGTGAACGGAAGGTTGATACGTGAGCGTGTGACGCGTCCGTTAACGGGGCTCAGATAGGCGAACGTCTCACCCGGATAGGCTTCGGTGTAGCGGTCCAGCCACCACGCGCACGCATCGTCAAGTTCCTGCACCGTGAAGCCGCCGCACTTACGGAACCCTTCGACAGGTACGGCGCTTCCGAAGTCGCCCGGTATCAGTTCACGGCAGATGCCTACGCGTGCACCGTGGTGTCCGTCCTGACGGCGTGCGGTGACGGTTGGTTTGCGGCGTGCCATTATGCCCTACGCCGCTTTAGCGTATCTACGCCTTCCGTGTATACCTCAGGGTGCTCTCTCCTCAACCAATCAACCATCTCGGCGTAGCGGGCCGGGTTCACAAGCACGCCAGCCCGTTGCAGTAGTTGGGAAACTCTCTGCTTCGTAATTCCCACATTCGCGCCAACCTGTTCCTGAGACAAACCACTCAGATACAGTTCAGTCACCACCCTTTCCTTTTCTAAATCTCGTGTAGGTATCCTTCCGAGCCTCACACCAGCCTGCCTACAAAGCAGACTAACGTACGGCAGGGAGCACCCGTACCGGTCTGCTAGTTGGCGACGAGTTACCCCACCTGTGCGGGCGTCGGCGACAATTCCGTTGATATCAAAACGGGGCTTCGGTCCTCTATTCCCCATCTACTTTCCCCCGTACAGGTGAATGCTCCCACAACAGGCGAGCGATGCGCCACAAGTCAATTTCGTACCAATCTTGGAAAGTGTCCTGCCCCACCTTGCCTAGTTCGGTGTGCTTGGGCGGGTCCAGAGGCACACAGTACTCAGCCGTGCCGCCTGCACCTCGTGTGCGTACGTGGTGAGGATCGCAAATACGCGCCT
>WUUC01076366.1_pt1 | contig 17352 bp, 16 predicted proteins | sample 6278441 | NCBI WGS metagenome assembly WUUC01 (sample SAMN13675441, study PRJNA597444) | soil metagenome | isolation source: soil | place: USA: Washington | collected 2017-10 | reverse complement strand
TGGCACTGTATGAAGCCACTTTGGACGACGTACCCGACATTCCGGCTCGTCCGCTCGACGAGCTCGTTCGTAGGGCTGCGATTGCCAACGAACACACCGCCAACAGCCGCTACGCCGAAGCTGGCCGTGACCTGGGCAAGCTGGTAACGGAACTGCACATCCATGCGGTCACTGGCAGCGACGACACCCGCCGCGCCGCCCTGCCAGCGCTGGTCGAGGCATGCTTCGTCTGCTCCGGAACAGCCCGCGCGCTCGGCAACACCGACTTGGCCGTGGCCGCGGCGCGGCGAGCCGAAGATGCCGCCCGCCTGGTGGACGACGCCGCCTTGCGCGGCTTTGCCGCCATGACGAGCACCAGCGCTCTCAGCCGCGCCGGCGCGCGATACCGCGCCCAGCGCGTCGCTGCTGCGGCGTTAACTGCGATCGAGCCCCTAGCGGACCCATCTGCGCCGGACACCTCGGCCGCCGAGGCCAGCGGGATGCTGCACCTGTCCGCCGCGCAGATGGCCGCCAAGGACCAGCGCGTAGACGACGCTCACGCGCACCTCGCCGCAGCGCGCGACCTCGCCGCACACACCGGCGAGCGAAACCAGCTGCAGTTCAGCTTCGGCCCCACCAACGTCACCGCCTGGTCTCTCTCCGTCGCAGTCGAGCTCGGTGAAGGCCCGGCGCTCGCCGAACACGTCGACCAACAACCCGGCTTCGGCGAGACCCTACCCACCCGCGATCGACGAGCGGCTCTGCATTTCGATCTCGCCCGTGCCTACACCCAGGCAGAGGGCGCCCGCGACACCGCAGCCGTGAGACACCTGGACCTGGCTGACCGGATCGCGCCCCAACGCCTCCGAAACGACCCCGTCGCCCGAGAGATCATCCACACTTTGGACCAGCGAGCCAAGCTTGACCTGTGGGAACTGGACAGCCTCAAGAACCGACTCGGAGTAGGTTTACACTCAGTAAACAACTAACGATCATTTGCCCTTACCGTCGGCCGTGTGGCACCCCGCGACAACGTTCACTCCACTGGCCCGACAGCAACGGCGGGTGCGTGGGCACCTACCCACGTGGATCTGGAGCGCCCCAACGCCGCGCGCGTCTACGACTACTTCCTCGGTGGCTCAGCGAACCTCGAAGCTGACCGCGCATTCGCCGAGGAGATATTCAAAGACGTTCCAGCACGCGAATTCGCTCACGCGAACCGCGCGTTCCTCCGTCGGGCCGTGGAATATTTGGTCCGTGAAGTTGGCATCCGCCAATTCCTCGACCTCGGCTCCGGTCTGCCCACCGTCGGCAACGTGCACGAAATCGCCCAACGCGCCGCACCTGACTGCCGAGTCGTCTACGTCGACGTCGAACCCGTGGCTGTTCAACACGCCCAACACATCCTGCGCGCAAACGGCCGCGCTGCCGCGATCGGAGCTGACGTCCGATACCCGCACACCGTCCTCGCCCATCCCGACACACGCCGGTTGATCGACTTCAACCAGCCAGTCGCGGTGCTCCTGTTCGCCGTACTGCACTTCGTGCCCGACGAGGACGATCCGCCAGGCATCATCACTGCTTTCCGAAACGAACTCTGCCCAGGCAGCCACCTGGCAATCTCCCACGCTACAGCCGACAACTACCCCGAAGACCTCGCCAAAGCCGTGGAGAAATACCAGAAGACCGCCACCCCAGCCACACTCCGCACCCAGCACCAGGTGACCGCACTCTTTGACGGGTTCAACCTACTCCCACCAGGAGTCGTGTTCACCCCGCAGTGGCGCCCCGAAGGCCCCCTCACAGCAGACCCACGCCGCTCGCTCGCCTACGGCGGCGTGGCGATCCTGTAACCAGACCACTCCATTGCCACCTGCCGAGTCGCAAGTTTCCGCCACGCAAAGCCCACAAACCAAGCTATCCTCGCCACCCGCCGGCGCCGTGCGGCGACGGCGGTTCATCTGGCCGGCGTCACGCACAGAAGGCAACCCGATCCTGAGTGTGATCCGGCATCCGGCGGTGAGAGCTGTGTGGCCCCCAGACGCGCCCGCCGCCGGACTCCCCGGTCTGTGTGTTCTCACAGCCAACTGGCGAGTTGCCCCGTGTCTTGACGACATGCCGCAGACTCGTACCCGAGGCCGAAACCACCCGTCTTCGACGTTGCTAGGCTGGTAGTGATCCTCGTCGTCTAAGTCGTGGCGTGCGAGGGCCGGACAGCGTCGCGGAAGGATGATCTCTAGCAGGAGTGGCCGACTCGTGTCGTCAGAGCGCCAGTTACAAGATTCAGTCGAGATCGGTGGACGTGTCCGCGCGATCCGGACACGCCGTGGTCTCACCGTCGCCGAGGCTGCTGGACTAGCCGGCATCACGACAGGTTACTTGTCCCTACTCGAAAATGGCCGGCGACGCTTCGCCCGACGGGGCCTGCTCGAGGATCTTGCAAACGCCCTCGGCTGCTCCGTCATCGACCTGACCGGCCAGCCCTTCCCACCAGCAGACCGCGAGATCGCCGAGGGAAAACACGTCATCGCCCTGATCGAGGCCGGCTTGAATGACGCCACCCTTGACGACGTGCCGGACCTGCGACCCCGACCGCTCTCCGAGCTACGACACGCTGTCTACGGCACAGCGCGATTGCGCGACGAAGGACAGTACGGAGCTGCCGCCGAGGACACTGATCACCTGATGATCGACCTACAGATACACGCGGCGACCAGCTCCGGCGATCAACGTCGCGAGGCCGCCGAACTTCTCACATACTCGGCCTACAACGCATTCGTGGTCGCCACAACATACGGTTATCTTCATCTCGCTCAACACGCGGCGCAGCGCGCCTACGATGCTGCTATCGTATCCGAGAATCCCGAATTGATCGCGTTCTCCATGTTCGCTCGCGCCCCGTCAATCGCCCGCAACGGAGGCCGCGCACGTGGGGAACGCATGATTGAGCGCGCTATATCCGACGCGCAATCACTCACGGCAACCCATGGCGACTCGACCACAGGGGCCGAGGCGGTTGGACTATTGAACCTTATGCGGGCACATTTCGCGGCACGAGACAATGACGCTGACACGGCGCGTTCCCATCTCAATGAAGCCATCGGCATCGCCGAGCACACGGGCGAGCGTAACGGATTCGGACAACATTTCGGGCCCACAAACGTAGGTCTCTGGGAAGTGTCCATTGGTGCGGAACTCGGTGAAGGACCAGATGTCGCCGAACGCGCTAAGCAGAAGCTGATCGACGGCGCAATACTCCATAGCCGCGATCGGACAGCCGCGCTCCACTTTGACATGGCTCGCGCCTATGCCCAAGCCGAGGGAACTCGCGACCAAGAAGCGCTACGTCATCTCGACACTGCCGACCGAATGGCACCCCAACGAATTCGACAAGATCCCATCGCTCGCGACCTTCTAAGGGGGTTTGTGCAACGCGCCCGTCGCCGTACCTGGGAACTTGACTCGATGCGTAACCGCTTTGGCCTTCGTTGATTAGGTCGTGTGGTCTCCGATGAGTCGCGCGCGATGATTCCAGGCGGTGGCTATGCAGGCCGCGCTGGTTCCGCCGAGTGGTGCTTTGCTCAGCAACTGTTCGACGATTTCGGCTTCGAAGGGTAGTCCACGTATTGATGTTTCGTGATCAAGAGAGGAGATGATGGATCCTTCTGCGTTCGCGCCGACCAAATCTCGGAAAATGTCGTCGAACACGATGTCGTCTATGACGACGGCAGTCAGCACAACTGCGTTAAGGCTGAGGGCGTGCAGGACGACACCAAGGACATATGCGCGAAGTTGCCTGGTTTTCCGGGCGCGTTGCATGTCGCGGTAGAAGGGCCAGCATTCGTAGTCGAGTCCTTGCCCGCTGCTACCGTCGTATTCCGGTTGGCCTAGTAGTTCTTCGCTGTACTCACGGACCATGTTGCGCCAGAGGTCAAGATCGGTTTCCATACTTTCGGGTGCGATGCTGGCAGGCTGAAACTCGCCGGATGGCACGACACCGTATTGGCGGCCGCCCACTGCCACTTTGGCTGGGTCGCGTCCGAGAAGGAAGAAGGTGGCCGAGCCGTCCGTGGTGTTGCGGCGCAGTGTCAGTGTCGCAATGCCCGGACAGACCGTTCGGTTTGTCAAGTCGAATGGCTCTGTGAGCAGCGCCCTGAACGGCAACTGCTCCCATGAGGGCTCGCCAGCCATGGAGGCGGCGGTGAACTCGTGAGTAAGCGCTTCGGAGACGTCGAGCTTGTCGAAGAAGGTGCTCAGGCCAAACCTCAGGCTGCCGGGTCCGGACGGGGTGAGCGACACCTCGAGCAGCCGGTAGCTTGGCCGGTTTTCGAACAGACGGGGCGGGTTGAGGTACCGCATGGCGCTGGTGTAGCGGTTGAACGCGTGACGTGGTGTTCGGAGGGGCAGGATCGGACGTAGTTCGGCTTCCTCGCCGACGAGGACAGGCCGCGGGGCGCGGGGTTCCCACTCCAGCGTGACGGCATCGAGCGGCACGGGGTCGGGCGGTAACCAGCTCGGCAGGGCGATCGTTGTTGGCGCTTGCGGCACTCTCAACGTGGCGCTATACAACTCGGCTGCCTGTTTGGCGAGTGCCGTGCCGCGCTCGATGAGGTGTCGCCGCACTGACCGCCAATGCTCTTGGCTGGCCGTCACCGCTGAGTCCGGTGAAGGTGCAGTCGTCCGTGCGTCCGGCAACTCTCCCTCGTCGCCGCGAGTGGGCACAAGCGCGGCGGAGTGGTGGACGTGCTCCAGCGAAGTGAGCGCGAACGTCCAGGAGCCATCGGGTGCGCCGTCCTGCCGGAAGCGGTTGGCCTTCTCTCGCGCCGCTGCCAATTGGGTAGTGCGCACGCGGTCGTCGTGCTGCTGCTTCACGCGTTCGAGCTCGCGGAAGGCCCTAAGGAGTGACCCGTCGGCAGTAGTGGCTTCGTCAGCGAAGGCCCAGAACTGCTCATCCGCTCCGGTCGTGCCTCGCTCGAGGTGCGAGATTCGACTGCGGTCACAATGCGTCGCGTTGCCGAGCTGTTCCTGAGTGAGGCCGGCGGCTTCGCGGAATGCGGCGAGACGCTCGCCGAGTGCACGGCGCAATCCAGCGATTGCCTCAGTGTCACGAGCCATGTCGTTCACGCTCCGAGTGTCCCGACTCCCAGGGGCAACCGCGCTTCGTCCGAGTGTGACAACCCGCGTGACAACCCTCGCACACGGTAACGCACGGGCACGCGCACGGAGTTACCTACAGGTCAGGCGCTCGAGGCCGGACAGTGTCCGCTGCGGATGGGTTCGTCGAGAGGTTCGCCTGTGCGGGTTGCTACTCGATGGTCCGGTTCATCCCCCGGTGGGTGCCGCCCAACGACATGACGAGACAAGGGGAGACTTGACGTGGCGGACGTGGCGAGGGTCATCCCGCTCCGTCGCGTGCGACGGCGACAGCATCACCAGCACCCACCCAGCGCCAAAGCCGGCCAGGCTCTACCACCCGGGAATGCATGGCGTCTACGCCCGCAGATATCCAATTACGCCGTGATGTGCCCACACCGTGCCCGCCGGCTCTTCAGCGATCGCGGTGGGCCGGCGGCGCTTGTAGGCCCGGTGAACGTTCTTTGCTGCCATCCCGCTGTCGGGCGCGATGGAGTCGTGACCACCTGCCTGTGCTGTTGCCCAGCGCGAGCATTGCGCGGTGCAGGGCTGGCGCTCGTGCCCGCACGTCGTTCCTGGGCGCCTTTGGTCTCTCCAAAGTCTAGGGTCGTCGCCACCTCCATCGGCAACAGTCCGTGCGTTGGCCCATCCCGCCGGGCCGAGGGCCAGCGATCGCCCAACGCTCCCCTCGGCCCGGCCCTCGATGTCACCGGTAGGCATGAGCTGCGCACGCGACGCTGCGCCGACACCTACCAACCCTCAACCACGGTCAGGAGCGGTGTGATGGCGCTGAACGAACTCCAACAGCAAGCGGCGGCTGCATATCCCGAAGTTGAAAAGGTTCTTGCTCTCCAAGCCAGGGACGGCGGCTGGCAGTTCTTCTTCATCGTGAGCGTCCTGGTCGGTGTACGCAAGTGGCCTGGCGGCTGGACAGATCACTTCCACCTACGCACCGACACCGACTGCTGGGCAGCTCGGACCACCCACGATGAGGAGCTGGTCTGGGAACACTCTGGCGGGCTGGATAACGTCATCCAAGCGCTTTTCGAGCTACCGGCGCCGGACCAGCCGCGCGCGCCCACGTTGGTGCAAGGACGAGGCCGGTCACTGCGGCTGATTCTCGGTGGCTTGGCGGTGCGTGCATGAGCGCGAACAAGACTGGGATCGGTAACTGCAGACATCTGCAAGAGAAACTGCGCAAGTCTAACCTGATCGAGCACCTTGCACGCAAGGCTGGGCAGCTTCAGCTATGGTTGCGGCGGTGGTGTCGTCGAGGGGAACGTAAAGATCCTCAAGCTGGACTTCATGCGGTTGGACTTTACGGGGCTGGTTGTGCACGGCGATCTCGTCGGCCCGCTTCTGGAGTCTGTCCGACGCGTTCGTCGTGCTGCCGCTGGGGCTGAGCCCGTACACGGAGTCCGGGGTCATAGGCCACCCGTCCCTGGCAACCGCGGAAAAGGGCGAAGGGGGCGCTGGCCTACCTCGTGACCGCTTTCGCAAACGTCCGGGCAGCCCTGGACGCCTGACGTTCTGTCGCAGTATCCGCTTGCGTGACGCGAACAGCTCGTCGCTGACCGGCCGACCGGTGCCACGATCCCCCGGTGGACACTTCGACGCTCGTCTCGATCCTGTTGGGCATTCCGGCCGCGGCACTGATCGTGTTCGTCGGCCTTTCCTGCTTTGTGCTGTTCGCCTTCCTCCTGAGCGCGGTATCCCATCTCTTCGCGCCCACGATCCAGGATCGGCAACACCTCGTGCGAGCCGCCTGGCGAGGCGCGATCAACCGGCGCAGAACGATCGGCAGAACATCCCATCGGGCTACGACTCCCGGTCTGGTCGCCTTGCTCGGCGTCGCCTTGATGGCAATCTTTTTGGGAAACCTCTCGTCGGCGATCGTGTGGCTGGCCTACAAACTCGGCGCGAAGCTGGTCCACGGGCCGACGCCCGAGGAGGCGCCCGCGTACCTGCTGTGGGTAGGCGGCGTGATCGCATTGCTGTACCTGATCGACGCCGTGCGCTACGCGGTCCATCCGGTGGCCAACTGGCGCACGCCGTCCGATCTGCCTCGCGTTCCCTTGGACCCCCGGCACGTGAGCTGGACGAACCGCGTCCTGTTCTTCCGATGCGTGTACCTGTACAAGCGATGGCGCCTGGTAGCACAGTTCTCCGTCATCGGCGGCGCGGTGCTGCTGGGTCTCGGCGCCTCGTACTTCACCGCCGAGCAGTCCTCGGCGCCGAAGGGATGGGGCGAGGACGACGTGCGGGCCATGCTCTGGGTAGCAGGCTTCGCGCTCGGCACCATGGTCAGTTTTGCGCTCGACAGGATGCTCGTGAGGGGTATGGCGGCCATCCACGGTGCGGTGGTTGCCGCTGACTGCCTCGAGTCCGAGTCGGAGTCCTTCCACGCGCGACGAAGCAGGATTGCCGACCCTTTCGGCCAGCGGCGGAAGCAGACGGTGAGAGCGGCGGACGCCCTGGCGCGCACAGCCAGGCGGATCGACCGGGCCGGTGGCGACCATCCGGTCGCGTCGATCCTCTACGCGTGCGCGGCACGGCTGCGCGCGCAGTTGAGACAGGTCAGCTCCTTCAGCACCACATTTCCCCCCGAAACTAGGAGGACGCTGGAGATCGCCCTCGTCGTCATCGCCGGTCCACGAAACCCCCACACCTACGCATCGCTCGGCGACGAGGTGGACGCTTTCGACGCCGCCGGGCAACCGAGAGCGCAACTGCGCGAGGGCGGCGACCGGAAGGGCCTGCTCACCAGAGCGGTCGAAACGACCGAACAATACTTCAGGTTGACCGGCGCCGCGTGGGGCATCTTCCTCATCGTTGTCGCCATCTACCTGTTGGTCGTCGGGCGCCTCGACCTGGCGGACCTCTGAGGAGAAAGCCCCGCGGCCGCCGAGGCCGCGGGGCGCCACCGCAGCAGGGCCGCCTCGCACCACGGGTTGCCCACGAACACTGGCACGTGCTGCGGCAGCCACAGGAAGGACGCAGACCGCCAGGTGAGCATGAACGAGCCGAACGGGACCGGGTGGACACCCTCGAACCACCCGGGCGCCCGACAGGCGACGTGGTGGAGCGTGGCGGTGGTCGAGCCCGTGCTCGTGCTCGACCACGAGCGAGATCGGGCCGCCGTCGAACGTCGGCTCGGCGGCGGCATGTATCAAGATCGGCGGGTCGATGTCAGTTGAGTCGGTTGCGGCTGTTGCCGACTACGGTCGCACAGCTGGAAGCGTGTTCCCGACGGGGAGACCGCGTCATAGGTCTTGTCGAACCGGGCGGGGCATGGTGGTAGGCGGCGTTACGGCAGTCTGCCGTAACGCCGCCTCATGTACGGCCTTGAAGTGTGTTCCTGTGCCTTAGGTGTTCAGTGTTGTGTCGAGTCGTGTCCTGTCCACAGCCAGGCGGTCGTCGTGCCTCCTTGACGGGGACAGGAACGCGCCTGAAGTGTGTCGGTGGTAGCGCGGGCACGTTCTCGGCGACCACGAAGGAGTGGAGGCGGTCTGAGATGATGACCGCTGTGTGGTGCCTGGGGTGGTCAACGAGCCACCGACGTGGTGGCTTGCTGTTGACCATCCTGCCGAGGTTCGTCGCTACGGCACCGTTGAACCCGAGGTGTCCCAAGCCCACAGGGCCGATGTCGACCGCCATATGCAGCCATACTTGATCAACAAACACCTTAATTGTCGGCCGCAAGGTGGGTGGCTGTCGAACGGAGCAGTTGTGGCAGGGCCCGCCGCAGATCGAGATAGGCCGGGAAGTACAGCATCATGCCGTCTCCGGTGCCCTGCCTATGGTGGCAGGAGATGTGCGGGCCTGGTCGAGGGCGTGGGGCCGTCGTGGTCCTCGTAGAGGGTGAGCCCGGCGGAGTCGAGCCGTTCGGCGGCGCGGGTGTCGCGTACACGCCGGCCCCGGCTGCTGCAGCGGGGTCGAGTACAGACAGCTTGACCCGCCATCGCTAGTCGGAATCGGTGTTGGTTTCGATGTCCAGACCGGCGCGGACACCGCGGTCGGGGATCGGCGCAGAGGCGGATGTGCGCGTCGCGCTCCTCGCGGCACACCCTGGTCCAGCGACAACCGCCGGGCCTGGTTGGTGAGGGGACTAGCGCCGTCCTCGGCCACCTCGGCCACCTCGATCAGCTCGGTCGGCTCGGCCAGCTCGGCGTCACGCTGGCACTCCATCTCTTCGCGTCATTCCAGGGTCGCCACGATCTGTTCCTGCGCAGCCGGATCCGTGCGCAGCTCCCCGCACGCGGCGAGGAGCTCGTCATCGGTGAGGTCGACGCTGGCGGCGGGGTGAACTCGGCGGCCCGGGTGCCGCGCTGGGGCGGGGGCGGCGGAACGAGCTGCGGGCTTCGGCAACGAACGGGTCGACGAGGAGCGGACGACCGGCGAGTACGTGTCGGGCACGGGACTGTACCCGCTGGGTTCGTGCACGCCGCGCCCTCGGCCTGCGAGGGCCTGAGCGCTTGACTGAAGCTGCCGCAATTCCCTTTCGCCCCGGTAATCTGGGTCGATGGAAGGTTCGTCGGGACAGTCGACGCGTCCGAGGTCCCGTGCCGTACTCGCGGGCCTAACAGGCGCGCTCGGGGCGTACGCGGTCGACATCAGCGGGAACCTCGTCGCCAACGACATCAGGTACCGCGGCCTTGCCATCCTGGCGGCGTTCGTCGCGGTCCTGGCGGCCGCCGTGTGGCTGCGGGGGTTTAAGCCGGGCTTCGCGCTCGTGGTCTGGGTCGTCCGTGGCTGCCTGCTGATCGCAGTGGCTGCCGTGGTCACGGCCACATTGGTGAACGCGAGTCATTCGGGGATCGCCGTGCTGGTCGCGGCGCTCGCCACTCTTGCTGCAACGCTGATCCCCTTGAACCCGGCCGACCGGCTGGTGTTGCTCGGCGCGGTGGTCTTGGTGGGCCTGGGTGTCGTGTCCGTGGCCGAAGGGATCTCGGCGGAGATGACGGGCGTCGGACGGATCTTCACTATCACCTTGGGCGTGTTCCTCATGCTGTTCGGCGTCACGGCGGCGATGGGGGGCGGGACGGTCCTCGACGACGCGAAGAACGCGATCCGGGTGGTGTTGGACGACGAGCAGGTGCCGGTCTTCCAGGTGCTCGGCGTGTTCTTCGCGCTCATGGGAGTGCTCGCCGCTGCGCACGGCATCATTCTGCTCGCCGTCGCGATGGTCCTGATCGCGGTCGGCGCGGTGGGCATGGCCGTGGGGCGCGGCCGTCGACGGCCGGTGATTGTCGGGCTGGGCGCAATGGTCGCGGGGGCGGCGTGGATCCTGGTGGGGATATGGGTGATGATCGACGGGGAGGTCCTGCTTGGTGCAATGGCGGTGGGCCTAGGTGCCGCGATTGTTGTCGCGGCGAACACCTATCTGTCCGGGCGCGAGGTGTGGAGCCGAGTGCGGGACTGGTTCGCTGCGGGGCGGACGGACGGCCGGGATGTCTAAGGTCTGGGCATAGCAAGTGAGGTAGCGTACCGGCAGGCACGCGTATTCGATCGACGCGTATTCGTATCGATGAATCGATCCTCGCGGGCGGCGCCGGTGAAACTGTTTCTTTACTCACTCCTCACACCGACCGCCGCCAGAGCTGAGCGTGGTCGAGAGTCGCGCCAGCTGTACGACTGACGTCCCCCTGCATTCTGCAGACGCTTCGAACACCTCGATATCCCGAGTTCAATATCGCACTGTGAGCGAGCAAGCGCGGAGCCTCGGGCAGGCCAAGGCGCTTGCGCTGTCACGGCAAGGTCGTAGGTTCATGTCTTGGAACTTTATCAAACCAAAGCAATGAAATCACAACATTAGGGCGAGTATTCAACCCTTCATGGGTCGGCTCCCGTGAAGGTATACAATTGGAGAGTCATGCATCACGTCGGTTAGACACAGTGGGGAATGTCTAGTGTCGAGAGCGTGAGAGGTTCGGTCGACGATGTTGTGCGCAGTCAGGGAAAAACCATGACGTCTAAGCGTCTCAATGATCTCCAGAGGGTCGCAGCCTGCCGACTCAATCCCCGCCTGCCAGACCTCGATCCACACGTGGCGCGTCCGCTGGAGAAGTCGTGAAGCTCCTCGGAGAACGAAGCATTCAGCGCCTTCGACGTCGACCTTAACCATATCAACGCTGCATAGTTCGGTGACCGCCATGTCGACGTACTGGTCCGCAGTAATCATCGGAACTAATTCATTTCCCGCAGAGCCAGCGACATTTGCCGAATAGAGGGAATGGCGACCGAGGTTTGTGCCGCTCAACCATAGCCGCCCAATGCCTGCCCTGTCTCCAATGAGAAACCGCGAGCACGTGACGTTGGCGTACTTGTTAACGTCGACGTTCTCATTCAGAACATCGAACTCTTGGCTCGCGGGTTCAGTCGCGTACACATATCCTCGCGGGCCAACCAGGTGTGCGAAATAGCACGTCAGGTAACCATTGTTAGCTCCAATGTCGAATATGACGCCTCCTTCGGTAATTATCGAAGCGAGCACGTCGAGTTCGTATGGGAAGATTACGCCAGTCGTAGCGAATTCGGCTCCGACGCTGTAGTCGGCAGAGTTGTAGCGAATGGTGTCTCCCCATGGTGTGGTGACATACCTGTCATAGCATGAACGCTGATTCTCAGTCACAGACCGTGTTCTCCAGTTAGCCTGTTATGTTCTGCTCATCGGCATTGTCGACGTTGGTTTCCGGTCTGTGGCGCTGGGTTGCAGGAGTCTGGCGATTTCTGCGCGTGTGGTGACGAACTGGTTGCTGGCTCGGGTGGTGATCTGGTGGCGTGGACCGGGCAGGTCGACGGTGAGGTCGCCGGTGAGGGTCGCCGGTGAGGGGGAGAGGGTGAGGACGCGGTCGCCGAGGTAGACGCTCTCGTCGATGTCGTGGGTGACGAGTAAGACGGTGGAGTCGTAGGTGGTGCGTATGTCGAGGAGCAGGTCTTCGAGCCCGAAGCGGGTTTGTGCGTCGACGGAGGCGAATGGTTCGTCCATGAGGAGCAGCGCGGGTCGGCAGGCCAGTGCTCTGGCGATGGCGACGCGCTGCTGCATGCCGCCGGAGAGCTGCCATGGGTACCGTTTGCCTGCCTGGTCCAGGCCGACTGACGAGAGCGCTTCCCGGACGCGGTCGTGTCGTTCCGGTTTGGACAGTGGTCGATGGCGTAGGGGGAGTTCGATGTTTCCGGCTGCGGTGAGCCAGGGATAGAGGGATCTGCTGTAGTCCTGGAAGACCACGGCGAGGTCGTCGGGGACGGTGCCGTGCACGGTCTGGCCGTGCAGGGTGACCTCGCCGTGGGTGGGGGTGAGGAGTCCGGCCACCGCGCGCAGCAGGGTGGACTTGCCGCAGCCGGAGGGGCCGACGATGCAGAGGAGTTCTCCTTTGTTGACGTGGAAGGAGATGCCCGCCAGCGCGGTGTGCGCTGTTGGTCCGGAGCCGAAGGTGTGACAGAGATTCGCCACGGTCAACATGTGGTTCTCATTCCGTGTTGGTCCGCGCGTCGCGGTGCCAGGACAGCGCCGACCGTTCGATACTGAGGAAGATCCAGTTGAGGAGGTTGCCGAGGATGCCGAGCAGGACGATCCAGGCCCAGGTGATCGTCAGGTCGAAAGACTGGGTGGCTACTTGGAGTTGGTGTCCGATGCCGTTGGTGGCGCCGACCAGCTCGGAGATCACCATGAGCACCAGCGACAGGGCGAGGCTGATGCGCAGCCCGGAGAAGATCTTGGGCAGCGCGGCGGGCAGAACGATGCTGATGATCCAGCGTCGTCGCGGTATCCGGAACGCTTTCGCGGTCTCAACCTGCACCAGATGCAACGCTTGGGCGCCGTGGATGGTGTTGAGCAGCACGGGCCACACCACCCCGAAGGCGATGGTGGCCAGTTGCACGGGTGTGCCGAGTTCGAACAGCACCAGGAACACCGGCAGCAGCGCGGGCGCGGGTAGTGCGCGCCCGAAGGAGATCAGCGGCTCGACGTAGTCGAGTCCGGTTCTCGAGCGGCCTAACGCCAAGCCGAACACGATCCCGATCGTCGCGCCGAGGGCCCAGCTGATCAGCAGCCGCGTGAGGCTGGGCCCGATGTTGTCGATGGCGAGATCGGTGAGGAACAGCCGGGTCGCTGGCCCGGAGAACCACAGGTCGTACATGGTGCGTGCGATCGTCGCGGGGGTCGGAAAGTAGGGGTCGTTGACGGTGCTGGTCACGGCCTGCCAGACGATCACGATGAGGATGAACACGGCCCACCGCTGCAGGAACCCGGTCGCCAGCCGCGACGGCAGCTCGACCGGTCTCGTACCGGCGGCGTGGGTGGCCGGTTCTGATGTCGGCGTTGATGTTTGGGGCTGGGTCATCGCGGCTCGCTGGGTGCCCAGCCGACGAGGTGTTTCTGCAGTGCGGTCAGACCGCTGTTGCTGAGGTAGCCGAGGAAGCCGACGATGAGGGCTCCGGCTAGCACGATGTCCATCCGTCCGCTTTCCTCGCCGTAGCTGATGACGTAGGTGCCTAGCCCGGCGACGCCGCCGAAGACCAGTTCGGTGCTCACGACCACGAGCAGCGCGAACGTCACGGCGATCCTCAGTCCGGTGAGTGCGAAGGGCAGGAGGTCGGGCAGCCGTACCCAGGTCGCGATCCGCGGCCGGGTCATGCCGAACGAGCGCGCGGTGTCCACGTACAGCGGGTCGATCTCGCCGATGGCGTAGATGATGTTGAACAGGATGGGCCAGATCGAGGCGTAGACCGCGAGCGCGATCTTCGTTTGCGGGTCGCCGTCGAGGATGACGAAGACGAGCGGCCACCAGGCGATCGCGGGGATCGGGCGGAGGAACTCGATGATCGCGCTAGCGGCGACGCGCAGCAGCCGGATGGTGCCCAGGAGCAGGCCGGCCGGTACGGCGATGGCCGCGGCGATCCCGACGGCGATGAGCCAGGCGAGGACCGTGGCTGCCAGATCGCGCAGGAACTCGGTCGTGACCATCAGCCGCGCCAGCGTGGCGAATACTGTCGACGGTGGTGGGAAGTACTCCGTGCGCAGGAGCCCGGAGTGGCCGAATCCCTCCCAGAGTGCGAGGAACCCGGCCACCCCAACAAGATGGCGAACTACCTTGGTGCGCATCTACGAGCTTGGGGGCGCGGGGTGGATCATCGGGCCGATGTCGAACTTGCCGGGGAGAATGTCGTAGGTGTCCATGAGGTCGCTGACCCGCTGCATGTTGGTCTTGTCCAGTGCTGCCGGGAAGGTCCCGGCGCCTACCGTAGCGACGACCGCCTTCGCGGTTTTCTCGTCGATGTCGGTGTAGGCCAGGAGGGTGTCCTCCAGTACCTGACGGTCGGCGACGTCGGACTGCCCGTGCGCGATGGCCCGCTGGACCGCGGCGACGGTCTTGGGATTCTCGCGGGCGAACTGAGCGGTGGCGGCGTAGCCCCCGACCGGGAAGTCGTGCATCGGGCCGGTCGCCCGGTCAGCCACGGCCACCACACCGAGCTTCTGCTTCGCTGTGGTGAGGTTGGGCTGGTTCAGGGACATCACATCGATCTGTTTGGTCTGCAACGCGTTGATCGCGTTACTGATGGGGACGACCTTGAACTCGACCGTATTCGCATCGACTCCGTTGGCCTGGAGGATCGCGCGAACACTTAGCTCAACATTGCCCCTGAGGGCGTTGACCCCGATGGCCTTACCGGCCAGGTCCTGCGGCGTGGTGATGCCGGAGTCGGGCATCGCGCACAACGCGCTCATCCCTTCCTTGGCCTGCAACGCGTCCGCGATGAACCGGAGATCAATCGTCTTCTTCGCTTGCGCCTGGATGAAGGTCACCCAATTGCCGACGGCGAAATCCAGGTCACCGGTCTTGAGTTGCGGCACCGCATCGGTCGCGCTCTTGATGGGGACGACCTCGACCTCCAGCCCTTCCTTACGGAAGTAGCCGGCTTGCTGCGCCCGCTCGAACCCCGCGATGTCGATGATCTGCGGGATGATCCCCACCCGCACCTTGACCTGTTCGACCTGGGCATTCCCGCCACTGTCCTCATCGGATCCGCCCAGCACGCCGCAACCGGCCACCGCTATGACGGTCAGTAGGGGCACCGCCAGGCGCCCGAACCGTACGGCGCCCCACGCTCTTGTCATGTGTTCTCCATCGCTGTGAGTCAACGACCACACAACCTAGGCGGCTTCCTCACCGATTCCTCACCGATTTCTCACCTGGTGCCCGTCGGTGCAGGGTGACGCGTGTGCCATGCGCTTGTCCATTGCCGCGCTGTCCCAGTGTGATGTGGTGAGATCGCATATACCGGAACCGGCACGACAAGCTGCGGCAAGGAGCGGGCATGGATGATGTTGAGGTGTTTCAGCCTGACAACAAGATTGGTGCGATGTTGGTCAGTTCGCGATCGCTGGCCGAGTATCAGGCGATGTTCGCCCTTACTGACGCCGATCTGGCACGGTCGATTTTGGACTGCCCCGGGGGCGTGGCCAGCTTCACCGCGGAGGTGACCGGCGCGGGTGGCCAGGTCAGGGCGTGCGACCCGATATACGACAGGCCCACACAAGCCATCACGGAGCTGTCGAAAGCTGACATGCTGCGCGCGCAGCGCTACCAGCGAGAGCATCCGGACGGGTACGTGTGGAGCTTTTTCGACGGCCCCGCGCACTATCTTGAGTCACGATTCCACGCTGCCGACCTGTTCAGCCGGCACCGCGAAGCCAGCCCTGAGCACTACATCGTCGCAGCTCTGCCGGACCTGCCCTTCGCCGACCGGGAGTTCGATCTCGCGCTCAGCTCACATCTCCTGTTCGCCTACGCGGATCGCCTCGACCACGACTTTCACCTGCGCAGCATCCAGGAACTGGTCAGGGTCGCCGCCGAGGTACGCGTCTATCCCCTGGTGCCCTTCGGATACCCGGACAATCCCGCGCTGCCCGCGCTGATTGACCACCTCAACGAGACCGGCTTGACGGCTGAGACCCGCGAGGTCGACTACGAGCTCCACCGCGGTGCCACCACGATGTTGCGGATCGTCCGGAGCTGACAACAATTGCGCTGTTAACCGAGTCCTTGTCAACGGGTGAGGAATCGGTGAGGAATCCGTGACGAAGATCGTTAGTATTTCGCGCGTGACATTGTCGCCGCTTCAGAAGCGGGGGATGTCATCGTGTGAATGCGTCGTCATAGCCAGGGAGAGTCGTCGCCGGCCGCCATAGGTTGGCCGTGGGGAGCGTGCTGCCAGTGTCTGCTGGGCCGACCGAGAACATGCGTGCGCATGACCGCGGGGAGAACGACGGCCGAGTCGCGGGCCGGCCTGGTCGGCCACGGACAGGCCGGCCGGGTCGCGCAACCTCGGACGCCCGCACACGGCGCACCGGCCGGTTCCTGCTCCGCAACTGGCCGTTGCGGACTAAGCAAGTCGTCGTGATTCTGCTGCCGACCCTCACTGCCCTGACTCTGGGATTACTCCGGACCAGCACCGAGCTGGCGAACGCGGACGAGTTCAACCGCACGGTTACCCAAGTCGACCTCAGCTCCACAGTGGAGCAGTTGGTCCACGACATCCAGGGTGAGCGCGACTTGGTCGTCAGCCGAGTCGCGGCTGGTCGAGTCGGAGACCGCAGCGCGGTCGCCGCGCAGATCGACGTGGTGAATCGCAGCATGACCCGGGTTCGTGCGGCGTCGGATGCGATCACCAATCTCGATGAGGCAGTACGCACCCGCTATGACAAGGTGGTCGCCGGGCTCGGGACAGTGGAGGCAATCCGTCAGCTCGCCGAGCAGACACTGTTCCCCGCCTCCGACGCCCAGTTTGTCTACGACAGCATCATCAACTCACTCCTGCAGCTCAATCGGGAAGTCACCCGCGTGTCCGACGACCGGGCCATCAGCGAACAAGCTGCCCGCTTCGACGCCATCGCGGGCGCCAAAGAACAGCTGGCGATCCAGAACTCGATCCTGCGCGCCGCGGCACTCAGCAACTGGTTCGGCCCCGGCCAACTGGCCCGTCTCCGGTCCGCCCAAGCTGAATTCACTGCCGAGCTGACCGCCTTCCAAGAGGCTGCGGATCCCGCTACCCTCAGCCGCTACACCAACACCGTGGCCGGGCCCGAAGTCGACGACCGACTGCGGCTGCTGCAGAACGCCATCAACCAAGGCGATGCCGGCGAACCGGTGACCATCAACATCCAGGAGCTGGACGCCGCCGCACGCATCACGCTGAACAAGATGCGGGAAGTAGAGCAGGCGTCGCTCCGCGACCTCC
>WUUC01129233.1_pt1 | contig 17360 bp, 12 predicted proteins | sample 6278441 | NCBI WGS metagenome assembly WUUC01 (sample SAMN13675441, study PRJNA597444) | soil metagenome | isolation source: soil | place: USA: Washington | collected 2017-10 | reverse complement strand
CGCCCTCGGCATCCTCGGCTACGGCATGAAGAAGCTCGGCTTCGAACCCGGGCCCTTCGTCCTGGCGTTCATACTCGGCAAGCTCCTCGAATCCTCATTTCGCCGGTCGATGCGCCTGTTCGACGGCAATGTCCTCGGCTTCTTCCACCGCCCGGTCTCGGCGGTCCTCGTCGCCGTCCTGCTGGTCACCGTCGTGGTCGTCCCCGTCCTGCGGATGGTCCGCAGCCGCCAGACAGCACCGGTTACCCGCGGACCGAACCAGATCTAGGCCGCCCGTCCGAAACAGCAGAACCCAGCGAGGCCACCATGACGACCCCGGTCGCGCAGCGATTCCAGCCGCGATCGTCGGCGGCAGCCGGGGCGGACCGCATCGATCGCGTTCGTCTCACGCTTGTCGAACTGCCCTCAACACGGCGATCAGCGATGCGAAGGTGCTCACCGGCAGGCAGAACCCGCCGACCGAAGTCGCCGTCCTGATCGCCGAGATCGCTACGGCAGGCGGGCACAACGGTCCGGATGTTTGGCCACTCATTCTCGGGGACGCCCATATTGCGAAGCTGCTCCCGGGTGCGGTAGCCCAGGCTGGACAAACTCGAGCTAGCGGCCGGGGCGCGTGGAATGGTCCGGGGCCTCGGTCTGTGGGGGGTCGAGTCGGTGGGCGATTGCGGCGGCGTCGATGCGGCGGAACACTCCGAGTTTGTGCAGGATGTGTGACACGTGGACGCTGGCGGTTTTGATGCTGATGGTCAGCTCGATGGCGATCTCTCGGTTGGTGTGGCCGCGGGTGAGCAGCCGCAGCACCTGGCTCTCGCGGGCGGTGAGCCCGAGCGAGTCGATCGGGTCGGGATGTCCGGGCGGGGGTAGACCGGTCAGGTCGAGTCGACCGCGCTGGGCGAGTAGCTCCAGCTCGCGCTGCAGTGGGGCGGCCTCGAGCCCGCTCGCTACCCGGTGGGCCTCGCGCGCGATCCGTACCGGTTCGCCCGGCGACGAGGCCGCGCCGGCGGCCAGCATGGCCTCGACCAGTCGCCAGCGGCAGTAGGCGGTCGGGTAGGGCCGCTCGAGCGTTTCCCAGGCGGCCACGGCGTCCCGCCATGGGTCTGGGTCGGGGTGCTCCTCGCTCCGGGCGTACTCGGCCTCGGCCAGGGCCCGCCAGGCGACGGCCTCAGGCGTGCCGGCCACGGTGTCACGGGCCAACGCCAGCAATTCCCTCGCCCGCGTGCGGGCCGCCTCGATCGCGGGCTGATCCCGCCGCGCGGCCGCGAGTTGGGCGCAGTCGGCCTGAGCGCGCAGGCCCAGCGCGGCGAGGCGGGCTCGGTGCACGGGGCTGCGGCCGGCATCGGATCCGGCGAGCCCGGCCTGGACCGAGCTCGCCGCCGCGTCCGGCCGGCGCTCCCAGAGGGCCAACTCGGCGACCACCCAGGCATAGCGGGCCGCCGAGGTCGGCTGCCGCTCGCCCTGGGCGCCGGCCGCAAGGTGCTGCCGGGCGGCGGCGTTGTCTCCCCGCGCGATCGCCAGGTGCGCGTGCAGCAGCCGCGGGTAGTGCGCCCAGAACGCCGTGCCGGTTCGGTGGGCCTCGGACAGCAGGTCGTCGGCCCGGTCCCAGTCGCCGGTCTCCAGGCAGGCCTCGGCGGCGTAGGCGGCGAGCAGGGCGCCGAAGCTGTGCTCGACGCCCAGCCGGCGGGCCAGCGCCAACCCGTCCTGCGCGACCTCTGCGGCCTCCCACGGCGGGCCGGTCGCGATGAGGACCTCGCAGAGCGCTGCGTGGCTGTGCGCGATGTCGCGCGGTGTGCCGCACTCCAGCGCTCGTTGCCTGGCTGCCAGCAGGTGGCGGCGCGCCTGCTCGGGCCGGCCGAGGTAACACAGGTCGATGCCGAGAATGTTGTGGGCGCGTAAGGCGGGACGCGGGTCACCGATCGCCGCGGCCGTCGCCAGCGCCTCCTCGCACACGGGCAGCGAGTCGGCGTGCCGCCAGGACAGCATCAGGGCGTTGCCGAGCGAGGTCAGCACTCTGGCCCGCTGCGCCGAGGGCGGTCGCGCCGGCACGAGCTCGGCGGCCCGGCGGCAGGCCGCGAGAGCGGCGTTACGGTCGCCGATCGGCAGCAGGTAGCTGCCGAGCCGTTCGTAGAGCAGCCCGGCGCGTACTCCGTCTGCGTCGGTCAGGTCGATGGCCCGCCGTGCCAGTTCCGCCGCGCGCGGGCCCCGGCCGGTCAGGTCGGCCAGCTCCGCCGCCCAGGCAAGCGCGGTGGCCAGGTCCATGCCGGTCAGCTCGTCGGCCGCGGGCGCCTCGGGCCACAGTTCGAGCGCCCACTCCAGATGCCGCAGTGCCTCGACCAGGCCGCTGACCGCCTCGGCCTCGCGGGCCGCCCGCACCGACGCGGCCAGCGCCTCGACCGGGTGGCCGGCGGCGTTCCAGTGCCTGGCCAGCTCGCCGGCGGCGGGGCGGTCGCCGCCCAGGCCGGGGTCCTCGGCCAGCGCTCGGGCAAGCCGCTCGTGCAACCGCTCGGCCTCGCCAGGCAGGATCGTGCCGTAGACCGCCTCGGCCAGCAGGGCGTGCCGGAAGCGGTACGCCGCGGCCGCCCGATCCGGCACCAGCACGCCATGCTCGACCGCCTGCCGCAGCGCTACGTCCAGCTCCGGCTCCGCGGCCGGGATGAGCGCGGCGAGCAGCCGGTACGGCACGTCTCCCGCGAACGCCGCCGCGACCCGCAGCACCGCCTGACCGGCCGGCTCGACTTTGGCCACCCGCTGCAGCAGCGCGTCCCTGAGCAGGCCGGGCAGCGCCTGCTCACCCCGCTCGGCCGCGGCGAGCAGTTCCTCGGCGAAGAACGGATTCCCGCCGGAGCGCGCGATGATCGCTTCGGTGAGGTCGCCGGGCAGGGCTCGGCCGGCGGCGGCCTCCAACAGCCTGCGCAGCTCGTCCGGGTGCAGCGGCGGCAGGTGCACCGCCACGGCCTCGCGGGCCCTGACCAACTCGACCGCGAGGCGCGCCAACGGGTCGCCGGGACGAACCTCGTCGTCGCGGTAGGTGGCCACCAGCAGGATCCGCCGGTCGCGGATGGCGCGGGACAGAAACGAGACGGCGTCCAGGGTCGACCGGTCGGCCCAGTGCAGGTCCTCGACCACCAGCACGAGCGGCGCGGTGGCGGCCATGGTGTCCAACGTGCCGCGCAGCTCCTCGAACAGCCGGCGCTGCACATCCGCCGGCGGTAGCCCGGCCGGGTCGGGCCCGTCGACGAGCCAGCTCGGCCGGCCGGAGTGGCTCGCCGACCGCAGTGCCTCCAGCAGCGCGAAGTACGGCACCCCCGGCCCGACGAGCTCGATGCAGCGTCCGTACAGCACGACCGCGCCGGCGTTCCCGGCCAGGTCGGTCAGCTCGGCGACGACCCGGGTCTTGCCGATGCCGGCCTCGCCGGCGACCAGCACCGTCGAGCCCCGACCCGATACCGCCGCGTCCAGCGCGCCCCGGAGCGCGGCCAGCGCTGCCGACCGGCCGACAAAGCCCCCCGATCCGATACCCGACTGCGGCACGCCGCCATCCTCGCCGCCGGCATCCCGCGACACCAGCCCGATAGGGCGGCCGACGGGCGACATTAAGGCGTTCTGCCCGATGCGCCCGGCGCGCCTTACCGCGAGCATCGACGCCGCCGACGGAGAACGAGGGGTGTGCGAATGGACAGCCAGGCAGTGGACGCCGATGCGTTCGACCGGTTCGAGGCGGCCTCCTGGGACCAACGGGCGGCCGGCTACGAGCGCTTCTTCGTCTCGCTGACGACCCAGACGATCGGGCCGCTGCTCGACGCGGCCGGGGTCGGGCCGGGCACACGGGTCCTCGATCTCGCCAGCGGACCCGGCCACGTCGCCGCCGCTTGCGCAGCGCGCGGCGCGAGCGTCACCGGCGTGGACATCGCCGCCGAGATGGTGGCGCTGGCCAGCCGGCGGCACCCCGAGATCCGGTTCGAGCGGGCGGATGCTCAACAGCTGCCGTTCCCCGACGGGTCGGCGGACGCGGTGGTCGGCAACTTCGCGATCCTGCACGTCGGGCGCCCCGAGCGGGTGGCCGGCGAGGCGGCCAGGGTGCTCGCCCCAGGCGGGACGCTGGCGCTGTCGACCTGGGACGACCCGCTACGGTGCCGGCTCCTCAAGGTCTTCACCGACGCGATCGGCGAGGTCGGCGCGGTGCCGCCGCCCGATCTCCCCGACGGCCACGCCGGACGGACTCGACCTGCCGGTTTCCGTGAAGATTGTTTCGGGAGTGCGGCCGTGACCAGGACGCTGCTGGCGTTGCTGATCGCCGTGGCCGCTGCCGCCGTCGCGGCGGTCGTCTACCTCATCGCCGCGCCGGACAACGACAGCGCCGGCAACAGCGTGGCGGCATCGGTCCCACCATCCCCACCGCCCACCGGTTCCAGCCCGGCCGCCGCCCCGCCACCCACCGCAGACCAGACCCAGGCGTTCCACGACTTCGCGATGGTGGGCCGAACCTATCCGCAGGAGTGGCTGGTGCGCACCAAGCGGGTGTACTGGACCGAGACCGGGGCGCTCTGGGCGACCGCGACCATGCCCGCGAACCCACGCGAGCGAACCACCACCATCGAGTCGATCTGCCAGATGCTGTCCGACTACGTCACCACCGTCGCCAAGCGCGACTGGCACGGGGTCTCCGTCCGGACAGTTGACGGGGCGGAACTGATCACCCGGGCGAACCCCACCGACACCTGTCGACCAGCAGGGTGACATCCGGCTGGCCGAGGACAGTGAGGGGCAGACACGTGGAACGGATGACCGTGGACGGCGTCGGGCTGGCCTACGAGGTCCGCGGCGACGGCGAGCCGGTGGTGCTGATCCACGCCGGCGTCTGCGCGGACTTCTTCGCGCCGCTGATGGACGAGCCGGCTCTTGGCAGGTATCGGCTGGTGCGCTACCACCGGGTCGGCTACGGCGGCAGTGACCCCATCGAGGGCCCGCTCGACATCGGGCGGCAGGCCACCCACTGCCGCGCCCTCATGACCCACCTCGGCATCGACCGCGCGCACCTGGTCGGCCACTCCCCCAGCGCCGCCATCGCCATGGAGCTGGCCCTGGCCGCACCGGAGGCGGTGCGCTCCGTCGCCCTGCTGGAGATGGCGCTGATGGCCGTGCCGAGCGGGGCGTTCGCCGCCGAGGCGATCAGCCACTACCAAGCGGGCGACAAGCGGGCGGCCATCGACACTTGGATGCGCGGGGTGTGCGGACCCAACTACCGCGACGCATTCGACCGAGCGCTGCCGGGCGCCTTCGACCAGGCGATCGCCGACGCGGACACGTTCTTCACGCAGGAACTGCCGGCGCTGCGGGACTGGACGTTCGGCCCGGCGGACGCGGGCCGCGTCACCCAGCCAGCGCTGGTGGTGCTCGGCGGGCTGAGCAACCAGGTGAATACCACCTTCGAGCAGCGATACGAACTGCTGCTCGCCTGGCTTCCCCACGCCGAGCCATTCGTCCTGCCCGACGCGACCCACCTACTGCACGTTCACAACCCCCACGGCATGGCCGAGGGCCTGGCCGCCTTCTTCGCCAACCACGCCCACGGATAGCCGGTCATTCCCGGGGGTCGCGCACGATGCCGATCAGCCGCCGATGGGTGAGCGGGGAACGGGCGTGCCCAGCTGATGACTCGGGCGAGCCGGATGGCTAGCCGGTCGGCACCGTGGTGGCTCACGACCGTTGCCAGCGCGGCGAACGCCGGAACCCCGCACCCCGGTAAGTAACCGACGTGCCCGGCGCAGTGAGTGCCGGCAGACGGGCGGTACCGCATTGGTCAGGTTCGGCTGACCAGTGGCCAGTCAACGACCGCGAGATCCCAGCCTGTGCTGATGATGATTTCCTGTCCGGGGCCGATGCATAGGGCTGTGGGTTTTGCGGCGTGGTCGAGTATCGCCATTTCCGCGGCGGTGGCCAGGTCCCAGACGCGGACCGTCTTGTCCTGGCTGCCGGTGACGGCCACGGCCTGGCCGTTGATAGCCGTGCATGCCACCGCGGTCACCGGCGCCTGGTGGCCAGTGAGGGTGGCACAGAGGGTGCCGGTGCTCAGGTCCCAGACCCGCAGCGTTGGGTCATGGCTGCCGGTGACGGCCACCGGCCGACTGTCGAGGAGCGTGCATGCCATCGCTGTCACGTCGCGTCGGTAGGCGGTGAGGGCGGTGCAGAGGGTGCCTGTGGTCAAGTCCCAGACCTGAACGGTGCCGTCATGACCGCCGGTGACGGCCACGGGGTTGCCGTTGAGGACTGTGCAGGCCACCACGCTCACCGCAGCCTGGTCGCCGGTGAGAGCGATGCGCAAGGTGCCGGTGCGCAGATCCCAGACCCGCAGCGTCTTGCCCAAGCCGCCGGTGACGGCCACGGGGTTGCCGTCGAGGACCGTGCAGGCCACCGCGTACACCAAGTCGTCGGCGCGGGGAAGGGTGGCGTGCAGGGAGCCGGTGGTCAGGTCCCAGACGCGTAGCGTCTTGTCGTAGCCGCCGGTGACGGCCACCGGCCGGCCGTCGATGGTGGTGCAGGCCACCGTTTTCACGTTGTCGTCGTGGTCGGTGAGGATGGCGCGTTGCCGGCCCGTGGCCAGGTCCCAGACCCGAACGGTCATGTCGTTACCGGCGCTCACGGCCACCGGATGGCCATCGACGATGCTGCCGGCAACCGCGGCTATGTCGGCGGTGTGACCTGCGCCCACCAGGGGGTTGCCGACCTCGACCGTCAGGTCCCAGACCCGAACGGTCCTGTCGCCACCGGCGCTCACGGCCATCGGCCGGCCATCGACCACCGTGCACGCCACCGCATGCACCGAACCGTCGTGACCGGTGAGGGTGCTACGAAGGGTGCCGGTGGCCAGGTCCCAGACCCGAACGGTCGTGTCGTCGCCGCCGGTGACCGCCACCGGCCGGCCGTCGAGGACCGTGCAGGCCACCGCGCCCGCCGAGCCGTCGTGGCCGGTCAGGGTGGCACGGAGGGTGCCGGTGGTCAGGTCCCAGACCCGAACCTCTCGATCGAAACCGCCGCCGACGGCTACCGGCCGGCCGTCGATGGTGGTGCACGCAACCCCGTGCATCCAATAGTCCTCGCCGCTGAACGCCGCTCGCGGAGTTTCGCTGATCAGATCCCAGATCCGCGCCTTCTGGTCGGAGGCGCCGATGACAGCGACGGGCCGGCCGTCGATCGTGGTGCAGGCCAGCGCACTGAACCAATCCTGTTCCGCGGCACCGGCGAGGACGACGCGCAGGGTGCCGGTGGTCAGATCCCAGACCCGGGCGTGTGCGGTGTTCTCGGCGGAGACGACGATCGGCCGGCCGGCTACGGTGATGCACGCCACCACCCTCACCCAGCCATCGTGGCCGGTGAGCGTGGCGTGCGGAAGGCCGGCCGCCAGGTCCCAGACCCGCAGCGTCTTGTCGAAGCCGCCGGTGACGGCCACCGGCCGGCCCTCGACCACCGTGCACGCCACCGCATGCACCGAACCGTCGTGGCCGGTGAGGGTGGCGTGCGGGGTGCCGGTGGCCAGGTCCCAGACCCGAACCGTGCCGTCGTCGCCGCCGGTGACGGCCACCGGCCGGCCGTTGACGGTGGTGCACGCCACCGCATGCACCGTCCCGTCGTGGCCGGTGAGGGTGGCGTGCAAGGCAGGGCTGCTGTGGTGACCTGTCGCCCAGCGGGGCCGATAGTGCAGCGGTTCGGCAAAGGTGTGGTGTTGCGCGGTTGCGGCGAATCGGGCGGCATCGGTGGCGAGAACGTAGCGTCGCCGTGCCGGGGTGAGGTGGCGATGCACCGCCGCGGAGGCGCGGTACACCGAGCCGGTGACCCGGCCCTCATCTGTGGTGGCATTGTGCAACGCGATGAGCAGTTCGTCCGGCCCCGCGTGCACCAGGTACCCGGTGTCGGTGATGAGCTCGTCCAGCAGACCGCTGTGTGCGGCGTGGGTGGCCAGATGTCGCAGGGTGTAGGGATGTGCGCGGGCCCAGTCCTGCGTGCCGTCCAGGGTCGTGGGCACCCGCGACCGCAGCACATATGTGAATGTCTGGTGGACCGAGGTGGTGTCGACGCCGCCGCGGAGATGCTCGGCCAGCGCCTGGTGGTACAGGCGGTAGGCGGAGCGGCCGGCTTCGGTGGCCTCGACGACGTAGGAGCCGGCCTGGCGACGCAGCCAGAGCAGGTCGTCGTCGGTGTAGGTGACCCCGGCGGTGCGGGAGGCCAGTGGGGCCCAGATGTCCTCCCAGGGCAAGCCTTGACCTTCGGCGAAGGCAAGTGGGCGCAGCAGATCCCAGGCCCGGGCGGCGGCGTCGTCTCCCAGCCGGGTCTGCAGGTCGTGGCGCATCGCGTCGCCGGGCAGCCGGGGAAGCGTTGCCCGCCAGGTGGGGTCGCTCGGGTCGGGGATGGCCAGGTCCGCGGCCAGGGCCCCGCTGGTGATGCGGGCGACCAGGAACGACGGCTCGGAGGCCTGGGCCACGGCGTGCGCGATGGCGCGGATGGTCGATGGCGGCTGGCGCTGGTACGGGCTGTCGGGAACGGAGTCGAGCAGGCAACGGGCCGCGTAAGTGGTCAGGGCCGGCAGATCGGCGTAGCGGGGCGAATCAAGATCAACGCTGGTGGCGCGGTCGACGCCGAGATGTGCCAACAGATGTGGGCGGGTACCGACCAGCAGGCGCAGCCGGCCGTCGGCGTGTTCGGCCAGCGGACGCAGCAGGCGCCGGGCGATCTGCTCGGGTTCGGCCGCCTCGTCGAGCGCGTCGATGAGCACGGTCAACGGTGTCGCTCGCTCGGTGAGCTGGTCCAACAGCTCACCGACGTTGTCCGCGCGCCGGCGGGCGGCTGCGGTGATCCCGTCGAAAACCTGGTCAAGGGTCAGGTTCTTGGCGTAGATGACGACATCGACCGTGCCGGGCGCGGGAACGGCCGCGGCCGGCAGGCCGAGGCCGTCGTGTGGCACCGTGGCCCGACGGTCCGGGTGGGTCAGCGTCGCAATCAGACCGAGGACCGCGGTCTTGCCGGATCCCGGAGCGGCCGTCACCGCGAGCAGTGGTCGGGCGGGATCGGGGCGGGCCAGCCAGCCGGTGATGTCGATCATCGCCGTGTGGCGCCCGGAAAACCACCACCCCCGTGCCGGGTCATGCCCACCCATCGCCGTCGCCAGCAGCCGGGTGCGGTACTCGAGGTCGCGCCGTTCGGCCTGGGTGTCCCATCCGATCGCCTGCTGGATTGCCAGGTCGACCTCGGTCATCCGGGGGTTGTGGCGCGGGTTGGGCAGAAACGCCGGGACCTCGCCGGTGAGTTGGGCAAGCGTGGAGCTGATCGTCTGGAAGCCGGGGCGGTCGGGATTGTCGTTCATCGCCTTGACCACGGTGTCCAGCGCCAGCACGGATGGGGTGTAGCCCGCGGTCGGCAGGCCTTCCACCGCCGCGCGCAGCAACCGCGGGAACGCACCGGTCTGGGCTTGCTCCGCGGGATGCGCCGAGGTGATGACCACAAGCGCCGAACCCGGGTCATCGCCCCAATGCTGAGTCATCCGGGTCAGCGCCGCGGCCGCCAACTCGTTGCCACCCCGACCGGAATAACACGCGTCGAGCATCAGCAACACCCGCCGCACCGGCGTGTCGAGCAGCATCTTCCGGGCCAGCTCCGCGGTCGGCAGGGCGTCGGCGACGTCGTCGGGGTCGGTGTCGGAAGTGAGCAGCACGTGTTCCTGACTGTCCTCCAGAATCTCACCGTGCCCAGCGATATAGACCGCGACCATGTCGTCCGGCCGCCTCTGCGGTGACCGGCAGAACGCGCGCAGCTGCCTGGTCAGCTGATCCCTGGTCGGATTGAGGCCAAGTTCGCCGACATGCTGATAGCCCAGCGAACCGGTGAACAACGCGACGATCTCGGCTCGCGCGTCCACCAGGCCGGGACGATCCCAATGCGGCGCATTCGAATACCGCGCGATCGCCGTGGCCAACAGGAACCGCTGCCCGACCCCATCAGCTCGCATGCAGACCCCTCGCGATAGCCGCGCCCGTGATCTTGTCGGTCAGGTAGCGGGTTGCGTCATGAGCGTGCGCACCATTATGGACAATCGCGTTAGCCACCCGATCGCCGAACCGGTCACGAAGATCCTTCTCCAACGCCACAACGTCTCCATGATCAGCGACGTTGGTCCACACCAACCCATCCGATCCCGGCCACACACCCCGCCCGTCCACCGGCGCCGGTTCCAGCCGGTCAAAGACCAGATTCCGCATCCCCAACGGCGATCCCACCGTGACCAACGCCCGGACCGAGTGATCAGGCAACCCGCACAACACCTCGTACGCCACCACCGACCCCAGCGAATGCGCCACCACCACCCGCGTCCGCGGCCCGATCAACGCCGCCAGACGAGCCCGCGCCGCCCGCCGCAGCTCAGCATCCTGCAGATAACGGCGAACCTGCTTCAGGTCAAACACCAACGCCCGCAACGCCACCCCGGCGAAGAACGTCGAGCGGGACAACTGGCGCAACGCCGCCTGGACCGACCCGGGAACCCGCACCAACGTGTCCCCATCCGGAGCAGCGACACGATCGTCGACCGCCGCAGCCGCCCGCCACCACGCGAATAACACATCCCGTTCCCACCCCGGCTCAACATCCTTCACGCCGTAAACCGGGTCACCAACCGCCAACATCTGCCCCGACGGACGGAACAAATCACCATAGAACGCCATCGCCACGTCCCCCACCGGCACCCCACCGGCATCCGCGCGGATCAAGCCATCAGCCAACGCCGGCAACCAGTCCCGCAACAACGACTGCTCACCCGACACCTGCTTGCCCACCCCATGCACACACACAATCCGCGCCATACACCCCTCCACGCCACCGCCACCACACCACCGCGACCCTCTCACAAACCGCAACACCCGCAGTCCGGGTCAACTCGAACCCCCTGGGCGACCCCGCGTCCCGTTGAGTCCCGGGTAGGGGGACGGTCGCCAGTGGCACGAGAAAGCCCCTACCGGCTCTACTGGCCTCCGGTAAGGGCTTTCGCCGTATCCGGGGACGGACACCGAGGGGCTACGCGCCGATTGCTTCCCTCGCCCGCCGTGCCTGGTGCTCCTGCTCCTGCCGGTACTGGTCAGCGTCGATGCTGGGGGTTGATGGACCGGGGGATGTCACGCAAGTTGGCGAGCTCAAAGCCCCATTCGGGTGCGCACCGGGGTGAGGTGGGCGGCCGGGCTCTGCGAGATGAGGCGATCCGCCGGCCGCGAACAGTTCTGGCCAGCACCTTGTCCGAAGTGGACAGCAGATCCAGCGGCGGCCCAGGTCGTCGGTCAGGGCCAGGACCGCAGACAGATAGGTGCACACCAGGTTGCTGGGCGTAGGACACGCCGGGCATGACCGCGGCCAACGCAATCCCGACTGTGGAGTGGTCGGCCTCAGCTGCGAAGTTGGTCGCCGCCGTTCAGCGCGATGCTCTCGATCATCGCAAGACGAACCCCGGGAACAGCGGGTCGGCGGGGGTCGACGACGAACAGGTGCTCGCCGGTCTTGTGGGCGGTCCCGGTGACGACCGGGATCACCGCCGGCCGCCCGGCGACGGTGACGTGCCGCTCGACCCGGGCGTGGAAGCGGGAGCCCACGATGGAGTCATGGACCAGGTGCCGGTTGTCGGGCAGATGGCCGGTCGCAGAGCATCGCCACCCGGGACGCCGTGCCGGAATCCGCACGGCGAGCGGTCCACCTGGCCGTCGGCGAAGATCGTGACGTTGCGCTGGTGCGGGTTGCCGTCGGGGTTCTCGCCCAAGTCGTCGTAGAGGATCGTGCCGTAGACGCCGCTGAGCCGCTCGTCGCTGGGATGCTGGGCGTACGGGCCGTCGTTGAGCGCCCACTTGATCTCCCGGCCGGCGGCGATCAACTCCTCGAGGTTGCCAGCTTCCACGGTCAGCCCTAACGCCGCCGCCTCTACGTGGGCGTAGATGGCGCCGCCGTAGGCGATGTCCGCTAGAACCTCGCCGTGAGTGGTCGCCACCGTGACCTGTTCGGCGATCGCCCAGCTGGCCACGTCGACGAAGTCCACGGTGGTCACCCGCCCGCCGACGGTGTGCACGCGGGCCGTCACCCGACCGGACGGCACGTCGATCCCCACCCCGTGACGCCGGACGGATCGGCCGCAACCCGGCCAGACTCGACCGCCCACGCACCGATCGCCATTGTGCCGTGGCCACACGCGGTGGAGAACCCGTCCTTGTGCCAGAACAGCACATCCAACACCGCGCCGTCGTCCGGTGGCGTCAGGAACCCGCCGTAGGAACCGCGAGTGCTGTCGGCAGAGTCGGTCTCCCACAACAGCAACGCACCGACCGGGTACTCCCGATAGAGCGAACGCATCAGCCCGCGCACCTGATCCCGGTTCCACACATAGCCGCGCTGAAACTCCGGCAGCAGAATCGTGCCCGAGTCCACCTGATCCAGAATGGCACCCAGCTTCGCCGCCTCCGCCTCCGTCCCGTCCCGACGACCCGATCGATGGGATCCAGAAATGTTGATCTCCACCGTTCTACGAAGTGCAAGGCGTGACCGTCCTCCTCCGGCGGCTCGATGGCTACACCCGTCAATGCCATGTCATCTGGTATGCCCCGAGCCTGCACCGGCACTCCGTCGCACCAAGGACCATATAGACCGGCTTCTGTCAGCGTGGTGCCCCGTCATTCTGATGGCTGGCAGGTGGAGTCCCCGACTGACGGCTGGCGGCGTAGCGCTTCCCGGTGGCGCCGGCCTGGGTGGCGCGTCGACCACGCCACGCGTGCGCTGCCAAGGTCTGGGCGGCGCACGATCCCCGCCAGCCGGTGAGGGCCCGGTGGGGGTCGTGTCGGTCGTGTTCTGGTTGTTAGATGGGGAGAAGGGGGAGGAAGACGGCGCCGGCGGCGCTGGTGATGGCGACGACGGCGCCGTTGACGATGCCGAGGACGGAGTCGATCAGGCCGCCGATGACGACGATTCCCATGAGGTGCTCCTGTGATGTTGGTTGGAACATTTCTTGATGGGGTTGTGCGGCTGACATGGTTTACCGACGCGGTGGTTATCCAGTGCAGTTGGGGACGGCCGGGGAGCTGCCGACACAGTTGTTCGCGAGGTTGGCGCTGATCGGTGAGGTGGTGGTGTTCATGGTGCCGCCCTGGCGATAGACGCCGCCGCCGAGAACCGCGACATTGGTGGTCACGGTGGTGTTGGTGAGGGTGGTGGCGGTGGAGTTAATGGCGGCGATACCGCCGCCATTGACCACTGCGGTGTTACCGGAGATGAGCATCGGTATGCCGGAAGTGGTCAACGTGCCCCCGGAGCCGTTGTAGATGCCGCCGCCGCTGAGCACCGCTCTGTTGGTGGTGACCGAACTCCCGCTGAACGTCGCGGCGGGTGCGGTGCCAACGTTGGCCAAACCACCACCGTTGCCCGTGGCAAGGTTGCCCACCAGGCTGCTGACGGTGAGTGTCACTGCGCCGTGGTTCACGATGGCGCCCCCGTCACCGAGAACGCTGCCGTTGGTGAAGGCGACCGAGGTGGTCAGGGTGAGGTCGCCAGCCAAGCTGACCTCGGCGATCCGGAACAGCAGCAGCGAGGAGCGGGTGATGATCGCCGGACCGATCAGTTCGATGCGGCTGGTGATCACCGGCAGCGCATTGGCAGGCCCGCCGTGGGCCGAGGTCATGTTGTAGGTACAGCCAGACGCCAGGTTGAGGGTATCCGGGCCGGGGCTGGTGTTGGCAGTGTTGATCGCCGCGACGAGAGCGTTCTCGCTGCACGCCACCGGCGTCGCCTGCGCCGCGGAGCTGAATACAGCCATGCTCCCGGCCACGACGGTGACCCCGATCAGGGCCCGGATGATGGTGCGGTTGCGTCGCATGGACGCCTTCTTTCCTTGAACACATTTTTAGAGAGGACCCGCCCGGCGCGGCACGCCAGTACGGAAGGAAATGCGCAGATGGGGCGCGCGCCCTCGGGTCGGGGCGGGCTGTCTTCCGATCCATCCAGGCAAAAAGGGACCTCGGCTTGCGTTTTGCCGCCGCGATCATCGCGGGACATGTCACGCCACCGAGGTCCGGGGTAACAACCGTTAACCTACTCCGTCGCCCGGATGATCGATACAACAGTCCCCCATATGGGTGTACCCAGTGACGTCGACACGACGCCCGACCAGATGCCCGATCAACGCTGACGGGGCCTGACTGAGCCACGCCCGGAACCGCACGGCCAATGTCAACTCGGTATTGGGCTTGTGCTCCGTGTCCTGTTCAGCAGAGCCACGTTCTGGCGAGTTTTGAGGCGGATCAGCTGACCTCCATCCGCACGTTCGATGATTGAAACGTCATGTGGCAGGTTGGTGAGGAGCCTCAAAGTTTCGACTCGCGTGGCGCGCCGCTCACGTTCCAGCGCGATCCGTACCCTTCCTTCGATCCAGGTCTTGATCACGTCCCATAGTCCACACCTACGGTGGTCGGCTCGCTGATGGCGACGTCCATTGACCCACGTTGAGACACCTGTCGCGGCCGCGCCAGCCCCGAGCAGGCCCAGCGTCACGACCAGATCGTTGATCACAGTTTCGCCTCCTCGTGACCGCGTTCGAAGGTCGTCGGTCGCGCGCCGGACGTATGGGCACGCCTCAAAGTGGCGCACCTGTCCATTCGTGGGTATGACATTCAATGGGTATTGCCTATAGGTCACCAGTTTAAGGAGGGACTTGCCAGGTACAGATCCAACTATTTCTACCTGAGGCCCACCCGAAACCTTGCGTTGCCGCTCGTGCACCATGGTTTGCGGCGAAATTACGGCGATGCACGGGCTCCCACAAAGGTAGACCCGGCTGGGAGTTCATAGGGTGCCCGCGAACCAGCCCCGGCGATCTTGGTCGCGGTGGCTTCCGCCTGGGCGAGGTGCTTGTCCTGCAACGTTCTTGCCTGCTCGATAACGGCGTCGAACTGGTCGTTCACCGATACCGCGTGTATGGCCGCCCGGTCGAATGCGGCCTGCGCGGTTGCCCTGTCTGTTCCGCGCGCCGACTCCAGCGCCGCTTGTGCCTGGTTCAGTTCGTTGACGGCCTCGCGGAGTTGCTGTTTGAGTTCGAGGGCCAACTTGTCGAGGGCCTCGGTCTGGCGTTTGTTGTCGACGAGTTGCCCGGCCCAGGTGACCAATGCGGTGGCGACGTAGCCCATCGACTCCGCGCCGCTGTTGAGCGCCCTTGGTATGTCGTCGAGGTTGTCGTGGAACTCGTCGGCGGCTGATCCTTCCCAGCCCTGGCTGAGGTCGAGGTCCGACTCGATGGTGCCCATCACCATTTCCAGCTTGCCGCCGCCTTCGGCGATCTGGGTCAGGGCGTTCTCTACGGCGCTGGGTTCGCCGGGTGTCGGGTCGAATCCGAGTCCCGCGTAGGTGGTCAATGGGGCCCTCCATACGTCGCGGTCGGGTCGGTGAAAGGCGCGGCGTGCCGCGTCTTCCATTGTCTGGTAGTTGCTCGCGACCTGGCTGACGCCGTGTTGCCATGTTGCCGATCCGGTCGGCCATCGAGTTCAGGCCGTCCCGCCAGTCCTCGGCCACGCTCTGCAGGGCGGCGGCGATGCCACCCGGGCCGAGATCGCCCGCGGCGCACGAGGAGAAGCTGTCCGCGATCCCGCCGATGGTGTCCGACAGCCCCTTGTACTGGCCGACCTTGTCCGCCATGTAGGGGATGTTCGCTTCGTATCCGCTCATCGCTCGCTCCGTGTCATGCGCCCCATACCGGGGGCGAGGCCGGCCGGTCGTCCTTGAATAGCTCGTCGCCGTCGAGGTAGTCAGCCAGTGGCTTCTCCGTGTCCTCGTCCCCGCCGCCGCGCCCGCCCGCCGTCGCTGGTACGGCCCCTGGCATGACGCTGCTGCCGAGACCTGCTGCGGTTGCGCGTGCCGCCGCCGCGCCCGGCGCGGTGGTGCCGAGCGATCCTGGTCCTGTTGCGGTGCCCTTGCCGAGCACGCCCACCTGGCCGCCGGCGGCGCCGCCACCGTGTGGGAGGGACCCGCGAGGTTCGCTGGATCCGTAACCGGCAGGGTCGCCGACGGCTTGCGCGGTGGTCGTTGCGTCAAACGAGGGGTCCACCTCCTGGCTCGGCTGGCCAGGCCCAGGCTAGGGGGGACGAGGATCGGGGCGAGGTGGGACAGGGTTAGGCAGCGGGGGGCGCGGAATAGGCGGCTCTCTGTGGAGCGGTCCCTCGTTGGTGGTGTTCGGTGCGTTGCTGAACTGCGGCATGGCCCGCTCGGCCTCGACCGCGTTTGCTTCCAGCTCTCGCATGATCTGAATGGCGCCGCGTTTGGCCTCCCGCGCCTGCTGCGCGGTTGGCAACCGGTTGGACAGCATCTGCAGCAGCAGGTGGGCACCGGCGGTTCCGTCGAGGGCGTTCGCGCCGTCGCCGTCGCGGAAGTCCAGTTCGGCCCAGCGGTGTTGTGGTTGCGGCATGCGTAGCCGGGCGCTGACCAATGCGTTGCCGTAGTTGCCCAACTGTGTGCCGACCGTGCTCGCACGGGTGGCGGCCTCCTGCGCCCAGTTGAGAAGTCGTTGCTGGCTGTCGGCCGCAGCCTGCGCGGCAGGTCCCTGCCAGGTCACCAGCAGCGTGTTGAGCCGTTGCTGGAGGGTCTTGTTGCACTCCTCCAGCCTGATGGCGGCACTGCGCCACTGGTCGACGCTCCTGAACAGCTCGTCCGGTTGTGAGCGCATGATCATGTCCCACATCTGGCGGTGGCTGTACCCCTCCCATCGCACGCCGCCGGCGGGGATGATGCGGTCGGCGACGCCGCCGGTCGCAGTGTTCCTGATGACTTCGCCGAACACTGCCTGCTTGTTGTGCGCTCGGTTACTCATCGCCGCGTGCTGCCCTTCTGAGCTGGTCCACGCTGTCCTGCTCGACAGTGGCGTAGAGGAGCGCGGTGCGGGTCAGTACCGCGTCAAGGTCGGCGAGTTCAGCAAGGTAGCTGCCGAGCGCGCGTTCCACTCCCGCGTCCGGGCCAACCCGGTCGGAGACACCGATCTGCATTCGTTCGGCGATGGGCCCCCAGCCGTCGGACTGGTGCCCTCCGAGTTGCCGGACGTCGCCGAGTACGTCGCGAACCTCGTCGACCGGCACTCGGATCCGGACGGTGAGACGGGTGTGGGCGGCGAGCTGATCGTTGTCCCGCGGTGAATGGAACCGATCGTCGCAGCCGTGGCACCCAATTGGCCACGTCCGGCCACAGGACAGTGGTGTTAGCAGGTGATCCAGCCGCTGTGGCGACCGAGGCCATGACAACGGTGGGCCACAGCTTTGGCCCGTTGTTGGCAACAGTGATCCATGCTGGCATCGTGGATGTCAGCTTTGCATCGC
>WUUC01142126.1_pt1 | contig 17367 bp, 14 predicted proteins | sample 6278441 | NCBI WGS metagenome assembly WUUC01 (sample SAMN13675441, study PRJNA597444) | soil metagenome | isolation source: soil | place: USA: Washington | collected 2017-10 | reverse complement strand
TGGAGTGGGCCGAGCGGCCCCGCCTGCAACGCTTCGTCGACTGGCTGTCGGCGAACGCGATGCCGCTGTTCCTGTGGCACGCGGTCGGCTTCGCGCTGTTCTACACGTTGATGCGGTTCGTGTGGACCGTGCCGGAGACGCCCAGTATGGAGTGGTGGCTGACGCGCCCGTTGTGGGTGATCGGGCCGGCGCTCTTCACGATCCCGCTGCTCGAGGCGACGAAGGGTATCCGCCGGGCCATGTGACGCGGCGCTACCGTGACTAATGATGTGGGGCGCGCTGGTGCTTTCGGTCGTGGCGGCGCTCTACAACAACATCGTCAACTGGTGGGAGCCGTTCCACCGCGCCGCGTACGTGCCGGTGAACCTGACGTTTGCAGCGGCCGTCACCGTCGTTGCGGCCGGTGCGTTCGAGCTGTCGGTAGAGGACCTCCGGTTCGGCGGTGATTTGCGTTGGGTCGCCGCCGTCACGCTGATGGTGGTCGTGTTCGGCATCGGGATCCACGCCTTCGCGCGCTCGCGCTACGGGCACCGGATCGCGGACGCCCGTGTGGCGGGATTGGGTGGGGCCGCGCTGGCCTGGCACGTGGCCGGGCGGATCCCTTTGGGCACGGCCGTGACCGAGGAAGTTGTGTTCCGCGGCGTCCTCTTCGCGGCGTGGCGCGAGGCGGGCCTATCTGGCATGGAGGCCGCGGTGTGTGCGTCGATCGCCTTCGGCCTGTGGCACATCGCCCCGACGATCATTGGCATGCGCATGAACGATCCGCACGCTCCCCGAGGCAAGGTGGGATTTGCGGTCGTGGGGGCCGTGCTCCTTACGACGGTGGCGGGTCTGTTCCTGACCTGGTTGCGCGTGGAGAGCTCCGGCCTGCTCCCGCCGTTGGTGCTGCACGCGGGCATCAACTCGACGAGCGCCTGGGCCGCGGCGACAGCTCGGCGACCCGGGGTCGAATAGCCAGTTCGACGCGGCAGAGCGTCGCCGTTGGTGCAACCGACGAAATGAGCGTTAGCGTTTCTCCGGAATGACGATGAACACCGTCGAGCGGGTGGTCGAGACTCTGGGTCGTGGCGTCCTGTCGGTTGTGTGCGCTCCGAAGGGTCTCGACATCGAAGTGCACGAAGTCGTCGTCCACGACGCGGAGGAACCGTTCGACATGACCGAGGGCGATCTCGTCCTTGGTGTCAGCCTCGGCAGCGGCCCGGAGACCGCAGAGATCGTCGCGGACCTCGCGTCCAAGCGAGTGGCCGGACTCGTGCTCAAGACTCCCGCGGCGTCGGACGCAACCATCGTGCAAGCCGCGGAGGATGCCGGACTCGCGGTCTTGTCGATCCCGGCGGGAGCGTCGTGGGCCCAGATCGTGCAGCTGGTGCAGTCCGTTCTGTCGCACGGAACAGCGGGCGCCGAAGACGTGCACGGACTCGCGGCGGCAGACCTATTCGCGCTCGCGGACGCGATATCCCAGCTCGTCGATGCACCCGTCACGATCGAAGATCGGCTCTCGCGCGTCCTCGCCTACTCCGGCCGGCAGGACGAGGCCGATGCGGCGCGTGCGGAGACGATCATCGGCCGGAGGGTTCCGGAGCGGTTTCTTCGGAGCTTGCAGGAGCTCGGCGTCTTCAAGAAGCTGCGCGAGGAGCCCGGGTGCGTCTACATCGACAACATCGACGAGGACGTCCTGCCGCGCCTGGCCGTAGCCGTTCGCGCCGGCGACGAGGTCCTCGGGTCCATCTGGGCGGCGCTCCCGCGGCGCCCTTCGCCGGAGGTCGAGCGCGCCTTTGTCGACACGGCCAAGGTCGCCGCCCTGCATCTTCTTCGCCACCGCGCGGGCGCCGACGTGGAGCGGACCCTGCAGGCAGATCTCCTGGCGAGCATCCTCCAGGGCACGGCTGGCGCGCGGGACGCGGCGCTTCGTCTGGGGGTCGCGGGAGCGTCGTATCGCGTCCTCGCGGCGTGGCTTTCGTTGGAGGACGAGACGGATGAGACGCGTGCCCGTACGCAGCTCCGCGACGTGCTTGCGGTCCATATGTCGACGTTCAGGGTCCGCGGAGCGGCAGCCTCGATCGGCGGACTCGTCTACGCGTTGCTGGCGGCAGAGGACTCTCCGGAACGGTCGCGCGACCTGGCCGTCAGGATCGCCCACGACCTCGCCACCAGGCCGGGACAGTGGGGGGTGCCCGCCATTGGGATCGGAGGTCACTCCGCCACCCTCGAAGACGTTCCTCGCTCCAAGCGAGAGGCCGAAGAGGCTCTGCGGGTCGTCAGGGCACGGCGCGACCGGCAGGTCGCGACAATCGAGGAGGTTCGCCTCCCGGCACTGCTCGCGCGGTTCTCGGAGGCGGTCTCGCCCGAACGCGACATCTACGAGGAGAAGTTGATGCCTCTCGTGGAGTCCGACCGCAAGGGGCAGACCGCGTACATCGCCGCGTTGACGAGCTACTTCGACGAGTTCGGCGACTACACCGCCGCGGCCGCAAGGCTGCACATCCATCCGAACACGCTCCGTTACCGCCTGCGCAAGGCACAAGAGCTCTCCGGGGTTCGACTCGACGACCCGGACGAGAGGCTGGCGCTCATGCTCCTTCTGCGTGTGGTGTTCCGGCCGCCCCAGCCGTGACGCGCACGCTCGCGTAAATCACGAACAACGCGCCCGCATTTCTCCATTCCCGCAGAGGAAACCAAGGGCTTTTACGGGGAAATCATGGGTTGGTCGGGTGAATCGCGGGAAATGAGAGGAAGAGCGGCAATGCAAGCATCGCGGAAGGTTCTCGGCGCATTCGCGTCCGCGCTCGCGCTGATCGGCTCGACGCTTGCTTTGCTCGGGACGGCCCCCGCGGGGGCGACTACCGCGCCGGCCCCGAAGACCGTCCCGTTCGAAGCGGAGGCGGCCGACGGCACGCTTCTGCGCGGGCACGTGACGTTGCCCGCGGGCAGCGGCCCCCTCGCGACGATCCTCGAGCTCAGTCCCTACTTCAACACGCAGGTTGGCGGCGACAGCTCGACTGGTCCGACCAGCGGTGCTCAGGAGCATTACCTCGAGGGGGGCTTCGCCATCGCCCAGGTCAACATGCGCGGGACCGGGTTGAGCGACGGATGCCTCCAGTTCGGCAACAAGACCGATTGGCAGGACGCGTACGCGGTGGTCGAAGCCTTGGCCGACCAGAAGTGGAGCAACGGCAAGGTCGGGATGATCGGGCACTCCTACTCCGCGTGGTCGCAGTACATGGCCGTTGCCGCCGACCCACCGTCCCTCGAGGCGGTGATCCCCACCAGCGGGATCAGCGACCCGTACGAGCTGCTCACGCGCATCGGCGCTCCGATTCACTACGGGCCGTTCCTCGCCCCGGTATGGAGCGTCGCGACCGGCTGGGCGGCAAACGAGAACAACTCCGAGCACGTGTGCGCGGACCTCTACGCCGAACACGTCCAGGGGACCGCGGACCTGATAGCCACAGGTGACCGGACCAAGTACTGGGCGGAGCGGAACCTTCGACCTGGGATAGAGGACACCGGCGTCGCGGTGTGGCGATCGAACGGGCTGAACTACTGGGGCGAGGGACACTGGCACTCCTACGACCACGAATGGGAGCTGCTGGATCCCCGCCGCACCAACCTGATCCTCGGGCAGTGGAACCACGAGACGCCCACCTCGAACCGCGACGACTGGTACGAGCGGACCACCGCGTGGTTCGACCATTACCTGCGAGGCGGTCCCCGAACCCCACACCACGGGGTGGTCGAATTCCAGGACACCGCCGGTAGCTGGCACACCGCAGACGCGTGGCCGCCGCGCGCCAGGACCAAGACGCTGCACCTCAGCGGAACGTCACTCGTGGAAAGCGCCCGGAAGGTCGAGGACTCGCAACAGGCTCTGGCATCTGCAGCGGGCGTCGAGCCCGGCCTCAGCTGCGGGCCTCACCAGGTCTTCTACGTGTCGGAGCCCGTCAAAGAGGACGTGGTAGTCGCCGGCTACTTCGAGGTCGACCTGACGGTGACGAGCTCCATGCCGGGTGGCAACCTCGTCGCGGTGGTGCGCCACGTCCCGACGAGCGTTCCTTGCGAGCCGGACCTCTCGGACCCCTCCTCGATGCTGTACTTCGACGAGTACGAGAGCGCCGTGGGCCGGATGCAGATGGACCTCCGCCACTGGAAGACCCACGGCGAGCACCACGACTTCCCGGTCGCACAGTCGACCCGCGTGCGCGAGCCCAGCGGCCCGTTCGCCGCGTTCGTCCCCAAGGGCCACCGCCTCGCGCTGTTCATTGCCGGTGGCTCGATGGAGCTCGAACCCGACGCGTTCCAGTCACAGATCGTGATCAGCACGGGCAAGGGGCTAGCAGGCTCCATAGACATTCCGGTCGTCGAGGGCGACCTTCGATTCGGGGGGTGAAAGTCGTGATCCATAAGATTTCGCCGGCGGTCGCCGTCGCGCTGCTTGTCGCCGTGGCCGTCGCGACGCCGGCGCGGGTGGGGGCCGGCGACGTGCAGGCCCATGCGGGGCACGAGCACGCGACGCTTCACTCGGGCTTCAACCCGTTCGCCGCGGTTGCGGGGGAGGACGGTTTTCCGACGCGCAAGAACGGCGACGGGCAGTGGCATTCGGGGGGCAAGGCCGTCGCGCATTTGGCCGGGGGCGTCGAGATCACCGATAGCTCGGTCACCTCTCGCGCTCCGGACGCGCGCTTCTACCGGCTCGGCATCAACGGGTGGGAGCCGACGATCGGCGTCGACACCAAGGGGCGCATCTTCTACCAGGCGCGCAACACCAACCTCGAGCCCCAGGTCGTGCGGTCGACGAACGAAGGCCATACCTGGGAGATCGTCTCGCCGATGATCGGGGCCGCGCCCGCGCAGCCGATGAGCCTGGACCCGATCCTGTACCTCGACAAGGACACGGGACGCGTCTTTACGAACAACATCCCACCCGACATCACGTGCCAGCCGATCTCGTTCACCGACGACGCCGGCAAGACGTGGACGAATACCGGGATCTGCGGTCACTTCGACCACCAGAACATCTTTACCGGACCTCCGCCCGCGGACGGCGACCAGCCGATGGGCTACCCGAACGTCGTTTACTACTGCGCGATCAACCTCGTGATGCTGTCGGGAACGTCCACGGCGACGACCTGCGGGCGCTCCCTCGACGGTGGGCTGACGTGGCTGCCCACGGGCGAGCCCGCCTACATCTCGCCGATCGGCGGTCAGGATCAAGAAGAGCCGTGGTGTGACGGCGCCGTCGGACATGGTTTCGTGGGCGACGACGGAACGGTCTATCTGCCGCGGGTCTGGTGCGGACAGGCGTTCGTATCGATCAGCAAGGACGAAGGACTCACCTGGGAGCAGGTACAGGTGGCCGGCAACGGCGGCCACGGTCACGAGGCCGGTATCGCGGCAGACAGCAAGGGCAACAACCTCTACTTCACCTGGATCGCGGGCGACCGCCTTCCCTATCTGGCGATCTCGCGCGACGGCGGCGCGACCTGGGAAAAGCCGATGATGATCGCTCCTCCCGGCGTCAAGCGGTCGAGTCTTCCGGCGATCGACATCGGCGACGACGGCAAGATCGCGATCACGTACATCGCCTCGGACTCCCCCGGTAAGAAGCAGGAGAAGTGGGCGTGGCACGGCTACATCACGATCACCGACGACGCGCTCGCGAAGAGCCCGGTCTTCTACTCGGGGACCATCAACGCGAAGAGTGATCCCTTGCACATCGGGGAGTGCGGCACGGTCCGGTGTCACAGCCTCGGGGACTTCTTCGACGTAACGATCGCACCCGACGGGACGCCCTGGGCGGCGTACGTCGACGCCTGCTTCAAGCCCGACTACTGCGTGCCGACGTTCGAGGCCATCGGCGTGCGCGGCGAGTCCGTAGTCGGACGGCTCGTCGGAGGACCGAAGCTGCAATGAAGAAGATCGCCTGCGCCCTTGTCTCGATCGTCGTCGCCCTGGGAGCGGCGGGCGCCACCGCGGGCCCGGGAACGTACGGCGTGACCTCCGACAACGTCGAGCACGTGGCGTTCGTGCCCTTCGAGGTCGGCACCGCGACGGGAGCGAGCGTCGTCGGCAAGTACCTGTACGTGACGTCGTGGAAGAGCTTCTCGATCTACGACATCTCCGATCCGCTGGAGCCTCAGCAGCTGTCGCAGACCCACTTCGGTTTCAAGTTCGAGAACGAGAACGTCTCGACCAACGGCGAGATCATGCTCTTCGCGGAGCAGGTTCCCAACGACTCCTTGCACGTCTGGGACGTCGAGGACAAGTCAAATCCTCAGGAGATCGCCGTACTACAGGGGGCCGGATCGCACACGGCCACCTGCATCCTCGACTGCAAGTACTCCTACGGGACTTACGACTTCGTCGGTCCCGAGGGAACGTCGACCGGCGCCACGTTGGTGGATCTGCGCGACCCGGAGAACCCGAAAGAGCTGGGTCATTGGAACGAGAAGCTCAAGGCCGACAAGATCCACGACGTGACCGAGGTCGCCCCCGGTCGCGTGCTAGCAGCCTCGATGCCGCTGGTGTTCGTCGACGCCCGCAAGAACCCGTTGCGTCCCACGTTGCTCGCCTATGGCACGAACTTCGAGAAGCGCGAGCACTCGGTGGTGTGGCCCAACAACGGCAAGGACGAGTTCGTCATGAGCTCGTTCGAGACGAACGCCACACCGCGGTGCGAGGCCGGAGTGGGTGCCTTCACCGTCTGGGACGCATCGCGCTGGCGCGAGACCAAGACATTCAGGATCCTCGACGAGTGGACGATCGAGAACGGGACGTGGGTCGACGGACGCCCGGGCGTGAGCGGCCCCCTCGGCTGCTCGCCGCACTGGTTCGAGGAGCACCCTGACTTCCACAACGGAGGGGTCGTCGCCGCGGGGTTCTACGACCATGGCACGCGCTTCCTCGAAGTCAGCGGCAAGGGAAAGGTCTCCGAGGTCGGTTACTTCCTGCCGTGGCGCGGTTCGACCTCCGCCGCGTACTGGGTCACCGACGAGATCGTCTACTCCGTCGACTACGAGCGCGGCATAGACATCCTCGAGTACTCGCGGAGGTCCTGATGATGCACAGGCTTCGTCTGGTAGGTCTTCTCCTCGCTGCCGCGCTGGTCGTCGCGGTCGTTCCGGGACCGTCTCGCGGCACCGCGTTCGCGCAGTCGCTGGTGTCGTGTGGGGTCGGGAGTGGCGATTCGAAGGTCGGCGAGCGGGGACCGTTCAAGATCGGCAAGCCTGAGGTCGTCGAGCTGAAGAGCAAGGTCGACGGCAGCGTCATCCAGATCGGGTTCGTGCGTCCCGATGCGCCGTCGAGTTATCGGTCGCCGGTGATCTTGCAGGCAAGCCCCTATATCTACACGGACTTCCGCGACGTCGACATCAGGCAGTGCAGCCCGTTCCTCGTCGAGAACTTCGTGCCGCACGGCTACACGGTCGCGTTCGTGCCGACGCGGGGCGCGGGCGGGACGGACTCGTGCGCGGACCTGATGGGTCCGAAGGAGCGCTCCGACCTGAGCCAGGCGGTGACGTGGCTCGGAACGCAAGACTGGAGCAACGGCAACATCGGCATGACGGGCGCCTCCTACGACGGCTCGACCCCGTGGAACGTCGCGGCAACCGGTAACCCACACCTGAAGACGATCGTGCCCGTGAGCGGCGTCCACGACCTGTTCGATTTCCTCTACGACCGCGGTCACAACGATTGGAGATGGTGGTTCTTCGTTTCGGGCTACTACCACTACTACGGGGTGTTCTACGCGAACCCATGGGGCGGCAGGGACGTGGATCGGTGGGCGAAATCCCTTGTCTGCGACAGCACCGACGACGGCCTCGCCGCAACAGTCGAGAGTTACCTGACCACTGCGTACGACCGCTTCGGCTACTGGAAGGAGCGGCACAACGATCCCCACATCCTGAAGCGCTACCGGGGCTCGGTCTTGCTGGTCCAAGGGCTTCAGGACTGGAACGTGTCTCCCGATCACCAGCACCCGTTCATCAACCAGCTCGCCAAGAAGGGCGTGTACGTAGAACAGATGCTCGGGCAGTGGGATCACGCCTATCCCGACAGCGGCCACGATGCAGGACCTCGAGGTGACTACGCGGACATCCTGCTGCAGTGGTGGGACAGGTGGCTGAAGGGCAACCGCTCCGCGGATCTCGGCTCGCGAGTAGAGGTGCAGGACTCGGACCTGCAGTGGAGGACCGAGACCGCGTGGCCGCCGGCAGATGCCAGACGAGAGACGTTGTACCTGTCGGCAGACAACACGCTTAGCGCTGCGCCTCGGCGCGGTGGGGCAACCGCGATCCTCGGCCCCGGAACTCGAAACCGCTACTTCTACATCATCTCGGACAACGCGTTCGTCTACAACGACACGCCTATCGACCACTACTGCGTCGATTGCGCGATGTTGTCGACGACCGTCAAAGCCCGAGAGATCCGGCTCGTGGGGATGCCGGAGCTCGAGCTCAAAGTCACGCCCACAGGCCCGGGTGGATTCGTCGCCGCCTACCTCATCCGCGTAGACAAAGACGGCGCTTGGAATCTGCTCGGCTGGGGTGCCAACGATCTGCGCTTCCCGGACGGCAGCGGGACCGCCCAGCCGGTGCAACCGGGACAGGAGATGACGTTGCGACTGCCGCTCCAGCCGCTCGACGCGGTCGTCCACCGCGGCGAAGAGCTGCTCTTGGTCCTCGACCAGGGCCATGCCGACCACATGCCGACGGCTCCGTTCTTCCCGGTGACGCTTCGCTACGGCGGCAAGCTCGGAACGTTCATGTTCGACACGACGGACCCGGCCGAGGGCGATTTCTTCGAGCCGCCGGCGGTCGAGGAAGAATAGGAGGCCGACGCGTGACTTATCCGCGCCAATTCGTCATTTGTGTAAGCCTCGCGGTCATCGCGATATTGGTTGCGCCGCAGGCATGGGCGACGCCGGTCGCGCGCAACAAGCAGGAGCACGAGCTCTACGGCCGCGTCTTCCTCGAGCCGATGCGGTCGGTCGATTACATCCAGTGGCGCGACGAGTTCATCCCCGGGATGAAGCTGCTCGAGGAGCTCTATCCCCGCTACCTCGAGTTCACTTCGGTCGACAAGGAACTGCGCGATCCGCACGCGGTCTCGGTCGGACCGGACAGTGTTCCCGCGTGGCATCGCGACGACGAGAAGGACGGCCTGCCGTTCCGCATGGCGATCGTCACCGACGAACGCGTGCCCGATCGCAACAAGCAATACGTCTTCTTGACGAACGCGCATGCCGCCGAACCGTGCGGGCGTGAAGGCGACATCAGGTTCCTGGAAGACCTGCTCATCTGGAGGACAGAGGATCCCCGGCACAAGCTCGACGACGCCACCGGCGTCACCGGGAAGACGCACGAGATCACCGTCAAAGAGCTGCTGGAACGGACGAAGATCTATGTCGTCGACACCGTCCCCGATGCGTGGTCACAAGGCGACCGCGCCAACGGCGGACACCTCGAGTGGTCGAACTACAGCAACGGATTCAACACGAACCGCCTCGCGTTCCACGACGGGTGGAACTTCCCCGACCACGAGACGCTGTTCCGCAACGGCTACACGACGCTGACCCAACCCGAGTCGGCCATAGTGAAGTACTTCGAACGCGTCCGCCGCGAGGAGCTCAACGGTCGTCCGTTCGCGGCCGCGGCCGACATGCACGGGCCGTTGCCTGCGGGAGCCGTCCTGCTGCACGAACAGAACAACTCGGCGGAGCGGCTCGTTCGGATCCACGATTTCGCGGAGCGGATCGAGCAGAAGATGGAGGAGGCCCTCGGGCGCTACATCACGCCCCAGGGCGCGGCGGCATACGAGCAAGTGATGGACGCCGCCGGCGACGCGCGCGACGAAGCGCTGCGCGCGTACACGCAACACGTCGGTCCCGTTTCGGAGAAGGCGGCATATCTGACCCTCGAATGGGCCGAATACGCAACGATCTGGGATCACCTCGACTACACCGTGACGGGCACGTGGGGAGGCTGGGCCGCGGCCGACGCCGGGCTCGGCGCCGACACGATCTCTTACGAGGTCGATTGTCAGTCGTTCGCGCCGTACGACGGCCGCACGCAGCAGGTCTTCGTCGACAACATCCAGGCGATCGTCGAGACGACGGTCGTTCACGCGGCCGTGATGCGCGAGAACACCTTCGCCGAGCGCGACCTGAAGGGCAGGGTGGGTTTCTACGAGCACGGCCGCCGCGTCACCCACCGTGACGGCAACCCCGTGCCCCCGCCGCGACAGTCGCGCAACCCTGTTTACGGCCTGGTCCGCCAGCATCCCTACGACGTGGCGAACACCGACTATTTCCGAGATCTGCGCGAGGTCGTCGCGTCGCCCGTCGCGGAGGTAACTGCCGGCGAGCTTGCCGCATCGCTGGACGATCTCGACTCCTTCGTCGTGTCCGACGCCACTGTCGCGGCGCGCGACGAGCTGGGAGAGTTCGTGAGACGCGGTGGGAATCTCGTGTTGACGGACTCGGCGTTGCGGATGCTTCCCGACCTCGTCGACGTCCCCGCGAAAGCGATCCAGAAGGGTTACGCGTACGTCGGTTACTCGGACCTCGACCGCAGCCATCGATGGACCAGGGGCCTCTACGACCGGGCTCGGCAGATGTACGACCCCGTCGGGCTGGGGAGGCCGCTGCTGATGGAGCGCGACCAGTACTGGCCGTGTGATTTCCGCGGCGACTGCGAGAAGTCGCCGACGAAGAACTCGTCAGCGATCTGGAGCGTCCGTCGCGCGGATTGGGAGGACGTAGGTGGCGTCACGATCGGCACCGTCGATCCGACGCCCGACCGCCACGGCGGCGCGGAAGGCACCGCCAAGGACAAGACGTCGATCGGCTTCGTGAAGCAGGGGAAGGGCCGGATCGTGATCTTCGGCGCCTTGCTGCCGCAGCCGAGCGAAGACTTCGAGCACTGGTTCGGTCTCAATCCGTACACGATCACGATCGCCGGTCAGGAGCTGCTGCTTCACGCCCTGACGACGGGATCGGGGAAATGATCCTGCGTCGGGACCGATGGACGACGGCGATCGCGGTCGCGACGTTGCTCCTTCCTACGTCGCAAACGGCTTACGGTGACGGCGTCGCCGAGTCGAAGAACTTCCGCCTGATCGACAGCGTCACGCTCGGCGGCGTCGCGGTGAGCGGACAGGTCGTCGGCGACACCTATTTCGTTTCGAGCTGGCAGACCGGGCTCTACTCCTACGACGTCTCGGATCCGGAACGGCCCGAGTTGCTCGACCACATGGGCCCCGACGAGATCCAGATCCAGTCGAACGAGAACGAGGACATGGCCACCAACGGCGGGATCCTGCTCCTCTCCCAGTTCAACCGCACCGACGCGTTGAACCGGCTGCTCGTCATCGACGTGCGGAACCCGAAGGACATGAGCGTGATCGCGACGCTCCCGGGCGCGGGCGGGCACACCCTCGAATGCCTCTACGACTGCAAGTGGGCGTACGGATCGGGCAGCGGCTCCTCGAGCGACGGCATCATCATCGACCTACACAACCCTCGGAAGCCAAAGCTCCTCGCGCGGGGATGGCGAGAGGCGACCGGAGACGTGGCCGCGCACGACGTGACGGAAGTTCGCCCGGGCCTCGTGGTGACATCGAGCACCCCGATGCTCGTGCTGGACACCGCCGATCCCGCCAAGCCGCGTGTCGTGATGAGGACGGTGGACGCGCCCCACACGGGCCACAACAACCTCTGGCCGCGCGGTGGCAACGACCGGTTCCTTATCTCCGCGTCCGAGGGGGTGAACAACGGTCGCTGTGAGCTCTACGAGGAAGACGGCAAGACTCTGCAGGTGTGGGACACCAGCCGATGGCAGCGCGGGGGCTTCAAGGCGCTAGGCACTTACACGCTTACGAACGACGAGGGTCATCCGGCACTCGACGCGCTGGGTGTTCAAGGCTGTTCGGCGCACTGGGCGCAGGAACATCCGACCTTCGACGACGGCGGCCTCGTCGCGATGGCAGCGTACTCACATGGGGTTCGCTTGCTCGATATCTCCGCCGACGGGAAGCCCCGGGAGGTCGGCTACTTCCTGAAGGACGTCCACGGCGCGATCGATGTCGAGTGGGTCACCGACCGGATCCTCTACGTGATCGAAGACGGAGGAGGGATCGGCGGCTTCGACGTCATCGAGTACACGGGCAAGCTGTGAAGCGCGCCGTCGTAATCGGTGGTGGGGTAGTGGGCCTCGCCTGCGCGTACTCGCTGCGCAAGCGGGATTACGAGGTGACCATCGTCGACGCGCAGGCGCCCGGGGCCGGTGCGTCCGAGGGCAACGCAGGATGGATCACGCCGTCGCTGTCGATGCCCGTTCCCGCTCCGGGGATCGTGGGTCAGTCGCTGCGGTGGATGCTGCGATCCGACAGCCCCCTGTACATCAAGCCGACGCTCGACCCGCGCCGGATCGCGTGGCTGGTCCGCCTGCTGCGCAACTGCAACGAGCACTGCTACGCGCGCGGCCTCGAGGCGACGGCGGACCTGAACGCGAGGACCTTCGAGCTCTTCGACGAGTTGGAGGTCGCCGGGATCGAGTTCGAGATGCACCGAAAGGGGTTGCTGTTCTGCTTCGTCGACGCGGCCAATGCACCCCACGTTCTGGCCGACCTGAAAAGGGTTGCGCACCTCGGATACTCGCCGGTCCTGCTCGACGCGGAAGGGGTCGCCGCGCTCGAGCCGCAGATCGCTGCGAACGTACGCGCGGGGATCTATCTCGAGCAGGAGCGACAGGTTCGGCCGGAATCGCTCGTGACCGGGTACCTCAAACGCCTGCTCGACGAGGGCGCCGACGTTCGGGTCGCGGCTCGCATCAGCGGATTCGACCGTTCAGGCGCCAAAGTGGTGGCCGCTCGCAACGGTGACGGCGTCATAGAAGGCGACGAGTTCGTTATCGCCACGGGTGCACACACGGGGACGCTCGCGCGGACGCTCGGGTGCCGTGTTCCCATCGACGCCGGCAAGGGATACAGTCTTCACTTCGAGCCTCCGGCCGTCGAGATCAGGCACGCTCTTTACCTGTACGAAGCGCGGGTCGGCGCAACCCCCTTCGACGGCGCCGTCAGGTTCGCAGGGACGATGGAGTTCTCGGGGATCAACGTCGACATGAACGAGGCGCGAGTCGGAGCGATCGAAAGAGCAGCGCGCCGCTACCTCACGGGTTGGGCGTCGGGCGCGCACGGACGAGCGTGGGCCGGGATGCGCCCGATGATGCCGGACGGCCTTCCGGCCATCGGCCGGATCGCCGAGAACGTCACCGTCGCAAGTGGCCATGCGATGTTGGGCGTGACGCTGGCGCCGGCGACGGGCGAGTCCGTCGCCGATCTCATCGACGGCGCAGACCCAGAGGTCCTTCGGCCTTTCGACCCCCTGCGGTTTCAGAGGCGAGGTCGCACGAGCGGCGTCCTGAAGACAAGACGCGACGCGACCTAACCCTGACAGAAGGCACGAGCATTAGGCAGTAGCCGGTCGGACCGGATGGCGTACGGTCATCCGACCTCTAATGTGCCTGCTGTGACGTTTCTGGCGAGGTTTCGGCTCGGCAACGGCAAACTCGACCCGAAGTTGCGGGCCGCGGTCCGAGCGGAGGGGCTCGTGCTCATCGAGGAAGGTCTCCGCGGCAGCGTTCGCTACCGACGCTTCAAGGCGCCGGGCAGGCGACACCATGGCAAGGTCACGGGCGAGCGCCTCGGGCTGGCGATCAGCGAGGAACGTTTCGTCGTGTACTGCCGGTCCGGGAGCACCAAGCTCATCGACAGTCCGTTTTCGGATCCTCGCCTCAGCATGCTGGACGTATCCCTCCAGGGCAACGACACGGTCTCGCTCCGGATCGACTACGACCGGGTCGGAGTCCCGAAGGTTTCGGGCGAGATCGCGATCATGGTGAGGACACCGAACGCCGCGACGATCGTCGAACAATTGCGGGTCCGCCTCGGGCGGTGACCGAGGGGCCGGCAGGAGGAAAAAGTTACGCCTTACGACCCCGAGCAGGCGCGGCACAATCCGAAGAGCTCGAGGTCGTGTCTCACGTCCGAGAAGCGATGCTTCCGCGCGAGCGATCTCGTCCACGTCTCGAGCTGGTCGTTCGCGAGCTCGACCGTGTAACCGCAGGACCGGCACACGAGGTGGTGGTGATGGGCGTCGGCGTCGCAGCGCCGGAACATCAGCTCGCCGTCCTCGCGGCGCAGCACGTCGACCTCGTTGGCGCTCGCCATCAGCTGCAGGTTCCGGTAGACGGTCGTGAGCCCGATCTTCAGGCCCTTGTCCCGCAGCGCGTCGTGCATCTCCTGAGCAGTCAGGAAGGAACGGCCTTCCCGGAGCAGCTCCAGGATCGCGCTGCGCTGGCGGGTGGAGCGCTGTCTCTGCACGAGCGGTCTGACCTCCCCCATGGTCGTCCTACGCAACCAGCTTCGTCCGGGACAGCACGGACGTCACCGCGAACGCGACGATCGACAGCAGCACGATCGTCGCCGCCGGGAAGAGGTCCGCGTAGAACCCGAGGACCAGGCCTCCGGTCGAAGCGGCAACGCCCACCCCGATGCTCGCGTACGTCGTGGCCCGGAAGCTGCGCGTGACCTGTTGCGCCGCCGCCACGGGAAGGACGAGCATCGACGCCACGAGCAGTATGCCCACGACCTTCGCGGTCGCGGCGATCGCCAGTGCCGCGAGCAGCGCGACGAGGATGTTCAACGCTCGCACGGGCAGTCCCGACACGCGCGCGACCTCCTCGTCGTACGCGATCGCGAAGAGATGCTTGCGCAACGCGAACGAGACCACCAGGATGCACGCCGCCACAGCCGTGACCACCCACAGGTCGGTCCCACTGACCGTGAGAACCGACCCGAACAGGTAGGAGTTGAGATTGATCGTCGAGACGTCGCCCAGGCCCAGCAACAGGACGCCGCCTGCGATGCCGCCGTAGAAGACGAGCGCGAGCGCGATGTCGCTCTCGGTCCTCTCCCGGCCGCGCAGGACCTCGATCGTCACCGCGCCGGCCATCGCGAACGCCAGTGCGACGAGGATCGGCGAGATCTCGAGCAGGAGCCCGGCCGCGACACCGGCAAACGCGACGTGCCCTATCCCGTCACCCATCAGCGAGAGCCGTCTCTGGACAATGAAGATGCCGACAGCGGGCGCGGCCATGCCCACCAGTGCGCCGGCGATCAGCGCCCTCACCATGAAGTCGTAGGAGAAGATCTCGAGGCTCATGCGCTCCGGCCGATCCCGGGGTGGTGGGCGTGCTCGAGCTTGAGGTCGACCGGAGCCCCGTCGTGGACGACGCGCCCGTGCTCGAGCACCACCGCCCTCTGTACCAATCGCTGCACCGCGCCGAGCGAGTGCGCGACCATCAGGATCGACGTCCCCTCTCCCAGCAGGACGGCGATCGTGTCGGCGAAGCTCTCCTGGTGCGCGAGGTCGACGCTCGCGACCGGCTCGTCGAGAACCAACACCTCGGGCTCTGCAGCGAGGGCGCGTGCGATCAGGACCCGCTGCTGCTGGCCTCCCGACAGACGCGCGACGGGCGAGCGCTTTACCGCGACGAGGTCGACGAGGTCCAACGTCTTGGCCACGGCGGTTCGATCGGACGGGCCGTAGCGGCCCAGGAGACCGACGCGCGACGCGCGGCCCGACATGACGACTTCCTCGACCGTTGCGGGAACGCCCGATGCAGCCGTGACCCTCTGGGGCACGTAGCCGACCTGGGACCAGCTCTTGAAACGCTCGACGCGCTCGCCGAACAGGTAGGCATCGCCCGACGCCCTCGGGACGAGGCCGAGCGCGGTCTTGACGAGCGTGGTCTTGCCCGACGCGTTCGCACCGAGCAGGACGACGAACTCGCCGCGTCCGAGCCGGAAGTCGACGCCCGACAACACCTGCTGATGGCCGAGCAGGACCGAGACGCGGTCCAGCTCGAGCACCGCGGACCGGTCAGCCACAGTCGAGCGCCTTCCTCAACGCCGTGAGGTTCGCCCTCATCGCGTCGAGGTACGTCCCGGACTCGGGTTCGGACTCCAGCGGCGAGAGCATCGCGGTGCGCGCTCCGGTCTCGTCCGCCAGGGTCTCCGCGACGTCCGGCGAGACGAGCTCTTCGAAGAAGATCGTGCCGACGTCGTGCTCTTCGACGAAGCGGGCGACCTCGGCAAGGCGGCCGGGCGAAGGCTCCGCTTCGGGATCGATGCCCGAGATGCTGACCTGCTCGAGGTCGTAGCGCGCGGCGAGATAGCCGAAGGCGGCATGGCTCGTCACGATCTCCCGCGTTCGGCAGCTCCCGAGGCCCTCGCGGAGCTCCGCGTCGAGCTCTTCCAACCGGCCCCGGAGCTGCTCCGCGTTCGCGCGATAGACGTCCTCGTCGAACGGGTCGATCTCCGACAGGCGATCGGCCACCTGGTCGACTATCTCGGCCATGAGCGTGGGGTCCAGCCAGACGTGTGGGTCGCCGGCGGACTCGTGCTCGTCGGGCTCGGCGCCGGCGAGGAGGTCCTTCTCCTCCAGCACGTCGAGGACGCGCGCCCCGTCCGAGTCCGACACGACGTCCTCGACCGCCGGCTGGAACCCTCCACCGAGGAAGACGACGAGGTCCGCTTCCGACAACGCGGCAACCTGGTCCGCGGACAGCTCGATGTCGTGCGGCTCGATCCCGGGAGCGGTCAGGTTCTCGACCTCGACGAAGCTGCCCCCGACGCCCTCCGCGGCGAAGACGAGCGGGTAGAACGCGCCGACGACGAGGGGTGGGCCGCCTTCACTTACCTCGGACCGCGGGTCACCCCCCGCACAGGCTCCCGCCGCGAGTGCGACGGCGACGATCGAGAAGCGTGTCATGGCTGCCGACGCTATTGGAAACGACAATGATTGTCAAAACGGCGGACCTCCTCGTTAGTGACCGGAAGCCGAGAAGTGCTGGTAGTCCTTCGCCGAGCTCCAGTAGCCTCCCCAGCCCCAGCCCACGCGCTCGAAGGCCCGGACGGTCTTGCCTCCGGAGGCGATCATCCCCCGCTTGCGCGGCGAGCGGTCCGCGTACGGAGCTCCGCGGCGCGGGCTGACGGATCCGCCGCTCGACACGTAGGGGTTCTCGACGGGGTTGATGTCGATCGCGCGCCCGTATGCGTGCTCCGACCACCTGTCGGTGCCGGCGACCGTCCTGCAGTTGAACGCGGAAGTGTTGTCGGCGCGCATCGAACGGCGGTCGTTCGCGTCGTAGCGGTCGACGAGCCACATCTTGCGGATCTTGAAGTCGTTGCGATACATCGAGCGCAGCGCGGTCACCAGGGCCTCGACCGCGTCTTTGTGCGCGACCAGCCTCCCCATGTGCCGGTCGCGATCGAACCCGTGGTAGCTGACCTCGACGAGGCGCA